>Ga0315291_10000023_pt1 | contig 164803 bp, 136 predicted proteins | sample YL17G12_20_MG_FD_203070 | JGI IMG/M metagenome (GOLD analysis project Ga0315291, IMG submission 203070) | Sediment microbial communities from Yellowstone Lake, YNP, Wyoming, USA - YL17G12_20 | ecosystem: Environmental > Aquatic > Freshwater > Lake > Sediment | place: USA: Wyoming | collected... | reverse complement strand
GCCTTCTTTTTGGCGGATTAAGGAGGGGATGTCCCGCAGGGACAGGGGTGGTCAGAAAAGAGACATTTCCGTAACCATTGGGGAATATTAACCATTACATAACTCATTTCTTTAAATCAGGAGGGGGAGATGAGACCACCCCTAACCCCTCCTTAAATACAGGAGGGGAGAGAAGACCACCCCTAACCCCTCCTTAATCCGCCAAAAAGAAGGCGGAGAGGGGAAATGTATTTTCTCCCTCTGTCGTTAAGGGGGAGATTAAGAGGGGGTCTAATCCCACTTTGTGAGATTATACTACACCGGATTTTTAACCGGACAGTAATGGGGTGAAATATTATTTAAGTAACATCATGATACATTAATGAAACATAATAATAATAAATAGTGAGTCTGGTCTAAAAAGGGCTTATTTTAAGAAAAGTTACCGAGAATTGCCAATTGTTTGTGCTTGGAATGAATTGGTTAAATGAGGTATCTACCCTTTTTAAAGTGGACTCAATATTAAAACCATTATGTGTTATTTTATGGAGGGAGAGGTCGTAACCTGTCCCTCTAAACAAGATGGCACTGTATTATGTCAATAGATTTTCTTATAGCACGCCGATACCTGACCCAGAAAAAAGAAACCGGTTTTATTACCATTATAATGTATATTTCTATTGCAGGTTTAACAATTGGCATTACAGCACTTCTCCTGACGTTAGGTATTTTAAACGGATTTGAGCAGGCTATAACAGAAAAAATTCAGCATTTTCAAGCTCCGCTTCGTATTGAAGAATTCAATGAACCAATCTCAAATCCTGACAGTCTTCAAAAACTGATAGCGCAGTTTCAAGGAGTTACTGGAATTGCACCCTTCATTGAGCAGGTGGGAATTATTCGATTTGGCACATTAGAAGACGGTGTTTTTATCCGCGGGGTTGATCCTGAATTGATGAAAAATGTTGTTGATGTCAATGCTTTCATAAAAAGGGGTACGTTTGATTTACGAGAAAGTGCTGACGGCATTCCGGGAATTTTGGTAGGTAAAGACCTTGCGGATCGGTTTGAAATTGCGATTGGTGATAAAATAATCCTTGCTGGTGTCTCTGAAGCATCTGCTGGTGTGTTTGGGAGTCCGAATCGAATGATATATGAAGTCCGCGGATTCATCGAATCGGGGATGTCTGAATATGATAATTTATTTGTTTTTACTGATATACGGCAGGCTCAATCGCTTTTTCGGATGCCCAATCAAGTTACGGGATTTGATATTCGTTTGCGCTCTATCGCTGAAACCGATTCGCTTTGTTCATTTATGACAAAAACGTTAGGGTATCCCTATTTTGTCAGGACCTGGCGCGATTTGAATAGAACGCTGTTTGATTGGTTGCACGTACAGCGATTGCCAATACTGATTGCGTTTGGAATGATTACACTTGTCGGAGTGGTTAATTTAGTAAGTACACTGGTACTGATAGTGCTTGAAAAGCAGAAAGATATCGGTATATTAAAGGCAATGGGCGCATCTTCACGTATGATTGTGAAGATATTTTTTATTGATGGAATGATTGTGTATCTTATCTCGTTTATATCTGGTTCTGGAATAGCACTTATCCTGAAATATATTCAAAATACGTATCATATAATTTCAGTAAGTAAAGAGGTATATTTTATTAATACTTTTCCAGTGAATTTGCAGTTGATTAACTTTTTCCAGATAGGTTTTATTGCGTTTATTTTAAGTGTTGGGGCAACAATGTATCCGGCGTGGAAAGCTTCGAGAGTTGTCCCCGCTGAAGCAGTCCGGCTGGATTGAAGTATATTGATTATGACCTTTTAAAAATTACGGAGTTTGGACAGATAATTATTTAAAACACCCACAAACAAGTTTGAGGGTGCCACATAAATCCCGAGTACTCGGGACTGAAAACTGATTTTTTCGAAGGTCTTTGATTTATTATGTCGTACGAAACACTCATAGCTCTGCGGTATTTGCGCTCGAAAAAACGGACGGGATTAATATCCTTTACCACGTTTTTCTCATTTACAGTCATTGCCTTTGGTGTTGCATGCATTACCTCGATTCTTTCAATAATGAATGGATTTGAGAGTGTTGTTCTTGAGCGGTTTCTGGCTTTTGACAGTCATCTCCAGATTATAAAAAAAGGTGAAGAACTGTTCTCTGATAAACAATCAGTTATGCAATTACTTGAAAAAAATCAAAAGATAACCGGTTATTCTCCCTATGTTATCTTTAAGGCGGTGCTTAATTCCCAGAGTGATAGAACAATAACAACCGTTAAGGGAGTAGATGTAAAGAGAGTTGATACTGTTTCACGGTTTCGTAAAAAGGTAGTTTATGGATCAAATGATTTTTCTGGTAATTCACTTTCTTCGACTCCCGGAATTATTCTCAGTACTGAGGTAGCGGATAAATTGAGTGTTACCGTGGGAAACGAAGTGTGGGTAATGGGCTTGCAGGGGCTCGGGAGGATGTTTCAGCAGCCGCCGAATCGAAGATTTATTGTAACCGGTATCTTTAATGCAGAGCTGACAGAGTATAACAATACCTATTCATTTATTTCGATTGAAGCGGCTCAGGCATTTCTCCGGATTGGTGAGGATATTTCCGGAATAGATATCAATACTGCACGTATCAAGGATTCGCCAAACGTTGCTCAATCACTGAAAGCGGTATTGCCAAATCAGCTATTAGTAAAAACCTGGTATGATTTGCATAAAAACCTGTTTTCGTCAATGAAATTAGAAAAATGGGCGGTATTTATTGTTCTCAGTTTGATGATATTGATTGCAAATTTTAGTATCACCAGCGCATTATTGATGTTGATTTTAGAAAAGCGAAAAGACATCGGTATATTAAAATCAATGGGAAGCTCGATGAACGAGATAAAAAATATTTTCGTTACTAATGGAATGATTATCGGGGGGACGGGGACAGTTTTAGGATTGACAATAGGATTAACATTTTGCTTTCTCCAGATAAAGTACGAGCTTATCCATTTACCGTCAGATATATATGTAATAGATGTATTTCCAGTTCATATTAATCCGCTGGATTTTGTAATTGTGGGGATTACAGCGCTAATATTGACCTATTTAGCGTCACTGCTTCCTGCACGTTCGGCAGGCAAATTACCGACGTGGCGTGCGTTACATTACGAATAATGGAGAGTTATATGGATTTTCTGAAAACAGATCCACCTCTAACGGAACAGCAACCGGAAATACTGCTGAAAGTAAAAGAAATTGTAAAAAATTATTGGATAAACTCTAAAAAATTAGAAGTGCTGAAAGGAATTAGTTTCTCTTTGAAAAAAGGAGAGATCGCGGCAATACTCGGTGTTTCCGGTGCAGGGAAAAGCACATTATTAAATGTCATTGGCACTCTTGACCGGCCGGACAGCGGCTCAGTCATTTTAGCTGATAAGATAATTTCAAATTTGCCTGAAAATAAATTGGCATTTTTGCGGAACCGTTATATTGGATTTGTATTTCAGTTTCATTATCTTCTGCCGGAATTTACTGCTTTAGAGAATGTTGCGATGCCGGGACTTATCGGAAAACAATCAAAAAAGGCGGTGTTTGATAAGGCACGCCGGTTGTTGACAGCTGTAAATATGGAAGAGCGCCTGCATCATAAACCAAATGAATTATCCGGCGGGGAACTCCAGCGGGTTGCGGTCGCACGGGCACTTATTAATGAGCCAATTTTGGTGCTTGCGGATGAGCCGACCGGGAATCTCGACCGGCTGAATGGTGATCTCGTGTTTGACTTGATACTTTCCTTAAGCAGGGTGAGTAAATGTGCTTTCTTGGTGGTAACGCACAATGAACAAATTGCTTCCCAGACCGATAGAATACTCACGCTTTCTGATGGTATTATAATAGAAAAACGGAACTGAAATGGAATTCACTATTATTTATGATGATAGGTTTGATAAAGTAGTGAGCAATTAAAAAACTGCCGATATATTTGAATAAAAGGGGATTATTTATCTATATCGTTGAGACCTTTGAAAAAATCCATTAAATCGCAAACTATCCGCCTCTTTTTAAAGGGGCGAAGCGGCTACCAAAAAATGAGCCTAAAATTGTTATATAATCGGTAGCCGCAGGCTTTTCCGCCGAAGGCGGATCTGTTTTCAGAAGCCTGCGTTAAATCAAAGATCTCAAATATTCTGATTTAGATGAGAGAACATAAGAAACTATTGATTCAGAGAGAATTATTTTGTATTTTGAATTAAAGAGAAACAATAAGACGACTCTCGTTGTTAAATAATATAGTGTGGGATATTTGATAATGATAACATTTATTGTGGTGTGGTTTTAGTCGTATGGAGATATCAAAGAGAAATAACTTTTCGCACCGTGTTCAGATGGTTATTCAGTATTCACGCGAAGAAGCGTTGCGATTGGGACATGATTATATTGGCTCTGAACATTTATTATTGGGACTACTCCGGGAAGGCGATGGAATAGCCATTGAGATTCTTAAAAGTCTTGGGGTTGACCTTGAAGAGTTGAAGCGGACCATCGAAGAGACCGTTAAGAGCACCGGCGGCACAATGACCATCGGGAATCTTCCGTTGACAAAACGGGCGGAGCGGATTCTAAAAGGCACCTATATCGAAGCAAAAAATTTTAAATCGGATATAATCGGCACTGAACATCTTTTATTGTCGTTGACAAAAGAGCGGGAGGGAATGGCCGCTCAGATTTTAATGAATTTTGATGTTGATTATGATTCAGTGCGGAGAGAATTAGAAACTATAATGCAGAGCGGTGATCAGGATGCTGGCGAGCGGCCGAAGAAATCAAAAACACCAGCCCTTGACCATTTTGGCAGGGATTTAACCGAGCTGGCACGACAGAACAAACTTGACCCGATTATTGGCAGAGATGAAGAAATAGAACGGGTTGCCCAAATTCTCAGCCGCCGGAAAAAGAATAATCCGGTATTAATTGGCGAGCCCGGTGTGGGCAAAACAGCAATTGCTGAAGGATTGGCAATTCGTATCATCGAGCAAAAGGTACCGCGGACGCTCCATAATAAGCGTGTTATAACACTTGACCTTGGTGCTCTGGTAGCTGGCACAAAATACCGCGGACAGTTTGAAGAGCGTATGAAAGCGGTTATGAATGAAATTGAAAAAAGCAGGGATGTTATCCTGTTTATAGATGAATTACATACGATTGTTGGTGCCGGCGGTGCCTCCGGGTCACTGGATGCGTCAAATATGTTTAAGCCGGCGCTTGCCCGCGGAGAGCTTCAGTGTATTGGCGCAACGACGTACGATGAATACCGGCAGTATATCGAGAAAGACGGTGCATTGGAACGGCGATTCCAGAAGATAATGATTGACCCGCCTTCAGTTGAGGAAACCATTGAAATTCTACACGGATTGAAAAGCCGGTATGAAGACCATCATCACGTCAAGTACTCTGATAAAGCAATTGAAATGGCTGTCCGGTTCAGCGACCGGTACATCACGGATAAATATCTGCCGGACAAAGCAATAGACGTTCTTGACGAGACCGGCTCTCGGGTGCGGCTGACTAATCTCAATGTGCCGGAAGAGCTTGTTGATGCGGAAAAAAAGGTTGAAGAAATTCGAAAGCTGAAGGAATCTGCCGTTCAGAATCAGGCGTTTGAAGAAGCGGCACGGCTCCGTGATGATGAGCGTTATGCAAAGGATAATTTAAAAGAAATTCGCGACCGCTGGGAAGAAAACGATGAGTACCGACGGGTAACCGTCTCTGAAGATGATATTGCCGATGTAGTTTCAATGATGACTGGTATCCCGGTCAAACGAGTTGCTCAAACAGAATCGGAAAAATTGCTGCAAATTGAAGGAGAATTAAAACAACATATAATCGGACAGGATGAAGCAATTCATACATTAGCACATGCTATTCAGCGGACCCGTGCCGGTTTAAAAGACCCAAACCGGCCCATTGGTTCATTCATCTTTTTAGGTCCCTCAGGTGTCGGGAAAACACTCCTTGCAAAAGTGCTGGCAAAATACCTGTTTGAAGACGAAAACGCCCTTATTCGGATAGATATGTCCGAATATATGGAGAAATTTACAAGCTCCCGCTTGACTGGCGCTCCGCCCGGATATATCGGGTATGAAGAAGGCGGACAATTAACGGAACGAGTCCGCCGGAAACCGTATTCCGTCGTGTTATTGGACGAAATTGAAAAAGCTCATCCTGATGTGTTTAATATTCTTCTGCAGGTGCTTGATGACGGTAGATTGACCGACAGTTTGGGAAGAAAAGTTGACTTTAAAAACACCATATTAATAATGACGTCCAATATCGGTGCCCGGGAGATAAAAAGCAATATTTCTTACGGTTTTAGTTCCGGGAGCGCCGAATATGATTACAAAGCAATGAAGCAGAAATTGATGGATAACGTTAAGCGGATATTTAATCCCGAATTTCTCAATCGTATTGATGATACTATCGTTTTTAAGCCATTAATGATGAACGAAATGCTCAAGATTGTTGACCTTGAATTCAAGGAAATCACCGGCAAATTGTCAGATCGTCAGATTACTGTTGAATTATCTACTGGTGCACGGAAATTCCTTGCCGGGAAGGGATTTGATACGGTGCTCGGTGCCCGTCCCCTAAAGCGGGCAATTCAGCGGTATGTGGAAGACCCGCTTGCCGAAGATATATTAAAAGGAAAATTTGGCGACGGAGGAAAAATAAAAATCACCGTTCGCGGCGATAAATTAATCTTCTTAGACACCTCGCAATCAGCAATGAAAATTGGAGAAAAGTAATTAATCCTCCCCGAAAAATATTTTAACATACCCGCAGGGATGGATTCCCGGAGCGGTTTGCGGTGCCAATTTAAGGGAGCTTGTGAAAGCTTCTTTTTTGTTTTTGCGCACTATTTTAGGGGAAATCCACTCCAATTGCCAAAGAACAGTAATAAATCACAGAGAGTTTTGTTATTCACAAAAAAAAACTGACTTTTTCAGAGACGACTGATTAGTATTGTATCTCTGAATTTTTACGAGTTGTAACTTAAATATTTCTATTTATTCTTTTTCTATCTCTTTAATTATTTCTTCATTAATCACAACATAAATTATTATTTTTCCTATGCCTTTCATTAAGAAAGATACTGATTCTTCTATAGCGCGGGTCATGGTTTCTTTTCCCATTCCAACCTTCTTATTATTGACAATTCTAAATTTAATTTTCTAATTTTTCAATCAATTATTTCAAATCATTCGGTTTTTCAAAAGTAATTTCACCTCTGTTATGTTCCGTATTACAAAGAAAAAACATTAAAATTAAGAATATAACAGTACAATTAAGAACAATCGTTGGAAAATTAAATATTAAAGAGAGACTATAATATTTGTCTAAAACAAAGAAGATCAATGCCGCCCAAATAAATATAATAAATATATTTAACATTTGATTGATTTTAGCCACCGAATGGGGATATGCTTTGTGAATTTTCCATTTTTTAAAGTTGCTTTTACTGATGCGAGTTTTGAATAATGGTCCTATGACTTCGTTTTCCAACATATCAACATGTTTTTCCCAATTAGTCGTCCAATACTTACTTCCTCTATTTGCCATCAGCCAACCAATGGAAAAAATGAATCCTGTGCATGCGATGAGAATCAAAATATCCTCAACTGAAGGAATATTTTTCTGATTGCTTAAAATTAAAAAGAATCCGGCAAAAATTGTGGCAATAAACACCCAATAATAACTTGCTCGTTTCCAATACAATTCCAGTTCAAATTTGCGAGTATCAAGAGCAATTTTAAATGCTTTTTCTTTATTTCTTAAAAATAATATATTATACCTGTCTTGTGAAAGATTCGAATCGCTCATACCGCCTCCTTTTCAAAAATGTTTTGAAATTTATCTCAATATAATATTACTATTCCAAATACGGCTAAAATCCGGGAAGCAGAACTCCAGCAAATTCGTAAAAATCAAATTCTTTTTTCATATTATTCCCTATTTTTATCATTGGATGGAGTAGGGGATGGTGCATTACCGGTATTAGGGTTGTTAGTCGGAGTCGTTGTCGGACTTACTATTGGTGGCGGTGGAGTAATTCCCTTTTCTCCGCCCTTGTTTAAACTATTTAGCGATTTATTTGGTGGCGGTGGAGTAATCCCTTCATTTAAAGGTTTTACTTTTTTTTCTAACATAATCCCTCCTTAAGGTAGATTAATTGTGATAAACAAAAACAGAAAAAAGACACCTAGAACAACACATAATACTGAACTTACATTTAGATTTCTAATATGCATAGTTAAAATACTTTCTTCAATCGTAACTTTATATTCTTCTCCCATGAGAAATTTATTCAAAGATTCTAATCGCTTATCAAAAGCACGAATACTGAAATAAAAAGACATCAGTGTGCTTAACATTGCTATTCCAAAACAAATCCAACTTAAAATTAACAATGCCTTACATTCAATTTGTTTTGGGTCAATTACATTATTAAATATAAGCAGAGAAAATCCTAATCCACCGCTTGACAATGCCAAGATTGCTTTATCAAATTGTTGAAATGAAGTTTTCTGTAATTCAATCAACGTTTTACGTTCTTGTAAGTATATTTCTCTTTTTTCTTCGTCTTTATCCATATATAATTCCCTTCTTTAAGATCCCATTGGTCTAAAATAACATCTATTCCATAGCCAACCAATATTTCAGCTATTTCTCTAATTCTGTTTCGATGTTCTTCACTCGAATGAGCATATGATACAAATACTTTAGGACGATCTAATGGTTTTTCTGAAATATCTTCGTTCATAACTTAATATCCTCGTGTATATATCGAGTATAACCCTGCAATCCCTCAAATGTTTTATAGGCAAGGAAATTACGTTTCAGTAATTCAAGACACAATACTTATTTTCTCTCTTTCCTTGCGCTTTCGGGTGATGAGCGGTGTATTTTCGTATTATTGAATAATATTAAATTAAAAAGACTATGTCAAGAAATTTGTATTGTGCCCCTAAATTCGACCTTGTGTTGCTTTGATAATTTTCTGTGTGTTGGTATTGTTACCAACTTATATCCACCACACCTTAACATCTCCTTCCACCTGCTTGAATTCCCTATCCCCCGTAACCAGTTCGGCTTTTTTAAGTTTTGCGAGGGCGGCGGCGAATGCGTCTGCGTAGGATAATTTGTTTGCCGCTTTTATCCGGGCGGCTGTCAGTGATAATTCCTTATCGGCGTCTATTATCTGGATGGGCAGAGCGGTAATGGCTTCCTGTGCAGTATTGGCGGCTGATTCGCCCCCGGCGTGTAAGAAATGGTATATAACCTCTCCCCAGTTGACGACACAAAGGTATATGTCCCGCTCCTGCTCGATGCTTTTTTCGAACAGGTCAACAACTGCTTCGTATCCCTTTTCTTTTTCGAGGAATACGATGAGCGAATAACTGTCAAGCACAAGCCCTTTCATAATTCACGCTCCTGATTTTTATCATCCATAAGCGATTTGAGCGCCTTGCCTTGTGTTTTTACACAGCCGGCGACGTTCTCGAAAAATTTGCGGTCTAAGGGCTGAATGATGAGTTTTCCGTCTTTTTCGATAAAAGCGACTTTGACGCCCTTTTTGAGATTGAATTTGCGCCGTAACCGCGACGGAACGACTATTTGACCTTTTACCGTCATTACTGACGTTTCCATACTGAACCTCCTGATACACCTGATTTGTTATTGTTGATATATAAATAATTATGTGTATACATTCTAAAACAATATACATAATTATAATGTGTAAGTCAAGAAAAATTTGTTATAATTTTTCAACGAGTAGGGTACAGGACTTGGTAAAGCGGAATTAATTCCGTTCGGGAAATTTAATTTTGTTTATATCATTATGGCAAAGGAATTCAGTTTTATTGGGAGTTTAGTTGTAATTTTATTATATTTAATTATGTTTATAACGGGGATTTATACGATGATTCATTTCCAGTGACCGTTTATTTTTTACAGTATTTAAGATATTGGTGAATTTGAAGTTCATTTTAAACCGTCTCGTCAAATGAGATAATAAAAGGAATACTCTCTATGGAAGAAGTGAAACAAATGAATCAAGAGCAAAACGTTCAGGTATGTTCATATATTCGCCGGGATGGAACACAGTGTCCGGAAGCTCGGTTTGATAATTCGGTATTTTGTTTCTGGCATGATCCTCAGGTTGACAAGTCTGGTAAAGATGTTAAAGAAAAACTTGAGGGAAAAGTAAAGCGGGACGCAAATTGCGAGGGATATAAGCTGGAGAAAGCGGAATTGCATGAGGTTTGGCTAACTGAAACGAATTTTAATGATGCGGTGTTTCGGCGGGCGAATTTGACCAGAAGCCATATGTTCGGTATTTCACTTTGCGGAGCTGATTTATTTAAGACGCACTTGGCGTCTGCAAACCTCCGTCATGCAAATTTGACAAGGGCAAATTTAATCGGCACAATCCTGGAGGGTGCCAAACTTGCGAATATAGAATGGGGGCATAAGGGTATTGTTTTACAAGAGATTGAAGCGGATCAGGCGCATAAATCAGGAGACCATCAAACAGCCAAAACACATTACAAGGATGCAGAAGAAGTGTATATTGCCCTAAAGACCCATTTTGACGGTATTGGGCAGTCAAAAATGGTGGGATTATTCTTTTACCGGGAGATGATCGTTCATCGGAAGCAGCTTCCGCTCTTCTCTTCACCGCGGTTCTTTTCAAAATTGGCTGATATTTCGTGCGGATATGGTGAAAAGGTGCTGAATATTTTATTGTTTTCGTTAGGAGTTATATTTTTTTATGCTTTTGTTTTTGGATTTTTAGGGACAAACAGCAGTAGTGGAATTATCAAATTTTCTCTCAGTAAGGGAATATGGGGAAATTATGAAACGTATATCAATGTGCTCTATATGAGCTCAATAACCTATACAACCTGCGGATACGGCGATATTACACCTGTTACATTGACGGGAAAGATGTGCGCCGGCTCGGAAGCCTTTATCGGAGCATTTTTGATGGCACTCTTCGTCATTGCAGTTTATAAAACTTTGATGGACCGTTGAAATAGAGTACTTTGTCAGTAGTAAATGGTGTATTGAGGATTGACTATGTATATAATATCAATTGAAGAGAGTTTTTCTGCGGCACATCAATTGCGTGATTACCGCGGAAAATGTTCGGGACTGCATGGGCACAATTGGAGAGTGATTGTTCGGGTACAAACCGACCGATTGGATGATATAGGAATGGCGATTGATTTTTGTGAATTGCAGACAGTAACAAGAAATATCGTTGAGCTTGTTGATCATAAAAATCTCAATGAATTAGAATATTTTTCCTATCAGAATCCGACTTCTGAGAATCTGGCGCGGTTTTTTTATTTAAATATTCAGGAGCAATTACCCCCCTATGCAAAAATGAGTTCAGTGGAGATGGTTGAGTGTGAGGGATGTTCGATAATTTATTCGGAAAGTCAGTATGAAGGTAAATGAGATATTTGTAAGCATCCAGGGTGAATCTACGTATGCGGGGCTTCCCTGTTTATTTATTCGTGCAGCAGAATGCAATCTCCGTTGTACGTATTGTGATACGCAGTATGCTTATACTGACGGGACGGCGATGGCAGTTTCAGAGTTACTGGAGATTGTCCGGAACTGCGGCGTAAATCTTGTTGAAATTACTGGTGGTGAGCCATTACTGCAGAATGACGTCCCGGAATTAGTGAGACAGTTGCTTGAAGAAGATTATACCGTTCTTGTTGAGACGAATGGAAGTGTAGCTCTTGACCTTATAGATTCACAGGCAGTTCGCATTATGGACATAAAGTGCCCATCAAGCGAGATGTCCGATAGGAACGATTTCAGCAATATTCAAAAGTTACAGCCAACCGACGAGGTCAAATTCGTTATTACTACGTATGAAGATTATTGCTGGGCAAACAATATTATTGATACCTACCAGCTTGATAAAAAAGTAACCATTCTTTTGTCACCAGTTTTAGAAAAACTTCCGCCGAAACAGTTAGCAGAATGGATACTGCGGGATAAAAAAAATGTTCGGCTTCAGCTTCAGCTTCATAAAATCATCTGGGGACCTGACGCACGGGGAGTGTAATAAGTATATAAAAGTGATAGTGTATGCTCCGATATATGTTTCCCTATGGGTGGGCAGGAATTGTTATTATAGCATCTGCAGAATGGGTGTTGTTTCAACGGAACTCTTTTATCAGTATCTATTGCACTCCCGTAATGTGGACGGGATATATTCTATTGGCTGATAATATTGTTTACCGGCGATTAGGAGATTCGATATTGATTCGAAACCGGTGGCGGGTTCTCCTTATTGCGCTCGTCTCTGTACTCTCCTGGCTCATTTTTGAAGGATATAATGTTTTGCTCCGGAACTGGCATTATATTAATCTGCCAGATAACCGGTTTCTCCGGTACTCAGGTTATTTTTGGTCATTTGCTACAATAACACCGGGAATATTAGTTACTGCGGATATATTGAGGGCTTATGATGTTTTCGGCACAGCGCGGATTCGTCCGCTTAAACTGAGTAAGAAAAGTCTCTGGATTATCATCATACTGAGTGCTGGGGGGTCATTGTATCCTTTATTATTTCCGAACAATTATTTATTTCCACTTGTGTGGGTGAGCTTTATTTTTCTCATTGACCCGATTGTGTATTTAATGGATGGAAAATCCCTGATTCAAGAATTGATGAATGGAAATCCGCAAACCCCGTATCGCTTGTTATTAGCAGGATTTATCTGCGGTATTTTATGGGAATTCTGGAACTACTGGGCAGGTACGAAATGGGTTTATACCGTTCCCTATTTTCCAGAGTATAAATTGTTTGAAATGCCGATTGCCGGATTTTTAGGATTTCCACCGTTTGCAATTGAATGTTATGTATTATATCAATTATTTAAAGAATTATTGAAAAAAGTGAATATTTTTGTTTTTTATTAATATCAATTGATGGTATTAATTTGTCTAATTTTGTGAAAAACAGTACAGATTATTGCTTATCAAGGAATTATAAAAAAACGGTTAAATCAAGGCTCACAACTATATATTGTGCAGCTTCTCAAGAGGATAAATGACTATTCGTTTTAAGGATATAATATCGGCGGGAAATAGAAAGCAAATTATAGCCTGGGCATTATATGACTGGGCAAATTCCGGGTATGCTACCACCGTAATGTCGGGATTTTTTCCGATATTTTTTAATCAATTCTGGTGTATAGGAGTTGACCAAACAGTAAGCACTGCCCGTCTTGGATTTGCAAATTCGGCGGCTGGTTTAGTCATATTTCTGAGTGCATCGTTATTAGGAGCAATTGCCGATCAGGGTTCTTCTGTAAAAAAATTCTTATTGTTTTTCACCGGGATGAGTGTGATACTAACAATTGGATTGTTTTTTATTGCTTACGGTCATTGGTTTGCCGCAGTAGTGCTCTATACTGGTTCTGCTATCGGATTTTCAGGGAGTAATATTTTTTATGATGCATTGATTAAGGGAGTGGCTGAAGAGAAACAATTAGATTATGTTTCTTCATTAGGGTACTCATTGGGTTATCTTGGTGGGGGTATTCTTTTCGCTTTAAATATTTTAATGGTGTTTTCACCGGAGACATTCGGTTTGCATTCAATGAACGATGCATATAAATATTCGTTTATAACGGTTGGACTATGGTGGGGAATATTTGCAATACCACTGTTTGTTTTTGTGAAAGAACCAATTCGTTTAGCAGGTACGTTGAACAAAAATCTTATTTCTGCAGGATTTCTCCAATTGCGCGGTACCTTTAAAGAGATCCGCTATCTCAAAACAATTATGCTTTTTTTGGCGGCGTATTGGTTCTATATTGATGGAGTAGATACAATTATTAGAATGGCTGTTGATTATGGGATAAAACTAAAGTTTGATTCACAATCACTGGTAACGGCATTACTGATTACCCAATTTATTGGTTTCCCTGCGGCAATTGGTTTTGGATATATAAGCAATTTAATTGGAACGAAGCGAGCATTATTTATATCGCTTGCAGTATATATTGGTATATCAATTTGGGGGACTTTTATTCATCACGTTTATGAATTCTATCTTATAGCGATTATTATCGGTTTAGTTCAGGGAGGCATTCAAGCGTTAAGCCGCTCATTCTATGCACGAATTATTCCGGCAAATAAAGCCGCGGAGTACTTTGGATTTTATAATATGCTGGGAAAGTTTGCTATTGTTATTGGTCCCGCATTAATGGGTGGGGTTGTATTAGTGATTAAATCATTCGGTTTTAGCAGTGATACTGCCTCGCGGGGAAGTGTTTTCTCTGTTGCAATACTTTTTATTCTTGGCGGGTTAATATTATTTCTTGTTGACGAAAAGAAAGGAAAAGACGAAATGAAATATTTACAATAAGTAAAAAATATATTGCATTAAATTAAAAATAATCATATATTAATTGTTTGAAGTGGGCTTTAAACCCACTTTTTTCGTATATGAAGTGTGAAGTTGGGGGATATGTGGATAAAAAGTCTTGGGAAGATGCAGTCAGGAAAGCAATAGAAGCTAAAGGATTTGAGGTTGTTGGAATTCGTAAAGAGTCCCGGAGTAAATTGAATATTATCAAGATTTTTATAGATAATGATACCGGGATTACTCTTAATGATTGCTCAGCCGTTTCACGGTTGGTTAATGATGTCCTTTTTGCTACCGGGGCGTTTTCAAATGATTATCGGCTTGAGGTCTCATCGCCGGGAGTAAATCGGCCTTTGAAAACGGTGAAAGATTTTAAAAAGAATGTAAATCGTAATGTTCGGGTAATGGTTCTGGAAAAGGATAGACACGTTTATTATCAGGGTACACTGCTTTCAGTAAACGATAACGAGCTGGTAATCAAAGATAAGAAGAATGACATTTCAATTCAAACAAGTGATATAATTGAAGGCAAAATCATTTTGCCCTGGTAAATGAGTAGATACGTATATGATACCCTAAATCTTGAAGGAGAGTATCGGAGAGATGAAGCAAGATATTATTGAAGCTTTTAAAGATATTGCACGGGAAAAGAATATTGAGCGAGACTTATTAGGCGAAATTATGGAAAATATCTTTACTATGATGATAAAGAAGAAGTATGGGACTGCTGATAATTTTGATGTTATTGTGAATATTGACAAGGGCGAAATAGAAATATATCAGGAGAGAAAGATAGTAAAAGAAGTAACAGACCCGATTACAGAAATTTCGCTGAAGGATGCTCAAAAATTCGAGCCAGACCTTGAGCTTGGTGATGAGTACGTTGAGATTGTAGACCCGACAAGTTTTGGCAGACGGCTGATTATTTCCGCAAAGCAGAATCTGAGTCAAAGAATTAAAGAAGCAGAAAAGGAAGTCATTTTTGAAGATTTTAAGAATCGTGTCGGGGAAATTATTATCGGGGATATTACTCAAATTAATAAGGAAGAAATAATTATCAGTCTTGATAAAACAGAAGTAACACTCCCGAAAGGGGAACAAGTTCCATCAGAGCGGTATCGCCGGGGAGAGAGCATTCGGGCAATTATAAAAGAAGTTATGCGGACGGCCCGAGGACCGGAAATTATTATTTCACGCAGAGACCCCCGCTTTTTACAGCATTTATTTGATATTGAAGTACCTGAAATATACGATGGAATTATCGAGATTAGAGGAATACAGCGTGAAGCTGGTGAACGAACGAAAATTGCTGTTGAATCGAACGACAAGCGGATTGATCCCGTAGGTGCCTGTGTTGGAATGAAAGGTGTCCGCATTCAGGCTATTGTAAAAGAACTAAACAATGAAAAAATTGATATTATAAATTACAGTAAAGATCCGAAACTATATATTACTCGCGCCTTGAGCCCCTGCAAACCAAAGAATGTTAGTGTAAACGAAGAAGAAAAAACGGCGCGAGTTGTTGTTGAAGATGAACAGGTAGCTTTAGCCTATGGAAAAGGCGGACAGAATCTCCGGCTTGCTGTTGGATTAACAGGGTATACTATTGAAATTGTCAAAGAATCGGAAGTCTATCAAAAACCAGAAGAATCTATTGATATTGCTATGATTGATGGTTTGAGCGATATAATAAAACGAAAGTTAATAAGCAATGGGTTTGAAACTGCTGAGGATGTACTCGATGCCGGTGCGAAAAAAATAAAAATGATTCCTGGTATTGGTGAAAAAACTGCTGAAAAAATAATTGCAATTGTAAATTCTTTATATGAAGAGGAGAATTAATCGCTTTGAGCACCAAGATTCGAATATTTAAACTCGCTAAAGAACTAAACATTGCTTCTGATACCCTTATCGAGTTTTTCTGCGACGCAGGATATGATGCGAAAAACATCAATAGCCCTATTGACGATGCGATGTACAATACGGCTATAGAGCATTTTAAGGCGGAAAAAACACAGGCAGAAAAGAAAGAAAAGATGCGCATTAAGCGTGCTCAGATGCGAGGAGAAGCGGGTGAAGCCGTTCGAATTGATATTGTTAGTAAAAAGGAATACGAAGTCGCTGAACGGCCGGCAATTATTGAGGCACTTCAGACGATACGCCAAGCTGAGGCTGTTCCTCCTTCAGTTGAAGAAGTTACTATCGGACAAGAAACTCAGCCTGTTGAAGAGAAACGTCTGGTTAAAAAACCGAAAAAAGTAGGAGAAAAGAAAGCAAAAGAAGAAAAGCCGGTCGAAATCACACAACTGGAAGAAAAACCAGTTGTTTCACCAGAAGAAAAGCCTTTAATCACGGTTGCGGCTGAGCATCGAGCAGAAGAAGCCCCAGTTCTTGAAAAAGAGGTCTCTATTGAGCCTGCTCTGCCAGAAGTACCCGTATATGTTAAAATTGAAGAAAAAACTCTTGAAAAACTTCGAGAACCGATAATTACTAAGGTCCCCCCAGAAAAAGTAATGAAAGCGGTTCCAGAAAAGATTGAACAACAGAAACCCGAAATTATTAAAAAAATAGCGATTGAAGAAAAATCCAGAGAACCCCAGACTGGTCAGATAGTCAGGAAAATAGAATTACCTGAAGAAAAACCGAGAAAAGAAAAAACTAAAAAGTTCAAAGGAGAACGTGAAGAAAAACGGCCACGGAAACTTTCAATAAAGGGCCAGGGAATCGCTGAAAAAATTAGAAAGCAAAAATTAAAAGAATTAGCAGTAGAATTGATAGAAGGGGAAGAGGAAGAAGTTATATACCGGAGAGCTCGCAAACGAAAACGCTCTAAGAAGAAAAAGATTGATACCAAAGAGGTAGAAGCAACGGTTAAAGAAACCCTGACAAAAATGGGGGAGTCAAGTGAGCTTAAGAAATACAAGAAAAAAGTAAAAACAAAAGAAGAAATTGAGATTGAAACGAATGTTATAGAAGTACCTGAATATATATCAGTTGCTGAGCTTGCTTCACTAATGGATGTTGAAACCAGCGATGTTATCAAAAAATGTCTTGAGCTGGGAATTATTGTGTCCATTAATCAGCGTTTGGATATGGATACCCTTACAACAGTGGCTGATGAGTTTGGATATAACGCGCAGCAAGCAGAAGAATACAGTGCAATCGAAGAGATATTGGAAGAAGAAGAAAACAATCTTCAAACACGGCCGCCGGTTGTAACTATTATGGGGCATGTTGACCATGGTAAAACGTCATTGCTCGATTATATTCGCCGCTCCAATATAGTAGCGGGTGAAAAGGGCGGCATAACACAGCATATTGGTGCGTATGAAGTCGAAGTTGATGGTAAGTGGATAACGTTTTTAGATACTCCCGGACACGAAGCATTTACTGCAATGCGTGCTCGGGGCGCTCAGGTAACTGATATTGTTGTCCTTGTTGTTGCCGCTGATGACAACGTTATGTCTCAAACACTTGAAGCATTAAATCATGCGCAAGCGGCTGGTGTTCCTATCATTATCGCTATTAACAAGATTGATAAACCTGATGCAAATGTGGATAGAATAAAGCAGCAACTTTCTGAACATAAAGTGCTCGTTGAAAGCTGGGGTGGAAAATACCAATCGGTAGAAATTTCCGCTAAAAAAGGAACAAATATTGACCAGCTCCTTGAGACGATACTTTTTCAGGCTGAATTAATGGAGTTGAAAGCCAATCCGGACGGCAGGGTTAAAGGAACTGTCATTGAGTCAAGATTGGAAAAGGGGAAGGGAATTGTCTGCACCGTTCTCGTACAGAATGGTACCTTACATATGGGTGATTATTTTGTTTGCGGTCAATATCATGGGCATATTAAGGCACTGTTCAATGAGCGGGGTAAACGAATAAAAGAAACGCCACCTTCAAGTCCTATTCAGATATTAGGATTTGCCGGAATGCCACAGGCAGGCGACATTTTCATAGGAATGGATTCTGATAAAGAAGCAAAAATACTCAGTTATAAACGACAGCAGTTAAAGCGGGAACACGACTACCGGACAAGACCAGCCAAAACTTTGTATGATTTCTCAAAACAGATTCAAATGGGCAGCATAAAAGAATTATTGATTATTCTGAAAGCAGATACAAATGGTTCAATCGAAGCACTTGAGGATTCTTTCCTCAAGCTGAGTAATCCAGAGGCAGATGTAAAAATAATTCATAAAAGTATTGGTGCTGTAAACGAGGCTGATGTTTTATTAGCTTCTGCTTCTCAAGCAATTATAATCGGATTTAATATTCGACCTAATACAAATGCCCGGAATCTTGCTGCCCGTGAAGGGATTGATATTCGGTTGTATGAAGTCATTTATGATGCAATTGAAGATGTAAGGGCTGCCCTCGAAGGATTATTAGAGCCCGAAATATCGGAAGAGGTCGAGTCTACCATTGAAGTAAGAAATATTTTTTATGTTCCAAAAGTCGGTACTATTGCAGGATGTTATGTCACATCCGGGAAGGTTATTCGGAATAGCAAAGTCCGGTTAGTCCGTGATGGAACCATAGTCTATACTGGTATCATTGTATCATTAAAACGGTTTAAAGATGATATAAAGGAAGTAGTAAGCGGTTTTGAGTGCGGAATAGGACTCGATAAATTCAATGATATAAAAGTCGGTGATATTCTTGAAACCTTTAAAATGGTTGAAGTAAAACGAGTACTTAATAACTGAAAATAAAAGGCTGTATGGTTTTTGGGCTTGTATATGTAGAAGTGGTTATTCCTCAGGCAGAATCATTAAAAGAGAAGTACAGAGTCATTAAAAGCCTGAAACAACGAATTCGGAATAGGTTTAATGTATCTATTGCTGAAGTGGATTACCTTGATAAATGGCAGCGTGCTGCACTTGGAATAGGAATTGTATGTACTAACTCAACAGAATTGGATTCTATAATGGGGAAATTGGAATCATTTATTCATCAAGAATTCCGTGTGAGCGTTATTCGATGGGATACACGAGTTGTGTAAATGCAGGAAATAAGAAAACAACGGATTGCCGAGCTGATTAGGATTGACCTCAGTACTATTATTCAGCGGGATTTGGCTGGCAGACTGCCCGGAATGGCAACAATAATGGAGGTCGTCCTCTCGAATGACCTGAAATATGCTAAAATAAAAGTAAGTTTCTATGGTTCGGAAGAAGCAAAGCGAAAATCATATTTTCTTTTAGTGAAAGAGCTAAAAAATTTACGCAGGCAGTTGGGGAAAGCATTACCAATCAGGCAGGTTCCGTTTTTAACAATTGTTGAGGATACATCGTTAGATAATGCATTCCGCATTGAAGAATTATTAGCTCAAATAAAGGTGGAAGAAACAAAAAAATCAATCAATGAGCACTCTGAATGATGCACCGGATTCCGGCTTTATTTTGAATATTAATAAACCAATAGGCAAAAGCTCCTATGCTGTCGTTTCTTATATAAAGCGGTTAACCGGTATAAAAAAAGTTGGTCATGCAGGAACGTTAGACCCTTTTGCCGATGGAGTGTTACTGGTAGCAGGGGGAAGAGCAACAAAACAGATTCCCGATATAATGAAATTAGAAAAAGAATATCGTGGAACAGTACGGTTTGGCTTAGTATCGGATACCTATGACAATTCAGGAACAGTAACAGAGGAACATTCAATTGAATCAGTAAATGATAGTTTAATATGTCAAGTATTAGAATATTTTAGGGGAACGATTGAACAGGTGCCACCGCCATATTCGGCGATTAAATATAAAGGAAAACCATTATATTTTTATGCGAGGAAAGGAACGGTAATTATACCGAAACAGCGATATATAACGGTATATGAAATAGAATTAGAATCGTTCAATCCTCCGGATGCAATTATTAGAGTAGTATGCTCAAAAGGGACATACATCAGAAGTATCGCTCATGATTTAGGGCGGCGGCTGGGATGCGGAGCAATCCTGATAGCTTTGACTCGACTGAGAATCGGAAACTATAATCTTGAAGATGCAATTACTTGGGAAAATATGCCCAAAGCAGTCAGAAAATATTCATGTGTTAATTAAAAATGGAAGTAATTACTGATTTAGAGAATTATCCGTATATTCATAATGGAGTTATTACCGTTGGTACGTTTGATGGGGTACATTTAGCTCATCAAGCAGTCATTCAGCGGGTGATTACTCTGGCTCAGTCATTAAAAGCAGTATCTACCGCTGTAACATTTGAACCGCATCCTCGATTACTACTCAATAAAGATACTGAGAAACATATTTCCATTCTGGCAACCATAGAAGAAAAAATTGAGTTAATAAGCGGATTAGGTGTTGATAGACTGGTAATAATTCCATTTACAAAGGAATTCTCTGAAATTTCACCTGAATCGTTCATCGTGGATATTTTATATAAAACAATCGGAATGCATACTTTTATTATCGGTTATCGGCACGGATTTGGAAAAAATCGGGCTGGCAATGTAGCGTTTCTGCGGGAATTGGAAGAGAATTATGATTTTAAAGTTTTTGTTCAAGAGCCAATCGCAAATCAGTATGGACTAATATCCAGTACCAGGATTCGGGAATTTATTGAACAAGGTAATATTGAAGCCGCCCGTAATTGTCTCGGACGGCATTATTCATTGAGCGGTATGGTGATTCCGGGCGACGGACGAGGAAAATCTATAGGATACCAAACAGCAAACATTCAATTAAATAATCCCTATAAATGCATTCCGGCAGATGGAGTATATGCAGTTTACATTACTATTGAAGGCACAGCTTATAGCGGCGTAATGTATGTTGGTACACGGCCTACATTTCATTTGTCTGAAAAGTCTTTAGAAGTTCATATTTTTGATTTTAAAAATGTTATATATGAAAAAACAATAAAGGTTATAGTTATACAGAGGATACGGGGAGATAAACAATTTAAATCAATTGAATCTCTTCGAGAACAAATTAATGTTGATATTGTAAATGCAAAAAAAATATTGAATAATTCATCAGTTCAATAAATGTAATGTATAATTAATCGTATACAGTGAGGGAGTTATATGGATTATTTGAAAGACCGGATACCAGAGATTGTGAAAAAGTACGGTAAAAGCGAACGTGACACCGGTGCTACTGAAGTACAGATTGCAATCATTACTGCGCGAATTAATCATTTAACTGAACACTTCAAACAGCATACCAAGGATAACCACTCCCGGAAAGGATTATTGAAATTAGTCGGACAGCGAAAACGGCTTTTAACATATTTAATGCATAAGGATATTGAAAAATACCGTGTGCTCAAAACCGACCTGAATATCCGGTAAGAGGAGATTATTGAAATAATGATTGACGTCCACAATGTTTCTAAAAAGTTTGGCACGAAACAGGTTCTCTTTAATATCAGTTTTGCGGTGACTAAAGGAGAAATAGTCGGTTTTTTAGGACCAAATGCCGCAGGAAAAACAACAACAATGCGTATTATTACCTGTTATCTTCCAGCAACTGAGGGTACCGTAACGGTGGCAGGGTATGATGTCTTTGACCAATCGCTGGATGTGCGCAGGAATATTGGATATATGCCAGAAAATCCCCCGCTCTATTATGATATGAGTGTTTATAGCTATCTTGATTTTGTTGCACGGATTAAAGGAATACAGGGAAAAAATATAAAAAAGCGGATTGACGCAGTGATGGAACGGGTAAGCATTACCAATGTACGTGACCGAATATGCGGCAGGCTTTCAAAAGGGTATCGTCAGCGGGTTGGTCTCGCACAAGCACTCATCCATAATCCCCCGGTATTAATTCTTGATGAACCGACATCCGGTCTTGACCCAAAACAGATTGTAGAAGTACGGCAGATGATAAAAAGCCTTTCTGCCGATCACACAATCGTCATTAGCACGCATATTCTCCCCGAAGTTAAATTAACCTGTGAACGGGTGCTCATTATTAATGAAGGACGAATTGTTGCTGAGGGAACGCTGGAACACTTAACACAGAAAATAAAAGGGAAAGAAAAATTTCAGGTTGAAGTTGCAGGTCCAAAAGAAGATATTATTCGGGTATTGAAAAGTATCCCAGGAGTGGAGGGAGCAACTATTGAAAAGACTGAAATGAACAATAAACATCAGATTATGTTGGAAAGTGATGTAAAAAGCGATGTTCGCAAGGATATCGCCCGGACAATTGTGGAGAATAAATGGGACCTTTTTGAACTGCGTAATGTTTCAATGACCATTGAAGAAATATTTATGAAATATACTGCCGGTGAAAAGGTATATGGAGAGGAGAAATAATCAGTGAGAACTATTTGGGCATTATTTAAAAAAGAATTGCGTTTATATTTTGTTTCCCCGATAGCATATGGATTAATTGCAGGATTTTTAATTATTACGGGATTTTTCTTTTATTTTTTATTGTCAATGTTTCTTGAATCAACTGCTCGGAGTATGATGATGGCGCAGTATTACCGTCAGATGCCTCCACCGGTTAATGTTAACCTGGAATTGATACGGCCCCTCATTTCGAATTTTGCTTTTTTGGGGTTGATAATGGGCTCAATGATTACGATGCGTCTTATTGCAGAAGAGAAAAAACTAATGACTATTGAGCTAATTTTAACATCCCCGGTAACGACCTTCCAATTGGTGATGGGTAAATTTCTTGCGGGCTTTGCTTTATTTTGTATAATGCTTTTGCCGACTTCATTATATTTTATTATCTTGGATTTTTTTGGTGATCCAGAAATAACCCCGATAATAATTGGTTATATCGGCTTATTGCTTATAGGCGGAGTATTTACTGCTATCGGGCTGATGGTTTCATCATTTACCGAAAATCAATTAATTGCTGTAGCGCTTACATTGAGTATAAGCGTGTTATTATGGGTAGTAGATTGGCCAGTGAGTTATATCACTCAGCCAACGGTGAGCGCTATTGTGTCATATATTGCTTTACCAGCTCACTTTGATGATTTTACGAAGGGTGTTCTGGACATCAAGCATATTTCATATTTTCTCAGTTTGATTATATTGAGTCTGTATTTGACGTACCGTTCCCTCGAATCATTGAGATGGAGGACGTAATTACTATGAAAAAGAATAAAACAATCCTCAGTGGAGTATTCGGTGCAATATTACTGTTTATTGCACTGATTAATCGTTTAGCTTCCGGATTCTGGGATTTAATTACTTTAATTCTGTTCGGTCTCGGAGCGTTATTAGTTGTCATTTATTTTGTTTTTAATTATCAGGATATAAAAAATCTATATAAAAAACGAGCCGCTCAATATTTAAGCAATGCAATCATAGCCTCACTATTAATGATTATTATTATAGTTCTTTTAAATTATTTGTTTAATAAATATGACTACCGAATAGATTTAACATCAAGAAAGCAGTTTACGCTTGCACCGCAGACGGTCAAAGTGTTAAAAAATCTCGAAAAACCTATCTATATAACTGCATTTTTTCGATCCAGTAAAAAAAGTTTTGTAACGGATGTTATTGCAGAATATCAGCATACATCTGATAAGATTAAATTTAATTTTTATGATCCCGATAAAAATCCTGAAGCTGCAAAGACGTATAATATTAAAGATTATGGAATTGTGGTATTAGAGACTGAAGGTCGTTCTGAAAGAATCTATCAGCTTGATGAACAGTCGTTAACAAATGCAATTATTAAAGTTACCAGGAAAGGGGAAAAGGCAATTTACTTTTTAACTGGGCACGGAGAGCATAGTGTAGACAATGGAGAAGCCCGTGGATTTAGTATCTTGAAGAGTCGTATACTTGAGCTTAATTATCAAGTAAGAGAACTTAATTTTGCCAGTGAGCATTCAATTCCGGACAGCTGCGTATTATTGATTGTGAATGGACCGCAATCAGATTTATATTCTGCTGAACTTGATACAGTTGATACATATATTCGAAGGGGAGGAAAAGTATTCTTTTTGCTCGATCCATTTCCAGGTGCAGGGATGCCCTCATTTTTTGAAAAGTGGGGCATAGCCGTTGGGGATAATATTGTTTTAGATGCTTCAGGAGCTGGAAGAATGTATAATTTTGGTCCAGAACTGCCTCTCGTAAACAATTACAACACAAACCAACCAATTGTAAAGGATTTTAATTACAATACTTTTTATGGTGGTGTCCGCTCGGTTACACCGAAGTCGGTTGGTATTCCACCGGAAGTAAAAGTGGATTGGATTGCAAAAACGACAGCGCAAAGCTGGGGTGAAACGGAGTATAAAGTTGAAAAAACAAAACCCGGTGAACGCCCCAAGCTGAATGTAAAATTTGATAAAGATAAAGATGTTGCCGGTCCGGTTACCGTTGCGGCGATTGCGACTATTACGATACCGGATACAATAAATTATTACGCCAAACCGAAGACCGGAATTTTAGTTGTGTTTGGAGATTCTGATTTTGCAACAAATAATTTTGCACAAACTCCAAATAGTACTTTATTTTTAAATGCAGTTAATTGGCTGGCAGAAGAAGAAGATTTGGTGGCGGTTCCGCCGAAATCTGTTGAAGACAGGCGCATTGAAATGACTGCAAAACAAGCAAAATTTACCCTGTATATTACTGTTTTCTTTATACCAATGATGGTGCTCATTTTTGGTTTAACGGTATATTTCCAGCGAAGAGGATTATAATCTATAGGAGACCGTTGAAAATGTTGATTTTACGAGGGAATAGCATCCTTTTAGATAGCATCCCTAAACTTGTTTGGGGGTGAATCGGGTAATTATTTTAACAATTCTCGCACTATTTCAGAGATTTCTCTATTTATTATTTTTGAGGGATTAGATCAATGAAGTTTAAGGCTACCTATATTATCGGGATTATCTGTCTTGCATTGTTTGCCTATGTCTATTTTTATGAGATTCGCGGCGGTGCAGAGCGTGAAAAGGCAAAAATTGAAAAGAAGCGTTTTTTACGGGTTGATATGAACAACATCGTAAAATTACAAATTATCCGTGGGGATACAACGATAACAATTTCAAAGCAGAATGACAACTGGATGATTCAAGAACCTGTTTACTATAAAGGAGACAAAACGAATATTGAGGATTTTATAACAGTCATTGCCCAGGCAAGTAAAGAATCAGAGGTTTCAGATGATTCATCTCAATACCAGTCTTTTGGATTAAAAACCGGATCTGCTCATATAAAAGCAGTTCTTGCTGATGGAAAAGAATATGGTATGGTGGTAGGACAGTTGAATTCTGTTGGTACGAGTGTTTATGCAAAGGCTGATAAAGAATCCAAAGTATATCTAACCGGAACTCCGGTAAAGTCTAAAACAGACCAGCCGCTCGTTTATTTTCGAGATAAAACCATTATTGAAATGGAAAAGGACTCAATTGATAAGCTCGTATTTTATCAAAAGGATAAGGAATTTATTGTAGAAAAACAGGGAGAGCAGTGGAAATTGACAAAACCGTTGCAAACCGATGCTGATTTTTCGAAAATAGATATAATTCTCAAAGTACTGGTTGCTCAACAAATTGTCGAGTTTGCTGATGAAAATCCAGGGAATCTTGAGAAATATGGTTTAAAGAATCCGATAAACCGGGTCGAGGTTTTTAATACCAAAAGCAAGGTAAAGCAAACAATCTATATTGGGAAATATAATAAACCGTATTATTATGTAAAAGTAAATACAAAACCGCACATATTTGAAGTAGATACAGGCTTTGTTAAGCAGCTTATGCCGACATTTTATGATGTGCGAGACAAAAAAATACTCATCTTTGAAATTGAATCTATAAATGTCTTAAAGATTACCCAGAATAAAACTGCCTCTGTCTTTAATAAAAATGATTCAACCGGTTTGTGGGAAATGACAAAACCGTTAAAAAAGCCTGCGAATTCTGAAAAAATTACTAATATCATTAAAGAAATATACTGGGCTCGTGCTGAGAAATTTATTGAGCAGATTGGCGGGGATTTAAAGCAATATGGTTTAGAACCGCCAGAGGCTGATTTTATCCTGCTTTCAAAGGGGAAAACTATAATTCATGTGCAATTAGGAAAAGCTGTTGATAATAAGCGATATTTTTACAATAAAGAGAAAAATGCACTCTATTTAGTACGACAGGCAACGTATGATAATATCGTTGTCCCCGAAGATAAGCTTATTATGAAAAAAGAGGAATAAAGGATAGTTAATAATGGTTATTAGAAAAGAAGTAGAAATTGGCGGGCGGATCCTGTCTTTAGAGACAGGAAAAATAGCAAAACAGGCAAACGGTTCAATCTGGATTCAATATGCAGATACGGTTGCATTAGTGGCTGTCGTTGCATCAAAAGAACCCATAGAAGAGGATAAAGGATTTGTCCCTCTTCAGGTAGATTATCGTGAAAAGGCGTATGCCGCCGGTAAAATTCCAGGGGGATTCTTTAAACGAGAAGGGAGACCCTCTGAAAAGGAAACGCTGAGTGCTCGGTTAATTGACCGCCCAATTCGTTCGCTCTTCAATAAAGATTTTCGATTTGAAACGCAGATTTATGTAACAGTGCTTTCATCGGATCAGGAAAATGATGCTGATACTCTTGGGATTATTGGCGCTTCAGCTGCATTATTGGTCTCTGATGTGCCATTTGACACTCCAATTGGAGCAGTGAGAGTTGGAAAGATTAACGGACAGCTCATTTTAAATCCCACATTTAAACAACTGCAGGAAAGTGTAATGGAGATTATCGTTGCCGCATCCGCTGATTTTATTATTATGGTTGAAGGCGAAGCCAGTGAGATATCCGACAATGATCTGATAGAAGCCTTAGAATTTGCTCATAAACACATTAAGGAAATAATTCCCATTATTGAAGAATTAGCAAGAAACACTGGAAAACTGAAACTCCCGCTCAATCCAATAGAGATAAAAAGCGACCTTATTGAGAAAGTTAGGAAGTTTGCCGTTCCCTATATCAAAGAAGCTATCACAATAAAGGAAAAGTTAGCCCGGCATTCATTAGCTAATACTGCGGTTACCACTATTGTCCAGACATTATCAAATGAATATCCTGACGATGAAATTGTGATTAGATATATTTTTGCTGAACTTGAAAGAGAATTGATGCGCGAGAAGATTATCAATGAACGGGCACGAATTGATGATAGAAGTATGACCGATATCCGATCTATTACCGGTGAAATAGGCGTTCTGCCAAGAACACATGGCTCGGCGCTATTTACTCGCGGTGAAACACAGAGTCTTGCGGTTACAACGCTCGGTAGTAAGTTAGATGAGCAGAAGATTGAGGGGCTTGATGGTTCCTTTTGGAAACGGTATATGCTTCATTACAATTTCCCCTCATACTGTGTCGGTGAAGTAAGTATTCCAAGAGGACCGGGCAGGCGTGAAATCGGACACGGACGCCTTGCCGAAAAAGCGCTGCAGTATGTGATTCCTTCGGAAATAGATTTTCCCTATACTATCCGGATTGTTTCAGATATTTTCGAGTCAAATGGCTCATCGTCAATGGCGACCGTCTGTGCAGGTTCGCTGTCCTTGATGGATGCCGGTGTCCCGATTAAAAAGCAAACAGCCGGTATCGCTATGGGGCTTATTAAAACAGAAAATGATTTTATCATTTTATCAGATATCTTGGGTGATGAAGACCATTTAGGTGATATGGACCTTAAGCTTGCCGGCTCTTGCGATGGATTTACAGCAGTACAAATGGATATTAAGGTAAAAGGAATATCAATCGAAATAATGAAAAAGGCAATTGCCCAGGCACGTGAAGGGTTAATTCACATTCTTGCCGTTATGAATAAAGTTATTGATAAGCCGCATGCGAATATCTCTCCGTATGCACCGAAGATTATTATATTCAAGATTGACCCGGCAGTCATTGGAATGGTCATCGGTCCCGGAGGGAAAATCATTCGGGAAATACAGGAAAAAACCAATTCGACTATCAGCATAGAAGAGGACGGAACGGTATTTATATCTGCGGTAGATGAAACAAACGGCAACGAAGCAAAACGGTTAATAGATCAGATTGTGGCAGTTCCTGAAGTTGGCAAGATTTATGATGGTATCGTAAAACGAATAACTCCATTTGGAGCATTTGTTGAAATTCTCCCCGGAAAAGATGGATTGCTGCATATTTCGGAAATTGAAAATCGGCGGATTGCTCGGGTGGAGGATGTTCTGAAAATCGGGCAAGAAGTCCAGGTCAAGGTTATTAAAATTGACGAAATGGGAAAGGTAGACCTTACTCGAAAACAACTCTTGAATAAAGAGAATGACCATAAAGAATATCGCAGGTAAAATTTTATGGAGACGATATATAAAAAAACCGTTCTTTCTAATGGTATTCGAGTAGTAACTGAATATATGCCCCATGTCCGGTCAGTTTCAATCGGAGCCTGGATTGAAGCGGGTTCACGAGATGAAACACCGGAAACAAATGGAATCAGTCATTTTCTTGAACATATGGTTTTTAAAGGAACGGTTTCCCGAAGCTCTGCTGCTATCGCTGAATCTCTGGAATCAGTTGGCGGAAGTCTTAATGCATTTACGGGAAAAGAAGTTACCTGCTTTTATGCGAATATTCTTGATGAGAATATTGAGCTTGCTGTTGATGTATTGTCCGATTTAATCGGAAATGCTGTCATTGATGCGGAAAATCTTATCAAAGAAAAACTAGTTGTTATCGAGGAAATCAACAGCTTAGAAGATACGCCTGATGAGCTCATACACGATTACTTTCATAAAGACATATTCACCGATAAACCCCTCTCATATCCAATATTGGGTACAAAAGATATTGTTACTTCCTTTGAACAGACACAGCTGATTGAATTTCGAAATCAACAATATAATTCAAACAATCTGGTTATCGCTGCTGCAGGCAATCTTGACCATCATAAACTGGTAACATATGCCAAAGAATATTTTCATATACCATCCAGCAAAAAAAATGTTCATCAAAATAGCAATTACACACCCAAAACAGTAAATCAAACCTACATAAAAAATGTTTCACAAGCACACATTTGCACCGGCAGTATTTCAGTTCCATACGATGACTCTCGTAAATATGCTCTTCTCTTACTTCATTCGTTGTTAGGTGGGGGAATGAGTTCGCGGTTATTTCAGAATATCCGAGAAAAATATGGTGTTGCATATTCGATTTACTCATTCGCCGATTTCTTCTCGGATACCGGTTTATTCGGTGTGTATCTTGGGGTGGATACTTTAAATATTAGCCGTGCTCTCAAGCTTGTTCAGCAGGAATTTGACCGTGCAAAAGGTGAAGTAATAACAATAGATGAACTGAATCGCTTAAAGTGTCACTTAAAAGGCAATTTAATGCTCGGACTTGAAAGTACCCACAGCCGGATGAACCGACTTGCAAAAATGGAAATAAATTTGAATGATTATATTTCACTTGACCAAGTATTAAACGGAATTGATGCTGTCAAGACAGAGGATGTCTTTTCAATTGCCCAACACGTTCTTAAGGATAATATGACAACAACAATAATAACCTCAAAATAGCCATATTTCTTAATAAATAATTAAAAATAATTTGCATAACTACTGAAAATATCTTATACTATATAGAATTATATAAAGCATTCCATTAATAAGCGAAGGATTTTTAGACGAGGTGAATTATGAAGATAGGCGTATTAAAAGAAATTAAGAGGCAGGAATACCGTGTGGCATTGTTGCCGGCTGGTGCACAGGTATTAACCGAGCATGGACATGAAGTGTTTGCAGAAACAAAGGCTGGTATTGGAAGCGGTTTCTTTGATGAAGAGTATGAAAAAAGCGGAGCAAAGATTTTAAATACACCCGCTGACGTGTACAATACTGCGGATTTAATTTTAAAAGTAAAAGAGCCATTAGAGCCTGAATATCCATTAATTAAAGAGAAACATACGATATTTACGTATTTTCATTATGCGGCAAACCGAATATTAACCGAAACAATGATTAAATCAAAAGCAATTACTATTGCCTATGAGACAGTACAGAAAGCTGATGGCAGCCTTCCTTTATTAACGCCAATGAGTGAAGTAGCGGGAAAAATGTCAATTCAAGTAGGTGCATCATATCTGGAAAAAATTAAGGGCGGTCGCGGTATATTGTTAGGCGGTGTTCCCGGCGTTGCTCCGGCGACCGTGTTAGTATTAGGCGGTGGAGTTGTAGGAACCAATGCCGCATTCGTAGCTGCAGGAATAGGTGCGCGGGTTGTCCTGCTTGATATTAATATAAACCGCCTTCGATATTTAAGTGAAGTTATGCCGAAAAATGTTACCGTTATTATGTCGAATCCCCATACTATAAAGCAATATCTAAAGGATGCTGATCTGGTCATTGGTGGGGTGCTCATTCCCGGAGCAAAGGCGCCAAAATTAATCACCCGGGATATGTTGAAATTAATGAAATCCGGTTCTGTTATTGTTGATGTTTCTATTGATCAGGGCGGCTGTATTGAAACCTGCCATGCAACAACCCATGATGATCCGGTGTTTGTTGTTGACGGCATTATTCATTATTGCGTGGCAAATATGCCTGGCGCTGTTCCAAATACTTCTACGATTGCTTTGAACAATGCTACACTTCCATATACAGTAGAACTTGCTGATAAAGGAATAGAAAGCGCAATTCGCACGAATAAAGATCTCTCGTATGGTGTAAATACATACAAAGGCGTCATTACGTATGAAAAGGTAGCAGAAGCATTTAATCTCCCATATACTTCTCTTGAAAAGGTGTTGGGAGTAAAATAATCTGCCGGAGTTTTCAATGAACCCGAAACCAATTAAAAAACTCTATTATTCCATCAGCGAAGTCTCTAATATGACAGGATTAAAACAGTATGTTCTTCGCTATTGGGAAACAGAGTTTTTAGAACTGCGTCCGTCAAAAAACCGCGCAGGAAATCGAATCTATAAAGAAAAGGATATTAGTCTCATTAATCAGATTAAGGATCTATTATATAATAAGAAATATACAATAGACGGGGCACGGAATTATTTACGCGATTTGAATGCTTCTGAGAAAGAGAAAACGATAGAAAATACCGCTCATACGAATATGAAAAAAGAGTTGATAGACAGTATTCAATCGGAATTGCAGGAAATAGTGGATGTACTGAATGGTAAAAAAGTAATCTCATAGCGGCAGTTCGGGGCGTAGCGCAGTTCGGTTTAGCGCACCAGACTGGGGGTCTGGGGGCCGGCGGTTCAAATCCGCCCGCCCCGACACTGTTTCTTAATTCAATTGGAGTTATTCCGTAATAACTCCAATTTTTTTCTATGCAAAGATACTATGAATCACTACAAAATTCCAGTATTCGTTCAAGATGTCCATCAGTTGAGGAGGACACATATTGCAAAATTTCGGAGGGTAATTTATTCATACTACCATACTTATAGTAGAAAACTCCCGTGGCGGGAAACAAATGACCCGTATCGCATCTTAATATCAGAAATAATGCTCCAGCAAACGCAAGTAAGCCGGGTTTTAGAAAAGTATGTGCAATTTATAACACAATTTCCAACCATACAGTCGCTTGCTGGAGCACCCCTCAAGGAGATTTATACCGTCTGGCAGGGATTAGGATACAACCGGCGTATTCTCTACCTTCAAAAGACTGCCCAGATAGTGCAGAAAAACTATAATGGGAGTATACCGTCTGATGTTGCTCTTTTGTATAAACTGCCTGGAATAGGGAAAAATACCGCTTCTGCAATTGTTGTTTTTGCTTATAACCTGCCGGTTGTGTTCATAGAAACAAATATCCGCACAGTGTATATTCATTTTTTTGCCGGCAATCGGGAACAAATACTTGATACATTTCTTCTTCCGTTTATTGAAAGAACGCTTGACCGAAGAAATCCGCGGGAATGGTATTATGCATTAATGGATTATGGAGTTATGCTTAAAAAGGAATTTCCAGATATTGGCAGAAAAAGCCTGCATTACTCAAAGCAGTCTTCTTTTGAAGGTTCTCAACGGCAGATACGGGGAAATATTTTGAAATGTTTACAATCGCATCAGAAATTGACAGGAAAAGCTCTTGGTGAGCTGTTACATCTTGATGTGCAAAAACTTAATCTGGTGGTAGAGCAGTTGTGTAATGAAAAAATTATTCAGAAATCGGGGCGAAGTTATTTTATCCCATAAATATTGGAGTTAGTACTGAAAATTGTTTTGTAATTTCAATAATATATGAGAGCTTTAAAAATTATAAAGAGGGTATGCTTATGAAACCATCGCAATTAATAACAGCTAAAATATTTTTTTGTCTGATTCTTCTAATAGTATTTTCTTGCGGCAGAGCTCCATCAGCGGATACATTGTTTATAAATGGGCATATTGTAACAATGAATACTCCATTGCCGGCGGTAGAAGCATTTGCTGTGAAGGATGGAATTATTACTGCTGTTGGAACGACCGAAGAGCTTCAAAAAAAATATCGAAATGTCCCAACAGAAGATATGCAGGGAAAAACAGTGATGCCAGGTATCATTGATTCCCATGGTCATATAATGAGCTTAGGTGAGAGTTTTTTAAAACTTAATTTGGAGGGGATAAAGACTCCTGCTGAAGCAGTTCAAAGAGTCAAAGAACGGGTGAAACAAACGGCTCCCGGAGAATGGATTATCGGCTGGGGGTGGGATGAGGGCGCCTGGGCAAAAAATTATCCTTCTAATAATGAGCTGAATGCTGTATCGCCTGATAATCCGGTGTGGTTGACGGGACTGCATGGATTCGCAAGCTGGGCGAATAATAAAGCATTAGAGATTGCGGATATAACAAAGGATACTCCCAATCCTCCAAACGGGCAAATTGTTAAACATCCGAAAACCGGTGAGCCGATAGGTATTTTTACCAATGAGGCGCAAGGGCTTATCGCAAAATATATTCCACCCCTTTCACTGGAGCAGATTGAAAAAGCGTACCTGCTTGCTTTTAATGAGTGTTTAAAGAATGGAATCACCACAGTTCATGATGCAAATGTCTCACAAAAGATGCTTGATGCGTTGCGGTCATTAGAGGCGAAAAAGCAATTATCAATCCGTGTATATGTTATGCTTGATGCCACTGATAAGCAGTTGATCGAGCCATTTTTTAAAAATGGTCCAATAATTGACCCGGAACATTGGCTGACGATTCGAACGGTGAAGGTGTTTGTTGATGGAGCGCTTGGCTCACGCGGAGCGGTATTATTTGAACCGTACAGTGATGCTCCGAATACCTCAGGAGTTATCACTACCTCCCCGGAAGAATTATATGACATTACGGCTAAATCGCTGAAGGCTGGAATGCAGGTGGCTGTTCATGCAATCGGTGATAGAGCCAATCGAATAACGCTTGATGTTTTTGAAAAAGCTCTTAAAACAGCTCAAGCTGGAGCCAATAATCGTTTGCGTATTGAGCATGCACAGGTTATGGCATTAGAGGATATTCCGCGGTTTGCTCAATTGGGAATTATAGCAAGTATGCAACCGCCTCATTGTACGTCTGATATGCCCTGGGTGGAGGACAGGATTGGAAAAGGGCGTGCAAAGGGTGCGTATGCCTGGCGTTCATTTCTCAATGCTGGGGTTCGGTTAATACTCAATTCGGATTTTCCGGGCGAAACACTCAATCCGTTTTATGGGATGTATGCCGCAGAAACCCGTGAGACTCCTGAAGGAAAACCGGAGGGAGGATGGTATCCGGAACAGCGGCTCACCCGCAATGAAGTAGTACATGCATATACTGTTGAAGGGGCGTATGCTGGATTTGAAGAAACGTTCAAAGGGCAAATTGTTCCCGGAATGGTAGCGGATTTTATTATTTTATCCGATAATATACTATCAGTACCATCTAAAACTCTTTTATTAATAACTGTTGAGAAGACGTACGTGGGTGGTAAGTTGATGTATAAGCAGGACACAAAGTAAAAAAGTTTTATATTTGAATTGAAATACAGGTAATAAGGTATTTAACTATACATTTTAAAATAATATTTTTCTGATGGAATAGTGATACCGGATTTTGATTAAAATAATGGAGCATATAGAAATGAATGCTAAACTTATCCAATTACCCCTCCATAAGATTGATGCATTTCTTAACAAGCCCGTAAAAGACTTTACAAGGGCAGATTTGATTCGATTTATTGAAGCACATAATATTGAGATGGTCAATTTTCAATACGTCGGCGAAGACTGCAGATTAAAGACGTTAAATTTTGTTATTTCCGGCAAAGCTCATTTAGACCATTTGTTATCGTACGGTGAACGGGTTGATGGTTCAAATCTTTTTTCGTATGTGGATGCCGGCTCGAGCGATTTGTATGTTATTCCCCGGTACTGCACGGCTTATGTCAATCCGTTTTCAGAGATTCCCACAGTAAATATATTATGCTCGTATTATACCAGCGAAGGAGAACGGCTTCAAAACGCACCTGAAAATATTGTCAGAAAAGCCCAGCAGTCACTTTTGAACCACACCGGTTTATCGTTAGAGGCATTTGGTGAGCTGGAGTACTATGTAATTTATGAGAAACAGCCTTTATATCCGGTTCTTCCTCAAAGGGGATATGAAGAATCTTCTCCGTTTACGAAGCTGGAGAAACTCCGCTGTGAAGCTATGCGGGCAATCGCTCAAGCCGGGGGAACAATTAAATACGGACATACAGAAGTAGGAAGTATTAGCGTTAATAATCTTGAAATGGAACAGCACGAGATAGAGTTTCTTCCGATGCCAATAGAGGATGCAGCCGACCAATTGGTCGTAGCTAAGTGGATGCTCAGGATGATTGGGTATAAATATGGTGTTACCATAAGTTTTTCGCCCAAAATTATGGTTGGACATGCTGGAAACGGGCTCCATATACATACGAAACTTGTTAAGGATAGAAACAATGTAATGGTTGAAAATGGCAGGTTAAGTAACATTGCGAAAAAAGCCATTGCAGGATATCTCGCGCTTGCGAAGTCATTAACAGCGTTTGGTAATACGATTCCAGTCTCTTATTTACGATTAGTGCCCAATCAAGAAGCACCAACGAATATTTGCTGGGGCGACAGAAATCGTTCAGTATTAGTCCGGGTTCCATTGGGGTGGATTGGTGTTTCCAATATGATAAAGGATGCCAATCCCCTGGAATCGGCTAATTGCGAAGATAATGGTGAGTATCAGACGGTGGAATTTCGCTCTCCTGATGGTTCTGCAGATATACATTTACTTCTTGCTGGATTAGCAGTATCTGCACGGCACGGATTGGAAATGGATAATGCTTTAAACCTGTCTGAGGAATTTTACGTTCCGGTGAATATCTTTAATGACGAAAATAAAAAACTCAAAGAAAAATTCTCTCATTTGCCGGCATCTTGCTGGGAATCGGCTGATTTTTTATTGAAGGATCGTGAGATTTATCAAAAAGATTCCGTTTTTACGCCGGTTGTCATAGACGGGGTTGTAAAAAAGTTAAAAAGCTATAACGACCTCGGGTTAAGTGAAAAACTCTATCAGAAGGAAAATGAGATTCAAAAACTCGTAACCGATTACATTCATTGTGCTTAAGGTAAATTAAGCACCAAATGATTGATTATATGTAAAAAAACAGGTTGTGTTAGTTAGTTTGTAATTATTAAATCGGTATAAATTATAAACAGGAGGCGGTGATGAAAGGGGAAAAAAACAAATTAAAAAAGACCGACAACATTTCAATGGAGAGTTATCTTATCCATGGGATATTTCGTACTTCGAAATGGGACTATGATCACAATGTTGTCCCGCCGCTATCAGCCTCAGTAACGTATCGCGTGGAATCAGTGGAACGTGGTTTAAGCGGATTTAAACATTTTATTAATGAACATTCACGGCGGGTAAGAAAACGGCCTACCTATGTATATGACAGGCTTGATGAGCCGACACGCTCAATGCTTGAGGAACGGCTTGCAATTGTCGAATCTGGAGAAACAGCGTTCTGTTTTGCCACAGGAATGGCGGCTATATCTGCCGCATTAATGGTATCTTTAAAACCGGGTGATACGGCATTGCTTCATAAGACTATGTACGGCTGTACGTTCAGTTTATCGTCAAACTGGCTCCCAAGATTCGGCATTAAATCTGTCTTCGTTGATATGACTGATCTCAATGAATTAAAAAATTCTCTTACTCCCGATGTTAAAGTGATTTATTTTGAAACACCGGCAAACCCCAATATGGAATTAATTGATATTGATAAAGTTGTTTCAATTGTTGATAAAGAAAATGCAAAACGAAAACGTACACATCGTATTCGGACAATTGTTGATAATACCTTTGCGACACCCCGATGCCAGCGTCCGCTTGAATTCGGAGTTACTATGGTTGTTGATAGTCTGACAAAAAACATTGGTGGATTCGGAACAGATATGGGAGGGGCGGTTATTACTTCGAAAAAATATGAGGAAGAATTGATGATGTTCCGGAAGGATTTCGGTGGTGTATTGGGTTCCAGGAGCGCTTGGCATATTCTGGTGTATGGTTTGTCAACACTTATAGATCGCGGGAATAAACAGCAGAATTCATCCCAGAAGGTTGCCGAGTACCTTGAACAGCATCCCAAAATCGGCAAAGTCGCATATCCCGGATTAAAGTCATTTCCATACTTTGCGATAGCTCAAAAACAGATGCGCGATTTTGACGGAAATTTTGCTCCGGGTAATATGATATACTTTACATTAAAAAATGATACGGAAGAAAGCAGTAATAAACTCTTAGGGTATATTGCGAAAAAAGCATATTCAATTACTTTAGCAGTATCATTAGGACATATTAGAACACTTATTGAAAAACCCGGAAGTCTATCTCATGCGGCAGTTCCAGAAGAAGTAAAACGGTCAGCACGAATTGACCCGAGCGGTATCAGACTGTCAATCGGATTGGAAAATCCAGATGATATTATTGCTGATTTCGAGAATGCATTGAAGGCAATATAAAGGGAATATGGGGGAGGTATTTCATTAAACGTATGAAATAAAAAGTCTAATGATGTATAATTTGTAGTTTTTAATTTAAACCTGTGAATTTATAATTGCGCATTTCCCCGCCCCTCTACAATCGCAATTTCCTCTTCCGTCAAACCGTAAAGGTCATACACAAGACGGTCAATTTGGCGTTCTAACTCTGATGTATCCGCCGCGGGGTTGGAGCGCTTGGCTACGAGGATGCGGTCAACTAATTTTGTGATTTGTTCACGATGTTGTAGTGTTCCTATACTAATGGGTAGTGAACGTATTCTTTGTGGTTTGACTTGTGCGAGTACACGTCCTTTTTCTTGTGAAATTTCTTGATAATAAAAAACCATTAGCCGAGAATTAAGCAATCCAATGAAGTATAATGAGTACGTATAATATGATAATCTTACTTGTGCAACATTTACGGAGTCTATGCAATAATATCCAGTTTTATTATCTATAGCGGCAATAATTTTGTCGCCTGTTTGCCGGATTAGAATTTTAGGTTTAAGAAATAAGTCTTCATAGCGACTTCTGAACAGGACATGCCATTCCCGCTTGCCTTGTTTCTTTTCCACACTTTTTCGAACCAACAACTCTTTATTTTTAAAAAGGTATTGATAAATATTTTTACCTTTATTGGGATCAAATTTGTCAGTAATGTAAAGAACGTACTCATGCGTTTGTGTTGGGCAGTAAAAGCGATTGAATTGCACGCCGCGAATGCACTCTTTTAGAAAGTCTTTTTCAAGATAATTTTCTTTAGCAAATTTATCCGAGACGATATAAACTTCGTCGCAACTGGTGCTGATGCCGTTTGCCACATCATCACAGAATGTATCAAATCGTTGAAAATTTGAAGATAGCCGATTGATGAGTTCTGCTATGCTTTTATCGAAAGAAAAAATGTAATTAGGAGCTGAAAGAATTTTTCTATTTGTCGTTACGGGAAAATTATTAGTTACAAGTAATCTGGGTAATTCTTCAAGAGTTGCTTCTCTAAGATCGGCAACAGGAATTAAATAATCATTCTGCTGAACTTTCATAATGCAAATAACACAAGTAGGCACAATGGCTTCAAATACATCCTCACCAAGATTGATTGCAAAGAGAATTTGTGAGTTTTCAAGAAAAAACTTTCTGGCTTTTGTCATGTAAATCTGGAAAAGTAATTCATTTGGCAGGATGAAACAAACAACGCCATTTTTACTTGATTGATTGTATGCCTCTCCCAGAAAATATAAAAAGGTGTTTCGGATTCGTTCAACTATATGTTCATGACGTTTTTTCAAATATTTCTTTTGTACTTCAAGCAATTCAGCACCATACGGCGGATTCGCAATCACCACATCAAAACCACCTGTCTGAATCACGGGCGCAAACGCCCGGTCATACTCCACAACAGACTGCTTCAGCTGTCTGTGATGGAGCGAGCTTCCGATTCCGGAGATATTGTGCTTCAGATGATTGTTTTGCACATACTCTACTGCGTTTGTCAGGTGCTCCCCCGATTCGATGAGAGTCTGGCTTGAGCCTTTTGCCCAGAGTTTGTTCTGGCGTCCTTCATCTTGTACAGACAGCTGAAGCAGTCTGTTGTGCTGGTGGGATGAGTATCCCTTGAGTTGCTGAACGATATCCGCTCCGTCATCTTCTTCACACACCACGACACAATGAACGTGATCCGCCAGCACATTCACAGCGAGGACGCGATATTGTTTTTCCTGGATTTTTTCCGCAATGGCTTCTGCGATGATCGAGCGTGAAGCCTCATCCAGTACAACCGGTTCTCCTGTTCGCACGCCGTATTCAACCATCCGTTCGCTTACCCGGCTGTTATGGGTGACCCAGGTAACATTGTAGACTTTCCATTCCTTATGGATTTCCTTTTGGTGAAACACTTCCGAAAAATGTATTTTAAAGTCAAAATCAATATCAGAAATATCGCTTGAAAATCCCTTTGCACTTTGAACAAGTTTTTTGAATGTTTGCTCTATTTGGTTTTTTAACTTTCTCTTATCTGTAGGATTTGTTTTGCTGAAGTATTCAATTTTTAATCTTTCTATTTCAGATTCAAGTTGAATGTCTTTCATTGCAATATCTGGAAGTCCTATCAGTGAATTTCCACAGACAATCTTATAATCGAGATTGGGCAAAGGCTTGATGTTTTTAATGTCGTCTTCATCTACAACCAATGAAAGCCAGAGGCGCAATTTGGCTATTTCGACCGCGCCGGGGTCAATGTCAACGCCGTAGAGAGAATTCTCGATGCAATCTCTTTTATAATTGTAGGGAAATCGTTTTACTTTTTCCTGATGAGAGTTTATATAGATTTCTTCTAAACAACCTGTTTCAACCAAAAACATTCTTGCCTTAACAATCTCAGTCATCATACCGACCGGAAAAGCGCCGGAACCAACGGCTGGGTCACATACTTTTATTTTAGAAAGGGAATTATCAATTTCATTTGCATGTTTTTTTAGTTCAATAAAATGCTCTTTTTCTTTGTAATCGCCCTGGTAGTTTTCATTCTTTTCATTCTTTTCTTTTGCTATTTTGAGATGCTCAATATACTTTTCACCCTCAAGTATAAAGAATTCAATAGCTTCTTTTTTTACTTTACCTTCTAATTCCGTTGATAGGTAATTAATCAAACTCTGTTGACACATATAATGCACAATCTCGCGGGGGGTGTAATAAACGCCGAATTGCTTATTGAATTTGGTTTCGTCGCCCTTTTTACCGCTTTTTATTGCTTTTTTATATTCCTCAAAGTTATCAGGACGGATAGCGTTGAATTTCTCATACGCTTTTCCCAATAGTTCCGGGTCAATTGCTACTTCTTTTTCCAGCGGCTCGTCTTCGCAGACCGTGAAATTATAACGGTCAAACGCGTCAAGAATGCCGTCGCTGTCATCGCCTTCTTTAGTGCGTTGAGTGTTTGAAAAGAGTTCATTCGGAAGTATAACATCGGTATGTACCCAATCGTAATTGCCGATGGGGTCAAACAGTCCACCGTTCAGAAACGGGATTTTACAGTTGAATCGGCTGTAATAATAATCATCTTGTTTTCGTTCATCTCCAATTCGCAGGGCTTCGTAAAACAACGGCTCCAGAATATCATTGAAGAAATTGGTGTAATTGCCATGTTTTTTTTCAAACAGTTCTCTTAAAAATATTTTAGAACCAGTGCTCCAACGGTCATCACGTCCTACTCCGAACCAACCTTTTTTCTGAAGAAAGTAGAGAAAGACAATCTGCCCCAGCAATTTTTTAGCAAAGTTAACTGTGTCCACGCCATTATCTTTAAAATCTTTTTGGATTCGTTCGTCTTTTTCAACCACCTTGTCCAGCGCTTCTTTGGTTCGGATAAACAGGTCGCGGTATTTTATAAAAAACTCTTTGGTGACGGTTTCGATATTAAAAGCTTCTTCAAGTTCGGCAAGTGTCGGTGACTCTTCATCATTGGTAAGAATTCCCACAAGGCGGCTCTGGGCGGTATGGCTTTTTTCGTTGGCGCCTACCAGAAATGACCAGCGGCGGGCAGGAGTGAATTCTTGCTTTACCTTCATTCTGCCGGTTTCTGACTTTTCAAATTTGTAGTCCATTTTCACCAGTGAAAAGCGCCAGTCGGCTTCATCAGGGGCTATAAATGCCGCCAGAGCAGCGTCTTTCATTTCTCCACCGCGGCTGCCGTTCAAATACCAGGCGATAAAATTACGCTGCATTGTGCGGGCGCGCTCCAGCGACGTTTCTCTTTCCAATTTGATTGCCAGAATGTCTATTTTGTGTTCCCCATCGCTGTATTTACCGATGCGCTCCAGCGACTCAATATAGGGCTTATACGCATCAGGAATGAACTGCCCGCGATAGATAAAGGTTTCTTCTTCGATGATTTTTAAAAGATTTTTGATAAAGGATGTAAAACGACCTTTATTAAAGGGATTTTCAAAAGTTTCTTTGATGATATTTTTCGCCTGTTGTTTATCCATATCATTCCCCTGTCAAATACATTGACAAGATGACCTCGCGTTTTCCTTGCCCGGTTGCGCCCTTCTCGGCGTAGTGCTCCGTTAGGAGGCGCACTGGTATATGTGTCTGCAAAACGCCGACGACTTTTAGCGGATTCACCAAATCGTTTTTCAGGGAATCGAGCGCTTTTTTGGCTGATTTCAATGTTTGCTTCGGTAGTCCGCCTTCTTCGAGGCGTGTTAACACCCGTTTAACATACTCTTCCTGCTCGTCAGTCAACTGGCGGGAGTTCTTCATAGTCGCTTTCAATATTCTCATTATTATCGCCGCGTTATCCCTGCCGGTTCTTCGCACGGTGATTTCCAGTTCTTCGGTAGTGGCAAAGAGAAACGCCTGTTTGTTTTTCTCGAGCAGCGGGTAGTAATCGGCGGGCAATTTTTGTTTCATAGTGTCGGCTGAACTTTCTATTATGGAGGCGGCATCAAAAAAGTCCAGTTCCATTGATTCTTCGTCTTTTAAAGCAAGAAAAAATTTCTGGAGTTTCCCACGCCTGAAATAGGTTATCAGCGAATCGCGCCGGTCTGCAAGCGTTTTCGCCGAGCGTGCTTTTTTCGGAAGATGCTTGATTTTTTCGAACAATTCCGGACTTTTTTCTCGTATGTTTTTTATCTCCTGCAGGTACTTCAACTCACTTTGTCCGGAATCATCTTCACCGGTGAGAGTTTGTTTTGACATCAAGCGATTCCAGAGTTCGTGGGAGCCAACAGGTTCACCATCGGTGAGGAGCATGGCATCGCCCCCCAGAAGTGTCAGAAATGCGGCTATTTTCGCCTTCGCCACCTCTTCAAGCCCGATTTCATCATTACCCTGCTGTGATGGGAAAAAGTTAAATGTGTATATCGTGTCGAATTTTGTATCAACGCGGTTGACCCTCCCGACGCGCTGCATCATCCGTGTCGGATTCCAGGGGATGTCGTAGTTGACAACGACGTTCGACCGATGCAGGTTGATGCCTTCAGATAATATTTCGGTAGAGACGAGTAAGCGGTGGTCATTTTTCGGATGCCGCATTTTTGGATCGAAATTTTCGATTACCTTGTAATGCACTGCTTCGGGCGAAGCACCGGTAAAACACAGGGTTATTCCGGGGAATTTCTCTTCTATATGTGCCGCCAGATATTCCGCTGTTTCTTTCGACTCAGTAAAAATGAGCACTTTGTTGTTTTTCAGCACTGTATTATTCTTGAGTTCAGCAAGGAATTTTATCAATTTTGGGTCTCTGTCTATTTTTGCCCATAATTCTTTAATCCGCTTAAGAATGTCGTAATCCTTGTGAAGGTCAATTATGAAACCTTCCCTGAATTCATCGCTTGTATGTTTCTTCGCCTGTCCTTCATCGAGGAGCCTCTGAATAGCTGTGTCGTCGTCATTCTCTAAGAATTCGAATATTTTGTTAATGTAATCCTTGCTGACATAAACCCAGCCCTTGTCATATTCTTTAATAAACTTTTCATACGAATAGATGAACCTGTCAATGGACTTCCTGAATGCGTGAAAACTGCTCTCGAGCCGTTTTATCAAAAGCACTTTCATAAATTTTCCCATATTTCTTTGCGATTGCGCCTCAAGTTGATCGAGTGGCTTTTTGCTATAGAGCATAGGTGTATAACGGGAGTAGGTGAATTGAGCGCCTATCAATCGAATCGTCTCATTGAAAATTTCATCTTCTACTGTATTGAGTTCATAATAAAGCGGTTTCGGTTTTTCCAGCTCGGGGAATTTTAGTTTATTCTTTTCAAGATCTCCTTCAAAATAGTGAGCGATTTCCGAGCGCGTCCGGCGTATCATCAGATAGCGCAACACACGCTCCCGGATAATGCGGGCGTTTTCTTTAGCAATCCGCACGTATTCTTGATAATTAGTCTGTCGGTCAATGCTTCTAATCCTTTTTTCAAGGTTATAGAAGAAATCCTCGAGATTAGGGAGATTGGGAATCGTACTTTTTCGAGTATTCTGAAATAGTTTTATCTGGCTTAAAATATCCATCGGAGAGTTATTATAGGGTGTTGCCGTTACGAGAATAACACGCTTTCCACGACAGATTTCGGAAAGTTTTTCATAGGAAATGGTGGTTTCAGACCTGAAGCGGTGCGCTTCGTCTATTATGATGTTTTTAAATTTTTCCGTGCCTCGGTTCAATAAATGATCGAGTTTCCCGACAGATTCAAAATCGGCGGCTATCCGAAAATCCAGAAACACGTTGTACCATGAACCTGGATTGTTCTTATCAAGCAGCATCGGGGGCGCTATAACCAACGTCATACCGTCAAGTTGTTTGGTAAGCAACGCGGAGATATAGGTCTTTCCCAATCCAACCACATCCGAAATGAATACTCCTCCATATGATTCAAGAATATCCTTAGCGTTAAGAACAGCCTGATCTTGATATACCAATTTTAAAAAGTCTTGAGGTAAATATTGAGTGAATAATTCTTCGGATCTGTTCAATTCATCTTTGAAGTACTCATAGAGAAATTTCAGGTACAGTTCATAGGGCGTAATATTCTGATTAAGCCATGTTTTTTGTTGAATCGTTACAACGTACTTTTCGTTCACATCAACCGCATCTTTCCAGAGTTCCTCGAATTTTTGTTTTGCGAATTCGTAATCCGAGCGGTTCTTCAATTCGACGTTGAATTCAAAATTGTCAATTAGTCCTGCTTGAGTAAAATTACTTGAACCCGTTATGACTCGGCCAACATCTCTGTCTTCCTCTAAAAAAGTCATAATATATAACTTGGCATGTATGTTTTTGGACGGGTATGCTCTTATTTCCAGTTTGTTATTCTTTATCCACTCAACGAATTTCAAGACTCCTTTTTCGACATACTGGTTATCTTCAGATTCCGCAAATTCACTTTCAATAAACTTCTCATATTTTTCCTTTGTTTCAGCATGAGAAAATTGAAGCATTTGTTGCTTGTTTTGAGATTGATCTATCAAATCGTACGTAACACTACCGGTTCCAATGCCAATAAGAATCCTAATCTTTTCTGTTTTTCCCAATGACTTATAAAGTGCATAAAAACCACTTGTGTAAAAATATCCGACGAGACAGTCAAAAAATCGAGTATCTTTTATCAGCACTTCAAATCGCTGTTTCAGTGTTTGACATTCTTCATTAGTTATAAATGTAAGGTCATATACATCGCTATTCATATTGCTCCCCAAAATAAACTGCAGATTACTTATAACCCTTTTTCACCCTTCATCCTTGTTTATAACCCTAACTCATTCGCTATGCTTTTCATAGCATTGATGCATAATTGAATATGTTCGTCTTCATTGATTCCGAGTTCAGCAATTCCTTTTTTTATGTCTTCACGGCTGACTGAGGCGGCAAATGCTTTGTCTTTAAATTTTTTCTTCACCGAGCTGACCTCAACATCGGCAATTTTTTTGCTGGGGCGAACCAGTGCAACTGCTGTAATAAATCCTGCCAGCTCGTCAATAGCAAATAATGTCTTTGCCAGAAGTGTTTCACGGGGAACACCAGTATATTCCGCATGGGACATAATTGCCCGGCGGTATTCTTCCGGAAAGCCCATTTTTTCCAGAATTTCCGCACCGCGATATGGATGATTCTCAGCAGTCGGATACGTTTCATAATCAAAATCGTGTATTAGACCAATGACGCTCCAGAGTTCTTCATCTTCGCCGAATTTCTGCGCATAAGCCCGCATAATGGCTTCAACTGCCAGTGCATGCTTGATAAGACCGTCTTTTTTGGTGTATTGGGTCAATAATTTCCAGGCTTCGTCTCGTGTCAAAGTATACTCCTTTCTTATTAATGAAACTATTGTATTTTTTATTTATTTTAAACTGCAGAGAACACAAAGCTATACGAAGATTTTTATATACGAGTATAATGTTTTTCTCTGCGTACTCAGCGCCTTCTTTGTGCCTGCCCGCCGTCTTTTTGGAGGGTCTCTGCGGTTTTTTATTTAAAGGATTAATTTCTCCGCACTGGTAATAGCTCATTCCAGTTAAGAGCATTATATTTTTTAAGGATTTCAAGTGTTCTATCAATGGGTATTGCCCGAACCGTTCTCCCCCGGCTGGTTATGTCGGTCGCCATAAACAGGGAATTGATGATTGCCTCTTCAGTTGCTTCAACGACTGCCTGAAACAGACTGGACATACTATCATTATTTATGTCTTTTGTCGTAATCTCAGGGCCTTGCGAACCGCCTTTAATTCGGACATCGGGGTGCGTTGAGAAGGCGATAGAATAATCACCACTGCCATTTGATGAATATGAACCAACGCGACCAAGAGCTAAAAAGGAACGTTTTGCTAATCGTTCAAGATTTCGTGATGAAAGCGGGGCATCCGTTGCAATGATAATCATACAAGAGCCATCAATACCATCATCGGGGCTGTTTCTTTGGGAAGAGACGCTGAATTCTCTTCCGACCGGTGCCCCGTTTATCGTCAAACTGCCGCCAAAATTGGTTTGAACAAGTACGCCGACAGTGTAACCGCCTGACGATTGTGAAAGGGTGCGGGACGAAGTGCCGATTCCGCCTTTAAATCCTAACGCCTGCGTACCGGTGCCTGCGCCAACGCAACCCTCCTGGACGGGACCGCTCTTTGCGCTATCTAATGCCATCTTAACATGGTTTGACGTTACATGTCTGCCTTGTATGTCGTTCAGTCCCCCGTCGTTTGTTTCGCCAACAACCGGATTTATAGAGTTGACTCTGCGGTTTTCCGGTATGGCAAGCATATAGTCAATCAGCCCGTTGGCAACAAGGAACGTATTAAGCGTATTTGTCAATGCGATGGGCGTCTCAATATTTCCGAGTTCCTGTAATTGTGTGAAACCGACAGCTTTTCCAAAACCATTTCCAACAAATACACCTGCGGGAACTTTTTCTCGGAAAATATTCCCCTCATGGGGAACGATAACAGTAACACCGGTACGGATACTATCGCCCTGAATAAGGGTCGTGTGTCCGACTTTAACGCCGGCAACATCGGTAATAGCATTCCAATTCCCCGGTTTTAAAACACCGATATGGATGCCTAAATCCCGTGCTCGCTTTCGTTCTTGGGCACTTGATTGTATCACGGTTAAAACCATTAAAAAAATGATTGGGATAATAAAAATTCTGCCAGGCATAAAAGCCTCCTTGTTTTTTGTTTAATTAGAAAAATAATAGCTGTCATTTATGAGGGCACTTGCGTTTAAATAAAAAAGACCAATATGAACATATAAAGCTCATTAAAATATAAAAGTTCTGTTATTCTTTAAATAATGTAATAAAACTTATATCAAACTTAAAGTGTAATTTTATATTCGCAAACCATTAATAGAGTGATAATTTCATTAAACCAATCTTTTTAGAGATTTCCATTTTATCTTTTTCTTATTTTTGCCGATAAAAATTATACGAGTGTTGTGGCACGTTACTTGCACTAATATTCTTTCGGTGAATATATATGGTATAAAAGGCGGTGCTGTGTACGGCATTTTGAATGAAACAGTTTATTTTAACGGATTAGCATTTCATTCCGGAACAACAATCCACATCAACCATAAAAGTGCAAGTAGATTGCATAAAATTAAACCATCGGAGTATCTTATCGTTTCGGTTGCATTACAATATCATACAATTAAGGCATTTATAAGGAAGTCTCAAATTCGATTTTTGAATAAGCGAGAAATGTTCGGCAAAAATTGCCGTTTTTGCTGAACGTTTTTTCAAAGGATTATGAATAACTTCGATACCATCGTGCGGGCAAAAAAACGTTTTTATTTTAGTTTATGTATCCTCTGGGTAGCATTTGTATGCTTGAATGGGACCCTGTGGGCGCAAGAGGATAAGTATTCTTTTCGGATGAGGGGGATGGGGGAAGGATTGTATGGATTTATTGATGATTTATATTCTGATTTATCATTAAATCCGGCATATATCTATCGCTTTAAAGGCAACTGGATTTATACTAATTTAAGCAATCTTCAGGGAGGAATTGATACCAGCCCCTTTGATCAGCGGCTTACCCTTCTCCGGTCATTTAATGCCTATCCGAATAATTTGTTAGGGGCGATTTCAAATCGTTTTAAATATCCAATCGGTGTTTTCCTGGAGTCAAGCGGGTATACCATAACCTCGGATGAGAATGATAATTCAATAAATTATAATACAGCCTCAACCGGCATTTCTAAACAAACACGTCAGGTTTTATTTACCGATGATGGAGTTAAAAATTTTACAGTATTAGGTTCATTCGGGGATTTCGGCGTTTCATTTTCGATTTATAAAAATGCCCTTAATTCCCGCAGTGAAAGTGATGATATTACCTCATCATTTCTTGTAAATGGAACGACCCAGCTTCACGAAAATTCCTCATATCTGAAAAATTCTGCTTTACAGAAATTTGAATTTCCAAATTCACTGCTTGGATTTTCAATTGGACGAGTGATTAAAAGAGAAAATGGTGAAATTAGTATATCAGCCGGCAGAAGACCGGAACGGATGGCATTTTATGAAAATGAACTTCTTGGATTATTTAAAGACCAATTTTTATCGGGAATTGGGAGCGAATTTAATCTTCCCGATGAAATCGGTGCTCAATTTATTACGTCCGGGTTCCGCTCAATTTATGTGAATACTCGTTTGAAAAAGATATATCCTTCAATTACTGGATTACAGCAGAATAATTTTATCGTTTCATTTCATCGCTATTCTTTGCCGTTTGATATTGATGTTACTGATAATACAATGTATGATTCATTGGCTGTCGGTGGGGCAACTCGAAAAACTGTTACCCTGACGCGCGATGCTCAATCACCAGTAAAGGGAAATGCCAGTATCAAGCGAATTGAATGCGGCGCCGGGATGGAAAAATATATTACCGATTCTAATACAATGATTGCTTTCGGTATTAAATTTGATTATATATGGGGTAACCTTGACGTAACATTCCATCCTGCACAGATGAATGAGCGTTTGGGTATAAAAGTTGAGGTGGGAGACCCTGCGGAAGAAGCGGCAAGTTATAAAAGAGTGATTTCTGACAATAAGACAAGTTTCTTTAAAAGCACTATTAAAGGCACGTTTTTAAGTTTTCCTGCCGGTATTGAAACAAAAGTGGGACACAATTTTACGATGCGGTTTGGAACACAGTATGTGTTCTCGGTTTCATCGAATTCAGAATGGGAGTCCAGAAAAACAGACCTTACCGATACTTTATTGAAAACTGATGAAGCACAGACTGGATTTGTTCCATCAGATGGATTTGATGACAGCTCTATAAAGAGAATAAGTTTAAATACTAAAAAGACAAATTTCAATTCATATCACTTTGGCATTAATTATAAGTTTAATGATATAGTATCGCTTGATATTTTACATTTTTCAAAAATAACTGAATTGGATACCTGGTGGATTTCACTCATTATTAAAAACTAATACTATCATCTATGTTTTGGGAACTTAATTGAAATTTTAATAGTGTATAAAACTGAAATTGTTACGAGTAATTGATTTCATAGTATGATAATATATCGCACTCTATGTCAAAGGATTATTGTAATTGGAGCGATTATGTATTTAGTAATTGGTGCCAGTTACAGTATAGGAAAGCAGAAGGGCATCGTTACTTCTGTTAAAGATAAAACTGTCCAGATTAATTGGGGCACGTATGATGGAATTGTTCCCGGTGTTGCTATAGACGTCTACAGGGAAAAAGTTATTACCCACACAGCAACGGGGGAGCGGCTTGCGACGCAATTAGAACTTATCGGTACAATTGAAGTAACTGAGTGCCAGCTTAATACTGCTTCTTCTGTCATTACCAGGCAATCTGACCAGATTAGAGCTGGCGATATTTTAAAAATCTCATTTGCAAAATCAGAAAAACAAGCAGGTCAACAGCCCAAAGAGGAAAAAGGGACTATCAGGTCGGTGAACAATGCAATCGTAACTTTTTCTCTGGGCAAAGCTGACGGAGTTGAAAAAAATTTCTATTTTGATATTTACAGAGTCATTAGCGCATCCGTTCATCCAATAACCGGTGCCGCCCTTGAACCTAAAAAATCCTATATTGGCAGATTGATTGTAACATCTGTTGATGACCAATACTCGACTGGTCAGGTTATTCATCAAGAACAGGACGTTCAGGTTGGAGATAAAGTTGAGTTATCAAAATTACAGGCAAGCGACATTGAAATCGAGAAATCAAAAAATCCTCCGGGAAAAGAGCAAAAACCCAAGCCGCTTCCTGTTCCTGGACAGATTCAGCAGCTACCATCGGCAAAACAAGAAGCCGCCCTTCCTATTCTTGCTGACAATATTGTTGGCACGGTTAAGCGCGTTTCCGGAAAAGATTTATATTTCGTATGGAAAGCACAATATGAGTTCCCGTTAGGGCGAGTATTTGGTATTTTCAGACAGGTTGAAATAAAGCATCCCAAAACAGGATTTGTTTTAGAAAAGCCGTTTATCCAGATAGGCACCGCAACGCTCCGTGAATCTATCAGCGAATTAGGGAAAGCCGTCATTGCATCTAATGATGCTGACATTTTACCGAATGATTTAATCGGATTAATGGGAGGTGAAACGGCAGCGTCAAAACAGGTCATAACACCGGAAAACGCTGAGCAGGTTTATACCACACAAAGCAGTGATATAATGAAGTCTGCACAAACTCTGGCAGAGCGCGTTAATCGGATAGATGCCGAAATGACGGTTATTCGTTCAGCATTAGACCGCTTAGACCGTATTGATCGTGAGCTTGCTGTTCAAAAAACAGTTTCCACACAGACATTAGCCGCTTTAAATGAAATAAAAACGATGCTCAGCGGTGAAGGAGTTCTTACGGGGGGATCGTTTCTTCCGCAGTCGCGAGCATCTGCAGAACGACTTGAAATTCCCGGTTCAAAAACAAATGTTCTCCGTTTACAGTATACGAATGATATTGGCGTTGATTTTCAGCTTGTTGGAAATCGGCTTATTGTATCGTTAGCGGTTGATACGACCGGCTTACTGAAACTTATTCCAAAGACTCAAACTGTTGAAGCAGAACCGATACGGAAGCAGACGGATACGACACAACAAATCAGTGAAAAAACAGTAGTAACTGCTCCAACAGATACAACTGTAAAAACCTCGAAACTCCCTGTTACCGCTCAGCCATTCTGGAAGAATTGGATCAATAAAGCAAAATCGGTGTTACAAATTCCCGGTCTTCTTAAAATTGTTGGAATTTTGGCAGGAGTTGTTATATTATTAAGTGTGATTTATGCTATCATTAAAAAGCTCCTTCTCGGTGGAAAACGAAAGAAAAAAGAGCCCGTAGAGGAAGGTGAGGAAATAGAAGAATCCGGTGAAGACGCAATTGAAGAAGAAGTAATTCCGGAAGAAGAAGAAGTCGGCACATTCGAAGAATCAGAATCGTAGGATAATACGGGGACATAATACTTATTTCATTGCTTTCGGCTTTTTGCCAGCGGTTGCTCCGTTGATAATATAATACGGATAGCCGAGTGAAATTTACCATAACGTATTACAGAGATCTTTGATTTAACGCAGGCTATTCACCCATACTAAATGGGCGAAATTATATAAAAATTTTAAGCTCATTTTTTGGGAGTCGCTCCGCCCCTTTAAAAAGAGGCGGATAGTTTGCGATTTAATGGATTTTTTCAAAGGTCTCAATTTTATAAAAGTTCAATGAACTCTTTAACAGATATTCGCGCTTGCTTAATAATATGATTCAGAGTTGAACGTTTTATGGGGCGGTGAGCAGGAACTATCAGTTTTAGAGTTTCGGACAACGTATGTTTTTGCAAGCGGATATGACTTCCTTTTTGGCGGACAACAACCCAGCCTGCCCGTTTTAATACTTTTATAACCTTATCATAGGGAAGGCTCGGAACTTTTGTCATACGGCGATTTCCAAAAGTTCAGCATCAGATGAGCATAGCAAATCATCTTCTACAGATTCCATATATAATTCAATCGCTTCTCGTATATTACGCAGAGCAATTTTTTTTGTGTCGCCTTCGCTGATACAGCCAGGTAACGACGGTACGATTGCAGTATAGCCGCCATCTTCGCTTGGTTCCAATATTATTTTCAGTTTCATTGCATTCCTCTTCGTCTCTCAACAGACAAAGTTTTTTATGGCATTGTTATTCACTTAACATTAAACACAATATATAATTACATCCCGATAGATACAAGAAAAATATTTGAGACCTTTGAAAAAATCAGTTTTCAGTCCCGAGTACTCGGGATTTATGTGGCACCCACAAACTTGTTTTGTGGGTGTTTTGAATAATCATCTGTCAAAACTCCATAATTCTTCAAAGATCTCATTTATATATCTCAAGCAGACACTGTCAACCTATTTTGTTGAAATTGTAGTTAATAATAGTTTTGGGTGTTTCTTGAGTGTTGAAATTATTGTAGTTATGTTTAAATACGTTTATTCCTAACAAGTAAATGCCAAGTAACAGGTTTATATGTTCTTCATCTACCCAGCCTGGGAATCTTCTTAAGAACGTTCGCAAGTGTCGGAAGAATCCCCTCTCACAAAGCTGGATTTGTCGTTCGTCCCAAGTATTCGGGATGTCGAAACAGTAGCGGGTACTGGTAATATATAAATATTCTCGATTCGTTCTTTTTGATTATTGATACCGCTTGTTCTTCTTTTGACTGCCATTCGTCGTAAAAGTAATTTAACCGTTCTTTTGCCTCTTTCTTGTCTAAACCGTCGAATATTTCCCGGAAGTCTCTAATTATATGACGCTTTGTGCTTAAGTCTTTTTTATTTAACGAAATCCCCGACCCGAGAACTCGTGATTATCAATAATATAGTCCTGAACTTCCTCTAACATTCCCTCCAATACATCCTTATATATCCATCATATAAACCCGCACTTCATTTAACACTTGACTTATTAATCCCGTTAACGTATATTCTTCTATAACCCCGCCTTCTTTATGGCGGGCTTGCATAAGGTGTCTCCTCTTAATTCTTTTAAATTTTTCACTTCAAGAGACACCTTGTCTATTTTTATTTAAAATTTATACAGAATAATTTACAATATCATTTTTGGCGGCGGTGAAAAAACATGAAAAAAACTGTAGCCATTGTCGAAGATGAAATAGATATACGCACGCTAATTGCGCACCATTTGCAAAAGGCTAACTTTGAGACAATCGAATTTTCTGATTCGGAGCAGTTTTTTTCGTACATGGAAGAAAAAAAGAATCCCGACCTCATTATTCTGGATTTAATGCTGCCCGACGCGGACGGCTTTGAAATCTGTAAACAACTCAAGAGCGATAAAGTGCATTCAAGGATACCGATTGTCATCCTGACGGCAAAAGGCGAAGAAACAGATAAAGTGCTTGGGCTTGAATTGGGTGCAGATGACTATGTTACAAAACCGTTTTCTCCGCGTGAACTCATAGCGCGTATAAAAGCTGTTTTACGTCGCACTCAAATAGTAGAAAATGAAGACGTAATTAATATCGGTGGTATATTAAAGCTCGATTTGCAAAAATACGAAGTGGTTGTCAATGGCAAGAAAAAAGAATTGACGTCAACAGAGTTCAAAATACTAAAAACGCTTTCCATGCGAAAAGGCTGGGTTTTCTCGCGGGAACAGATACTCGAAAGTTTATGGGGAGATGATAAAATTGTAACTGACAGAACGGTTGATGTCCATATAAAAAAGCTCCGCGATAAACTTGGCATTGCGGGAGAACTTATAAAAAATGTACGAGGCGTAGGATACAAGCTTGAAGAATAAACATTCTATTTTTGTTACTATACTCGCAGGTTATATAGTAGTCATTGCGCTTTTATCTGTATTCATTCCGTTGTTTTCTTTTAGAACGCTTCACACTTTTTGTATAGACATTATATCCCAAGACCTCATTCATACTGGAGAGAGTTTCAAATTGGTTTTAATGCCCTTGCTGAAAGACAGTCAATATACGGCAATCCAGACACATATAAAAGATCTTGCCTTAAAAGTCAATCAGCGTGTTACAATCATTGATACAACGGGCGTTGTTATAGCCGATTCTGATGAAGATCCGCTTTTAATGGAAAATCACAAGAGCAGGCCTGAAATTCAAATCGCATTAAGCGGGGCTGTGGGAAAATCAAAACGGTATAGCTCAACGTTGAAAAAAGATATGTTGTATATCGCCCTGCCATTAACGAGTGAAAATATAATTGTTGCAGTTGAACGGTTAAGCCTCCCCTTAAGCCAGATAGATGCATTATTTGATTCGCTAAAGCTTAAAATTATCTATATAGCGCTTTGTGCCGGCGTATTGTCATTACTTGGAGCATTTTTCTTTTCGAGAAGTATTTCAAATCCAATAAAAGAGCTTGTCAATTTATCGCGCAATATCGCAAAAGGGGATTTTAATGCAAGAGTGTACTTAAAAACAAATAACGAGTTTAAAGAACTTGCGGATAGCTTTAACATAATGACTTCACAAATAAAAGAGCTGTTCAATGAAGTCGTTAACCAGAAAGAAGAAATTGACCGGATTGTATCGTCTATTCAAGGTGGTATAGCCGCTTTGGATAACAACGATATAATAAAAAAATGCAACAGCCATTTCAACGATATAGCTGGTGTTCATTCAGCTGAAGGAAAATACATTTGGGAAATCCCGAAGGTTATGGAGTTAAGCGACCTTGTCAAGCGAATACGAAAAGATAAAGCGAATCTTGTCAGTAAAATTGAAATTGACGGTAAAATATTTTTATGCAGCGCTGCATACATTCCTTTACGTGAAGAAATAATCACAATTATGTACGACATAACCGCAATCGAGCAGATGGAACGAATAAAACGGGATTTAATCGCTAATGTTTCACACGAACTTAAAACCCCACTGACAGCCATCAAAGGTTTCATCGAAACGATTGAAGAAGAAGAGAAAATAAAGAATAAGGAATACATTGAAATAGTCAAACGGCATACAAACCGACTCATCAATATTGTCCAAGACTTGCTCGTGCTCTCAAAACTCGAAAATAAAAAAGAACAGCTTGAAAAGGAAAATCTCAATATTGTACGATTGATAGAGAAAATTGTTAAAGTCTGCGAGCCCGCAGTTAATGCGAAAAAACTGATCATAAAGATAACTTCAGACGCTGACGTTCCCTCCATTACTGCCGATGAGTTTAAATTGGAACAAATGTTTTTAAACCTCATTGATAACGCCATAAAATATACCGATAAAGGAACAATATCAATTCACGTTTCACGTGAAAATGGGAATGTCGCCATATCCGTTCAGGATGAGGGAATTGGCATTCAGGAAGAACACCTGCCGCGGATTTTCGAACGGTTTTACGTGGTAGACAAATCGCGTTCGAGGAAATCGGGAGGCACCGGTTTAGGCCTTTCTATCGTGAAACACATCGTTTCGCTTCATAACGGAGCCATCAGCGTCAAAAGCGAGCTTGGCAAAGGAACAACCTTCCGCATCGTTCTGCCGGAATCTTCCGCAGAATGACCTATTTTCCCCGATACAGTAAAATCTTTCTCTGCTTCTCGGAGCTTTTGCACCTTGTGTCTCTGCGGAGAGTATTTTTTCTCAAATTATCGAAATCCCAGAACCAAAATGCAGCTCAATTCAGTATAACATAGAATTTATCTTTCCGTTAACCTCCAATACCATAGAATCCCAATAATTAACAAAAAATTAACAATTTCTTAACAGCCAATTAACATTAAGCGGCTAAATTTATATGTCAATTTAAACGAATGTATAACGTTATGCAGATACCAAACATTACAATCAACAAAGAGAAAGGAATAAGCAATGAGGTATTGCAAACAGGTTTTTACAGTATTTTGCGGGATTTTTTTATTGGTTGTTCTGGAAAACAGCCCGCTTTTTGCCCAAAATTTCCAGAAAAGCATTGAAACGAGTGGTAAATGGTATTTAGCCTTTCAGCAGGGGAAAATCAATCTTGCCGACAACAATCAGTTTTCCGTTAACCGTGGATATTTGACGGTTACACCCAAACTGACACCGACTTTGAGCGGGAATTTCACTCAGGATGTAACAACAGATGCGACAGGCAGTCTCATTGTCCGTATGAAATACACATATTTGAAGCAAACGTTTACGGGCAATGAGTATTTAACGAAACCATTAGTCGAATTCGGTCTTGTACACAGAGTTTGGATTGATTTTGAAGAGGGAATAAATCCATACCGTTCTCAAGGAACAATGTTTTTAGAGCGCAACAATATTGTTAACTCCGCTGACTATGGCGTTTATTTTTCAACCATGCTGGGCGGCGAAATGGATAAAGACTATCAGAATAAGGTCAGCAAAAAATATCCCGGAAAATACGGAAGTATCGGCTTGGGATTGTGCAATGGAGGCGGCTATTCATCTACTGAAAAAAATACGAATAAAGTGTTTGAAGGAAGACTGACAATCCGCCCGCTCCCGCTTGTTGTTCCAGGACTGCAATTCAGCTATTACGGAATAATGGGAAAAGGGAATACCGCGGCAAAGCCCGATTTAAATGTAAACAGCGGAATGATTTCATTCGAGCATGTCTCCGTAACCGTTACGGGAAATTACTTTATCGGAAAAGGGAATTATAAAGGCGATGCATTGGTTGGCGGCAAATCAAGAAAACAAGAAGGATACTCTGGTTTCTGCGAAATCAAGTTTCCGTCTTCAAACTTCTGCGTCTTGGGACGATATGATTCTTTCGATCCCAATACCGCTATCAATGACAACAATGTAAATAGAACTATTATCGGCGTTTCGTACAAATATCAAGGACAAAAAATAATCCTCGATTACGACCTTGCGAAAGATAAAGCAACGAGCAACGAACTTAACAAACTTATTAAACTGACGGTTGAATTTGTGTACTAAACAAAAAAGGAGAGAAGTATGTTTAAAAAAATGGTTATCGCTTCTGTTGCAGTATTTCTCTGCACAGTATTTTTTTCATCGGTATATGCTCAAAACAAAGAGTTGATGGGCGCCGGTGCTACGTTTCCATATCCTTTATATTCAAAAATGTTTGATGTGTACAAACAAGAATACAACGTAACTGTTAATTATCAAGCAATCGGATCCGGCGGCGGCATACAGCAACTTATGAACAAAACGGTGGATTTTGGAGCTACCGACGCTTTTTTAAGCGAAAAAGAAATGGAACAGTCTCCAGATAATTCTATCGTCCATATCCCGGTATGCTTGGGCGCCGTTGTCGTAACGTACAATATCCCCGGAAATCCTGCGTTACAAATGACTCCGGAAGTATTGGAAGAGATATTTTTAGGGACGATAAAAAAGTGGAACGATACGAAAATTCAGGCAGTAAATCCCCAAATTAAACTTCCATCGACAAATATTACCGTCGTTACCCGTTCTGACGGGAGCGGAACAACCTTCATTTTCACGGATTATTTGACAAAAGTCAGTACACAATGGGCAAAAACCGTTGGAACAGGCAAATCCGTTAATTTCCCCGTTGGATTAGGCGCAAAAGGCAATGCCGGCGTTGCGGGAATGATTAAAGTAACACCCGGCAGTATTGGATACGTGGAATTGATTTATGCTTTACAGAATAAAATGGCTGTTGGCATTGTTAAAAACAAAAGCGGTTCATATATAAAACCAACTCTTGAGTCCGTCAGCGCTGCTGCGGCAGTAAAAATTCCTGATGATACCCGTGTATCGCTCACAAATACCGATGCTCCACAGGGGTATCCGATAAGCAGTTTCACGTGGATTATTCTTTTCAAAGAGCAAAACTATAATTCGCGGTCAAAAGACACTGCGAAAACACTTGTCGAAGCGTTATGGTGGATAGCCCATCAAGGACAGAAATATGCGGCTCCATTGGAGTATTCTCCGCTTCCAAAATCGGCAGTCGAACAATCGGAAAAACTGCTGAAATCAATTACATACAATGGAACGCCAATATTAAAGTGAACTGAGCGTAAAATTGCAGTGAAAATATCATACGATTCGAAATAAAACAGACAATGAACACAAAAAACATATATAATTCAAAAAATTTTGCAGACAAATTTAACTCGGCACTATATTTTTTATCTGCTTTTTTGATAATTGTGCTGTTTGCGGCGATTTGCGTTACGTTGACGGTATTTTCACTGCAGTCGATTAAAACATTCGGTTTGTCGTTTCTTACAGCCTCACTATGGGATCCCGTTGCCGGAAAATTCGGAGCGCTTACATATATATACGGCACGGTATTAACCTCCACTTTAGCCTTGCTATTGTCCATTCCCTTTGCGTTTTCCGTTATAGTATTTTTGGGTGAATATTATACTGAGGGAATTCTGTCAAATATATTAAAAAGTGCAGTAGAATTGCTGGCAGGAATTCCGTCTGTTATTTATGGGTTTTGGGCGCTCTATGCGCTTGTTCCCATTATTCGTAAATTTGAAATGGCTTTTGAAATTCCACCATACGGAGTTGGAATACTGACCGCCGCGATTGTGCTTGCAATTATGATAATTCCCTATTCAGCATCAATCGGCAGGGAAGCCATCCAATTGGTTCCTTCGGAACTAAAAGAATCCGCTTATGCCCTTGGAGCGACGCAATATGAAGTCCTGAGATACGTAACGGTCCCATATGCCCGTTCTGGAATCTTTGCAGGTATTCTACTGTCACTGGGGAGGGCAGTCGGCGAAACAATGGCTGTAACAATGGTAATCGGGAATGTCAATAAAATATCATTAAACATTTTCGCTCCGGGGAATACGATGGCAAGTGTCATTGCAAACCAGTTTTCGGAAGCGTGTGATAAACTGTATATTTCTTCACTTGTCGAAATTGGATTAGTACTTTTCGTTATTACCGGTGTAATTAACGTTATCGGAAAATATATTTTAAAAAAAATCAGCATATAAAAAATGACCATAATTAACGGTGTCTCATATAGAGTCTTTAAGGACCATTTGTTTAAAATAACAACGATAATCGCTTCATTTTTATTGTTGGTTCCATTGATATTGATACTTTTTTATATTATCAAAAACGGAATTTCCACTATAAATTGGGAATTTATTATCAACATGCCCAAACCGGTTGGTGAATCCGGCGGCGGAATAGCGAATGCAATAGTAGGAACGTTTATGCTGATTGGAATCGCCTCTTTCTGTGCAATTCCATTGGGAATTCTTGTGGGAATATTTTTATATGATCATAAAAGCAGCATTCTTTCGTGGTGGACGAGGTTTTCCGTAGAGGTTTTGCAAGGCGTTCCTTCAATCGTTATTGGAATTCTTGCATATACATGGATTGTCATCCCGAACGGCAGTTTTTCTGCGCTATCGGGAGGCATTGCGCTTGGAATTATGATGCTGCCGATTATCGTAAAATCGACAGAAGAGACCTTGAATTTGATACCGAACCATCTAAAGGAAGCCTCTTTAGCTTTGGGAGTGCCTTATTACAAGACGCTTTTAAAAGTCATTGTACCGTGCGCAATGAGCGGAATCGTTACCGGAATATTAATCGGGATTGCCCGTATTGTCGGTGAAACGGCGCCTTTATTGTTTACGGCATTTGGAAACCAATTTATTAATTACAATATATTAAAACCAGTTAATTCTTTGCCGCTGATGATATTTAATTATGCGGCAAGCCCGTATGAAGACTGGCATAAAATAGCATGGGGAGCCTCATTTTTTCTTGTGGCTGTTGTGTTTATTTTAAATGTCATTACAAAACTCGTAGTAAGGCGATGGAAAGTACAATTTTAAAAATTCAAGATCTAAGCGCATATTTTGGAGAACAGAAGGTTGTCAATAATATTGATATGTCAATTCCAAAAAATAACGCAACTGCAATTATGGGTCCATCGGGATGCGGAAAAACAACGCTTATCCGATGCATCAATAGAATGCATGAATTGACGCTTGGTGCAAGAGCGACCGGGAAAATATATCTTTACGATGACGAAATATATTCTATGGATTCGCACATTGTCAGACGTAAAATAGGGATGGTATTTCAAAAACCGAATCCGTTTCCAATAATGAGCATTTACGACAACGTCATTGCAGGATATAAACTCAATGGGATAAAGTTGAATTCATACGAAAAGAATAAAATTGTTGAAGAATCACTGCGAAAAGCGGCATTGTGGGAAGAAGTAAAAGACAACTTGTACAGAAAAGGGACGTTTTTATCAGGTGGACAACAGCAAAGACTGTGTATAGCCCGCGCTCTGGCAATGAATCCCGAAATATTACTGCTCGACGAACCGACATCCGCACTTGATCCCAAAGCGGCAGCTTTCATTGAACAATTAATAGAATCATTGAAAAAAACTGTTACAATTGTTATAGTCACTCATAATATCCAACAAGCCGCAAGAATCTCCGACTACACTGCATTTCTATACCTCGGCAATTTGATTGAATTCGGACCGACCCAACAATTGTTTACCGTCCCGAAAGACAAAAAAACAGAAGAGTATTTAACAGGAAAGTTCAGTTAAAGGAAAGCTTATGTTACAAGAAAAAATCACACTGCTAAAAAAGAACATCATAGAATACGGATTGTTCGTTAAATCTATGATTGATTTAAGTATCAATGGACTTTTAAATGTCAATTCGGTTCCTCTCGAAGAAGTTATTGAAAAATTGGAACCCAAAGCCAATAATTTTGAAATAGAATTGGATGAAATGTGTTTGAGTATGATTGCACAGTATCAACCGAAAGCGAAAGACCTTCGTACAATAACGATGATTCTTAAAATGAACAATGATTTGGAACGCATCGGCGACTCTGCGGTAAATATCTGCGAATCGGGTTTATATTTGATAAGTAAGCCGAGCGTAAAACCGCTGATTGACATTCCGAAAATGGCTCAGGAATCGCTCAAAATGCTGGACGATAGTGTAAAATCATTTATAAACGAAGATATAGCGCTGGCGCGGGATGTATTATTGAGAGACAATACCGTCGATAATTTTAATGACCAGATAATACGGGAACTGATTACATATATGATGTCGGATCCCTCAACAATAGAACGTTCTATCCATTTAATACGAATTTCAAGAAATCTGGAACGGATTGCCGATTTATCGACAAATATCTGTGAAGATGTCCTGTTTATCGTGGAAGGTAAAATAATAAAACATCACCATGATAAATAATATGGTACATATCCCGAAGCGGACTGACTAATAATGTTAAAATATTATAAATATGTGAACACGTAGACAAAATAATACAAAATTAGTATTTTGTTCCCGAATTAATGAACCTTTTCTAATGCACTTATCGCCATTTTTCCGGATATTGGGTCTTTAATTCCGAATATATTTGGTTCACGAGGCTTCAGTAACTTTAATTCGGTCGTATACCGAATTGCGATGTAAGCCCAATGAGCGTTGTTAAAGTCAAGAAATGGGGAGGATTGCTCGGTATATTTTTTCCCTAATTCCGGATTATTTGTAATTCGTGCCGAAATTTTTAGGATACTATATGCGAATTCAGTTTTTGTAATTTCCAATTCTGGTTTAAAGGTACTATCAGGGAACAATTCAATCAGCCGTGATTTGACTACCTTGTATATTTCACTTCTTGCCCAGTATGTATCGGAAACATCGGATATTACAAAATGTTGTAATGGTTTTTCATAATTTTTTGGAGATTTTAGCGACCCGACTGGTTCAATCGGATTGAATGCCCGCTCATCGGTAATAATTGTAGAAATTAAGGCGGCGGCATCTGCACGTGAAATTTGAGATTTATTTTCAATTGTTAGATATTCTTTTTTGAACAGATTTGAGATGCGTGCATCGGTTAACGGTATAATGCCTGCTACCGTTGAGCGAAATGCGGAATCGGTTAATACTGCTCTAATCAGCGAGGTGGCGCTTAAATATGAACTCCCCATTTTCCGCAACGTCATTCCTTTATATAAATATGCTTCGGTATTTGTTGAATCAACACTTAAGGCAATATCAAATTCTGCAACGGCTTTTTCATACTCTCCTTTGTGAATATAGAGATGCCCCATCCCCATACGAGATTGAACAGAATAGGCATTCTGAACAAGTGCTTGAGAAAATTGTTGCTGTGCTTCGACAAGGTTGCCGTTATCCAGATATATAAGACCGAGCATTTCCAATGCAGGTATAAATTGCGGGCGGATCAAGAGACAGTTTTTTAACTCTGCTTCAGCATCATTGAACTGCCCTTCTTTGTAGGCAGATTTTCCTCGCTCGAAATGAGCAATATAATCAATTGCTATTGTTTCCTGCGTTTTCTTTTTTCCAGTTTTGCCGATAATACTGCAGGAAAACACGAGCAATATACTCATACAAATTATAAATTTTATATTAAAAGGGAATTTCATTCAATCTCCATTTAATTCTGCATATTCATTAGTATATCTCAGTGTTTTTCATTAGTATCGTCTGTATTTGAAATCGGTAGCATTGGAAAAAACTGCAATAAAATTTTTAAAGATATTTCTATTTATTGGTATTTAACCTCACCAAAATATTTATACTGTAGATTATTATATATCCGGTGGTAATAAATAGGTAATTTATTAAAATCAACCTTTCTTAATTCATTTACCGATTTTTCGACACCTTTATTGTCTTTGGTTTTTATATATACTTCAAAAGAGAGCAGTTTATCTCGTACCCACCATTCAATGTTATTCCGAATAGATCCATCGTTGCATCTCTTTAAGAAAAAACCCGCCTCGGTTATTTTATTCTGCTTCAGAGCAATAGCAGTTAAAAGTATATTGTACCGGGAATTATTGTATTCATCAATATGTTCCTGCCTCTGTATTACGGCATTGAGTTTGCCATTAATAAGTAGTTCTGCCTGATCATATTTTTTAAGATTAATCAAATCCTCTATTTGCTTTATATATAAATCTTCCGCTGTTAACGGCGCCCGGAGTAAAGAGTTTAATTCTTTTGAATACAGCTTTGAATCAATATTTAAAGCTATTTTATAATGAATAACCGCATTTGTACGGTCTTTTTGGTATTCATATATCAAGCCTAAATAATAATAAACTTCACGCAATTTGTCTTTCGCTCCCGGTGGGAATTGCGTTATAAGTTCTCTGAAATATAGAGTTGCTTCGGAATAATCCCCGACAGTAAATGCAGTATTCCCGAGATAATACATCGCACTCCGCAAATAATACCGGTGAGGACGTATCATCAATTTTTGAAATAAGTTCTGCGCTTCTAAAAATTCACCATGCTCATAATAAAAAATACCTAATGTATATATAAAATACTGACTGTCAGGAAACCGCATAGATAATTTCTGGAGAATACTCTGGGCTTCCTCAGTTCTGCCTTCATATTCATCGAGTATCTTTGCAAGAAAATAATATGCTTCCATTCTTCCTAAAAAGCTGTTTTCTGCCGCAAATCTGATTTTTTTCAATCCTTCTTCTTTATTCCCGGCTAATCGGACAATATATAGAAGCGATTTTATATATTTTGGCAGAATATCCGCGTAATATAAATAGATTCCGATACCCAATTCGGCATCAGTAAGGGTAGAATCAATCTTAATCGTCTTTTCTAAATAATTTTTTCCTTTCACACCATACCAATATGCATTCCAATAATTATTCTGTTTAAGATACTGTAATCCCATATTGCCGTAAATCGCACCGAGATAAAACAGCACATATTGATCATTAGGATTCTTCTTTAATAAGCTATCGCATATAGTAATTATTTTATCTGCGTAATGCTTTAGACTGTCAAAATTTGCTTTAGAATTATCTATCTGATACATATAGAGATACAGTGCCGCTTTGAGAAAATATCCTTCTGGTCTGTCCGGACGCATCTGGATTAACGTATCAAATACAGCAAACGGACGCTCTAAAAATGGTATGTCTTCATAAGTGGCGTAGACACCCGCTACCATTTTTTGTTTGAAATCCTCAGATAATTGAGGAACATTAAATGGCTTTAATTTGATTGTATTTGTTACGGTAATGGAGCTTTTGTCTTGTTTGATTACTGGAGAAAATGATGGATAATGCTGATGGGTAACTGCATAGATATTACTTATCAGAATAATAATACCCACTATTTGATGAAAAAGCACTACCATATATTTAATTTGCCAATTGTTGATTATGTAATGTTTGTTGTATCATTTCACTGAGCTGAGGAGCATATTTGGCAACTGTCTCTAATAATTTTTTTACAACAGTTTCAGCATCATGCTCCTGCTGAATCCACTTTTTACTTTGTTCACCAACCGTTTGTCTGAGTTCAGGAGAAGTAATAAACGGAAGCAGTTGTTCCTTTAAAGTATCTTTTGTAATTTCAATTATTGGAGCATATTGGTTGGTTTTCTTAAAGTAATTTGTTAAGCTTGAAAACGTTGGAATTCCCATCGCCATAGATTCAACTGCGTTGAGTCCATATCCCCAATCGCTTATTTGGTCAATGAAAAGGCAGCAGGTGCTTTTAAGTTCTAATGCTTTCTGATACGGCTTATGTTCAATGAGCAACAGTTCTATTGGGTAGCTCCGTTTAAGTTCATTGAGCACATTCAATATATACTCAGTACCTTTATTTGCCCGGTATGATGGTGCATGACCTATTATAACTGGTGTTCTCCCAACAGTTGATGTATAATTAAAATTGGTAAAATCAAATGGTTTTGGTAAAACATTGATTCCCGGGTAAAGGTCTTTGTGATCGTCTTCAAACGTAAAATTGCATATACTCAGTGCATCAATTTCAGGAATGATTCCACGAACGCGTAAGTCACTGCCATAATATGCACAGAGTATTGTTTTGCCATTTTTAGTAAGCTCATCAATAATTCTGGCATTGTGATAAAATCCGCTTCCCCCATCGAGTTGATAAAGGTCAAAATTTCCGATATTGAACGTTTTAAAAAACCTATTGTACTTTTGCTCCCATATTAAATCCCGGAATTGCATTAACTTTTCCTGTAAGAAAGGATTATATCGTACTGGTGGTAATGACTTATCACAAGGTGGATTATGAGCGCTGTGAAATTGTCGTAACAATTTTTTAAAAAAAGGTAATCCGTGTGTCGTTATAAACGGTAGGTTTAAACAAAGATCCTCGTTGAAAAGAAATGGATGTTTCTTTAGTGTTATTAAACGACTGTTAAAACCGAGCTTCCGTTCAGTTTGGCAAAGAATATGCGGGATACCAGCCACATTAAACGGTGCAATATGAAGAATTCGCACGCTTGATAACTTTTTTTGAACAAATTCAAATAATTATCTGGAAAAATTTTATCTATGGTACAATCTTTTCTAATTCAGATTTAAGGGTAAAGTACATCTTTTTTATATCCTGCGAGATAACCTTTGTTTCCCCCAAAACCGGCAAAAAGTTAGTATCGCCAATCCAGCGAGGAACAATATGAAAGTGTACATGGTCTTTGATGCCTGCACCAGCGGCGACGCCTATATTTAAACCGACATTAAATCCCTCAGCATTACAGGTATTCCGCAATGCTTTTAAACAGTATTGAATCAGCATGATTGCCTCTCCAAGCGCCGCCTCAGAAAGCAGAATCGTATCGCTCACGTGCTGATAGGGAACCACCAATAAATGACCGCTATTATAGGGATAAAGATTCATTACAATAAAATTATATTGTTTCCGTAAAATAACATACGTTTGTTCGTCATCGGTACATTTAATAATAGAACAGAATTCACATTCGTTGCTTGGATGTTGCAGAGATTCAATGTATTGACTCCGCCACGGAGACCAGAGTTGTTTCATTGCGGTTTCCCTATACGAATGCTTCCCGTTACCTACCAGAAATAGTATTTAAACTTTTGTATTTTCTGATTATTTTTAACTATGATTTGTCTCTGCTGTTTATTTTTTATTGTAATGATTCTATATACAAATAACAAAAGTTTTAACAGTATTATAAAATTACTCTGTTTCTTCTCGTTGTTTATACTTAGAAGAATGCTCTTGAACTATTTTTTGGGCAATTTCAAACGGAACTTCTTCATAACTGTAGAATTTTCTCAGGTGTATTCCGCGCCCACTGGTGATGGAACGAAGCACTGTAGAATATTTATTCAGTTCAGCGAGCGGGACACGGGCTTTAATACGCTGAAAATTTCCTTCTGACTCCATACCTTGAATTTTTCCCCGCCGGCTGGAAAGGTCTCCCATCACATCCCCCATAAATTCCTCCGGAATAGTTACTTCAACGTCATAAATAGGTTCAAGCAGAATAGGGGATGCTTCCATAAATGCTTTCTTAAATCCCAATGAACCGGCAATCTTAAACGCTAATTCGGAAGAGTCCACCGTATGATACGAACCATCAAAAAGCCTTACTTGTAAATCTATTATTGGATACCCGGCTAAAACGCCTTCAGCGCACGTATCAACAATCCCCTTTTCTACAGCAGGAATATACTTGGCTGGTATCGAACCGCCGAAAATACTGTTAACAAACTCAAATCCTTTACCTTTCTCTACTGGTTCAATTTCAATCCATGCGTCGCCAAATTGTCCTCTGCCGCCGCTTTGCTTTTTGTATCTTCCCTGAGCTTTTGATTTTCCCTTAATTGTCTCACGATAAGGAATCTTTGGATCTCCTTTAATAACTTCAACACCAGATTTTTGCTTCAACCGCTTAATAACAATATCCAGGTGCAGTTCTCCCTGACCGGAAACGATAATTTGTTGTAATTCATTATCAATCTTGATGACAAATGAAGGATCTTCTTCGTGGAGCATCTGCAATCCGCCGGAAATTTTTTCCTCATCACCTTTTGCTTTTGGAACTACAGCAATACTTATTACCGGGGAGGGAAATTCAATCGGTTCCAGCATCACTGGATGTTCTCTGGCACACAACGTGTCGCCTGTATGGGAATTTTTTAGTTTAACAACTGCTCCGATGTCGCCGGCTATTATATGTGCTGTCTCTTTTCGGGTATTTCCATTTAATGAAAAAATCTGCCCGATACGTTCGATCTGGTCACAATTAGTATTTAACAAATCCATTCCCGGCTTTACAGTACCGGAAATACATTTAAAATAAGCAAGTTCACCGACATGCTGCTCGGACACTGTTTTAAATATTTGCAGAACCGGATACCCATTCGCTTCATATTCTAACTGAATTTTTTCTTCACTTCGAGGTTTTTTCATCGTAACTTTCCCGAGTTCTTTTGGACTGGGACAATATTCGGTAATAAAATCCAATAATGAGTTGACTCCATAATTAAGCTCTGCTGAAGTAACGAGAATCGGGAAAATCTTTCTATCTGCTATCGCTTTTTTGAATGTATTTTTCAACTCTTCTTCCGAAATATCACCTTCTTCAAGATATTTTTCTAATAATGTATCATCGCTTTCAGCAACATTTTCTTTTAATTTTAAATGCAAATCTTCAATTTTGCTTTTTAAATTGTCAGGGAGCGGATCTGTTGTTACTGCACCGGATTTATCGGAGACACCTTTAATTACTTTCATCGTTAAAATATCCACAATACTGTCAAAATTAACACCTTCGTTTACTGGAATCTGTATAGGAATAGCTTTATTGCTGAACTGCTTGATTATTGCATCCACAACTTTCTGAAAATTTGAATGTTCTTTATTTAATTTATTAATAATGAAAATCCGGGGCAGTGACCGTTTTTCACAATATCGCCAAACAATTTCTGTTCCAACTTCAATACCAGATACTGTGTTGACAACAATCGCACCGATCTCTACAGCCTGCAGAGAGCTGATTACTTCACCAGTAAAGTCCATATAACCCGGAGTATCAAGAATATTAATTTTCTTATTTTTCCAAAAACAATGCAGTAATGATGAGCTAATTGAAATTTTCCGCTCAATTTCATCAGTATTATAATCCGAAACGGTTGTGCCTTCGGTAACCGACCCAAATCGTTTTGTTTCTTTTGCAGCGAATAGAATGCCCTCGGATAATGTCGTTTTTCCAGCGTCGCCATGTCCAATTAATGCTATATTCCGAATATCTTCTGTTCTGTACTCTAACACTGTTGCCTCCTCCACTTATTTATTTTTTAAAATGTTAATTGTCTATGATGATAACTGTTGAGATGATTCTGTAGATTGTTCAGTAACAACGACAGGGGTATGTTTTTTCAAAAATCTTCGAATTGTAGAACCAGAATAATTTTTTGGTAATGTTTCAACAAACTCAACATATCTGGGGCATTTATATTTTGGAAAAAACCTGCGGCAATACTGTATTACTTCTTCCTGGGTTAGTGTAATCTCAGGTTTTAAAATAATATATGCTTTTACTTCTTCTATAAATACTTCATCCGGTATTCCTACTACTGCAGCTTCAGCTACTGCTTCGTGGTTCAGCAAGCACTGTTCTATTTCATACGGATAGATTGCATAGTGCCCTTTATTAATAATTTCTTCTTTATGCCCTATATATACTAAATTTCTCTGCTTGTCAAGCATACCAATGTCATGAGGATACTCCCACGCTGTGGAAATTTGTTCTGGCAAATCCTCAGATAACACATAATATTTCTTCTTATTCATTGGAGATTGAATAGTAATTTCTCCAATTTCCCCCGGAAGAAGTTCATTTCCATATTCATCAATTATTTTTATTGAGACAGTTTCAAACGGTTTTCCAACAGTTCTTGGTTCAACGCCCGGCATAAATTCACCAGCAGAAACGATTGTCCCGGTCTCCACACACCCGTAACTCTGAGTTATTGGAATATTGAATTTATTGCGAAATTGTTTTACGATTTCTTCGTCAATAATTGAGCCGGTTACCAGACAATATTTTAATGAGGATAATTGTCCCGGCATAATTTCAGGAGATTTCAAAAATGCATTGAGCATCGGCTGTATTCCGATGAAAATATTCGCTGAGTGTTCACAAATAGTCTTTGCTATTTCTTCCGGGGCAAAATAAGGAAATAAATATAATGATGAACCCATCATAAACGCCGCATGAATGATAAAACTCTGACTTAAATAATGGTTTACTGCCAGAACACAAATTACTTTGTCACATTTGTTTATGTGAAAATTATCTATCATCGTTTTTGCGGCGGTTATAAGAGCCTGATGAGTAAAAACAGCTCCTTTTGGATGTCCTGTAGTCCCGGCAGAATAAAGAATCAATGCTTCATCTGATTCAGTTGGATAGTCTTCAATCGTAATTGTTTCAGAACGCTCAATAATCTCTGAAAAACTATACATTCCACTTTCACAATGGTCACCGACCTGAATTAAGGAGTATCGGACTGCACTTTGCTCAATGATTTTAAAAAGCTTTTCTCTGAATTTATCCCAGAATATCAGTGCTTTCAAATCTAAATGTTCCAAAAGATATTTCAAATCATTTATCCGCATCTGCATACTGAGGGGAACGATTCTGCAGCGCGCTTTCAAACATCCATAATGTGCAATAAAATATTCGGGAATCGGCGGGAGCAATATCCCGACATTATGCTGTGGTGATATACCTAAATTCTTCAGCCCTTGAGCAAACCGGTCAGAAGCATCCAATACGTCTGAGTAGGGCAGGAAATTGTTCTTGTAAAATAATACTGGTTTATAACAAAACTCCGCAGCATTCTCGTTCAATATTTCAATTATCGTCGCCATCAGCTTTTTTACTTATACTTTCTGTCACATTTCAAATACGCTTAAATAATAATGTTATGATACTTAAAAATGTATTTACTTATCTAAAATTCAACTTTGAAATTTAGTAATATCAATAATGAAAAGCAAGATATTATCACTGAATATAGTGAATTGGTGGATTTTTAGAAGAGAAATCAATAGTTAAAATTGTAATTTCCTCTGCCTCTGATTCATCTGCGCATAATATGTTGAAATTATGCATGGAAATTTTTGTGCATTTTTCCTATTGCTCATATGAAAAATTATAATTAGAAACCTTTGAAAAAATGTCATTTCATGCATTTCTGCCTGCCATTCCTGTATCCCTACCTGTCTTTCCCGCGCAGGCGGGAATCCAGTCGAGCCAGATTATATTACATTTTCCCTGTTTTATCTTGTCTGGATTCCTGCCTACGCAGGAATGACAAAACCTGTCCTCGTGAAAACAGTGAAGGTGATTAAATCAAAGACCTCAATTATTATTTGTATCAAAAGCTTAAATAGTAATGAATGAGTAGTCATTCCTTGTATTCACTGATGAGAAGAGAAAAGTATAACTACACAATGTGTCTTAATGAAATATATCAATAAAGAGGAAAAAAAACAAAGAGTGGGGGTATATGTATGAAAACAACCGATGATTCTTCAGAATTAATCAAGCATATTGTAGACGAAAATATCAAGAAAGGTATTTTTATTAAAGAGATGTCTTCAAATATGCATAAATCACCACAAAAAATACAGGAGGAATATCACCGAGAAGCAAATATAAATCCGAGAGAAGGGAAAAGGGAAATAAAGCTTCAAATGATACAGAAATCAATATTAATGCATAACTGCTGTACAAAAATAATCACAGTGTCTGAGGAAGCAAAATTTGCCAGCACGAGTACTTATTGTCATTTCATAAAGCGGAATACGGGTAAAACACATACGGAATTGTGTAAGTATTTAAAAGATGGCAATAGAATATTATAAAATGTCATAAGTTTTGTCATAAGAAAAATCATAAGATTTGTCACATAAAACTTGTTGCATTTTAATTATTTAATCTTAAATTATAGACAAAATAAGACGAATTGTTTTTATATCGGTTATTGCCAATGGTCAGATATGAAACGTGATACATTAAAATACATCTGTTTAGGATTGATTGCGGTAATATTGGTGTTTGCCAATACGATGATGGTGTACAAAACATTCTTTGCGAAGAACCGATTGAATCCTGTTTATAAAAAGCCGGTGAATGTTACAAATGCACAAATACATCATTATGTAGATTCATTATTTGTCCATAAGGATAGCTTGCGGATAGTTGAAGATGACATAATGAGCAATAAAAGAATAATAATTGAAAATGGGGATACGTTAGGATTTGCCTTCATTGTTTATGAACCCATCCCCTGCCCGAGCTGTAGCGATGTGAATTATATATTATTGGTTGATAATCTATACACAATAAAGAATATCGTATTTTTAAGAGAGATTGTTGAAGATTATAAGATTGTTCAAGAAGATTCAATTATGGTTTTTATTAATCAATTTTTGAATAATAATTTATTGAGAGTTGATTTTGGAAATAACATACCTATTGGAAAACCAAAGAAGCATTCTAAATATTTTTTAATAAGTATGAATTCAATACAAAAACAAGTTAGGTTATTTAATGAAAGTAAATATTAAAAATAAAAAGTATATAATCATTAATTTCCTTATAATCATTAATGTTATCTATTTATTATTATACGGATATAACAAATATATTTGGACGCCAAGAAAAATAACTGAATATACTAATGAACGGATATTATCTGCTTATTCAAAGGAATTAACGTCTATTCCTCCAATACTTCAATTGAAATATAATGACACTGTCAATAATCATACATTAAAAGATATTATCGGTAATAATATTAACATTTCAAATAAGTCCAACTTCTATAAGTATATATACCTTATGAAAGTTAATGACACCAATAAATTAAAAATAGATGATTTATCTTATGTTGTTGAACTAAATCAAAAAATAACAAAAGAATATAAATCTAAAATAATGATTATAATAATTCTTGTTGGAGATTCTTCCTATACTGGAGATAAAAAATTAGGACTGATACAAAATAAATTGAATGTCCCGGTTGTTTACCTTAGAAGTGATGAAGTGTTTAAATTATATAATATCTCTGATTGGGGATGCAGCTATTCTATATTATTAGATATGGAAAATGGAGTAAAGTATTCTTATAATCAAATACCTATTAATTATTTAAGTGACATTATTAATCGTGAACTGCAAAACAAAAGGTAATCAAAATGAAAAAAACAACATTTTTGATATTTTGCTCTGTAATAATATTTTTATTTATATTTTCAATATCGTGGGGCAAGCAGAGTAGGGATATATACAGAAAGTCCATAGAAAAATTTAATCTTGCAGATAATCATAAAGCTTCTGTATTTATAGATGAAAATTATATATTTAGTAATGAAAGCCTTAACAAGCCTTCATTTATCAGATATAATTATTCAACTGATGAAGTTGTTGTATTTGACGGTGGTAATATGTGTTTCTATGTTTTTAACAAAGATGGGAAATTTGTTAGAAAATTTGGAAAAGTCGGGCAGGGACCCGGGGAATATATGTCAATTTCCGCTTTAGAAATAGATAATGAAGGGTATATATATATTTTAGACACTGATAATATGAGATTTACTTATTTTACAAGTTTGGGAAAATATATTTATTCTTTTCGTTTAAATAAAATGATTCGTCCAAATAGACCAACTTTTCGTTTTAGATTTTTTATAAATGAGATTGATGGAAATAAAGAAATATTGTTTAATTTTCCTGAAACTGACTATTATATTAGTATATATTCTTTAAAGGGAGAGCTATTAAAAGAAATAGGGCAAATACAAGATTTTAAAAAATACTTTCCGAACAATCATCCTTTGACAAATTATGTATTTGCTGTAGGATATCCATTTGTTGATAATAGCGGAAAATATTGCATAATATTAGAAATGTTATTTGATATAAGAAAGTATGATAGTAAAGGAATATTTCTTGAAGAAAATGACATAGATGCAATATTAGGCACCGAACAAAAAAAATATATGATAAATCCCATAAAACAAGAATTTACTTATAAATATATTCATACTCCGGTTCATGACGTCAGAATAAGTAATGGCGAAATTCATCTTATATTTCATATTGATTATCAGGATGGTCAGACAATGATACAATATTTAAATTATGATTTAAAATTACTTGGTCGTTATAAAATTTATATTCCAAAAGATGTAATAGAAAAAAGGCCAGCCTTTTTTTATTTTGAGCCAATTTTAAATAATGATATATATATGGGGTCATCAGAAACATCATCAATATATAAATATCAGAAAAAGAAATAGTTATTTATATTTAAATGAAGAGTATTAAAACAAAATTTGAGGAGAAAACAGAGATGAAGACAAACAGCAAAACCCTGCTATTGGCATTGTTACTGTCTTTAAATACAATGCTGATATTTAATTCTTATGCTGTACCGCCGGAGGAAGAATGCGGCGAGGGTCCAGAAAAAGCTGCAACATTTTTGGGAACAAGGTTTTTTGGCGGTGAGGAATTTGGTTATTGGTGTTGTAGATGCGATGGTATGGGATATAAATTTTGTGAAAAGGCCAATATTTTTACTAGTTGTTTGGAAGAAATGGTTGATGTAAATGAAAATGTATTTGCTTATGAAAACTACACTCCTGGAGTATGCAAATCTTATGGCGAAAATGTTTGGGCAAAATGTCTTTATGAACTTGATAATTGGTATCGGGCATCAGAATGTGCTACGTATTATTCAAATTGTGCTGAGACCAAATAATGATTAGTATAAAATTGTCTCAGAAAATATTCCACCGCGTCCCAAATTGAATTTGGTACGCAATAGGGGATAAAAACTGTGCTTTGACTTTTATTATTCTGACTTAATGACGTAGTTAATGATGCACTATTAAACAAAAGGGCTGGATTAATCCCCCGCCTTTTTTGTTGTCATGCGGTTGTTGATTCAGGATTATACGTTTTATTACTATAAAAACACTCGTACTAACAACTCCATCCCCTCCAATCCCCCTCTCCCTCCGCCTCTAACGGACTCCATGGGGATACCATGTGTGGTCTCATTCCCGGAGTATTTATGAATTCTCCTTGACTTTACGGTAATTCATAGCTAAATTTTTATAATTTATAGAATTTGATGTATTAAAGAGTATTTATTTACATCCGGGGATATCAGAAGGAAAGGATTGGCGTATGAAAAAATGTATATCTCTGCTTTGTGTGTTGTGCGTTTTCACACCGGTATTGGTAATTGCACAGGAATATCAAAAAGATTTTCCGCCTGAAGAATTTAAAGCCCGCTGGGAAAAAGTTTTTGAAAAAATTGGACCGGATGCAGTAGCAGTTATTCAAGGTGCTCCTGACCCGGGCGGATACGTTATTCCACGCCAGACGAATGAGTTTTATTACCTGTGCGGCGTTGAGAATCCGTTTTCATATTTTCTTTTAGACGGCAGAACAAAAAAGGCAATTCTCTATTTATCCCGCGCAATCGGAAGTGGAGAGCGTGTTCTTTCACCCAACAATCCGGATTTAGTGAAACAACTGACCGGTGTAGATTCTGTAACGACCCCCGATAAATTAAATTTTTCTCGTGTTCGTATTATTTATACTCCGTTCAGCCCTGCCGAATTAGCAGGACAGACGAGAGCCGATCTGCAAAGCAGAGATTCACGGATTCTCTCTGACCCCTGGGACGGGAGAGTTTCACGGGAGACTCATTTTATCTCGCTGCTTATCGCTCGGAATTCCCGTGCGGAAGTTAAAAATCTTATTCCAATCCTTGACGAGATGCGAAGCATAAAAAGCCCCCGCGAAATAGATGTTATGCGGCGTTCAGGACAGCTTGCTGCTCAAGCGGTTATCGAAGCTATGCGAACGGCTCAACCAGGAATGTATGAATATCAATTAGAAGCCGTTGCACGTTATGCCTTTATTGTAAATGGCGTTCGATTGGAAGGGTACCGCTCTATTATCCCGGCAGGTGTTAAAAATATCGGTGATATGCATTATTACTTTAACTCATGCGAGTTGAAAGATGGGGACCTTGTTTTAATGGATTATGCGCCCGATTGCGGGTATTACACCAGCGATATCGGACGTATGTTTCCCGTAAATGGAAAATTCCTGCCCTGGCAGAGGGAAATATGCCAATTTATTCTTGAATATCAAAAAGCTATCTTACAGCGGATTCGTCCCGGTGTTACCTCCAGACAGATTCTTGACGAAGTCAGAACTGCAATGGAACCGGTATTTGCACGAACGAAATTCTCGAAACCAGAATATGAAAGAGCCGCACGTAATCTTGTTGCAGGGAGCGGTGGAGCATTCTCCCACACCGTCGGTTTGGCAGTTCACGATGACGCCGAATATTCTGGACCGTTAAAGCCAGGACAAGTGTTTGCTATTGATCCGCAGTTACGCGTTCCTGAAGAAGGGCTGTATATGCGCATTGAGGATACCGTCGTTGTAACTGAAAACGGAGTAGAAGTTCTGACCCGCTTTGCCCCTTCAGAGCTTGATGAAATAGAAAAATTAATGAAAGAAGAAGGAATGGTGCAAAAATTCCCTCCTATTCCTTCAGTAAAAAAGTAAAGGGAACGATGTATGCACCATTCTGCAATTAAACTTTAAAGTATATGGCTAATAATAAAAATAATTCAACAGTAAAAGTATCCCGTCGTTCTTCTAAAAAATCGAAGCCGATAATGAACGAGGAGATCGCTTCGCTCATTCAAGCATTTGAATACTTTGCTGAAACCACCGAAAAACTCAAGGAGTCGTATGACAAGCTGCAAGAACAAATATCTTTATTGGATTTAGAGCTTGAGCGGAAGAATGTTGAGCTTGACAATAATTTACGCAAGATGGATACCATTAAAAACCATCTTGAAAATATCCTTGAAAGTATGACACTCGGAGTAGTGGTCGTTGATTTGGCTGGAAACATTTCGGTTTTTAATCGTGCGGCAAGTGAAATAACGGGTTATAAACCGCGGGCAGTCATCGGCAAACCATATGAAGCAACGATTGGCAGGAATATCCCTCCAGAATATAGTCCTGTTTATACCCGTCGTACCGGTATTGAGCGGCGGAATAAAGAAAAAGAAATTTCTACAAAAAATGGTAAAACAATTCCTGTATCATACAGCACGTCGGTGGTAGTTAGTGAGCTGGGAGAACTCCTGGGTGTTGTTGAAATATTCAGTGATTTGCGTGAGATAAAAAAGCTTCAGGAAGAGGTTCAGCAGTCCCGGACGTTGTCTGCATTGGGTGAAATGGCAAGCAATGTAGCTCATGAGCTGAGAAACCCGTTAGGGGGAATCGGCGGATTTGCGGCTCTTTTAGAGCGTGATTTGGATATTAATGACCCCCGACGGAAATTAGTGCAAAAAATTATTGAAGGTATTGAGCGGCTCAACCGAATCGCAACGAATCTTTTGGTGTATACCCGCCCGGTTCGTCCAAATAAGCGTCCCGAAAATATTGTCAAGGTTGTTAATGATGTGTTGATGTTGGTACAGATTGAGCTTGAACAGTATGACAGTGCGGTCAAGATAGTTAAACTGTATGAGATAGAATCAAAAGATGTTCCAATTGACCCTGAACTGTTCCAGCAGGTATTTTTAAACATTGTGAAAAACGCTGTTCAGGCAATGTCGTATGAAGGCGTTTTAACGATAAGTTTGAAAGATAATAGTAAAAAGGAGCAGGTTGAGATTTCAATCGCTGATACCGGTGTCGGCATCGAAGAAGAAGATAAAAAGAAACTCTTTATGCCATTTTTCACCACAAAAGCCGATGGAACCGGGTTAGGACTTTCAATTGCTAAAAAAATTATTGATGCTCATAACGGAGCAATCACTGTTGAAAGCATAAAAGGAACTGGAACAACCTTCACGGTGAATTTTCCATATTAATAACGTGTGGAAGAGATTTTTATGGAAGAGAAAAAAATACTTGTCATTGATGATGATTCGTTAATGCGGGAATTCCTGGCTGAAACATTACAGCGGATGGAATATAAAGTTTCAGCCGTTGGTGATGGTAAGGCAGGTATTGAACAGTGCAAAGAGTGCGATTTTAACCTGGTAATTACGGATATTCGGATGCCGGGAATCTCAGGAATGGATGTATTGAAACATATAAAAGCTGTCCATCCTGATATACCGGTCATAATGATGACTGCCTTTGGAACGATTGATAATGCCGTTGAAGCTATGAAAATGGGAGCATTCGATTACCTTACAAAGCCGTTTTCCGCTGATTCCGTAGAAATGACCGTTAAAAAGGTATTTAAATATATTGAGCTTGAAGAGGAAAACCGCCGGCTTCGGAGTGAACTGAATGGAATTTACGGATTTGACCAGATAGTCGGCAAAAGTACGAAAATGCGGAAGGTATTTGACATTTTGCAGTCAGTGATAAAAAGTAATGCAACGGTATTTATCCAGGGACCGAGCGGCACAGGCAAGGAATTAGTCGCACGGGCTATTCATTACAACAGCCCCCGTGCCGGGAAACCATTTATTAAAACGAACTGTGCCGCCCTGCCGGAAGGATTAATGGAAAGTGAGCTGTTCGGTCACGAAAAAGGTGCATTTACCGGTGCAATCCGCCAGCGAAAAGGGCGGTTCGAAGCCGCTGACGGCGGTACATTGCTGTTAGATGAAGTCAGCGAAATGAGCTCATCACTCCAGGCAAAGCTTCTGCGGGTTCTTCAGGAAAAGGAATTCGAGCGGGTCGGCGACCACCTGAGCATCAGCGTGGATGTCCGCATTATTGCGACCACAAACCGCGACATTAAAGAAGAAGTCAGAAAAGGAAATTTCCGTGAGGATTTGTATTACCGGTTAAATGTTATTCCAATTATCCTGCCCACATTAAAAGAACGTATAGGGGATATTCCATTATTAGTCAATCATTTCATTGAAAAATATAACCAGGAATATTATAAAAATATCAAAGGTGTTACTGACGATGCATTGAATTTTTTAATCCAGATGGATTGGCCCGGAAATGTTCGGGAACTGGAAAACCGTGTTGAACGGGCAATCATACTCTCGCAAGGAGCATTGCTTGAGCCGAAACACTTCATTTTTGAGGACGATGATTTTAAACTCTTCAAGCCGTTTACATCAGAAGAAGTTACAATGACGCTGTATGAAATGGAAAAACAGATGATATTCAGAACCTTGCGGGCAAACGAGAACAACCGCACTAAAACTGCGGAACAACTTGGCATCAGCGTCCGCACCCTCCGCAACAAGCTCAACGAATATAAACAAAAAAACGAGATTGACCCAGCATTGCTGAATTCTTTATAATGTTATAAGAATAATAATTCGCAAAATATGACAATTTGGAAGTATAAACGAAGTGGTTGGGTTATGTTAGGTTATATGCAATGTTGTGCTTAGGTATTTAAAATTATATAGAAGGATAAAATGTTAGTATCATATCTGAAAAAAATATTCGAGGTTGCTAATCGTGGAGATGCCAGGGAAGAAAGTTATTACTCTATTCTTGAAGGATTGTTAAAGGAATATATTGAATCAGTTGGCAAAAGAAATATTTACATAACCACACTGCCAAAGAAAACTGAAGCAGGCAATCCAGATTTTAGAATATGGGATGGTAAACAACATATCGTTGGATATGTTGAAGCCAAGGCGCCAGAAGTTGAAAACTTAAATTGGATAGAAGATTCAGAGCAATTAGAGCGGTATCGGCGTACCTTCCCGAATTTGATATTAACCAACTTTTTTGAATTCAGACTTTATCACAATGGCACTTTGATAGATAAAGTTCTTATCGGCAGGCCTTTTATTGTACATAAACTTAAAACCATTCCGCCGGTTGAAAAAGAATCAGAATTTATTAAAATGCTTGAGAAATTCTTTTCATTCTCTCTACCAAAAGTCTATGATGCTGAAACCCTGGCAATAGAATTAGCAAAGAGAACACGATTTTTGAAGGATGAGGTCGTCACGCAGGAGTTAAAAGAAGAAGAAAGCATAGGAAAAGGATTTATCTTAAGTTTTTATGAAGTATTCAGAAAATATTTAATAAGCGGTCTTTTAAAGGAGGAGTTTGCCGACCTCTATTCACAGACAATCACCTACGGACTTTTTGCTGCCCGTACCCGCTCAGAAAACGGCTTTAATAGAAAACTTGCATACGATAACATTCCACGCACTATTGGAATTTTGAGAGAGGTTTTCAGCTTCATTTCCCTTGGTGATTTGCCCCAACAGATGGAATGGATTATTGACGATATTTCAGAAGTCTTAGCAGTTACAGATGTAAAAAATATCCTTCACCAGTATTTTCATGAAGGCAAGGGCAAAGACCCTATTGTTCATTTCTACGAAACCTTTTTAGCTGAATATGACCCACAAACGAGAGAAAAAAGAGGCGTCTATTATACTCCAGAACCAGTTGTTTCCTATATTGTCAGTTCTTTGCATAATATTTTGAAAGAGCATTTTAATAGAGCAGATGGATTTGCAAGCGAGTCGGTTACAGTTTTAGACCCTGCGGCAGGGACGCTTACGTTTTTAGCTGAGGCAGCCAAATTGGCGGTAGAGGAATTTGTCGGAAAATTCGGCGAAGGGGGGAAAGAAAATTTCATCAAGGAGCATATTCTGAAAAATTTCTATGCCTTTGAACTGATGATGGCTCCATACGCCGTAGGTCATTTAAAAATGTCTTTTCTCTTGGAAGAATTGGGTTATAAGCTACAAGAAGATGATAGATTCAAACTTTACCTCACCAATACTTTAGAGATGGAGGAACTTGCCCAGATTGAAATCCCTGGCTTGTCTTCACTTTCTGAAGAATCGCACTTAGCAGGCAAGGTCAAAAAAGAGCAGTCTATCCTGGTGATACTTGGCAATCCGCCATATTCAGGACATTCTTCCAATGTTGGCGAATGGATATCAAAAGAGATTAAAGTTTACTATCAAGTAGATGGGAAACCTCTTGTAGAAAAAAATCCTAAGTGGCTTCAGGATGACTATGTCAAGTTCATCCGTTTTGCCCAGTGGAAAATAGACAAGGAAGGCGAGGGGATTTTGGGATTTATCACCAATCATGGCTACCTTGACAATCCAACCTTCAGAGGTATGCGGCAATCCCTAATGAACAGTTTCAATGAAATTTATGTTTTAGACCTGCACGGCAACTGCCTGAAAAAAGAGAAATGTCCTGATGGTTCAAAAGATGAAAATGTCTTTGATATTCAGCAGGGAGTAACCATCGCCCTATTCATAAAGACAAAAGGCGAGAAGAAAGAGTGTCAGGTCTATCATTCAGAGATTTGGGGATTGAGAGATAAGAAATATAATTGGCTCATGGAGAATGATATAAAAACAACCAACTGGCAGGAGTTGTCGCCGAAATCTGAATTTCACTTTTTTATTCGGAGAGATGAGAGGTTTTTAGAACTATATGAGAAATATCCAAAGATAACCGATATTTTTCCATTGAATAGTGTGGGAATAGTTACCGCAAGGGACAAATTGACTATAAAGTGGACGCCAGAGGAAGTTTGGACTACTGTATTAAACTTTTCCAAAATTGATAGCGAATCAGCGCGATTAGCCTACAATTTGGGCAAGGATGCAAGGGATTGGAAAGTCGCGCTGGCTCAAAAAGATTTGATAGACAGCGGTTTGGATAAAAAGAGAATAGCGCCAATTTTATACAGACCTTTTGACATAAGATATACCTATTACACCGGTAAATCCCGTGGATTTCACTGTATGCCTCGTTCTGAAGTCATGCGACACATGCTTGAGGGCGAGAATCTGGGACTAATTTCAGTGAGACAAGTAGCCGAAGGTGTTTTTAATCATGTTTTGATTTCTGAAAACATTATTGAAAGTAGAATTACACTAAGTAATAAAGGAATAGCTTACTTTTTTCCTCTTTATCTTTATACTGCAAAGGAACAAAAATCAAAAAGAAGCGGTGTCGTTATGATGGTTTTTGAGCCGCCGGCTCAATATGGCAAAGCAGATAAAATTCCCAATATTGCGCCTGAAATTGTTGAAATACTCACAAAATCTTACAAAAAAACGCCATCGCCCGAAGAAATATTACATTACATTTACGGGATTTTTTATAGCAATGTTTACCGCACAAAATACGCTGAATTTTTAAAAATTGATTTTCCAAGGATTCCCTTTACAAAGGAATATAAACTATTTAGCAATATAGCTGAATATGGGGAAAGACTTGTTGATTTGCATCTGCTTAAATCGGCAGAAATTGACCCACCTATTGCTAAATTTCAGGGTGAAGGCGATAATAAAATTGTTCAATTGAAATATAATGAAGAAGGAAAGGTCTATATTAATGAAATCCAATATTTTGAGGGAATTACAAAAGAAGTCTGGCAGTATCAAATTGGTGGTTATCATGTTTGCGACAAATGGCTGAAAGATAGAAAGGGAAGAAGCTTGTTACTTGATGATATAAAACATTACTGCAAGATTGTTACATCCCTTCAAAAGACAATTGAAATCCAGAAAGCGATTGATAATATTTATCCAGACCTGGAAAAGGAGATCATAGAGTTTTAAATAGGTAAAAAATCATAATATATAAGCAAAATCGGCACAGTATAGCATAATACAGCCTATATGGTATCGTGTGTTCAGCAATTTGCGTACACATAAACCATTATCCCAAATTCGAAAATATTCTGCTTGGAAAAAGGAAGATTATAGATTATATGATTTTATTGTCTTCGTTTAATAGAAAATCAAGGAGCAACCCTTGATGAACTCAATAAAAATTTAAAAGAGGTTCTGGAGTTGTGCTTGGAAGAATATAAGGAGGGTCAAGATGTCTAAGAAGTTTACCGCCATCATCACAAAAGAAGATAAATGGTATGTGGCACACTGCGTAGAATTGGGCGTGGTGAGTCAGGGCAGAAATATTGAGGAGGCGCAGGCTAACCTCAAGGAAGCAGTGGAACTTTACCTTGAAAGTTTCGGAACCGAAGACTTGCCTGAAAGCACAGGTGAGGTGGTTTTTTATCCTCTTGAGGTAGCGATAAGTGGCTAAACTTCCAATTTTATCAGGCAAGGAATTGGTTAAATTCTTAACTACAGCAGGGTTTCGAGTCGTCCGTCAGAAGGGGTGCCACGTGAGCCTTCGGAAGGAAAACTTTAAAACGGTAATCCCCCTTCACAACGAACTTGCGAAGGGAACCCTCCTTGGAATCCTGAAGCAGTGTGGTCTTAGCAAAGTGGACCTTCAAAACCTTATTGAGGGAAAATGAAGATATGAACATCGTTTCTGAACTCATCCATGAAATGAGCCTCTGGAAGCCTTAAAAGGAAGGACTGGAGGTTTTTGACCGTATTATGGCAACTACATCTAACACTGTGTTTATGGGATACTTACATTTACTAAAATTCTGCAAAAAGCAGAACTTCACAAATGCTGAAACCGTTATATTTAATTCGAAAACCTTCCTCTCGGAAAGAGGAGACTATAAATTATATGATTTTGTTGCGTTCGTTTAATAGAAAATAAAGAGGAGCAAATATGGACATTACAAGGCGTGAGTTTCTTCAGACAAGCGGAGTTTCTCTATCTGCAATTGCTTTGGTTTCACCGGGGTTGATTTCACAAGTTGGCCAGCCGCAAGGACAGCAGGCACAGGGACAGCAGGTGCAAAATCTCCTTGCCGGTGTTTCGCCGCTGACGGAAGCGGATTATAGTGCCCGGCGGGAGAAGGCGAGAAAATTAATGTCCGAAAAGAGAGTGGACGCGGTATTTCTAACAGGCGGAACAAACCTGTTGTATTTTACCAATCTGTCGTGGGGGACGAGCGAGCGGACGTTCGGTGCGGTTCTCAATCGGAAAGGCGAGCCAATATGGGTATGTCCGGCGTTTGAACTTGAGCGTGCAAAAGAGCGCCTCCCAAAAGGGCAGGAAGTGAGAGTATGGGAAGAGCACGAAAGCCCTTACAAACTTGTCGGTCAGATAATGAAAGACCTTGGATTCGCCGGCGGGACGCTTGGCGTTGCTCCTGATGTAAGAAGTTTTATTTATTTTGGATTGAAAAATGATGCGGTTGGTGTCACGGTTACGGATGGCGCTGTCATAACCGATGGATGCCGGGGCGTAAAATCAGAAAAAGAAATTGGGTATATGGAGCTTGCCAATAAAATTACAAAGCTCGCTTATCAGGAAGGATTTAAAAGTCTTCGGGAAGGTATGTCAACAGGAGAGTTAAGTTCAGCAATCAGTTCAGCAGCCCGTCGGCTTGGCGGTTCGACAAGCGGCGGTCCCCAATTCGGTCCGAATACTGCTTTCCCGCACGGTTCATCTGCTGTTCGGATGCTGCAACAGGGTGATAATGTTATGGTTGACGGCGGCGGCTCAGTTCAGGGATTTAACTCTGATGTAACCAGAACAGTTGTTTTTGGCACACCAGGTGATAAACAGAAAAAGGTCTGGGAAATTGTCCGAAAAGCCCAAGTCGCCGCTTTAACGGCTGTTCGTCCCGGGGCAACCTGCGAATCGGTTGATATCGCCGCCAGAAAAGTCATTGAAGATGCCGGTTATGGTCCAGGATATAAATACTTTGCCCACCGATTAGGTCATGGCATCGGGATGGAAGGACACGAATATCCCTATCTGGTAATGGGAAACAAGCTCAAATTAGAACCTGGTATGACCTTTAGCAATGAGCCGGGTATCTATATTTACGGTGAGTTCGGGCTCAGAATTGAAGATTGTATGGTTGTAACAGAGGACGGCGGCCGCCTCCTCGGCGGATATGAAAACACTGCAATTGACAAACCATTCGGCGATTAAAAATATACGGTAAATTTTGATATAAAAAGTATTGTAAGGGCGTATGGCATACGCCCTTTTTTGTTTCAACAAATAACAATAAATAAATCAATAAGAAGTTATTATTGAAAATATACATTTTACAACTAATTCTAAAAAAATCATTAAATTCTCGCAAATTTCTAAAGTATACGGCAATATTTGCCGATTATTACTTCCGATTGAAATAAATAATATCCACGTTTTCCTGCATACTTTACAATATTCCCTTATAAATTTTGTACTTACTACCACTGGCACATTAATTGCATTTTCACCCACTGGTTAAATTTATAGCTTCAATAGGTATGGAAAACTATGCGAATAAGCGATTTTATTTTTGGCAAGACCAATGTACCGGTTTTAAATAAAGCATTGGATGCGTATGCAATGCGGCAGAAGTCAATCGCCGATAACATTGCAAATGTAGACACACCGGGATACAAACGCTCTGAAGTTTCTTTTGAAGAAGACTTAAAAGCCGCATTGGATAAAAAGGGTGTAAGCGGATTCCGAACTAATCCGCGCCATCTTCCTGTTGGCAAGCCGAGGATTGATGAAGTAAAGCCTATCCCGTTTCTCCCAAAGGATAATTCTTTAGCCAGCGGGAAAAACAACGTGGACATTGACCATGAAATGGCAGAGCTTGCCAAAAACCAGATTAACTTTACCTATGGTTCTCGGTTAATGGAATTGACATTTAACCGGCTAAAGTCAGCAATCAGAGGCGAACCAGTACGATAAATGAGGATATAACATATGCCAATTAAAGGACTTTTTGCGGCAATAGATATTAGTGCAACCGGTCTTACTGCACAGCGGGCAAAGATGAATGCAACCGCAAGTAACCTCGCAAATGCTGAAACAACACGCACCGAAGAAGGCGGACCGTATCGCCGTCAGCAAGTTATTCTGAAGTCAGGTACGAAAGCAGATTTCGTCAAACTGCTGAGCGAGGAAATTCTGCGACTCCGAAGGAATAAAGAGGGGCATTTCGATAACGAAGAAACTGTGGAAAAACATGAAAACGTCTTTCAAGGAGTTGAAATAGACCAGCTCTATGAAGATCAGGGACCGCCGCGGCTTGTTTATGACCCATCTCATCCGGATGCCGATGAAAATGGATTCGTAGCCTATCCCAATATCAATGTCGTTACAGAGATGGTCAGTATGATTACAGCAACCCGGGCGTATGAGGCAAATGTTACTGCAATGACCGCTTCAAAAAGTATGATGATGTCGGCACTGGATATTTAAAATGATACTGTATAATGAGTGTAGATAGTTTTAAATTATGAAAATAGACAATACATATTTGTATCGAATACCAAATATTCATCCAGTTCAAACCGTTAAACCGGTACGACTGGCGCAAAATGCAAATATACAGAAGACAGCAAACGGTTCGCAGGCCAATTCGCTGCCAGAAATAAAAAGAACAGCGGTTCAGTCTTCTGCTCCGATTAATTTAAAAAATGTTCTGTCGGTGGAAGAACAGGAGCTGCTGGATGAGTTGTTTGCCACCGGAGCTATGGAGACAAAAACATCACCAGCACCCCGAATAACACGGTCTGTTCGCTCATATTCGTTACAGATTAATATACCGGATGAATCAGCAAATACATCCAACAGATTTCTCGGTGCAAATATAGATATAAAAGGATAATTGCTCTAAAAGGAGCTTGCTATGGTACAAATATCGCAAACCGGAGCAACAATAGTTCCCCAGACAGTACAGCAATCAGGCGACTCTCAACGGCAGTCGAATGTGCTAAAAGCTCAGCCGCAGTACAAATCATTTCAAGAAACGTTGGTAGATTTTGTCAATGATGTAAATAAACTGCAAAAAAATGCAGAAGTGTCTGTACAAAAACTGTTAACCGGTGAAATAAAAGACGTCCACGATGTGATGATTGCTGTTGAAAAGGCGGGAACCAGTTTTGAACTGATGATGGAAATCCGCAACAAAATGATTGATGCGTATCACGAGATTTTACGAATCCAGATGTAATATCTGGTAAGTGTTATAAAAAAAGCAATTGAATCATAGTATAATTAAACAGTTATGCAAAATTGACATATCGAGGTGTTAATCATTCTGGAGGGGCAGTTCGCCTCCTTTTATGAGGCGAATCCCTGCCCAAAAAAAGACAACAACACGCTATAATGAAGAAATGACGGGCGAACATCCGCCACACAGAAGGCGGAAACATATTGATAAAACAATATTTTACACAACGGATTATAATTGATAAAAAATAATGATGATTTCATTATAAAGGCGCAAAAGGACAATGTTAGAATTTTTTAAGCAATTCTTTCGCCAGGCAAGAGGCGTATTTGTTAAACTCGACGCAAAACAAAAAGCAGTCGTTCTTATAGTTTCAGTTTTAAGCGTCTTTGTTATTATCTATTTAATGACCTGGACAGGTCAAAAACAATTTACCGTGCTTCAGTCCAATTTGCAGCCTGAAGATGCTAAACGAATAATTGATTATCTTAAAGGGCAAAAGGTAGAGTATAAATTAGAAACCGAAGGTACGGCGATATTAGTCCCACAAGGTACTGAGCTTGATTTGCGGTTAGAGATTGTCTCAAAAGGACTTATTACTGGCGGCGTTATTGGATATGAGATATTCGATCGGCCGAATATCGGAATGACCGATTTTCTCCAGCAGGTAAATTACAAACGGGCGCTTGAAGGAGAATTGAGCCGTACTATTCGTAGTTTAGATATAGTAAATCAAGCTCAGGTTCGTATTGTTACCCCCAAAACAAGTCTATTCGTCCAGGACCAAAAGCCAACCACCGCTTCGGTAATTGTAACGTTGAAGCCTGGAAAACAATTAACCGCAGAACAAATTAAGACTATTGCAAATTTAGTTTCCCATAGCGTTGAAGGATTGATCCCGGCAAATGTAATGATTTCGGATTCGTATGCGAATAATTTATCAAAGGTAATCAGTAAAGATCCGCTTCTTTCAGCGCGTGCCGAACAAATTGAGCTCCAGATCTCACGTGAGCTTGATATGAAATCAAAAATTGAAGCAACATTGGCAGAAGTGTTGGGACCAAGTAATGCTGTTGTAAATGTTGCAGTGGAGATGGACTTTACTCAGACTGTTAAGGATGCAGAAATGTATGACCCGGCTTCACAGGTTGTTCTTTCAGAAGAGCGGGAGTCAAATGCCGGAGCTGTTCAGGATACTCTTGGAAAAGCATCCAGCGGTGATCGGACAATTACTAATTATGTAATGAATAAAACAATGCTCCACAGCAAAGAAGAATTCGGAAAGATTAAGAAAATAACCGCATCTGTTCTTGTTAATGGAAGATTTACCAAAGAACCTGATGGAACCCTGAAATATAATCCTCGCAGTCCTGAGGAACTTACGTCGCTTCGACAAAGTGTAATAAACACAATAGGCGCTGATGAAACTCGCGGCGACCTCATTTCTGTCTTGGATTATCAATTTGACAGAACTATTACAACAAAACAAGAGCAGGAGTTGAAACAACAACAATTTAGTGAGATGTTCAAAAATGTACTCAAATGGGGTTTGATGGCATTTGCAGGCGTTCTCTTCCTCTTTGTTTTGCGGTCAGTGTTTCGGAGCCTCGACCTGCTTCTGCCGAAGCCGAAACCCAAACCGGCAATTGATATAGAAGCTGAAGCAATTGAAGAGGAAATTTCTGCCGAGGCTCAGCGCCGTGCACAAATGCTTGATCAAGTATCACGGTTTACAAAAGAAAAACCTTCTAACGTTGCATCATTATTAAATACTTGGCTTATTGAGGAGAAATCGTAATGGCAGAAAAGGAAGCTCCCCCATTAACGATTGAAAATCTGACAGGACGTCAAAAGGCAGCAATCTTAATTATAGCTATCGGAACTGAAGCGGCATCCCAGATATTCAAACATCTAAAAGATAAAGATGTTGAGCGTCTTTCCGTTGAAATCGCCCAGATGAAAGATGTTCCGTCAACCATAATGGAGGCAGTTATTGAAGAATTTTACCAGATGATTATGGCGCAGGAATACATTTCGCAGGGTGGTATTGATTATGCAAAAGGTGTTCTCGAAAAAGCATTGGGACCCCGAAAGGCGCACGAAATCGTTGCGAAAGTTGAATCGGCAATTCATGTCAGCGGTTTTAAACTGCTGAAAGACGTTGACCCGAATCAACTTTTGAACTTTATTCAACACGAGCACCCACAGACAATTTCACTCATTATGGCTAATCTTGAACCCGATCAAACTGCTTCAATTTTAGCAGACCTGCCGCCGGATTTGCAGGCAGATGTTGCGTACCGGATTGCCACAATGGGTAAGATATCTCCTGATTTATTAAATGATATTGAAGGTGTTCTTGAAACACAGGTTGAAACCGTTTTCGGTCAGGATTTAAGTGCGGCGGGTGGCGCCAAAGCTGTCGCTGAAATTCTCAATATGGCGAGCCGTTCAGCCGAAAAAACAATTCTGGCAGACCTTGAAAAGCGGAATCCTGAACTTGCAACTGAAATAAAGAATTTAATGTTCACCTTCGACGATGTTGTACTGCTTGATGACCGCTCGATTCAGCGAGTACTCCGTGAAGTTGATACTAAAGATTTAAGCTTAGCATTGAAAGTCGCAAATGAAGAATTAAAAGAAGCAATCTATAGAAATATGTCAGAACGTGCGGCAAATTTAATTAAAGAAGAGCTTGAGTTTATGGGACCGGTGCGGTTAAAAGACGTTGAAGAGTCGCAAATGAAGATCGTCGAGGTTGTCCGCACCCTTGAAGAAGACGGCGAAATTGTTATATCAGGCCGCGGCGGCGAAGAGGAGATTGTTGCATAACCGATGGCTGATTTTTTTATACCGATAAAAAGACCCGTTGCGACTGTTGTCAGCAGTGGTAATGTTGAAGTAGTTTGGGTTCCTGAACCGTTTGAAGTAGTTCAAGAACGGGAAATCAATCGCCGTGTTAATCAGGCAGTAAAAGAAAAATTAGAGCGGTTGTTCCAGGAAAAACTGAACGAATTACAGCCGAAAATCCGCCAGGAAAAAGAAGCAGAATACCGCCACGGCTATGAAGACGGTGAACGTGCCGGACGAGCTGACGAACAAGAAAAACTGCGTCGGGTAAAAGAAGATCTGACTCATATAATCAAAGAAAACATTGAATGTAAAGAAAAGCTATTGAAAGAAGCAGAGAGTACTATTGTAAAGATGGCGTTTGCATTTGCAAAACAACTCGTTGGCGAAGCCGTCCAGATACAGCCTGAAATTGTTCAAAACCATGTAAAAAAAGCATTAGAGTTCATTTTAGATGAAAGTAAACTCATTTTTCGGGTTAATCCTGAAGATATTGCCCGGTTTGATAAAAAAGAGGAGTTTATCCATGAGGGATTACTGAAAAAGGTAGAAGTCATCCCTGATGAATCTGTCAGCCGGGGAGGATGCATCCTTGAAACAAATGCTGGAATCATTGATGCAACAATTGAATCGCAGATAGTTGAGATGGCAAAAGCACTGCGAAACGGTATCGAACGGGAAGGCACTTTGAATGCTTGATACACTTACAGAAAAATATAACACGATTGCAGCAAATGCCAGGAAAGTGCAGTTGAAAGGACGGATAGATAAAATCATTGGTCTTGTGATGGAATCGGTAGGACCAACGGTTACTATCGGAGAAAAATGTTATATTCGTACCCCGAATGAGCCTCGATTAAATACAGCTGAGGTTGTGGGATTCCGCAATAATAAAATTTTATTGATGCCGTTGGGGGAATTGTACGGTGTTGGACCGGGTTCGGAGGTGATTGCCAGCGGTGAGCCGTTCACTATTCCGGTTGGTCCAGGATTGAAAGGCAGAATCATTGATGGATTTGGCAATCCGATTGATGGCAAGGGACCAATTTTCTACGAAAAACGGATGGCGACTCAGAATGCACCGCTGAAACCATTGCAGCGGACGCGTATTTTCCAATCTATTGCAACTGGAATTAAATCAATTGATGCACTTCTGACATTGGGGAAGGGGCAGAGGGTAGGGATATTTTCCGGAAGCGGGATTGGGAAATCTATTTTATTGGGAATGATTGCACGGAATACATCTGCAGATGTAGCGGTTATAGCGCTGGTTGGCGAGCGGGGTCGCGAGGTGCGAGAGTTTATCGAAAAGGATTTGGGCGAAGAAGGATTGGCTCATTCAGTAGTCGTTGTCGTAACGTCCGATGAACCTGCATTAGTACGACTGAAGGGTGCGGCAGTAGCAACAACAGTCGCAGAATATTTCAGAGACAACGGTAACGATGTAATGTTGCTCATGGATTCTGCAACACGGTTGGCGCATGCACAGCGGGAGGTGGGACTTTCAATTGGCGAGCCGCCGACGACAAAAGGATACCCCCCGTCAGTATATACAATGTTTCCTCGTTTATTGGAACGAGCCGGGAAAGCAGAAACAGGAAGTATCACCGCCATTTATACGGTGCTTGTTGAAGCAGATGATTTGACCGAACCAGTTTCCGATACCCTCCGGTCTATTTTAGACGGTCACATTGTGCTTTCAAGGAGGCTGGCATCAATGAAACACTACCCGGCAGTTGATGTGCTTGAAAGTATTTCCCGGTTGATGATAGATATTGCAAGTAAAGAACATTTAAATGCCGCTTCGCAAATGTTTAAACTATTAGCGGCTTACAGAGAAGCAGAGGACCTTATTAATATTGGTGCCTATGCTCCGGGGAGCAATCCGTTAATTGACCTGGCGATAAAAATGCATCCAAAAATAATGGGATTCTTACAGCAGGGAATCGAGGAAAAGTACGAGTTTAAAGCAACGATAAATGCCCTCTGTTCGATAATGGAGGAAGCAGTATAATATGAAACGGTTTCAATTCCGGTTACAACGCGTTCTGGAGATAAAAGAAACAATCGAAGAAGCAAAGCGCCGGGATTTCTCATCCGCATTTAATCAATATCAAAAAAAATTATATGAGCTGAATGAAATGATTCAAACACTCCGGAAATACCAGAATGAATTATATGAAATCGAGCGGAATGGAGTAGATTTGCATCGCTTTTTATATTATTTTCGGTTTTTTACTTCCTTTAAAAGTCAGATACTCTATCAGGAACGAATGGTAAAAATTGCCAATACGGAGATGGAAAAACGGAGGACTATTCTTATAGAGGCTGTTAAAGAGCGGAAAATCATTGAACGGCTCAAAGAGAAAAAATTCCAGCAGTATCACTATGAAGCCGGTAAAGAAGAGCAATTCCACCTTGACGACATTTCAAGCGGAAAAGTCTATCAACGGATGAATAAAAATAATTATTTAGATGTACAGGTTGAAGTATGAAAAAGCTTTTTGCAGGACTGTTAAAATATATTTTTACGTTTATTGTTATTCTCGTAATAGTAACTTTTTTGGGAAGAACGTTTCGAGAACATACCCTTTCGATTGAGAGGGTTTTACAGCCGAAGGTAGATAAACTCTTTATAATGGCTCATTTAAAAGTAGATACAACCAAGGTCCGGATTGATACGACATTAACGCCAAAAGAAGAGTTGGATAGAGAAATTGAAACCGCCCGCAGCCTCCTTAAAGTGCGGCTGGCATACGTTGATTCTTTAGAAACCAATGTAAAAACTCGTGAATACAGCGTTGACAGCCTCAAGCAGGAACTGTTGTCGCGCCAAAGTGAATTAACAGACCAGGAAAGCGCTAATATTACCAATCTGGCTAAATTATTTAATTCAATGAAGCCGGAGCAAGCGGCAACCGTTGTCCTGCAATTGCCAGACCAAACCGCAGTTGAAATCCTGTATCAGATGAAAGAGCGGGAGGCAGGCAAACTAATCGAGCAATTAGCCCAATCCGACCCCGTGCGTGCCGCTGACATTACCGAGCGGTATAAACGACTCGTCCCGCCAATAAAAAAGTAATCCTCTCTGAAATTTAATCAATTACCCCATAAGTTAGCTCAGGTTTTTAGCAGAGCCATCCCAACGGAAAAATCTGAACCAAGCAGCAGTAAAGTAACTCAATGCCCCGCCTTTTTAAATATAAATGGGAGGGGGGCATAGACCTGCCATAAGGGTTTTTATTCAGTTAGTTCAAATTGTTCCAAAGGAACGGCTTTCGCCGCAAATCTGAACTAACGAGGAGAAAGTTGATAAAATATACAATATTAATGGAACTTAAAATATTTTCAGCTTGACTTAACGTGGAGATGTGTTTATATTGACCGAAAAGTAATTTCCTGTCAATTTAAAAATTTTGGGATGAAATCAAAGCGGCGGCGGCGTCTGCCGTATGAAATCTGAGGTTAAAAAGGGAGGCAGGGAAATGAATATTGGATTCACCAGTCGTGAGTTCTGGACGATTATTCATGGGATGGTTTTTGGGGGATTACTCCTTCTGCCGTTTCCTGCGATACTTGTTGCCTTATGGGATCTACGCTCTGGTTCTTTAACGGATACTATCAGAAAACGGCGTTTTCGGCTTCTTATGATAAGTCTTTACATAATGACGTTCTTAGCATGGCTGACTATTCTCTCCGGAACTTATTTTCCCTATCCCTGGTACCGTGCTATACCCCCGGACCAAGCGGACATCCTTAAGTATCCACAAGCGTACTTATATTCCAATCCTAATTTGAGTTTCTGGGAAGATTACGGAATGGAATGGAAGGAACACTTTGGCTGGTTTATTCCGATTTTATTGACCACTGTTTCTTTTATCTTCACTCGTTTCGGAACCAGGGCTGTGTATGACACAAAAATTTTTAGGGCTATAATGACTTTCTTACTTATAGCCTTTACTGCAACTGTGGTATCAGGGATTATCGGTGCGCTTGTGACCAAAATAGCTCCGGTCCGTTAGGGAGGAGAGGCACGATGAATAAAACAAATTCTCAAGGACTCACGGGGGTAGCTTCGGCTGCCATTTTATCTTCAGGCATCGGGATTTTCGTATTAGGGGTGCTAACCACATTGAAAGCTTCAAGCGAATCAATTAGAAAGGTATTGTCCTTTTATCTTCCAACCGGTCCGTTAAGTGGTCTATCAACGATAGCAGTGTGTGTCTGGTTGATTGTCTGGTTTGTTTTACATCGCTTCTGGAAGGATAAGGAACTCAATTTTCAGAAAATTTTTACCGTAACAATCATCCTGATTGCTTTAGGGTTCCTCGGGAGTTTCCCACTCCTCTTTGAAATCTTTTTTGAGGCGTACGAATAGCTCAAATAAGTCTTTTCATAGATTGAGTAAATTTGCTTGCCCGACCTCAATAATAATAGAATATTTTGTATTAACTCAAAGACCTATTAATTCTTAAATGTATATAATGCACAACAAAAACTTCTTGAAATAGTCTTTACAATTTTGTAAAATTATAACACAAAAAAATAGGTAAATATATTGCGCAACGCCTTAGAATTGATAGATGCAATAAATGCCCCTAAATAAACAAATCATTTATGAAAGTGTACACTATGATGTACAATCGTCGTTTTCTCGGTATAGCAGTTATTATGATGCTATTGACAGCGCTTGTCATTTTGCGCATTAACATAGGTCAGCGTTCTTCGACCCAGAGTGATGGAATTAATCAAAAGTACAGCGTAGCTGTTACAGTTCGTAATGCCGTCGCATTTGACGTGTCTCCGCCGCTTGCTTCACTGGCAACCCTCTGTGATGGGAACGAAGCAACTCTGGATAGATCTAAATTTGGTATCAATGAGGATGAGGGGAGAGAAACAGGTAAGTCCATCCCCCCAAAAGCGATGAAAACCCCACTCACGTCTGCATCCGTGGAACAGACAGAACACGGAACGAAGCCACCGCCTGAAATCGTTGCGAGCTTCGACGGACTCGGCGAAGGCTTTGAGGGCCCACAGGGCACGGCTCGGTTTGGTAATCCGTCTGATAACTCACTGGCGGTTGGCCCAAATCACATAGTCCAGACCGTGAACTCACGAATGGCGATCTTCACAAAAAAAGGATCGAAATTCGACACGACCGGACGGGTGCTCTATGGCCCTGTCGTAACAAATAACGTATTCAAAGGTTTTGGAGATGTCGGGGAGATCAACAACGGAGACGCCGTCGTGCGTTACGACCAACTCGCCGACCGGTGGTTGATTGTTATGCCGATATTCAGGCGTCTTCCTCCCAGAGAAAATGAGCCGACCGCAGGAAAATCAGGTGAGCCTGCGCATTTGAGTCTACCCGGTGTGAAAGGTCAGCCCGGTGCTGCCGAACTTCTCTATCAGCCGCCCCGGCCGACTCCTGAAGAGGTAGCCGCCGCCGCTGCGGCACGAGGTCAAAGAGGGGGAGGCGTTATTGACACGTCCGCTGCGGCACGAGGACAAAGAAGGGGAGGTGCAATTGACACGTCCGCTGCAGCACGAGGACAAAGAAGAGGGGGCATAATTGATACGTCAATCGTGCAAGGACAAAGAAGGGGAGGGGTAATTGACACGTCCGCTGCGGCACGAGCACAAAGACAGACACCGCAGGGTTCGTATGCGATGTGTTACGCCATCAGCACCAGCCCCGACCCGCTCGGATCGTACTACCGCTATGAGTTCCTTCGACCGCTGTTTCCCGACTATCCTCGGGTAGCCGTGTGGCCCGACGGTTACTATGTGGCGACCAGCACCAGCGACTACATAATACAGAAACACGCATACGTTGTGGAGCGAGAGAAGATGCTCAAGGGTGAGGATGCGACCGAGCAGGGCGTCGTCATTGATGATGTGAACTTTCTGAACAATGCAGACCTTGACGGGAAACAGCTCCCGCCAGCGGGAGCGCCGAATATTATGATGGCGGCCGGCGGTGCTCAGTTGAAAAAGATTTTAGAAGACAGTGTCATTTTGGTGTGGAAGTTTTATGTGAACTGGGATGATCCATCTAAAACGAGACTGGATGGGCCGGAGAAAATCCCCGTGGCGCCTTATCAATATATGGGAGGAGGCCAGTTGACGAGTGCTGTGCCGCAACCGGGGACTGATAGACGCCTCGATGCACAGGGCGACAAGATTATGTCCCGTCTGGTCTATCGGCGGATTGGCAACCGCGAGTCAATTGTCGCAGTGCATTCGGTGAACACTTCCGCAGGAGGCGGCGGAGTCCGCTGGTATGAATTCCGTCTGGATAATGAACGAAACGTCAAGCTCTACCAGCAGGGCACCTATGCTCCTGGTGGATTCTACCGCTGGATGGCAAGTCCTGCCATTGATGCTATGGGCAATATCGGCATTGGATACTCATTCGGTGGAACGCCGTATTTCCCGGGACAGCGCTTTGCGGGTAGACTCTCAAACGACCCTTTAGGTATCCTGACTCTGCATGAGGTAGTGCTCGCTGAAGGTGAAGCGGCGCAGACGAACACGCTTCGGTGGGAGGACTATGCACAGACCGCAATAGATCCCACAGACGACCGCACGATCTGGTACGTGGGCGACTACCTCAAGAAGGGCGCCGCGAGCTATTCATCGCGTATCGGTGCCTTTCGCATTCACTGATTGGCAAGTGGAAAATATAGTATCACAATACTAATTTCCTGATTTTGGTTCAATTTTGTAAAGTAGTTAGGTTAGTGGCACCCTCAAACTCGTTTGAGGGTGTAATCACAAAAGTTGGTTTATAAACCAACGGGTAGAAGATTTGCTTAACTCGAGTTAACAAGTTTTTGGAGATTATTATGAAAAGAGTATTAATCTATTTAGTCCTTTTAACGTTTTGTTTCTCCTGCGATAACGATTTAAAAGAGAAATTGCAGAACGAACTTGATGCTTACTTTTCGGGGCAGTTCTCTGCTGATGAGCCGGGTGGAGCTGTTCTTGTTATGAAAGGAGAAGAAATCCTCTTCGAAAAAGGATACGGCATTGCCGATATTAAAATGAAGGAAAAAATCACGCCGGAAACTATCTTTAATCTTGGCTCGATTTCAAAAACGTTTGTTTCAAATGGAATCCTGATATTAATGCAGGAAGGAAAGCTGTCAATAACTGACAGTATTTACAAGTATTTCCCCGGTTTTAAAAATGCGGATATTGCAAAGCAAGTTAAGATAGTTCACCTGCTTTCACACACTTCGGGATTGATAGATAGTAGAAAAGTAAACGAGAACAGAGAATTTTATTTAACCGCAAAAGATGAGGAAAACTTTTATCCCGTTACACAGAATGATTCATTAGGATTTAGTCCCGGGGCGAGATACCAATATTCAAATCCCGCTTTCAATGGACTTGCCCTTATTATCGAAAAAACTTCGGGAATAAAATGGCAAAAGTTTATAGAAGAAAGAATATTCATCCCTTCAAAAATGTTTAACAGTAAAATTACCGATGGTGCCTATCCGCAGGAAGGTGTTGCCCACGGTTATGATAAGGAGCGAGATACTTTCAAGGAAAGCGATTACGGTGAATTCCCTACTTTTTGTGCTGCAGGCAACGGCGGTGTATGGAGTTCCGTGAGGGAGTTGGCGAATTATGAATTGGCATTAAGAAAAGCTGTCTTTCTTGATAAAGAGATTATTGAAGAATCAAGAAGGATATTTACGCCGGAGAATTGGAAATCAAATAGAGCGCCCGAGATTGGCTATAGTTGGTTCATTGGCGATTTTAACGGATTAAAGCTCGTATATCACACCGGTTCACAGGGTGGATTTAGAAGTGATTTTGTTTCAATACCTGAAAAAAAGCTATTATACGTTTTGTTATGCAATACACCGAAAAACACCAGTGCTTTCAGAGACAACGTTCTTAAAATTTTAATGAATAATATATTGAAGTAGAGTGTTGTGTAATTATTTTGAGACTTTTGATTTAATCCCTATCCTGTCATTCCTGCGAAAGCAGGAATCCAGTATGTAGGGCATCATTAATCTACCATTATTTAATGGCAGTTTGTTGCTATACACTAAAGGAATTAATTTTATGATTATCAAAGCAAAGCTTTTATAGTCTGCCAGAGGCAGATCCACCTCTGGTGGACTCCTTGCGTCCCAAATTCAATCAAAGATCCGCCTCTGGAGGATTTGGGACGCAGAAAAAACTGTATGCAAATTCAGTACTTCAAGTAATAAATATCTTTTATTTTAAATTCTTCAGCTTGGTAATGTATTAAATTTCCTGTAAAAATGAACAGCGTGAGCACCTCAAGCATTAGAAGGTAATAAGTAATAGAGTCTGCTGAAAAAGTCATTTTTTACACCCATCCCGAGTACTCGGGATGGGTGCCACATTAAGATTAATATTTTTTGTAAAAAACATATCAAATTGAGTTTTCCATACTTTTTCAGCAGACTCAGTAATATTTAAAATAACCCCATAACGAAGGAGGGACCTACGCTATGAGAAAGATACAACCTTCAGAGCGTCATAAGCAAGCATTAAATGAACTTTTAGAAGGAGGTGTAACACAACAACAGTCATCGGGTTCGGAGTTTCTTGGCGCACTGATTCAGTGTGCGATCCAGCGTTTTGTTACTGAGGCGCTGGAGCCCGCCATGAAGAAGGCGGGGTTGCCGATTACCTTGGACGCGGTTATTATCAGCATGACAGTATGAACCCCGAGTACTCGGGGCAATCGCAAGCTTCTGGCGTAAGCCATCCCTGCGGGAAAAGACGATATGGACGCATCGCTGCAACATCTGAAATGCCCAGCAAAACACCGCAAAGCAATCAGAACAACAAACCTTATCGAGCGGGCATTCGGCGAACAAAAACGAAGAACGAAAGTAATCCCGCGGTTCTTTACCGAAAAAAGCTGCCTGAAGCTCGTCTTTACAACGCTTATACGCACTTCAGCACGATGGAATAAAGTACCGATGACTTTCAAAGAACAAACAGAACTGATTCATATCAGAAATCAGCTCTTTAAACCTATTGACCCTAAACCAACAACTTATTCCTCTCAAGTAGCTTGAGGTACTTAAAAATGATTTTACAGGAAAAATTATACTTGACCTTATTTTTGAAACATTTTATAAATTCAGGCATATAAATAAAATATTACGTCAGGATCGGCATTACCCTGCTTATCGAAAATTCTGATACAGAATTTTAATAATCAGAAATACCATAGACAAAGGGAGCAAATACCATGAAAAACCGGCTTGTTTTTTTGTGTGTAATGTTTTTATTGCTGCTTGCTTCATGTTCGAGAGAAAAGATTTTCGATGAAAACAACGAAACGATAAAGAAATACATATTCGCTTACACTTTTGGGGATATTCCGCGGGAAAGTATAATCCAGATACGATTCCGCAGCGACACTGCCCCATCCAACCGGGTTAACACGGTTCTTGACAAGTCTCTCTTTACATTCAGCCCTTCCATAAAGGGGCATGCGGAGTGGAAAGATGCGCGCACGCTAACGTTTCGTCCGGAAAAAGCGTTGCCGGGAGGACAGAGTTACCTGGTTGTTTTAGATTTGTCCCAGATTATCAAGGATTTCAATCACGGCGAGAAATTCAAGTTTACGTTTGCGACGATACGGCAGACATTCGAGGTAAATATCGAAGGATTGGAATCGTCAGATCCATCCGATTTAAGGGCTCAACAACTCAAGGGAAGCATTGTAACGGCGGATGCGGCAAATGGCATTGATGTTGAAAAAGTGCTCAATCCGGAATATGGCGGAGAAAAACTCGAGATAAGCTGGTCTCATTCATCGTCGCAGAGAGAACACACTTTTGTCATCAGCGGGATAATGCGTAAGCAGGAGCAATCGGAAATGACCCTGAATTTTGACGGCAAGCCGATTGAAAGTGAAAAAACGGATAAAAAAACGGTCACCGTTCCAAAGCTCGATGAATTCGACGTCGTGCAGGTCAAAACGATTCAAAATGAAGAGCAATATGTTGAAATCCGGTTTTCCGATCAGCTTCAGAAAAACCAGAATCTCAATGGATTGATAACGATAGACAACATGCGTAACCTCCGATTTACAATAGACAATAACATCGTGCGGGTTTACAGCACAACACCATGGCCTGCGGAGGTAAATGTGCATGTTCTGCCGGGAATCAAAAATAGTGAGGGTCGCCGATATGAGGGAACAAAGCTCTTTAATTCTACTTTTGAAGAGCTTAAACCGCAGGTGCGTTTTATCGGCAAGGGTGTTATTCTGCCAACGTCGAAGGCCGCTACCATTCCGATTGAAACGATAAATTTAAACGCTGTCAACGTCGAAGCCGTTCGGATTTTCGAAGACAACATTCCGCAGTTTTTTCAGGTTAACAACTTTGAGGGTGTTCGAGAATTATATCGTGTCGGGGATGTAGTCTGGAAAAAAACCATTCCCTTGAATTTTACTCCGGATAAGAAAAACCGGCGGGTACGATACGGACTTGACATCGATCCGCTCATTCAGAAAAATCCGGGGGCTATTTACCGGATAACGGTTTCCTTTGACCACACCCAGATTGTCTATGACAGCCCTGCCGGCAAGGTTGACTGGGATGAGGTGGTAAAAAAACGATACGACTATCGTGAATACTACAACCAGAGACTCAATCCGTATCATCCGGCATATTATCAGGGTCGTTACAATCAAAACACTTCCGCTTCAAGAAATGTGTTTGTTTCCGACATAGGCATTGCCGCAAAATGCGACCGCTATAACACTATCCTTATAATAGTTACGGACATTGTAAGCGCCGAGCCGCTTACGAATGCGCAGGTGAAGTTTTTAGATTTTCAGCAGCAGGTGCTCGGTTCCGTAGAAACAAACGGCGACGGGATGGCATCGTTCACTTATGAAAAGGAGCCGTTTCTGGCTATCGTATCGCACGGTAACCAGAAAGGATACCTTAAACTCGATGAAAGCTCGGCGCTGGTATACAGCCATTTCGATGTCGGCGGCGAAATTGTCAGGGAAGGTATAAAGGGATTTCTGTACAGTGAACGCGGAGTATGGAGGCCTGGAGATAAAATATATCTGACATTTATTCTTATGGATCCGGACAAACGGTTTCCTAATGACTACCCTGTTCAGTTTGAGCTGTACAATTCGCGGAGGCAGCTTGTAACCACATTGATTAACAAGAATCCCGTCAACGGTTTTTACAAGTTTGAAACCTCCACTGCTCCAGATGCGCCAACGGGAAACTGGATTGCGCAGGTAAAAGTCGGTGGAGTCACTTTTGATAAAATTCTTAAAATCGAGACGGTTATGCCGAACCGTCTTAAAATGGATTTATCCTTTGAAGGTAATAAAAAGAGCCTTGTTGAAGGAGATTTCAAAGCAAAACTCTTTGCGGCATGGCTGCACGGGGCTGCCGCACGGAATTTAAAGTCTGACATTCAGCTCGATTTAACATCTGTCAGAACAACTTTTCCGGATTATAAAGAGTATATTTTTGACGATCCTGTTTTGCAATACGTATCTGAAAGTCAAAAGCTGTTTGAGGGAAATCTCGATGAAACCGGCAAAACGGTGATTGAAAAGACCATTAAAACGAATCAAACGGCGCCGGGAATGCTTAATGCGCATTTTATTATACGCGTTTTCGAACCCGGAGGCACATTCAGTACTGATCATTTCACTATGCCTTATTATCCATATAAACACTATATCGGCGTCACTATCCCCGATGAAAGCAGAACGAATAGGATGCTTTCACTAAATAAGCCGCATACTTTAGACATTGTATCAGTTGACAGCGAGGGAAAACCGGTGTCCTCCGGAAAAGTGGAGATTCAACTTTACAATGTCAGGTGGCGCTGGTGGTACGAAAGCGGAAACGAGAACCTTGCCGACTTTCTCCAAACCACGTCGTACCGCCCGGTAAAAACAGATACCGTGAAGATAGAGGAAGGGAAAGCGAGCTGGACATTCAATGTAACTTTATGGGGACGTTATCTTGTCAGAGTGCGCGATATGGACGGCGGACACACTACCGGCAAAGTATTTTATATGGACTGGCCGAGTATGGCTGAACGTAATATAAATAACATGCCGGGCGGTGCAGACATTTTGATTTTTTCTGCTGATAAAGAAGAATATTCCATCGGCGAAACGGTCAACGTTACAATTCCGACCGGGCAAAAAGGCAAACTGCTCTTGAGCATTGAAACCGGCAGTAAAATACTCCGGACGACATGGATTGACGCCGGAAAACTTCCTGTACAGTATAAATTTACAGCAACAGACGCTATGTCGCCTAATGTTTATCTTCACGCCGAATTTATTCAGCCCCATTTACAAACCAACAATGACCTGCCGATTCGGATGTACGGTGTAATACCGATAAAAGTGGTTAATTCAGCGACACGGTTAAATCCCGTTTTGGAACTTCCCAGTGTATTCGTGCCGGAGCAGACTGCGCATGTTTCGGTGAGTGAAACAAACGGAAAACCGATGACCTATACGCTTGCCGTCGTTGATGAAGGACTGCTTGCCCTGACCCGTTTTATAACGCCTGACCCATGGAGCCAGTTTTACAAGCGGGAGGCGCTTGGTATCAAGACTTGGGATTTATACAGCAGTGTTGTCGGCGCATACGGCGGCTCTCTTGAAAAATTTCTGGCAATAGGCGGCGGAGACGAAGGATCTGGAAAAACAGAAAGTAAACGGGCGAACCGATTTCCCACGATGGTATTATTTTTGGGACCATTTGAGCTTAAAAAGGGTGAAAAGAATAGTCATGATTTGCATATTCCTCAGTATGTCGGATCGGTTCGAGTGATGATTGTCGCCGGACAGAACAGTGCATTCGGTTCTGCGGAAAAAACGGTTTTTGTCCGCAAACCGCTTATGATACTCGGCACCCTGCCGCGCGTTATCGGTCCAAACGAAAAGGTCGATCTGCCCGTTTCCGTTTTTGCAATGGAGGACAGCATAAAGGATGTAGCAGTCAATATCAAGACAAAAGGAACGTTAACGGTCGTCGGGGATTTCGAAAAGAAAACAACGTTCGCAGAAAAGGGAGACAAGCTCGTCGAATTCAAATTGAAAGCCGCTTCTGGGCCTGGCATCGGGGAAGTAACAATTCAGGCGTCAAGCGGCAGTGAAATAGCAGAGCAAAAAATAGAGCTTGATTCCCGGATGCCGACGTTCAGCATTGTCGCTGTTGACGATACTGTGCTTGAACATAATGAAACTTGGATAAAAAGCATAAAATTACCGGGAATCGAAGGCACAAATAAAGCAATGCTCGAGGTGTCTCAAATACCCCCGATAAACCTCGAACAGCGTATCCGCTTTTTAATCCAATATCCCTATGGATGCGTCGAACAAACGACGTCGGCGGCATTCCCGCAGCTTTATCTGAGCAAACTCCTGGAAATGACTCCTGTTTATCAGGATAATATAATGCACAACGTCACAACTGCGATTGAGCGGCTTCGAACATTTCAGAATACCGAGGGAGGATTCAGTTATTGGCCTGGTTATGAAGAGGCAAATTTATGGGGAACAAATTATGCTGGGCATTTCCTTTTGGAAGCGCAAAAAGCAGGTTACAGCGTTCCGCAGTCAGTCATTCAGGAATTTTTGAGATTTCAAAGGGCACGGGCGCTTTCGTGGAATCCATCCCAGAACTACCATTCTGAATTGATTCAGGCATATCGGCTTTATACGCTTGCGCTTGCCGGAAAGGCAGAACTTGGAGCTATGAACAGGTTGAAAGAAACCCAGAACCTTCCGTCGGATGCGCGTTGGCGGCTTGCCGCTGCATACCAGCTTGCCGGTCAACCTGAAGCGGCTGAAAAACTTTTGCCAACCGAGACATCGATTGGTAAGTATAGAGAGCTTTCCGGAACGTACGGCTCGGATATACGAGATAAAGCGATGATCGTAGAGACACTTTGTCTGATGAACCAGCGTAAGAGAGCTATGCCTTTAGTGCAGGAAATGTCCGCTCAATTGTCGAGTAATGAATGGATGAGTACTCAGACGATAGCATATACGCTTATCGCTATTGCACAATTCGCCGGATTAGAAAGAACGAACAATGAACTCACCTTTACTTATTCTTGGAAAAACGGGCCTTCGACTGACATCAAAACAAAGTTACCGATTATTCAGGCAGAACTTGACACTAAAGATACGCAAACAGGCACAATAACGCTGAGAAATACAGGAACTTCGGTTATTTACCCTCGCATCATCAAGAAAGGTGTACCGCCGGTGGGTAGTGAATCGGCAGGGCAAAATAATATGGTAATAAAGCTGAATTACTTATCATTGGAAAACGAAAAAGTGGATCCGTCCATTCTGGAACAGGGCACCGATTTTGTAGTTGAAGTGACAATCACAAACACGGGTATTACCGGCACATATCAGGAAGTAGCTCTTTCGCATATATTCCCTTCCGGATTGGAAATTCGTAATGAAAGAATGATTCCGACTTTATTTACCGGACAGTCATCTTACAATTACCGTGATGTCCGGGATGACAGGGTTTATACCTTTTTTGACATTAATCAGTCAGAATCTAAAACATTCCGCGTGCTGGTAAATGCGAGCTATACCGGTGAATTTTATTTGCCGATGATATCCGCTGAAGCGATGTACGATGCAACACTCTTTGCACGGATACCGGGGGAATGGATAAAAATCGTAAAACCGGGCACATCGAAAAAATAACGATAAACAAAGTATAAGGGTTGGAACTGCCATAAATTGTCTATGATGCGGTTGATGAATAAATATACGATTGATTATAATCGTTTTATTTCCAACAAGCGATTTCGGTATGCGTCGATTGGTTTACTGCTTGTTTTTGCGGTTTTTCTCATGCTCCCTGTTCCGCAGTTTAATACACCATTTTCGCTGGTAACGCTCGACCGCGATGGAAATCTTCTCGGCGCTTCAATTGCGAACGACGGGCAGTGGCGTTTTCCGCCAGTTAAAGATATTCCGGATAAATTTATTCATGCGATAACATGTTTTGAAGACTACCGTTTTTTTTATCATCCCGGTGTCGATCCGCTTGCGCTTGCGCGGGCATTGCGACAGAATGTTCAAATAGGGAGAACTGTAAGCGGCGGCAGCACGCTTACCATGCAGGTCGTGCGTCTTTCCCGGAGTGGTAAACCCCGGACTATACGCGAAAAGATCATTGAAATGATCCTTGCGCTCCGTTTGGAATTATCTATGAACAAGCGGGAAATTTTGGCATTGTATGCATCACAGGCGCCATACGGCGGAAATGTAGTGGGATTAGAAGCGGCTTCATGGCGTTACTTTGGCAGAGAGCCGGCAAAACTGTCGTGGGCTGAAATTGCAACGCTCGCAGTGCTTCCGAATAGTCCCGCACTCATTAATCCCGGGAAAAACAGGGATAAGCTGAAATCAAAGCGCGATACCCTTCTTGACCGCATGTATAAAAAAGGTATTATCGATTCTCTCAACTGTGAACTGTCAAAATTAGAGCCGCTTCCGCCGGAACCGTATCCGATTCCAATGACTGCATATCATCTTCATTCGCGGATAAAAGTGGTGCAGGCAGAGCGCGTAGACGGGAAATACGATTTGGGTAAAAATCCACAAACCAGTTATAGGATTATCACTACCCTTAAAAAAGACCTGCAGATTCGAGCAACCGAGATTGTAAATCGGAACAGTAAAAAATTTGCAAATAGTAATATTTTTAATGCGGCGGCAATAATACTGGATGTAGACAGCGGGGATGTTTTAGCGTACGTTGGTAATTCCGGGAGTGCTGATGATGATTCTCATGGATACCATGTTGACGTCATTACGGCGCCCCGCAGTACGGGAAGCATTTTAAAACCGGTGTTATATGCCGGTATGCTTCAGGCAGGTGAACTGCTGCCTTCCCAGCTTGTCGCAGACATTCCGACAAGTTTTAACGGTTTTTCTCCGCAGAATTTTGACAAGTCATATTCCGGCGCAGTACCTGCTTCAACAGCGCTGATACGGTCGCTTAACGTTCCTGCAGTACGGATTCTTCAATCTTACAGCGTAGACCGGTTTTATGCATTGTTGAAAAAGATTGGTTTCAGCACGCTAAACCGTTCTGCTGACAACTACGGATTGTCTTTAATTCTTGGTGGCGCGGAAGGAACACTGTGGGATATAACAGGAATTTATGCGGGGATGGCACGCTGTATAAACCTGTTTTTTACTGCATATGGTGAAAATCTACCGATATTTTTTCCGCCGAACTTGTTTAAAGACAATAAGACAAAGGAGTATTATCAAAATATAACTAATTATCCTCCGCACATGATACGCTATTTGGATTCGCCGTTCGATGCTGGAGTATGCTGGCTTACGATGCAGGCGATGCTCGAAGTCGCGCGTCCGGGAGAGGAAAATGCATGGCGAAACTATGCTCATGCTCATAAAATCGCATGGAAAACCGGTACAAGTTATGGTTTTCGTGACGGTTGGGCAGTCGGTGTAACTCCGAAATATGCTATCGGTGTATGGGTGGGCAATGCAGATGGCGAAGGGCGTCCGGAATTAACCGGCGTAAACACAGCATCACCGATACTGTTTGAACTGTTCAACCTTTTTAATGATAGGAGTTGGTTTGACAAACCCGAATTGGAGTTGTATGAAGTTGATGTGTGTGCTAAAAGCGGGCACCGCGCTGGACCAAACTGCGCATTGACAAAAAAAGAGCTGATCCCTGCTGCCGGTCTCAATTCGGAGGCATGTCCGTATTGCAGGATTGTTCATTGTGATTCCACGCTGCAATGGCAGGTAAACAGTGAGACTGAGCGGATATCGGCTATCAGGTCGGAAAAATGGTTTGTTCTTCCGCCTTCGATGGAGTGGTATTACAAAAACAGTCATTTTGATTACCGTCCCCTGCCGCCTTTTAAGAATATATCTGCTTTGAAGGAAACGCCTGTTATGTCGTTTATCTATCCCGACAACAACAGCATTGTCTATGTTCCAATAGAACTTGACGGGAAACGGGGACGTGTTGTTTTCAATGCAGCACATAGAAAAAATGGAGCGGTAATTTTCTGGCATCTCGATGAACAATATCTCGGTTCGACCAAAGATATCCATCAAATGGCTGTAGCTCCGAGCCCGGGAACGCATGTTATAACGTTAGTTGACGAGGATGGTGCACGGCTTCAGAGAAGTTTTACTGTACTGGAAAAGAAATAGAATAATCAATGCATTAACAATGAATTCCTATTGCTGAAATTACCGTATTCCCGGGTCGATTTTACGGAGTACGAGTAGCCAACATATGATAAGGCGAGTAAAAGAGAATTGAATCTCATAAACAAATCCCCGAGAACTCGGGGCAAGCCTTGAAGAAGGATTGGAGGAAACGCTGACACTTCACAAATTAGGCGTATTTGAAGAATTAGGAATAAGTCTTAAAACAACAAACTGCCTTGAATCAATCAATGCACAGATAAGCCAGTTGTTAAGATGAGTAACCTACTGGAAAACAAGCGATCAAAAACACCCCGAATACTCGGGGCGTTATTAGATATAGAACCAAGATTGAAACGAATTAAAGGTTATAAATCATTACCAAAATTACAACAAACTATACAAAAAGAACTCAAAATACAAAAAACAAATGTCGCTTAAATAATAATTTAGGAGTCATAAAAAATTAAATTTCAACTAAATTCGGCATTGACTCCTTGGATGTAAAATTGATAATCCTTATAATATTTATTGTAATTATTATATTTATTGTATTGAAGGTAAGGAACAACCATTTTGGTCTCCTGGCTGGAAAGGATGTGAATACGCTTCAGTTTGGTGTTGTCCACAAGGACATTATCCTCCTGACCCTGAATGTTATGCAGAAATTTGTCCTCCTATCGAGCAATATAAATAAAATTAATTTGTTGTTTTTATAAAAGTCAATGTTAAATATTAGTTAAAATTAATTATTTTGATAACTCCATATTTATTTATTTTGCATTTATTTTCTCGTACCTGTTCTCCTTCTGGGCATGAATATTCTTGGTTCTTAAATTAAATAATGTTGTAGGGGCAATTAATGAATTGCCCCTCCGTTATTTATTCTTGTGATTTAATGATAAATCTTACCGCAATACCGTCCTGAAGCAGTCAATAGCGAAGTCAATATCGTTTTTACTACAGATAATTGGCGGAGAGAAGCGAATCACCCAGTCGTGGGTATCCTTTGCAATCAATCCTTCTTTGAGCAGTTTGAGGCAGTAGTCGTGGGCGTTTTTCTCACCTTTATGAATTTCTATTCCAATCATCAAGCCCATCCCGCGTACTTCCTTGATGATTTTCGATTTTACTGCCACTTTTTTCAATTGTTTCACTGTGTAAGCGCCCAATTCAGCAGACCGCTCGGGGAGATTTTTGCGGAGAATTTCCACAACTGATGCGATTGCAATCATCATTGCTAACGGAGAGCCGCCGAAGGTTGACCCGTGCGAGCCGGGAGTTAATACATCCATAATCTTTTTATCGGCGAAGACACCAGCAATTGGCATAAAACCCGCGGAGATTGATTTCCCAGTGCACAGGATATCCGGCCGTGCGCCAGAATGCTCCCAAGCGAATAATTTCCCCGTGCGTCCCCAGCCAGTCTGAACCTCATCATATATTAATAGAGTATCGGTTTTATCGCACAGCTCACGGACTGCCGGCAGATAGTCGGAGTCCGGGATGTTAATGCCGCCTTCACCCTGAACCGGCTCAATCAATACTGCCGCGGTTGAGCGAGTGATAACCTTTTTCAATGCTTCAATATCATTGAACGGAACTTTATGAAAACCAGCAGGGAATGGGCCAAATCCGTCACGACACACCGCATCTTCAAAGAATTGAGTTACTGTAACAGTTCGTCCGTGAAAACAGCCGGTGAAATATATAATGACAGGTTCTAAATTGCCTTTTTTATGGCTGTAGAGCCGGGCAAGTTTAATTGCCGTTTCAGGTGCCTCAACGCCACCGTTTGCCGGCAGAAAATAATCAAATCCGGTTACTTCTTTCAGCACTTTCCCGGCGTATGCCAATGGTTTTGTTGCAATAAACCGCCCGCAGATTGTTGGTGAGGCTGTATCAAGAAACGTTTTAATCACATTGCGGACAAATGGATTATTATGCCCTAAATTCGCTGCTGAATATGCGGAAACTCCGTCTAAACACCGTCTCCCTTTCACATCTATCAGCCAGGGACCGTCTGATGCAACCGGAATGAATCCGGGATACAGACCATAATTGTGGGCAATGGCGGCATCAAGTGTTTTGTAGGTTTCAGCATCTGTGATGCTCATCACTTCTTTTACGAGTTTCTCGGGGGATAACTTCAATAGTTTTTCAATCATACCATACTCCTGTTAATAGCAATCGCAATAGCATATTTATTATTTATAAGGTTACAATTTATAACAATTTGTTGTATTGTGCAAATAATTTTATATTTGTTTCTCCAGTCAGCACATTTACAAATAAAAAATGAATAAAATAGTATTATTTAAAAAATAGTGTGGAATTATTCTTAAAAATTAAATATATTTTACAAATTACTTTATGAGTTTTTTTATGGGAATAATGATTATTAAATGATTATATTGAATATAGAAGCATAAAATGCATAGAGTATGAATTTTTGATAAGTAAATAGAGAGATTAATGAGGAAAAGGAGAAATCAATGGCTATCAGAGTTGGTATTAACGGTTTCGGCAGAATCGGCCGAATGGTAGTAAAAGCGGGACTGAATGATCCGAATCTTGAATTTGTTGCGGTGAATGATTTGACAGACGTAAAGACGCTGGCACATTTATTTAAGTATGATTCTGTGCACGGGCGCCTCGATGCGAAAATCGAAGCAAAAGAAAATTCATTTTTAGTAAACGGGAAAGAAATTAAAGTATTAGCGATAAAGGATCCCACAACGCTTCCCTGGAAGGATTTAGGGGTTAGCCTCGTTATTGAATCAACGGGTCTTTTCACCTCAAAAGAAAAAGCCCAGACTCATATCACTGCCGGTGCGAAGAAAGTCATTATTACTGCCCCGGCAAAGGGCGAAGTTGACCTGACGATTGTGATGGGTGTCAACAGCTCTCTGTATGACCCGGCAAAACATCATATTGTCTCAAATGCATCCTGCACGACAAACTGCCTCGCACCGGTCGTAAAGGTGCTGAATGACAATCTCAAGGTTGTTAAAGGCTTTATGACGACAATCCATTCCTATACGAATGACCAGCGGATATTAGACCTCCCACATTCGGATTTGCGGCGTGCCCGTGCTGCAGCACTGTCAATGATTCCGACAACAACCGGCGCCGCAAAGGCTGTTACTCTTGTGATTCCGGAGTTGAAAGGGAAATTAGACGGTTTAGCAATCCGTGTCCCTACTCCGAATGTCTCGTTAGTGGATTTTGTTGCTGAAGTCGGCAAGGCAACCACCGAAGAGGCAATCAATCAAATGATGAAGACTGCTTCTGAAACAAACCTCAAAGGGATTTTAGTGTATTGCGATGAAGAGTTAGTATCATGCGATTTTAATGATACGACACAATCTGCAACATTTGATGCGAATCTGACAGCCGTAATGGGAGGTACCTTTGTAAAAGTTATGGCGTGGTATGATAATGAATATGGGTATTCCTGCCGAGTGAAAGACCTTGCCGTAATGATGGGTAAATCATTATAATTATTTTTTAACGTAGAATCTTATTTATAATGAATAACAATGGAGACACGGAGCATTGCTCCGTCCCTCCATATTCAGAGAATTTTTTCAATACATTATCATTAGTGTCCGGTAAAAAGCAAAATGGCTCAATACAATTAAATCAAGAATAACGAGGTACAATGTCTCAATTCTATTTGGGATAATGGTTATACACGACTTGACTGAATGGATTGTACTGTTATCATTGCTCTTTGATAAGAAAGGAAAGACCACCCCTAACCCCTCCTTAAAAACAGGAGGGGAAATATATCTTTCCCCTCCGCCGTCTTTTTGGCGGATTAAGGAAGAGACCAAGAGGGGGTTTTTCCCTTGTAGTTAAGGGGGAGATCAAGAGGGGGTCTCATATTGATTCACATAATACTGAATTTTTTCCGGATAGTAATGATACATTATAATTATTGAGACCTTTGAAAGATTATGGAGTCTGGATAGATGATTATTCAAAACACCCATCCCGAGTACTTGGGATGGGTGCCACATAACATACATACTTTTAACTGAAAACCGATTTTTTCAAAGGTCTCTTGTTAATGGTATTCACTATTTTAATGATACAAATTCATCTCTCATTGAAACACAGATAGAGAGGTAAAAAAGACAGGGAGGGTATATGAAACTCCGCTGGAAAGAAGAACAATGGCGGCAGTCAATGCGCATCCGCTTTGATTACACCAATGTTTTAGCTGAAAACGTCGGTAGAACTCATGGACTGACTCATAACGATATTGATTATATGGCGGACATCGGGCGGCGGGCACATTCTGGCCTGATGGCACGAAAATCAACGGGGGAATTAGGATTTATGTCCCTGCCGTATCAAACAATTGTTGTTGAAGATGTGAAGGGCGGTGCGCACCGTCTTCAGAAGCGGTTCACATCATTTGTTGTCATCGGTATCGGTGGGTCTGCGCTTGGGAATCGGGCACTTCACTCAGCACTAACTCCTCCTTTTTATAATGAATTACCTGCTTCAGTCCGGAAGGGCGGACTTAAATTATATATTCCTGATAATATTGACCCCTCTCTGTTTCACTGGTTATTAAAAACCGTTGATATTAAAAAGACAGTTTTTAATGTTATTACCAAATCCGGAGACACTGCCGAAACAATGGCAAATTTTTTAATCGTCCGGAAAGCGCTTATTGAAACGGTCGGAGAGAAAAAATATCACGAGCATATTGTTGTTACAACTGACCCAGAAAAGGGATTATTACGGCGGTTGGCAGTAAGCGAAGGCTTTAGATCATATCCTATTCCGCAGAATGTTGGCGGCAGATATTCTGTGCTGTCACCAGTCGGTTTGCTGTCTACTGCGGTAACCAATATTGATATTGAGGAACTCCTTGCAGGTGCCGCATATATGGATGAGCTTTGCACAAGCGATGATATTTTGAAAAATCCTGCAATACTCAATGCTACTATTCATTATCTGATGTATCAAAAAGGGAAGCATATCTCCGTTATGCTTCCGTATGCAAGTGCTTTATATGATACAGCAGATTGGTACCGCCAACTGTGGGCGGAGAGTCTCGGCAAGCGGTACAGTCGAAAACAGCAGGAAGTGTTCATTGGACCGACCCCGATAAAGGCTTTGGGAGCTACAGACCAGCACTCCCAAATTCAATTGTATATTGAGGGAACATTTGATAAAATTATCACCTTCATCGCTGTGGAAAAATTCCCGGATACGGTAACAATGCATTGCCCATATCTGAATGAGATTGCAGTGAATTATCTAAATCAAATAACACTGAATGAACTGCTTGAAACAGAGCGAAAAGCAACGGAATGGGCGCTTACCCAAAATAACAGACCTAATTGTACTATTATTTTGCCTGAAATAAATCCATTCACGATGGGTCAACTGTTGTATATGCTTGAGATGCAAACTGCCTATGCAGGGGAATTATTTGATGTCAATGCCTTTAACCAGCCGGGAGTTGAGGGGGGAAAGATTGCGACCTATGCATTAATGGGGAAAACTGGGTTTGAAGCAAAGCGAAAAGAATTAGAAACAGCCGCAGTAAAACAAACACGGTTCGTAATATAATTTTTCTATTAATAGAAAGAAATGAGGAGAAAACTATGCAAAAAATGAATAAGCTTACTATTGATGATATCAACCTTCAGGGCAAGCGGGTATTGGTACGGGTTGATTTTAACGTACCGCTTAATGAGCGGGGTAACATTACCGAAGAGAGCCGTATCAGTGCAGCGCTTCCCACCATACAAAAGATTGTAAAAGACGGCGGACGGGCAATTCTTGTATCGCATTTGGGACGCCCTGACGGAAAAATTGTGGAATCAATGCGTCTGGTGCCTGTTGCCAAACGGTTGAGTGAGTTATTGGGAGAGCCGGTCAAAATGGCACCCGATTGCATCGGACCAGCCGTTGAAAAAATGGTGGCAGAACTCAAGGACGGTGAGATTTTAATGCTTGAAAACCTCCGTTTTTACAACGGCGAAACCGATAATGACCCTGAATTTGCAAAAAAATTGGCATCCTACGGTGATATATTTATTAATGATGCATTCGGGACAGCGCACCGGGCGCATGCTTCAACAGAAGGTGTAACTCATTATTTTAAACAGAACGCTGCCGGCTATTTACTCCAAAAAGAGATTCAGTATCTCTCAACAGTGCTGGAGGAACCTCACCGACCGTTTGTGGCTATAATAGGCGGTGCTAAAATTTCGGGCAAAATTGATGTAATGGCAAATCTGTTGAATAAAGTTAATACACTTCTTATTGGCGGTGGGATGATGTATACCTTTTTAAAAGCAAAAGGGCTCGAAATCGGTGGTTCTCTCTTAGAACCTGATAAAGTTTCTGTAGCAAAGGAAACAATGAAAAAAGCCGGGACAAAACTTGTTTTACCGGTTGATTGTATTATCGCCGATAGCGTCAGCGAAACTGCAAAAACACAGGTTGTCCCGGTAGACAAAATTCCTGTTGGATGGAAGGGAGTTGATATCGGTCCAGAAACGATTCGTTTATATTACGGGTATATTATCAAGGCGCAGACAATTATCTGGAATGGACCGATGGGAATATTTGAAATGGCGCCATTCGCAAAAGGAACAAATGAAATTGCTCATGCCATTGCCGATGCAACAAAAAGCGGTGCGGTTTCTGTTGTCGGCGGCGGTGATACTGATGCCGCAGTAACAAAAGCCGGGTATGATGGTGATGTGACTCATATATCAACGGGCGGCGGTGCCTCACTGGAAATGCTTGAAGGCAAAGTGCTTCCCGGTGTCGCCGCATTAACCGATAAATAATTGAATTTTAATGTTAACATATAACATAATAATTTGCAGAGGCGATTTGTGAATCGCCCCTATAATAATTTAAGGTTGCTGTGAAGAATAAGAGGAGAATACCAATGTCCTTAATAGAATATGTCCAAGCGCGCGAAGTGCTCGATTCCCGGGGAAATCCAACCGTTGAAGTAGAGGTATTTCTTGAAGACGGAGGAGTGGGAAGAGCTATTGTTCCATCAGGAGCTTCAACCGGCGAACACGAAGCATTAGAGCTCCGCGATAATGATGAAAAACGGTATTTAGGAAAAGGGGTCCTTAAAGCAGTTGAAAATGTGAATGAAGTATTATGTATCGAACTGCTTGATTTGGATGCCTTTGACCAGATGAGTATTGATAACACATTAATAGAATTGGACGGCACCCCGAATAAGAGCAAATATGGTGCGAATGCGTTGTTAGGCGTGTCAATGGCGGTTGCACGTGCTGCAGCAAACTCACTTGGTGTTCCGCTCTATCGGTATTTGGGCGGGATTTATGCTCACACCTTGCCGGTTCCTATGATGAACGTATTAAACGGGGGTGCTCATGCTAATTGGAATATTGATATACAGGAATTTATGATTGTTCCTGCCGGATTTAAATCCTTCCATGAAGCGCTGAGAGCTGGAGTAGAGGTCTTTCATAATCTGAAAAGTGTTCTCAAAAAAGCCGGGCACGTTGTTTCAGTCGGTGATGAAGGCGGATTTGCCCCTGCACTGAAATCGAATGAACAAGCACTTCAATTTATTATGCAGGCAATTGAGAGCGCCGGCTACAAACCCGGTAAGGATATTGTTATCGCATTAGACCCCGCATCGAGTGAGTTTTATAAAGATGGTGTATATGTACTCCGTTCCGAAAAGAAAAAACTCTCATCCTCGGATATGATTGATTATTATGGAACGTTGGTTGATAAATATCCGATTGTTTCGATTGAAGACGGCTTGGCAGAGGATGACTGGAAAGGCTGGTCGGATATGACAAAAAAGCTGGGTAATAAAATTCAGATTGTCGGAGATGACATTTTTGTTACGAACATTGAACGTCTTTCAAAAGGTATCAAAAAGGGTATTGCAAATGCAATCCTGATAAAATTAAATCAAATTGGAACGGTTACCGAGACATTCGCCGCAATTGAGATGGCGCATAAAGCAGGTTACAAAACGATTATCTCGCACCGCTCAGGTGAAACCGAAGACACAATAATTGCCGATGTCGCCGTAGCAGTTAACGCCGGACAGATTAAAACCGGCTCAGCATCCCGAACAGACCGGATTGCAAAATATAATCAGCTCCTCCGTATTGAAGAAGAGCTTGATGAAACCGCTGTATTTGCGGGGGCAGCGATATATAAAAAATAGCGGTTGGGAGATGCAGATTTTTACTTCTCGGCAACATCGCTCTGTGTATATTAAATAATTTTTATTGTAATCCATACTATATGTGCATTTAGATAAGGTTATTGGGTATGAAAAACATTACTGCCTTTAACATCTATCCATCACTGCCGAATAATTTGAAATCGCTGGAGTCAATCGTTTACAATCTGATATGGTCATGGGACCATGATATGGTGGCGCTTTTTCTCCGATTAAACCGAGACCTCTGGGAATCAACAGACCATAACCCGATTTTAATGTTAGGAACAATTGAACAAGAGCGGTTGCTTCAGCTTTCAAAGAATGACAGCTTTGTTTCGCATGTTGAGCGGACACAACAGGCTGTTGAAAATTATATGAAAGCTGAAACCTGGTTTCATAAAACATATCCGGATAATTCTAACACATTTATTGCATATTTTTCAGCAGAATTTGGCATAACGGAGTGTTTGCCTATATATTCTGGCGGTTTGGGGCTTCTTGCCGGAGACCATCTTAAATCTGCGAGTGATTTGGGAATTCCGTTGGTTGCGGTCGGTTTGCTCTATCAGGAGGGCTATTTCCGGCAGTATTTAAATATTGACGGATGGCAGCAAGAGCTCTACCCAAAGAATGATTTTTATAATATGCCTATTAAATTAGTGATAACGGATGAGGGTAAACCGCTGATGGTGAGTCTTGCGTTTCCAGAGCGTGAAGTAAAAGCACAGATTTGGAAGGCTCAGATTGGACGGGTGCCGCTGTATCTTCTTGATACCAACATAGCAGAAAACAATCCCAATGACCGTATGATTACCAATCAGTTATATGGAGGTGATAAAGAAACTCGCATTCAGCAGGAGATTGTTCTCGGTATTGGCGGTCATCGGGCACTTGAGGCAATAGGAATCGTCCCCGATGTCTGCCATATGAATGAAGGGCATGCCGCATTTCTTACGTTAGAGCGATTGCGGTATTTCGTGAAAAATTACAAATTAAATTTCGATGAGGCAGTTGCTGCGGTTAAATCGGGATGTGTATTTACGACCCATACCCCGGTGCCAGCGGGTATTGATGTGTTTCAAGCCGATATGATTCGAAAATATTTTTCAGGGTTTGCCGCAGGAATGGGTATGACGATAGAACGGTTTTTAGAATTCGGGCAGGCTCCGGGTGGAAATTCCCGCGAAGAATTCAATATGGCAATTTTAGCATTGCGTCTGTCTGCATATTGCAATGGAGTCAGCAAATTGCATGGTGATGTAACACGAAAGATGTGGTGTGGTGTGTGGCCCGAAGTGCCGATTGATGAGGTTCCTATTACGTCTGTTACGAACGGGGTTCATGCGCGTTCTTGGATTTCCTATGATATGGCTGGGTTATTTGACCGGTATTTAAGTACTGAATGGTATGAGAATCCTTCCGACCAGACTATCTGGCAGAACCTTGAACAGATACCGCCTGAGGAGTTGTGGCGAACCCATGAGCGGCGCCGTGAACGTCTGATAGGGTATGCCCGGAAACTCCTTTCAAAGCAGTTAGCCCAGCGGGGCGCATCGCAATTTCATGTTAAAACGGCGTATGAAGTGCTGGATCCAAAAGCGCTCACGATTGGATTTGCCCGCCGGTTTGCACCGTATAAGCGGGCAACCCTCCTCTTACAAGATAGGCAGCGATTAAAATCAATTTTATGCAATCCGGACCGACCGGTACAGCTTGTTTTTGCTGGTAAAGCACATCCGCGCGATGAAGAAGGCAAACAATTTATCCGTGAAATTGTCCATTTCTCCCGTGACCCTGAAGTAAACCGACATATTATATTCCTTGAAGGTTATGATATTATTTTGGCGCGTTATTTGGTTTCAGGTGTTGATGTATGGCTTAACAATCCCCGCAGACCGATGGAAGCAAGCGGTACCAGCGGAATGAAGGCAATATTTAATGGTGTCATTCATTGCAGTGTTCTTGATGGATGGTGGGCTGAATCATATAATCTGGATTACGACGTCGGCTGGACAATCGGCGGATGGGAAGAATATGATGATCCAAAATTTCAAGATCAGGTAGAATCGGGTGCGTTATATAATTTACTGGAGAAAGAAATTGTCCCGCTCTTTTATAGCCGTGGAGCCGATAACGTCCCCTGGGGCTGGATTAGTAAAATGAAAATATCAATGAAGACGTTATCTCCGCTGTTTAATACGAACCGGATGGTGCATGAGTATACTGAGAAATTTTATCTTCCGTGTGCACAACGGTTTAAAGAGTTTATTGATGACGATTTCAAACGTGCCAGAGCATATCATAAACAGTATCGAAAAATGGCTGAGCACTGGAATGAAATAAAAATCAAGGAAATAACATCCACGACTGGTGAAGGTATTGTTGTTAATCAAAATATTATCGTTACTGCAATGGTTGACCTTGGTTCCCTTGATTATACCGATGTAGATGTGCAGGTTTATTACGGGAGGCTCGATCCCGACCGAATTATTGTAAATGGGAAGAGTGCATCTATGGAATACAAGGGAAAACAGGGCAATGTAAACAAATTCGTTGGAATAATATCGAGTCCTTCAAGCGGACTCCATGGATACACGATTCGTATAGTACCGAAATACAAGGATTTGGTGAATCCGTTTGAATGGCATCTCATTCATTGGCAGTAGGGGCATATAACTATACGCCTTTACATAAAATTGTAACATATAACAGAATATATTCTTTTGGTATATCTATGCTTAAACCTGAAGAAGTTGTTGTAAAGACGCTGGGGAAACCGGAATATAAATCACCCTTGAATCTCACTACAGTGCACGGACAGGGTATCGGTAATTTTGTGCAGGATGATGCACGCGTCCGGTATCTGGTAGAACTGTTTCCCGGGAGGGACCAGTGCGATAACCTGTTATTTGAAAAGGCTGGTCCACGTGAATACATATTTTTCAATCCGGCAAAAACAAAAGCGGCAATTGTAACCTGCGGCGGTTTGTGCCCCGGACTCAATAATGTCATCCGCTCAATATTTCTTGAGCTGTACCATAATTACGGTGTGAAGGATATACTCGGAATTCAATACGGGTATCAGGGATTAAATCCGGCAAAGGGCAAGCCCCCGATTAAGCTCACTCCTGAATTTGTTGAAGATATTCATAAAGAAGGGGGAACGGTATTAGGCTCATCACGAGGACCTGAAGAACCAAAGGTGATTGTTGAATTCTTGGATTATTCGGAGATTAATATTCTCTTCTGTATCGGTGGGGATGGCACACAGAGAGGTACCCATGATATTGCAGAAGAAATCAAACAGCAGAGTAAAAAAATTGCCGTTGTCGGTATCCCCAAAACAATAGATAATGATATACCGTTTGTATGGAAGAGCTTTGGATTTACTACAGCGGTTGACAAAGCAAAAGAAGTGCTTGACTGTGCCCATATGGAGGCAAAAGGTGCACCATACGGTATTGGATTGGTAAAACTGATGGGCAGGGATGCCGGTTTTATAGCCGCTACGGCTACATTAGCAAGCCAGGAGGTTAATTTTACTCTCATTCCAGAAGTTCCGTTTGAATTGTATGGTGAGGGCGGATTTTTAAATACTCTTAAAAAGCGGATTCTCTCCCGCGGTCATGCGGTGATTGTTATTGCCGAAGGAGCAGGACAGGATTTATTAAATGCCGAAACTATGGAGCGAGATGCCTCCGGGAATATCAAACATCCGGATATCGGCGTCTTTTTGCGGGACGAAATGAAAAAATATTTCGACCAGCAGAAAATACCAGCGAATATTAAATATTTCGACCCGAGTTATATTATTCGCAGTGTTCCGGCGAATGGTGATGACAGCCTCTTTTGCAATTCGTTAGCCCGGCATGCCGTCCACGCCGCAATGGCAGGAAAAACCGATATGATTATTGGATTATGGCATAATGTATTTATAGATGTGCCCATTCCACTGATTACATCGCAAAAAAAACGAGTGTCCCCGGAAAGCGGTCTCTGGATGAGCGTCATTGAAGCCACCGGCCAACCACGAGTGTTTAAAACAAATAAGTGAAATTTATATTGAAGATGTTTGTAAAATTTATATTTTTGTTATTAGTGATAATATAATTTCAAATGTCATTCCTGCGGTGGCAGGAATTTAGACATTTTTCAATAGTCCCATTATTTTAAACACAAGAACAAAATAACAAAAGGATTTATGCTATGTCAGACATTAAAAAAATTCGAGAATTTTTGGGTGATGAGGCTGATTATTTACTGAATTATGATAAACCAAAGATTCCAAAGGGTCGGATTCATATTCCAGGACCCGAATGGGTTGACCGGATTTTCGGACCCTCTGATCGCCCAGTACCGGTGCTTCGTAGTCTTCAGGCATTATTTAATGCAGGACGATTAGCAGGAACAGGGTATCTTTCTATTCTGCCGGTTGATCAGGGAATCGAGCATTCAGCCGGTGCGTCGTTTGCCCCGAATCCGGACTATTTCGACCCGGAAAACATCGTTAAATTAGCGATTGAGGGCGGCTGCAACGCCGTTGCGTCAACACTTGGTGTTTTGGGCGCTGTGGCGCGGAAATACACCCATAAAATTCCATTTATTCTGAAGATTAACCACAACGAGCTATTAAGCTACCCGAATAAGCACGACCAGATTCTTTTTGCAAGTGTTCAGCAAGGATGGAATATGGGAGCGGTTTCCGTCGGTGCAACTATTTATTTTGGCTCTGCGGAAAGCACCCGACAAATACAGGAAATCAGCGATGCTTTTCAGATGGCGCACGAAATCGGTATGTGCACGATTCTCTGGTGCTACACCCGCAATAACGCATTCAAGACAAAGGAAAAAGACTACCACGTTTCAGCCGATTTGACCGGCCAGGCGAACCATTTAGGTGCCACGATTCAAGCCGATATAATCAAACAGAAACTTCCTGAAAATAACGGCGGATTCAAAGCACTGAATATGGGCGGTTCATCATACGGGAAGTTTGATGAGCGGATTTATACAGACCTATGTTCAGACCATCCAATTGACCTGACCCGGTATCAGGTTGCCAATAACTATATGGGAAGAATCGGGTTGATTAACTCTGGCGGTGCCGCCGGCGAAAACGACCTCGTTGAAGCAACAAAAACCTCTGTCATTAACAAGCGTGCCGGCGGTATGGGTCTTATCAGCGGACGGAAAGCATTCCAGAAACCTTTGAAAGATGGTATTGCTATTTTCAACGCAATTCAGGATGTTTACCTCTGCAAAGAGGTTACTGTCGCATAAAGTTTTTATTCATATTTGATGATTATTGTAGAGGCTCACGACTGTGTGCCTTTTTATTCATAGAATAATGTATTAATGGGGTGTCTTCTATGTCAAAAAACAATTTCACCATCATGATTGTTGAGTCCCTGCAGATTAATTCTGACGAATATTTTTCAAAAGCCCTCATCAAATCAACCGGTTTTCGCGAGTATGACGTCCGATGGTTGATTGAAAAGGAATTGAACTATACCGGCATCGTTGTATTAGGCTCAGCGTTTGGTACTTTGCTTCAGAACGATTATGGTATTTCTGAGGTAATCGTTGGGAATGATTTCCGGTCTTATTCCCAGAATGTTAAACATTCCCTGATTGTGGGGCTTATGCACAGCGGAATGCGAGTTATAGACATTGGTTTATGTGTAACGCCGTGCGTATATTTTGCCCAGTATTATTTAGGAATCCCCGGCGCTGCGATGGTAACCGCCAGTCACAATGAAAATGGCTGGACCGGTATAAAATTGGGATACGGACTCTCAAAAACCCTCGGTCCCGATGGGATTTCGCGGTTTAAGGATATTGTTTATCAGGGAAAATACCGTACCGGAAAAGGAACATATGAGCAGAATGATACAGTCGCCGAAGCATATATAAAAGACCTCATAAAATATTCATCAGCAAAACGCAAATTGCGGATTGTTATTGCTACCGGGAATGGCACTGCTGGTTTATTTACCCCGGAAGTGCTTCGTCAGGCAGGGCACGATATTATTGAACAAAATATACAATTGGATTGGAATTTTCCGCATTTTAATCCAAACCCGGAGGATATTGCCTTTTTACGGGATATTGGAAACCGAACGAAAGAGACCGGTGCAGATGTTGGCATTGGCATAGACGGTGACGGCGACAGAATCGGTGTAGTGGATGAAAAAGGGGAAGAAATCTTCAGCGATAAAGTCGGGCTTATGTTAGCACGCTCGATTGCTTCAGAACACCCGGGCAGAACTTTTATTGTTGACGTAAAATCAACAGGTCTGTTTAAAGTTGATGAGATTCTTACAAAACATAAATGCCCCACAATTTACTGGAAGACCGGGCACTCATACCTCAAGGCAAAGGTGCAGGAATCCAATGCTATTGCTGGTTTTGAAAAAAGTGGGCATTTCTTTTTCAATGAGCCGTATGGGCGTGGATATGATGATGGCTCTCTCTCGGCAGTGCATTTTTGTAATTTCCTTTCACAGCAAGATGAACCGTTGTCGCATATTCTTGAAAGCCTCCCGAAGTCGTATCAAACTCCAACGATGGCACCATTCTGCGATGACCATGAAAAATACGCAGTTGTTGAACAAATTACTCAAATGTATCAAAAGGATTTACAGGGGAAACTAACTATCGCGGGTGTACCGATTGAAGAACTAATTACGGTAAATGGTGTGCGCGTTCAATATGCCGATAAAAGCTGGGGATTAGTGCGGGCATCATCAAATAAGCCGTCATTAGTTGTCGTTGCAGAATCATTCACCACGCGGAAGCGGGTATACGATATTATCGGGGACATCACCCAGAAACTCAATGCAACCGGTAAAGTCGGTGCCTGGGACCAGACCCTCCCGCCATATACGGGAGAGTAAGGGTGAACAGCCATTCGCCCCTACGGGTGAAAATAACATTTTTTTGTAGGGGAGAGAGGCATCTCGCCCAAAATAAAACGGGGTATTGAGAAAAAAGGGCGAACACGAAGGTTCGCCCCCTACGTGATAAAAATGAAATGGGCGTGATAAATCCCGCCCCTACGTATAAAATGTATTATATCTAAAACGGGATGATAGAATGAACCATTCATTGCATAAAATACCAAACTTCCCTGGCCGTCCGGGACCTCTGCTTGTTATTATTATGGACGGTATCGGCATCGGTAAAAATGACGACAGCAACGCCGTGTTCTTAGCAAAAACACCGACTCTTGACCGGTTAAACACCATTGAATTAAAGACGAAATTAAAAGCTCACGGGCCTGCGGTAGGTTTGCCCAGCGATGACGATATGGGTAATAGCGAAGTCGGGCATAATGCGTTGGGCGCCGGCAGAATATTTGAACAAGGGGCAAAACTCGTCAACAAAGCGATAGCTACCGGCAAAATTTATCAAACTGAAATCTGGAAAAAGATAGCATCGCTTGGTCTGTCAGGTGGGACGGTGCATTTTATCGGCTTGCTGTCAGATGGGAATGTCCATTCGCATATTGACCATCTGTTTGCGCTGATACAAGAATGTTCCAAAACTGGCATTAAGCGGATTCGGGTGCATCCACTCCTTGACGGAAGGGACGTCGGTGAGCGTTCAGCACCCCAATATTTAGTTCCGACAGAAAAACTGCTTACAAATATTTCAAACGAAAAAGGGTTTGATTACAAAATCGCCTCCGGTGGGGGGCGGATGTACGTAACAATGGACCGATATAAAGCCGACTGGAATATTGTCAAGCGTGGCTGGGATACTCACGTTCTCGGTATCGGCAGAAAATTCCGTTCAGCCTCCGAAGCTGTGCAGACAATGTATGATGAAGACCAGAAAGTAAATGATCAATTCTTAGAACCTTTTGTGATTGTTGATGATGCTGGCGAGCCGGTTGGTAAAATCAGGGATGGCGATGCTGTCATATATTTCAATTTCCGCGGCGACCGTGCAATTGAAATCTCAATGGCTTTTGAAAATCCACATTTTACCGAATTTGACCGTGTCAACGTTCCGAATGTATTTTATGCTGGAATGCTGGAATATGACGGTGATTTGCATATTCCGAAACATTATTTAGTTCCTCCGCCGCATATTGACCGGACTGTTGGTGAATATCTCTGTGCGGAAAAAGTAACCTCGTTCGCAATTTCGGAAACACAGAAATTCGGGCACGTTACCTATTTCTGGAATGGCAACCGCTCCGGATATATTGATGAAAAATTAGAAAAATACGTAGAAATTCCATCCGATAGAATCCAATTCGACAAAGCACCCAAAATGAAGGCGTATGAAATAACGGAGAAAACAATCGAGCTTCTTACCAGTGGACTATACCGCTGGGGCAGGGTAAACTTCGCCAATGGCGATATGGTCGGACATACCGGAGTGATGGAAGCAACAATAACCGCTGTTGAGACTGTTGATGAATGCGTCGGCAAGTTATTAAATGTAATTGAGCAATTGAAGGGCATTGCAGTTGTAACTGCCGACCACGGGAATGCAGATGAAATGTTCACGTTTGTCAAAGGCGTAAAAATGATAAAAACCGCCCACACGCTCAATCCCGTCCCGTTTTATATATACGACCCGTTATATAAAGGTGAATATGTAATGGCGGATATAGAAAAACCCGGTCTGGCAAATGTAACCGGCACACTTCTTAATTTGCTTGGTTTTGAGAATGTTGAGGATTATGAAAAACCGCTGATAACGGTATTAAATAGATGATATATACGGCATCATTTGTAAAAGCGATTTCGTTTTTAAGAAACGGCAAAATATTTTTTATACTAATATTGTTATTTTCTGCGTTGAATGCAGAATCAAAACCAGTCGAAACCGACAGCACCGCTCGGAAAATGATTATCATCCGTTCTGTTTCATTGGTGAGTAGTGATGTGCAAAATATTTTAAGATGGAAGCCGCATTTTTCAAAACACCTTATAGTGCATTCTGCTGAAACGGCTGGAGCAGTATTCGTAACGATGACGCTTGATGAAAGCATTCGTAAGTACGTTCGCAGGAATTATAACAAAAGATTTGACTCGTTTATAGATTTATTTGAACCTTTCGGGAATAATCTGAATATAGATATTGCCTGCTTTTCAGGATACGCCGGTGGTCTTCTGTTCAATAATAAACGTTTTGCGGATGCTTCGTTTACTGCATTTGAAGGGCTTTTGATAACAGAAAGTGGGATAAGTATTGTAAAACATACTGCCGGCAGGTCGAGACCTTTTATGAACAAGGGCTCTCATAATTTTAAACCCTTCCACAATAGATATGACTCGTTCCCATCCGGACATACTGCCGCCGCATTTACAACTGCCTCAGTTTTAGCGGAATATTATCCGAAGCACCGAATGATTTTCTATAGTATAGCAGCTTGTACAGGACTTCAACGTATTTATGGAGATGTTCATTGGGCTTCTGATGTTCTAACAGGAGGCATAGCAGGATTTTGTATTGGAAAATTGATTGCACATAAGCATATTCTATTCTACCCATATATTAAAGACTCAAATTTGATGACGTGTGCTGTGAGTTTTACAATCTGTTTTAACAGTGATAACAAAAATAACTAATTTTGACAAAATATTATTATTTTATAGACTGTTTAAAGCAATTAAGTGATATAGGGCGGGTCAAAGACCCGCCTTGTGTTTTAGTGAATAATGTATTACATTAAGTTTTAATGATAACAGACGGGGATTAGGAAGAACATAGATGAAGCAACAATATAAAACCTCCTGGGGGTCACCCGAGCCGCTGCCGTTTGGGGCGATTCCTGAGAAAGATGGCGTTCTTTTTCGGTTGTTTTCGCGGCATTCAACAAGAGCATGGATATTGTTATTCAATAAACCGGAAGATGAAGAGCCTGCTGCCGAAATTGAATTCGACCCCCGGTATTATCGTTCTGGCGATATCTGGCATATGTTCGTGGAGGGATTGGGTCCCAGTCAACTATACCTCTATCGGATTGATGGACCGAATGACCCCGTAAACGGACATCGTTACAACTCTAAACAGTGGCTGTTAGACCCGTATGCGAAAGCGGTTACTTCTCTTTTTCCGTGGGGTGATAAATCAATAAAGAAAAAGTTAATTCAAATGGCTCGTGAAGATCCTGATTATTTTTATAAGCTGAAATTTGCTGGTTTGCCGAAATGTGTCGTAATAGATGATACATTTGACTGGGAAGGGGATAGACATTTGAGGATTCCTCCAAACGAGGCGATTATCTATGAAGTACATACACGTGGACTTACGATTCATCCCTCATCACACTGTCGGTATCCGGGCACATTCCGGGGAATAACAGAAGTAATACAGTATTTGAACGAATTAGGTGTAAACTCAATCGAGCTAATGCCGATTCATGACTTTAATGAGTATGAGCTTGACCGGGCAAATCCGTTGACCGGTGAAACACTCTTTAATTATTGGGGATACAGCACGGTATCATTTTTTGCACCAAATGCACAATACTCAAGCTCTGGTGTCGCTGGAGAGCAGGTCATTGAATTCAAAGAGATAGTAAAAAAACTCCATTCGGCGGGAATTGAAATAATTCTTGATGTTGTATTTAATCATACCGCTGAAGGGAACGCAAATGGACCGGTTATGTGCTTTAAAGGGATTGATAATTCTGTTTATTACCTGTTGGGAGAAGATAAGCGGACATATTTGAACTTCTCCGGGTGCGGGAACACCTTGAATTGTAATCATCCGGTCGTTAACCAATACATAATGAGCTGTTTACGTTATTGGTTTCTTCATATGCACGTGGATGGATTCCGGTTTGATTTGGCTTCAATACTGGGCAGAGACAGACATGGCAGATTGCTTGATAATCCCCCATTGTTGGAAGCAATATCTGAGGATCCATTACTACGGAATGCAAAAATCATTGCTGAGGCGTGGGATGCCGCAGGTGCTTATCAAGTTGGATGGTTTCCGGGCGGCAGATGGTCTGAATGGAACGGGCGTTACCGCGATGACGTCCGGAGATTCTGGCGCGGCGACGAGGGGATGCGTCCCCGTTTTGCTTATCGGATTACCGGCAGTTCCGATTTATATCAGGACGACGGCAGAAAACCGTTTAACAGTATTAATTTCATTACCTCTCATGACGGATTTACCCTTAATGACCTGGTGAGTTATAACGAAAAGCATAATGAAGCAAATGGTGAAGATAACCGCGATGGGGATAATAATAATTACAGTTATAATTATGGTGTTGAAGGTGAAACCGATGGCCCAGAAATTGAAGCAATCAGAGTCCGGCAGATAAAAAATATTTTCGCAACATTAATGATTTCCCAGGGCGTTCCAATGTTTCGGATGGGGGATGAGTTCCGCCGAACTCAGAAAGGGAACAACAACGCATACTGTCAGGATAATGAGATAAACTGGACTGATTGGCGGTTGAAAGAGATTCATAAAGACGTCTATCGCTTTTGCCGATTAGCCATTGCATTCAGAAAAAAACATTCGGTATTTCATCGCGTTGATTTCTTTACCGGCAATCTGATTTGTGAAAATAAATTTCCCGATATTGAATGGTATGATTGTGACGGAAAAACAACCGATTGGGAAACTGATTGTAAAACCTTAGCATGTTTGATTAATGGATTATCGGTGAAGGATATGTTTGGGATTCAAGATAATGATATTTTTATTATGTTTAATGCCAGTGAGCGGGAACAGGAATTTTTACTCCCTCAACCAGCAGGCAAGGGTAGCTGGGCGGTTGCGATTGATACTTCCCAACCTTCTCCGCAGGACATAGCAGAACCGGGGAGTGAAAAACTGTTGACGGGGGAGAATAATTATCATCTCATACCACAGTCAATGGCAGTGTTGGTTTGTTGAGATAATTTTCTAATTATTTTATCCTTCGTAAGCAATTTCTCTATGAAACGTATTTTAGAGTCCGGTTTCTTCTTCGGCACGGCTCCGTTTAACAGGTTTAATAAAATTTATAATTATGAGCATAATATTCTGAGGTGACTCACTGAATAGTAATACCAAATATAAGATATGCTATTTCTGTTTTTGGATTAATAGTGTAATTAATAAATATTGGTAAGGAAAAATCGGTAGTCAAAGCTATCTTTTTATTTGCTTTTACTCCAAGGTTTATGATATTGAATTTGTCGGTCTTATAATAACCGGGATTAACTGTGCTTCCACCGGATGCACCCGCAAAAAAGCCGATGGTTATATTGTTGATTGTTTTTGCACAATCTATCTGAAAATACGTGTTGTTGCCTTTATCGTTATAAAAATTTACATATCCCGAAAATGTAAGTGGAATTGATTTCGTTAAGCTCAAAACCAATCCTGCTTCAAGCGTGTGGGCTCCGGGACCCTCCGGATCATCACAGTTATTGAAATTTCCCACTCTGATTCCTGCATTAGGGAAATAGTAATCAGTAACTACCGCTGTAATCTGGAGCGATTTTGTAAAAGTTTTTGAATAACTGAACCATGTATCAATTTCATGGCTGAATGCGTAATTATCGTCGGTTGAATTGCATTGGGTAATACTATATGAGCCCCAAACACCTGCTTGTAATCCGGCTGTGCTCAGGGAAAGAGAAGGTTGAATGTTCGGCGCATCGTTAACATTTAGACCGCGCCAGATATAACGACTGACAAAATCCGCCGAAGCATTTATAGTCAGCTTCTCCTGTGCATAATTTTGTCCCTTGAAGGAAACGAGGAACAGAAAAACCGCAGTGAACTGGTACACTGTTCTGTTATAGAACATAGATAATTCCCTCTAATAATTGGATTTAACAAGTGAAGTATATTCTATAAGTTTTTTACAGTTTCATAGATTGTAATGAAATGTTTTTCTAAAAATTAACATAATTCTTTTTTGTATTCATAACCTATTCCTTTTCAATAATCTTCCGATTATAACCTAAATTTAGCTGTAATGATATATATCCATTTGCCTACTTTTGAATCTCATCAATATTTCCAGATAGCCATGACAACTGCTTTTTGCTTTCGCCTCCGATAATTTGCACAAATACCTCTTCCAAACTTTTTAAATCAGTCTTATTATACTTTAATTTTATATTTTCTTCCAGCGATTCTATCGGGCTTTCGAAGATAATTCGTCCATTATGAATAATACCGATGTCGTCACACAATTTCTCTATGACATCGAGATTATGTGAAGATATTAAAATGGTAACATTCTTCTTTTTAGATAGACTCATCAAAGTCTCTTTTATCAAGTGGCTGGTTTGAGGTTCTATACTTTCCAATGGTTCATCCAGCACAAGAATTTCAGGTTTATGAATCATTGCCGCAGCCAACGATATCTTCTTTTTCATACCAGTGGAATAAGTGTTAATATTTTCATACATTTTTGTTTCCAGTTCAAAATATGAAATAAGCTCTTTTATCAATTGTTTAGACTCTGATTCATCTATTGAATACATTGCACATACAAATGATAGATATTCATACGCATTCAACATATTGAGATAAAGCGGACGGGAAAGCACAAATCCGATTCTGCTTTTATATTGATAATCGCTTTCTTTAATCTCCTGTTCAGCTACATAAATTGTTCCCGAATTTTTTCTGATTAGTCCTGCAAGGATATTCATACACGTAGTCTTCCCTGCTCCATTTGGTCCAATCAATCCATAAATTCTGCCCGCTTCCACCTTGAAACTCAAATTATCCAAAGCGACAGTATTTCTTTTGTATCTTTTACACAAATTATTAAATTCAAGCATTATCATATCAACTCCTCCAGAACTATTTTCGATCTCCAAACAGAACATTTACGAATAGAGAACCACCATACTGTAATAGAAACAATATAAAGTATGATTGGAAGTACAATCCCTTTAAATAAAATTAAATGAAAACTAATGAGATTGGTTTTCACTATAAATAAGATACAAATCCAATACCAACGGAATCTTCTTTTATTGTCTTTTTTGATAGATGAAACGATATTTCCGAATACCATAATCAGCGGTATTATCCATAATATACCGATACACAATAACAACTTTTGAATGTCGATAATGTGCAGCAGCCAAATAAATATCCAGCTAATGACAAATATCAAAGATAAACTGAGCATTGTCAATAGGTTTTTTACAACGAGAATGTTTTTCCATCTTGTTGGATGAACGTTCAAAAATTCATATTCGTTTGTCGCCCAATTCCATTGATTTAAAAAAACTATATCCCAAATAGAGCCAAGCAATATTGGTAAAAATACGAATATAAATATCGCCTTGCTGCCGAAAGTTTTACTCAAAAAAAACTCATATATAATAATCCCTGACAGAACACCTGCGAGCATAGGAAACCATTCCCGATAAAACAATCTCGTTTGATGTATAATATGTTTTCTCATTTAACCGGTGTAATTTGATTGCGGGATTCTGTATCTGTCAAATAAATATGTTAAATATATACCTGAAAATAATAATAATAAAAGAAAGATAATGATATAAATACTGTTATTTATATCGGCAAAAATATCATCCACAGTTACAATATTTTTACCTAATAAACTCAGAAATAAACTACTTGCTTCAAACATAAATAACAGCAGAGCTCCAATGAAGACTTTTATATTATTCGAACCTACAATTAAAAATCTTAACCATACAATACAGTTGAATATTATTAATACAAAATATATAAAGATAACTATTTTATATATATACCCAAAGTCTATTACAATAGCAAGAAGCATTGAAGCAAAAAAACAGATGATTGTTCCCGGATCCGATAGCGATGAAAAAACAGAATATAAAATCCGCTTACAATTTGAAATGGGATAATGGACAATTAAATCTTTTGTTAAAATTGCTCCCTTAACGTGTCGTAATGGCAGCGGTATGAGAATAATTGCAAATATAAAAGAAGATTCCCAACCAATAACGTATGACATAAAACCAATGGGAATTGATTCAAATTGAGCAGTCAATGGTATTACGCCTAACACTAAAAATACAAACGCATGAATTAAGTAAAATAGAACTTTATTTCGTAATAACTTTTTATATAACATGTAATTTATGGATAAGCATTTAAGGAAAATAGACATTTTTTTACTGCACCATAGTTTGAAGTATTTTGAATTGTTATATTTTAACTCTTTATTATATCCCCAATCTCAAATTGTTTACTCCGTGTCGTTGGCACACTTCGGCTATTCCACCATTGCTCGATAAGCGGCTTAATACAATCTCCATCTTCTCCTTCGGTGAATCTTCTTTCTGCTCATTGCAATTCTTCCTCTTTGTCATATTAAATTACCACCTAACCGGAAAAACCGCAACTTTTTTTTACCCCATTTTATCCAATTTTGTGAAAAACAGTACACTCCCGATACAACAATATCGTGTGATGTATAAAATATATTCTCATTTATTCTGTATATTTTGTTTGTGGAATCCTTTTCTTGTGGAACAATATTGCTAAACATATACCTAAAGACAACAATCCTGCAAGAACGATAACAATATATATTCCGTTTTTTATATCGTGAATCCAATTATTTATAAACACAGCATATTTTTCGGAAAGCTTTGGAATTTGCTGCATTCCAATAAGTACCGCAAGAAATACTAATATAAATACAAGTGAGAAAATTTTTGGTGGATTATACAGAATAGCAGACCATATAATTATATTTATAATCGTCAGCATAATAGTTATAAAAATGACTATTTTAAATATATATCCTATTTCAATAGAAATTGAAATAAGTATCGACGCAATAATACAAGCTATTATTACCGGATCCGATAATACTCCAAATACCGAATAAACTACTTGCTTGACATTCGATATCGGGTAATGTACAATCAAATCTTTTTTTATAATTAGATCTCCTATGTATCTATTTCCAACAGATCCGAACGCCATCATGCAGACAATCAATAATTCATAAGTAACGATCTCCATTTTGATGAGGTTCTCATTGACATCCTCATCAATATCATATATAGAACCAACCAAATAAAGCATTGGAATTGTGAATAAAAGTAATAATTGAATGATAATTCCTATTTTAGACAGTAATTTTCGTTTACGTGAATTTTTATATAACAAGTAATTTACTGATAGAAATTTTATAAATATTGACATTATATTTATCGCACCATAGTTTGAAGTGTTTTGAATTGTTATATTTTAACTCTTTGTTATATCCCCAATCTCAAATTGTTTACTCCGTGTCGTTGGCACACTTCGGCTATTCCGCCATTGTTCGATAAACGGCTTAATACAATCTCTATCTTCTCTTTCGGTGAATACTTCCTTCTACTCATCGCGATTCCTCCTCTTTTTCTTATTATAAATTACCTCCTGACCGGAAAAACCGCAACTTTTTTCTTATCACATTTTGTCCAGTTTTGTGAAAAACAGTACATGCGCACTAATATATAATTTTTTTGGAAAGAATAAAATGATTGAATTTATTTTTTCTAATGATTACATTGTGTATTAAATGTTATGTGTTTAGCATATTAAATCAATGTTAGTCCATTAACATTGTAAAACATTAAAAATGGGAGGTTATTATGTTACGAAAAAAACTATTTTGCCTGATTGCCTGTATCGTTTTTTTGGGCTGGAGTTTCAGTTTTGCTGAGCAGATTAAATTTGCTCGGTATCCGAATAGTTGTATGGGGAAGTTGGCATTCACCTATCAAGGGGATATCTGGATTACTAATATTGACGGCTCGAATCCTGTACGATTGACAGACAACCTCGCGAATGATGAATATCCGAAGTTTTCGCCGGACGGTAAATGGATTGCATTTACAAGCGATCGGATGGGAAATAATGATGTATGGGTTATACCGGTAGCCGGCGGCGAACCGCGTCAATTAACCTTTTTGACAGTAAGCGACAATGTGCGCTATTGGACTCCCGACGGAAAACGAATCATTTTTTCTACGTCCCGCGGGGAACGCAACTGGGGTAGTCCGCTGTATACCGTATCATTTGAGGGCGATTTGCCTTTGCCGCTTGATATGGACTTTGCTTCATGGGGAATGATGTCTCAAGACGGAACAAAAATCGCTTTTAACCGAGAAAATTTTACCTATTGGCGAAAGCACTACAAAGGAAACAATCAAACCGATGTCTGGGTGCAGGATTTAAAGACAAAAAAGATAACGCAGTTAACTGATATTAATATAACGGAATTCAAGAATCATGTTCAAGACGCCTTTCCGATGTGGGGCGCTGATGGAATGATATATTTTCTGTCCGAGCGGGACGGTTATTTTAATATCTGGAAAATCTCTCCGACTGGCGGCGATCCCAGACAAGTAACATTTTTCAAGAAGGATGGTGTTCAATTCCCATCAATAAGCCCGGATGGTAAACTTATTACCTTTGAAAACGAGTTTGATTTATGGAAACTGGCTGTTCCAAACGGAAATCCGGAGCGGATAACCATTAACGTTGCGTTCGACACTAAGAAAAACCTTGTGGAATATGTAACGTCGCAGAGTCAGGCAGATGGTTTCAGCCCATCACCAAACGGTGATTATCTTGCAGTTGATTATCGCGGTGAACTATTTATTATTCCGTCGGACCCTGAATTCGGCGAAAAGAAACAGATGACGGCATCGGGCTGGCGAGACCGGTATGAGGAATATTCTCCGGACGGAAAGTATATTGCTTATATATCTGATGAATCTCTTGAAGAGGAAATCTGGCTTTATGAAATTGCCGCTGGTACCAGAATGAAGGTATCAAATCACGAGTCAACAAAGAGCGGAGGTATGGTGTGGTCACCGGATTCTAAAAAATTCGTGTATGTTGCTGCAAACACCCTGTTTATGTATGACGTTGAAAAGCAGCAGACTGCTCAGTTGGCATATAATCAGGCGGGTGGATTTAACGTTTCTGAGTTTTCAAAAGATGGAAATTGGCTGGTATACTCACACAGCGACGATGACCAGAATATGGATGTATTCTTGTTTGAAATTGCGGCGCGGAGGGAATACAATATCTCTCAGAACCCGTTTAGAGACTCCGGCGGTATTCTGACGCCCGACGGGAAAAAAGTAGTATTTACCTCAAGCCGCGATGCTGGTGTTAATCATCTCTTTATTGTTTCACTCGAAAGAATAAAAGAGGACCCCGATGACCCGTTGGTTAAGGAGCGATTGAAAAAAGAACGTTCTAGTGCTCAGCGTGAGACAGAGCAATTCGCACTGAGTGTTGATGTAACCGGTATAGACCGCCGTGCGGTTCAACTGACACGGGGAACAAATGCCGTCGGGAGTTATTTCCTTTCTGCCGATGGGCGGACAATTTATTACACCTCTTCGGATGATAAAGGACCAGGGCTTTTTTCAATCGGAATTGACGGCAAAAACCAGAAAAAAGAAACAGATGGGACTTTTGGCAGACTGACACCAACCTATGATAAAAAAACAGTATTTTACCAACAGCAGAGTAACATCTATAAAATGCCGCTTTCCAGCAAGTCAAAAGAGCAGATTCGGTTCACGATTAAGGTGAAAATTGATAAACGTGCTGAATGGGAGCAGATTTTTGAAGAATGCTGGCGGGTAATGAAGTACCGTTTTTATGACCCAAATATGCATGGATTTGATTGGGCATCAATAAAAAAGGAATACAAACCTCTTCTGCAGTATGTCGGAGAATATCAAGATGTCTATAGTATTGCAAATGAAATGATCGGGGAATTGAATGCCTCTCATACTGGCGTTAGCGGTCCGAGTGGTGTTGAGATTCCTTCAACCTATCAAACTCGTTTGCTGGGATTTGAAATGATGCCAGCGGACGGTGTCTATAGAATCACTCATATTTACCGGAGCGGTCCTGCCGACAAAGAATGGCTCAATCTTAAAGAGGGTGATTACGTATTAGCAATAGACAACGTTCCGCTCAAAGCAGGGGAGAATTACTGGAAAATCCTTATTAATGCGGTTAATGAATATATTCCGATAAAAGTTGCGGATACGCCCGATGGCAGGACTAACCAGCGGGATGTACGCATTAAATCGGTAACTTCCTTGAGTTCAATAAAATATGAAGAGTGGGTAGAGAAAAACCGGGAATTTGTTGAAAAAGAAACAAACGGCGAAATTGCATACGTCCATATTCAGTCAATGAATCAGCCTTCACTTGATAAGTTTTTAAACGAGATTGACCGGTATTGGAATAAGAAAGGAATAATTATAGACATCCGCTACAACGGCGGCGGCAACATTGACCAGGAACTGCTCGATATCCTTGAGCGGCGTCCGTATGAGTACTGGAACAGCCGCTGGGGAGCTTCTGCGTGGGGTCGGAGACCGAAACAGACAATTGCCGGACCAAAGGTAATGCTCGTTAATAACCGATCATTCTCTGACAGTGAGGTAACGCCAATGGGCTTCAGAGACCTTGAATTAGGGCGAATAGTCGGAACGCCAACTGGCGGCGCGGTTATTGCAACCGGCAGTTATTCCCTTATCAACGGCGGCTCGATTCGGACGCCGGGCTCTAAGGTTATGACCTATGACCCGAAAAATCTCAATAACTATGGTGTCAACCTCGAAAATTACGGTGTTCCACCCGACGTATGGGCGGAAAATACACCGGAAGATGAGCTTAAAGGTTACGACCGTGAACTTAAAGCGGCTATTGATGAAGTGCTCCGTATGCTTAAAGAGGGAACATGGCAGTATATAAAGAAATAAAATGATTAATGGAAAAAGGGGGCGTGCATATATTGTGTGCCCCTTTTTTATGAGGAGGGAATAAGATAATGTATTCCAAATCACTTCCGTTTTCTCAAAAACAGCTTGAAGATATATTAAAAATTCACCCTACTCCGTTTTATATTTATGATGAAAAAGGGATACGAGATAACACAAGAAAATTTCTTAAAGCTTTTTCATGGAACAAAGGTTTTAAAGAATACTATGCGGTTAAGGCAAATCCGAATCCTTTTATTATAAAAATACTCCATACGGAAGGGTGCGGTACTGATTGTAGCTCATTTCCCGAATTAATTATTTCCGAGAGGTTAGGCATTTCCGGTGAAGAAATACTGCTGACATCTAATAACACTTCCGCACAGGATTTTATAAAAGCAAATGAACTTTGGGCGATTATTAATTTTGATGATGTTTCTCATATTGATTTTTTTGAAAAACATTGTGGGAAAATGCCAGAAATAGTTTCGTTTCGATATAATCCTGGAAAATTATATAAAGGAAATTGTATCATCGGTAGTCCTGAAGAGTCAAAATTTGGTGTTACGAAAGAGCAGGTTTTTGAAGGTTTTGCGAAAATAAAAAGTAAAGGTATACAACGGTTTGGATTGCATACATTTATCGCTTCTAATGTTCTTGATTTTGCTTATTTTATTGCAATCGCAGATATGATGTTTAATTTTGCAATAGAATTGTATGAAAAGTTGAATATTCGATTGGAATTTATAGATATAGGCGGTGGAATCGGAATACCATACAAACAAGAGGAACAATATATTGATTTTACTATCATCAGTAACGGTATAAAACAGCTCTATACGAAAAAAATCGTCCCGAATAATTTGCATCCATTAAAAATTTTTATGGAATGTGGGAGGATGATTACGGGACCCTATGGGTATTTAATATCAAAAGTGCTCCACTTGAAGAATACCTATAAGAAATATGTTGGATTGGATGCCTGTATGGCGAATTTGATGCGTCCCGGAATATATAATGCATACCATCATATAACCGTCGTTAATAAACAAGACCAACCATTAGAAGAAGTATATGATGTAACTGGCTCAATCTGTGAAAATATGGATAAATTTGCCATTAATCGAAAATTACCGAAGATGGATGTTGATGATATTGTTGCGATTCACGATGTAGGAGCTCACGGTCATAGTATGGGATTTAATTACAACGGGAAACTCCGCTGTGAAGAACTGCTATTGCGGGAAAATGGAGACGTCGTCCAAATCAGACGCGCCGAAACTGTTGATGATTATTTAGCAACAATTGATTTTAAAAATCTGGAGCATTTTAAAGCATAATATAAAAATGCATAGCTTATATATCAGGTTGCATACTGTGTTTAAAGCGGGATGCAGGTGAGAAATGAGAAATTACAAATGCTTCGTTATTTCTCTATCTTTTCTACTTCTCCTTAAAAACAGATGGATTAATTCTATATACAAGAATAATTTTATTGAAATATAATCAAATCAATGTTATTTGTCAGCAGTTTTTTTCAGTTTTATAGAATATTTTTCCTATTACTCGTATTCTCTTAGAGAACGAGAATAGGATTGCGTTTTTAAATTGAATGAGAAAAAATAGGGCGGGAATATACCCGCCCTTATCCCTGATGTATAGAATGTAGGAGGAAAGAGAATTTCGATTTTACCGGAAGAGTGCGAGGACATTTTGAGGAGCAATGTTCGCCTGTGCCAATTGGGCTGTTGCCGTTTGCTGCAATATTTGTAATCTGGTTGATTCTACCTGTTCTTTTGCTATATCGGCGTCAAGAATACGGCTTTTTGCCGCTTCAGTATTGGTAATAGCAATACGGAGCGTCGCTTCTTTTACGGTAAGCCTGCCGATAACAGCCCCAATGGTTTGCAATGTGTCTGAAACCGTTCCGATGGCTTGGTCAACCTGTGCCTGCGCAAAGCTTGCACCAGAAGATGTAAGTACTCTATTTGCGACAAACGGTGAATCTATTCCTAAACCGGTGGCGCTGCTGTTTGCAAAAATATTGAACAACATAACATTTGTATTTTCTTCACCAGTCTGGAAATGTTTCCCGACATAGGTACCATCTAAGAGTACGTTTCTATTGAACTGCGTTTCCTTAACAATATCATTAATTTCACTTGTTAACTGAATTATTTCTGAGCGGATTGCGTTTCGTTCAGAAGACCCTAATGTGTCGTTTGCCGCCTGAATCAGCTTTTCTTTCATATTCACTAATATTTCGCTGATATTGAGAAGCCCACCTTCTGCAATAGAGAGCACATTTTTAGAAGTGCCGACATTGTCAAGTGCCGTTCCCAAACCCCTGATACGGGAATCTAACCGTCGTGAAATGACATATCCCGCCGGGTCGTCGGCTACTTCATTAATCCGTATACCGGTAGCCAATTTCAATTGGCGTTTTTCCAGGTCAATATTGACTTTTTTAAGTGCCGCTAATGCGTTAAACGCCGCTATGTTTGTGTTGATACGAGTTGCATCACCAAGAGCCATCTGGTTCCTCCTTTAACCAGCAAGAACATTATAAAAAATCTCAATGCTCTTAAACTGGATGATTGTCCTTCTGTCTCGTTTATTAAAACAATATCTCACAAACAGTTTTGCAACATCCGTGCCAACATATTGGAAAATACCTGATGATGTATACATAATAATTTAATAATAAATAACTTGCGAAGATAATTAAAACGGGATTGACAGTAGTTTGAGTATTCGAATAGGAAGTTTTTATGCAGTATTGATTCGGCAGTAATGGTATATCGAACGGGTAAATTTTGCCTCCTTTGTCTCGTTAGGAGTAAGGGCGAAGCATTTTAGGGAGAAAATGCTTCGCCCTTACTTTTGTTGAAAATATTAGGAATAAACGAATGATTTTATAAAAAAAACGTGACTTATTAGAAAAAAAGTTGTATATTTGTTTTCTTAAATGGTTAAAAATATTTAAGTTTCTTTTTATATAGAGAATATTTAATGCCAAACGGTCAAATTTTGAGAGGGAAATATGGAAACAGTTGTCAAAAAAGATGTCGTTCATCTGGTAGCAAATCAAACGGGTATAGGTAAGGATACCGTTGGTAACATTGTTGATGGAGTATTTAAAACGTTGACTGAAATATTAATGGAGGCGAATCCCGAAATCAGAATTGAGATTCGTGGTTTTGGGGTTTTAGGGATTAAAAAAGCAAAAGCGAAACCGAAAGCCCGTAATCCTCGCACAAACGAGATTATCTATGTTCCGCCGCATCGAAAAACATTTTTTAAACCCGGCAGAATGTTAACCGCAGCTCTCCAAAAACAGCGAAAAAGAAAATAATGAATCTTTGATTTAATCTGCCACTATTAAATGGGCTGACAGCGGATATCAAATATGTTGTGATTTTGAGCTCAAATATTGGTATCCGCATCCATCCCTTTCAATAAGAGTGGATATTTTGCGGTTTATTGATTTTTTATCGGTTATAATGATATATTTTTATATGTCCTATTTATAGTTATTTGATAGGATTTTCAATTTGCTCGTTCCTGTCTCTATATTTCGTCTGCAAAGGCGAAATTTTTTAATGAACTAAAAATATACTGACGGAATGAACTAAATTCCTTTTGTTATGTATAATGGTTAAAAAACATTTATACTATGTTATACTAAACAGGATATCCATAATGAAAAGCATTGAGCACAGACTCGGGGCATTTTTTACATTTCTAATAGTATTTATTGTTTATTATATTACCGTTGCGCCAACAGTACCGTTCTGGGATTGCGGAGAATTTATAGCCTGTGCAGTTACGCTTGGTGTTCCTCATCCCCCAGGGGCACCATTGTTTGTGCTTATCGGGAAACTGTTTAGTTTTTTCCCGACAGGCGCTAATTATGCCTTCCGGGTAAATATGATTTCTGTGCTTTCTTCTGCCCTTACCGTAATGATGTTGTATTTAATCATTGTCCGTTTAATAAAAAGATTCATAGAGCCTGTTGATACCCTGAAGAAGAAACTCTCACTCTACGGCGGCGGTGTTATCGGTGCATTGACATACGCTTTTACCAATTCATTCTGGTTTAATGCAACAGAAGCCGAAGTATACGCTCTGAGTATGTTATTCTTTTCGTTTAGCTTGTGGTTGATACTTCGGTGGCTGGATACGTATAAAGAACCTGCATCAATTCGGTATTTTGTCCTGTGTTTTTATTTATTCGGGCTGGCAGTGGGTATTCATCAGCTCTGTTTATTGGTAATCCCCACAATCTTTGTGATTCTGTTTTTTTATGATAGAAAATTATTTTGGAATTTGCTGCTGTTATTACCGGCATTGTACGTTTTTGGGTATTTTGTTGTTCCATTTATTGGGAAGATTATCGGTTTGCATTCGGCGTTTCCGGAGAAGCTTCAGTGGTTTATTGCTCTGCTGGTTATTGGATGTTTGTATATAATTAATAAAGTATTTCCGCTCCGGTATAATTTATGGGTGGTAGCAACGGTTTTAATTGTTGTTGGATTATCCACGTATATTGTGATTTATATTCGGGCAAATATAGGACCTGTACTCAATGAGGGTGACCCGTCGAATTGGGATCGGTTTTTGAGCTACTGGAACCGGGAGCAATATGGAACGAAAAGCCTTATTTTGACGGTGTTTGAGCGGGAGGCACCGTTCTGGTCATATCAGATTAAAAAGATGTTTTTGCGGTATTTTGCTTGGAATTTTATCGGTGAGGGTACGACATTAGGACCGGATAGATTTATCGTTGAGACGTTCAGTCCGAAGGGATTATATTATTTACCGTTTTTATTAGGACTTGCTGGTTTCGTGCATCATATTAAAAAGGACTGGAAGTTTGCGTCAGCAATTTTTACTATGTTTATATTTACCGGTGTTGCTCTTGTTATTTATCAGAATCAGGCAGACCCCCAGCCGCGTGAGCGTGATTATTTTTATGTTGGCTGTTTTTTTGCATACTCAATCTGGGTGGGTATGGGTGTTGCCGCTTTTTTAGAATATAGCGATCAGATTATAGGGTCAGGAAAGCTCAAGCGAAATTTTGTGTATGCAGGACTTGTTGTTCTCGCATTTGGTATGGGTCCGCTCATTGAATTTAATCATAATTTTCATACCCATGACCGGCATGGCGATTATATGGCGTGGGATTATTCTTACAATATCCTTCAATCCTGCGAGCAGAATGGAATAATTTTTACCAATGGTGATAATGATACATTTCCTCTCTGGTATCTTCAGCAGGCGGAGGGTATCCGAAAGGACATAGCAATTGTCAACTTGAGTCTATTAAATACTAATTGGTATATAAAACAATTAAAGTACAGCAATCCACCGATACAAATTGCGTTTTCAGATGAAGAAATAGAGATAATTCAGCCCAAACAATGGGAGGAAAAAACCATTTCTATTCCTGCTCCTGCTGCTGTCTATAATGACTACATTAAAGATGTTCATCCTTCATTTAAATTAACCCCGATAGTCCGGGATACTGTAATGACGTTTGTGGTAAAACCGACTATTTATGATGCGCGAGGCACAGCAGGATTACGGGTTCAGGATATTATGGTTGAACATATTATCCGGGAAAATAAATGGCGTCGGCCGGTTTATTATGCTATGACGGTTGCGCCAGAAAATAAAATTGGTCTTGATTCTCATTTACGTATGGATGGTCTGGCGCTCAAAATTACTCCCTATACTGTAGAAAACGGGAATTTAGCTATTGACCGTATAAGAGAGAACCTGTTTACAAAATTCAAATACCGCGGTTTAAATGACCCAAAAGTATATTTAGATACTCAAAAAAAGGACTTAATACAGAATATCCGGGTGTTGTATATAACGCTTGCAAATTATTATTTAATGGAAAATAATAAGGATGAAGCGATTAAAATGCTTGATGATTTGGAGCAGAGAACACCATTAGACCGCATTCCGTTCCCGTCATACCAGACACAACTACATATGGGATTCCTTTATTTTAATGCGGGACAGGTTGATAAATTAAAAAAAATCATCGAGCTGACCCTTCAGCGAGATGATATTAAAAACAATTCCGACGCATATATCCAGATTGCTCAAATCTATGCTTTTTATTTAAATGAAATTGACCCGGCAATAGGATTATATAAAACCGCATTGAGTTATTCTCCGAATAATGTAGATGCATATTCACAGTTAATAAGTATTTATCAGCGGAGTAAACGGTATCCTGATGCAATACGGATGCTTGAAGACTGGTTAATTAAGAATCCAAATGATACGAGTGCAAATACGATGTTACAACAAATCAAACAGATGAGTATTTCGGATACAACAGTTCGTAAATAATGTGAGACGATACGTTAAAACCGGCTTAGAGACAGCGCTTAAAATAACCATCAGCACTTTATTAATTTATTATTTATTTAAAAGTGCCAAAATTGATGTCGTTTCGCTCTATCATTCCTTTCTGAGAGTACAAAAATTCTGGGTAATATGCGCATTTGCGAGTGTCATTGTCAGCAATTTTTTGGGAACTTTTCAATGGAATCTTCTATTAAATCATTTGAATATCCGGTTACCGTTTTGGCGTGTTACATCATATTATTTTACCGGCTTATTTTTTAATAATTTTTTATTGAGTTTTATTGGCGGAGATATTATCCGGGTATACGACGTAACCAAATCTTCCGGTAAAAATTGTGAAGCGATTTCAACGGTTTTGCTTGATAGATTAATCGGTTTTGTCGCATTATCAAGCATTGCGTTTTTCGGGTTATTGGTTCTGCTTAACAAAATTAATTCATTGGAAGTATTGTATATCGTTCCGGCAATTTTTATTGGATTATGTTTTGTTATATTCTTTTTATTTAATAAGTCGTTCGCAAAACGGTTTGAATCAATCGGAGTAAAGTTAACACCCAAACGGTTTCATAACAGTTTTCGGCAGATATATAATTCGCTTAATTATTATTATGGTAATCCGGGCTTATTAATTAAAGTATTTATTATTTCAATACTTATTCAGGTTGCACGATTATATACACATTATTTTTTAGCGCTGTCAATAGGAATTTCAGTTAATGTTGCGTATTTCTTTGTATTTATTCCGATTATAACTTTGTTGATTTCACTGCCGATTACGGTTGGCGGATTCGGTGTCCGTGAATGGTCTGCCGCGGTGCTGTTTCCGTTAGCAGGCGTATCGGCTATCAATGCAGTTTTGATTGAAGAGATGGCATACCTCGTAGGAATATTAACTAGTTTACCGGGAGGAATAACCTTTGTATTCAGAAAACATACTTCGGTGCGTCCTGAGACCTGTTAAGGGAATTACCCTTATTATGTTAGCCGCTGTTACTGTTGTAAACTGCGGCAAAATAAAAACTGGATCGTATGGATTTGTAGAAGAAATTGTTGTATTCGCAGATGATGAGGATTGGTATAATGTTTCAGATGTTCTGAGTGAAGCATTAGAGCAGATTGTTATGACTCCGCAGTATGAAAAGGCTTTTACTGTTTCACATCCGACGCTTGATAATTTTGATTTTAATAAGCGAAGTAAAATGCTGTTATTAGTTGGAACACTCGAAAGCAAAGGGACAATTGGTGAATTACTCAACAGAAGTCTAAACGATGCTAACCGGAATGCCATAAAAACGGAAAAAAAATGTGCATTTCAGCAGAAGGATGTTTGGGCAGAAAACCAATATATGATGATATTGGCAGCTCCAACGATAAGCGATTTAGTCGTGCGAATTAAAGAAAACGAAAATACAATTTTTAGAGTGATGAATGATGCGGCAAATGAACTGACAAAAAAGCAACTGTATGCAACAGGGGAACAGACGAAACGTTCTGATGAGTTAATAAAGAAATTCAATTTTCTGGTGCGGCTACCGAATCAATATGTAATGGTTATCAGTCCGGAGCAAAAAATTGTAACAATCCGGAAAAATAATCCTGATAAACTTCTGACCGTGCATTGGGTGGATACAACTGAAGTAAATGAGATTCCTCATTCCTGGATTATTCAAAAGCGAAAAGAACTTGGGCAAACGGCAATGGATAACCGGGAGTTAAGTTCCAAATCGGTTACTTTTAAAAAAGTAAGTTTTAACGAATATGACGCAGTGGAGCTGCGTGGTTTATGGGAACAGAATGAAAAACATATTGGCGGGCCTTCTCTCATATATACCTTTTTTGATCCGGTTACAAGCCGAATATACCTGCTGGATATTACTGTATTTGCGCCAGAACGGATTGGTGAAAAGGTTAAATTTCTCCGTGAGCTTGAGGTTATAGCAAAAACATTTACAACAAATGTCAAAACCGCCGCTCAAAAATAGAATCATTTTACACTTTGAATATTTTTTTTAATCAATTGTATTTGTATCGTATTTAGTTCGGTTTACACATACAATTATGGAGAACGCAATGAAAGTAGTTCGTTTTGGTGTGGTCTTGATAACGTTATTTGGTATTTCAGCACTTTCAGGTGTATCAGCGCCAGCGCAAATGATAAGCTATCCGCCTGAATTATTTTCCCGAGCTGAACGAACACAATATCAGGAAACAACTCTGCATAAAGATATTGTCAATTTTGCTAATACCCTGCAAAAATACAGCCCGTTGGTACAGGTGGAAACTATTGCAACAACAAAAGGCGGAAGACCGATACTATTACTTGTACTATCAAATCCGCCCGTTAAATCTCCCCAAGAGGCAAAACGCTCAGGGAAACCAGTTATTTATATTGAAGCAAATATTCATGCCGGCGAAGTTGAAGGAAAAGAGGCATCACTGGAGCTTATGCGGGAGATTGCTCTTGGTCCTCGCCAGTATCTTTTAGAAAATCAAATTATACTTTTTAATCCTGATTACAATCCTGATGGAAACGATTCACTATCGGCGACCAGCAGATCCTCACAGGAAGGAAGTCCCCGATTAACGGGGCAACGCCCGTCCGGTGAAGGATATGATTTAAACCGTGATGCATTAAAACTTGAGGCTATAGAATCAAAAGGATTGATGAAAAATATTCTTCTGAAATGGGATCCAATTCTGTTAGTGGATTTACATACTACTGACGGTTCTTGGCACGGATACTCGCTTACGTATGCGCCGTCATATTTGACGGCGGGACATCCTGCAACCAGTAATTATACGATGGATGTAATGCTCCCGGCGGTTCAAAAAAAGGTTCTGGAGCGCTCCGGGTTGCCAATGTTTTTATATGGCGATTATAGAGCTCCCAGCCAATCCGGTGGAGAAGTGCGCTTTTCTACATATAGCCATCAGCCAATGTATGTAACTAATTCTATGGGATTGCGGAATCGCTTTGCAATATTAGCAGAGACGTTTTCCCATGACCGTTTTGAAAAACGGATTTTATCTTCCAAAATGTTTGTCCTTACCATTTTAGAATATACGAATGAACACGGTAAAGAAATGGCTGACATAATCCGCAAAGCAGAAGAAGAAACTATAAATCAGGTCATTACCAACGCCGGGCAATTCCAGAAAGGTGTCAAGTTCACTATGGTTCCGGTTGATAACAAGCCGTTTGATTTATTGATTCGAGAAATGTATGCTGATAGCTCGTCTGGAAGACGCATATCACGCCCGACCGGCAGACTGATTTACCTCCCCAATGCAATTAATTATAACCGTTTTGAACCTTCAAAGTTAAGTACTGTGCCGCGGGGGTACGTTTTTCCGGCTGAGCTTAAAAATGCGGCAGAAAAACTCCAGGAGCACGGTGTTAAAATTACAACGCTTGATAAAACGACTAAATTTACCGGTGAAGAATTTATTATCAGCAGTTTTACGCAAGCAGGAAGACCGTTTCAAGGACATCAACAGGTAACTATTGCAGGCGCTTTTCAACCCGCAGAAAAGGACTTCCCTGCTGGTTCTTATGTGGTTGACCTTGCTCAGCCGCTTGCATATTTGGTATTCTATATGTTGGAACCGGAATCCGATAACGGCTTAACATACTGGAATTTCTTTGATGATTACCTTATTAAAAGTGGTGTTGAAAAAGGAGGTGTTCCTCATCCAGTATTTAAGTATTATATTGATTATAAGAAATAAATTATGTATATTTAAAGACAATATAAAAATTATAGTTGAAAAATGTAAAAAATATGAAACTTTTTTGTTAATTTTATGTACAACATATAATATAACAATGAGAGATTTTATAATTTATTTTTTACTCATTACTTCACAATAATTTTTTGGAGGATGTATGAAAAAAGTTTTTGGATTTATCGCTTTTCTTCTGGTGTTAACAGTAGCAGTATCGCTGTTTGCTCAGAATCCCCCGACCGGACAGCGTGGTCAATTTGTGCGGCCTATGTACTTAGTTGAAAAAGACAGTGCTGCAAAATATCTGGCATTGACAGCCGCGCAAAAACCAAGGGTAAATGCAGTGATTGATTCGGTTCTAAAAGTCTGGAAACCATATATTGATGAATTAAATGTGATAAATAAGAAATATGGTTATCCAGAAACACCTATTACTGGAGCGGCAGTTGGTATGGGTGGTGGAAGAGGTGGTGGCGGCGGTGGCGGTGTAACATTAACCGCGGAACAAAGAACAGCAAGAACGGCAGAAACAACCGCGTTAAGAGATAAGTATACACCAAAACAGCCTCTATTGGATAAGTTCTATGGAGATATTCAAAAGCTCTTGACCGCTGATCAAGTAACCAAATTCAATGATGCACAAGCTTTCAATAAACCAACTTTTGTATTTGCTCGTCGCGGCGGAAATTAAAGGTAGAAAATTACTAAAAGCCCCCTCTGAGTCCCTGTGGGGGCTTTTTTTATTTATAGAACTTATGCATAATGAGGGCTCCCCCTCAATTTTATCTGTTTTAATGAGAAATATATAATAATGTGAAACTTTTTTACTAATTTCGTGTAAAATATACTTATATAATAATGAGAGTTTTATAATTTACTTTTTACTCATTACTTCACAATAATTTTTTGGAGGATGTATGAAAAAAGTTTTTGGATGTGCAGTATTTCTTCTGGTGTTAGCGTTTGCAGCATCACTGTTTGCCCAGAATCCGCCTACTGGTCAAAGGCAAGGAGGTCAGAGAGGACCTTCTTACAACTTGCTTGATAAAGACAGCACTGCTAAATATCTGGCATTGACCGCCGCGCAAAAACCGAAGGTGAATGCGTTAATTGATTCACTGATAAAAGTATACAGACCATATATTAATGACCTGAATGTAATAAATAAGAAATATGGTTTGCCAGAACAAACCCTTACCGGGGGAGGCGGTATAGGTGGTGGAGCAGGAGCAAGAGCCGGCGGTGGTGGCGGCATTGGTAATATATCCCAGGAGCAAATACAACAATATATGGCAGATAGAACAGTAATACAGGAAAAGTATACACCAAAACAGCCTCTATTGGACAAGTTTATCGGGGATATTGAAAAATTAATGACAACCGAAGATCAAAAGACCAAATTCACCGATACCCGTACGTTACGGAGACCAACTTTTACAGTCGGTCGTCGCGGCGGAAATTGAAGGTAGAAAATTACTTAATTACAAAAAGCCCCCAATCAGTCCCTGTGGGGCTTTTTTATTTCTATAATGAACTTCTCTTTCAATGTAAACTATCCTATCGTCTACAATCTACTTTAATTAATTAACTCATTACTGTCCGGTTAAAATCCGATGTTGTATAATCCAACAAAGCAGGATGAGACCCCCTTTTAATCTCCCCCTTAACAACGAGGGGAGAAATCCCTTCTTAATCTCCCCCCTAATCCGCCAAGAAGCGGAGGGGAGAAATATCATTCCCCTCTCCGCCGTCCGCCGTTCCACTACGCCTTTTTTATGGCAGACCTGTCCGCCGTCTTTATGGCGGATGGCGGATTTGGCGGATTAAGGAGGGGATTAAAGGGTGGTCTTTTTTCCCCTCCTGTGTTTAAGGAGGGGTTAGGGGTGGTCTTTCCTCTCTTATCAAAGAGCGATGATAACAGTGTCATATACTGTTTAATCATTATTCCAAATAGAATTGAGACCTTGTAACTTATTATTCTTGATTTAATTAAATATAGTCGTTAAACTTTTACCGGACACTAATGTAAATAACTATAAAAAATCATTGAATATAATCACTCTATAAAGTATATTGTGCCTTCTTATAGAGAGATGTGCTTTGTATTGAAAGGATTATCCGAATGGGGGAAAAACGGCAATTTTACATATCTGATTTGTTAATGATAATTGTGGGAACTATCTGGGGTGTCAATTATGTATTTATTAAGATTGCTCTCCGTGAGATGCCTCCTTTTATGTTTAACGTGCTCCGTTTTATCGGCTCATCACTCTTTTTTATTATTTTTTATCGTTTTTATATAAAAGATTTTACATTTATAAAAAAGTATCTCTTGCAGTTATTGTTTTTGGGGATTATTGGGCATACAATAATGCAGGTCTTATTTATAAAGGGTGTTTCATTAACCAGTGCAAGTAATGCTTCTCTGATGTTTGCGACCACCCCGCTGTATGTGGGGCTTTTGTGTATTTTATTAAAACAGCAGCGGGTAACTATATGGACCTGGGTAGGAATACTGTTATCATTAATAGGAGTTATGCTGATTGTGAAAAGCACTGGAAATGGACTTGAATTTTCCAAAAAGCATTTATGGGGTGATGTCTGCGTTCTATGTTCTTCATTGTGCTGGAGTGTTTTTACGGTGTTTGTGCGACCGTTCGTAAAAAATGGTTCTGTGATGGCGGTTGTTGCAATAACGATAATTTTTGGGACGGTGTTTTTAATCCCTGTCGGAATCCCCGATATGCTTAAAACGAACTGGTTAGAGCTTTCACTCACAAGCTGGAGTATGGTAATAATTTCGTTTGTTTTTGCGAATATTTTTGGATATATAGTCTGGTTTTATTCGTTACAGAAAGTAGGCAGTGTACATACGGCGATTTATCAAAACCTTGTGCCGATTTGTGGTGTTATTTCGGCTTCGCTGTTTCTTGGTGAACAGTTAACAATGAATATTGTGATTGGTGGTATCTGTATTATTGCCGGCATTACCGTAACGCGGTTGTCAAGTGGAATTAAAAAAGAACCATACTCTGAAAATATTTGAGAAAATATATTTATAATTTCAAAAAACAAATAAAGTTCTTGGATTTTTGAAAAAAAAATTGTATATATAACAATAATAATTTGAATTAATGTGTTGTATCATAGATAATATATAAAAGGAATTTTACTTTATATGATTTCTGTATTCATTAAAAACCACCATCGTAAGCACCATCATTATTTCTAGAACTGGGATACGGAATACAGGATCATTACATTCTATATAATTATTTAAAGCAAAACCCACCTGATTCCGGTGGGTTTTTTATTATCTATCAAAATATAACAAATCGTTGGAGTCTGTTTAGAAATGGGTATTAACGGAAACAGAGAAAAAGTTGTTCGGATTGGGCTCCCATTGGGAAGTTTAGAAGAAGCAACAATGACCTTGCTTGAAAAAGCAGGATATAAATTCAATCGGAATGGCAGGTCATATTATCCTTTGGTTGACGACGATGAATTAGAGGCGGTAATGATTCGAGCTCAAGAAATTGCCGGATATGTTTCTAAAGGGATTTTCGATGCTGGTATCACAGGCAAGGATTGGATTCTCGAAAATAAAGCGGATATTGTAGAAATAGAAGAATTAATCTATTCAAAGCAATCAATGCGCCCTGTTCGATGGGTTGTTGCCGTTCCTGACGATTCACCCATTAAAATATTAGAAGATCTTAACGGTAAACGGATTGCAACGGAACTTGTAAATACAACCCGTAGCTTTTTATCAGGTCGTAAGATTGTTGCAGAAGTAGAGTTCTCCTGGGGAGCGACAGAAGTAAAATCACCGATTCTCGTGGATGCAATTGTGGAAGCGACGGAAACCGGCAGGTCATTAAAAGAGAATAATCTCCGCATAATAGATACTATTTTAATATCTACACCTCGTTTGATTGCAAATAAAGAAAGCTATCTCAAACTATGGAAAAAGGAGAAAATTGATCAGATAGCAATGTTAGTCAAAGGTGCTTTAAACGCTTCCGGTAGGGTAGGATTAAAATTCAATCTTCCTCAAATACAAATTCAAGCTGCACGTGAAGTCGTTACAGCTATGAAGGATCCAACAGTTTCTTCTCTGTTAGATGAAAATTGGGTTGCGTTGGAGATTATAATCCTTGAAAAAGAAGTGCGGGCAATTATCCCGAAGCTGAAAAAAATCGGTGCTCGTGATATCATCGAATATCCGCTGAATAAAGTGATTTATTAATATTTTTCTGATACATTTAAACCTAAATTGAGGTTATATCATAATAACAATGAATATAGTTCAGTCTGCAGATGAATTGATACGTTTCTGGTTTACTTCCAGAGATGAATATAATGAACCCGTTTCGAATACCGTTCGTGAAATTTTAAAAAACATAAGAAAAAAAGGCGATACTGCACTCTATGACTATACACAGCGTTTTGATTATGTAGATATTAAGGAAATTCAAGTAGCTCCGGAGATTATTGCTGTGGCAGAAAAAAAACTTAATCCAGCATTCCGAAGCATACTTGAACAAGCAGGGGAGAATATCCGACTATTTCACAAGCGTCAATTACCGGAAAGTTGGATGGATAAAAGCGCTCATGGTATAGAATTGGGACAGCAGTATTCACCGCTTGAGTCAGTTGGTGTATATATTCCGGGAGGCAGGGCGGTATATCCATCAACGATGTTAATGAACTGTATTCCTGCTCAGGTAGCAGGTGTTGAGCGGATTGCAATAGTATCACCGCCAAGGCAGGACGGTGAAATATCGCCAGTACTATTGGGATGTGCAGGATTAATCGGTATAAATGAAGTATATCGGATCGGCGGTGCGCAGGCAGTCGGTGCACTCGCTTTTGGTACAGAATCAGTTAAACCTGTTGCAAAAATTACCGGACCAGGCAATAAATATGTTAATGAGGCGAAGAAACAAGTATTCGGGATTGTTGGCATTGATTTACCGGCTGGTCCTACTGAAATGGTAATACTGGCTGATGAATCGGCAAAACCATCTTTTATTATTTGGGATCTGCTTGCACAAGCAGAGCACGATCCCGACGCACAAACAGCATTTTTAACAACAGATCTAGACCTGTTCAAAAATGTTTTAAACGAATTAAACACTGCTATTGAAAAGTCTCCCCGCAAGGAAATAATCGAAAAATCACTGAATGAACACGGTTTTGCCTTAATGATACCATCAGTTTCAAAAGGATTAGAGATTATTAACAAACTTGCTCCGGAACATTTAGAATTAATGGTTTATAATGCAGATGAGGCTGTGAAAAGTATCCGAAATACGGGAGCAATATTTTTGGGTAATTATTCTCCCGGTGTGGTTGGGGATTACTGGGCGGGTCCTAATCATACATTACCGACCGACGGAGCCGCTGCGTTTGCTTCTCCATTGAACGTGCTTGATTTTATGAAATTCTCTTCAACAATAAAATATTCAATGGAATCTCTTCTCCGTGTGAAAAATGCAATCAGTGCGTTTGCACAGACAGAACAACTATATGCTCATGCTCAATCGGTAGAGGTACGAAATGGTTAACTGGCGAGATATGATTAAAAAAACTATTAGAGAGAAAAAATCCTATTCATTTAATGAAATTATAGCGAATGTTAAATTGAACCAGAATGAAAGTCCATATGATATTCCTGATAAGGTTAAACATATTATTCTGGAACGCTCTTTAAATCGGGAATGGAACCGATACCCTTCTATCAATGGTTCTCCCTTGCGAAAAGCACTGAGTCATTACCTAAATATCCCAGTTGAACAAATTATTATTGGTGTCGGTTCAGATGAATTATTAGGAAATACTGCCGTATTAATTCTTGACAAGGATAAAACAGTGTATATTGTTGAACCGACCTTTCAAATTTATAAACAATTGGCGCTTGTTGATGAGGCGAGACTTATCATAGGAAGGCTTAACCCTGATTTCTCATATCCGATAGACGAAATGGTGCGAGTATTGCGTACTAAATCAATTGATTTATTTATAATTGCGGCGCCAAATAATCCTACGGGTACACCGCTTGATATATATAGTTTGGAAGATCTTATAAAAGTTGCACCAGGATTGGTAATCGTAGATGAGGCATATTATGAGTTCAGCGGTGTAACAATGCTTCCCCTTATGCAAAAATATGATAATCTCATAATAACGAGAACCTTTTCAAAAGCATTTAGTCTTGCAGGATTACGAGTAGGATATTTAATAGCCAGTCCGGAGATTATTAATTTTATATGTAAATCCCGGTTGCCATTTAGTGTTAATATATTTTCTGAAACTGCCGCTTTAACATTATTGGAAAATCCCTCGTTTATAATGGAAAATGTAATAAAAATTCTTGACAGTAAAGAAAAGTTATATAAGGAATTGATAAAAATTCCCGGAATAACAGTTTATCCTTCTGCGACTAATTTTTTTATGATAGATACTGGTATAAGCGGGACTGAAGCGGCGGTTCGAATCGGGCAATTGGGAGTAGCTATACGGGATGTCTCAGATCATCCGATGACTATAAATTGCATTCGGATTACTGTTGGAACACCGGAAGAGAATCAATCGCTCCTGAAAGCATTGAAATTATTTATTGAAGGTAGAAATTGTGGATAACGTACAATACACTACTGATATAGAAAAATACGTTACTAGGATTGATTTACTAATATTTGACATTGATGGAGTGTTAATTGATACTCGTCCTTCATTTATTGCAACTATTGCATTTACATCTCAGTTTTATGTTACTGAACTATTGAAACTGCCAATAGATGTCAGCGACGTTTCAGTGAAAGATGCCATAACTTTTAAAGGATACACCGGATTTAATAATGATTGGGATGTAACCGAAGGACTAATTATCTATTGTTTATTGCGATGGAGGAGACCGGAAACTACAGGATCGCTTCGGGATTTTATGCAGGATGTTACTAATGCGGGCACCGGTTTAAGCGGGATTGACTCCTTTATAAAACAGAACTTTTCACCCGAAGACTTTGAGTGGATTCAGAAGCATGTAAATAAAGAACGAGTGCGAAAAACATTTCAAGAGTTCTATGGCGGTGAAAAGTATTGCGAATTGCTCTATGGTTTTTGTCCGCAGTATTACTTAGGTGCTGGAAGTGTTGAGAATGAGATAATTTTATTAGATAAGGAGCTTGTAAAACGCTGGAAAGGAAATACTGGAATATTAACCGGCAGAATGAAAAATGAGACTGAATTAGCTTTACAAATGCTTGATTTAACAAAGCTTGACCGGTCTTTAGTACAATATACCGATCATATTTTACCTGATAAGCCGCATCCCGCAAAAATAGAAAAGATTTTGCACTCTGCGAAAAGTAATATGGCGTTATATATTGGTGATTCAATAGATGATTTCCTTACGGTTGTTAATTATAATCAGCTTGGTAAAAAGAGCGAACTGCGGTTTGGTTTGGTTTCTGAAGACGATATTAGATTTCCTGAATCCGCTCGTATATTTCAAGCACCCTCAGTAAACGATTTTATTCGGTTTGTTATTAAAAGAAATAGCCGGATAATTCCGTTATAAAGAAGATTGTTCTGTTTTTAATATAATAAATTACATCCGCGACTCAGATTGAAAGGAACAAAGCCAATGCGGACAGCAACGATAATGAGAAAAACGAAAGAAACGGATTTCACTGTTTCCATTGATCTTGATGGTACTAAAAATTGCAGTTGTAAAACGGGAATCAGCTTTTTTAACCATATGCTGACACTGTTTGCATTTCACGCCGGGTTTGATTTAGCAATTGTCGGTAACAACGATTTAGAGATAGATGCTCATCATACAGTTGAAGATGTTGGATTAACACTCGGGCAAGCTTTTAGAAAAGCACTCGGAGATGAACTTGAAATAAATCGTTTTGGCGAAAGTATTGTTCCGATGGACGAGAGTCTCTCACATGTTGTTATTGATATTTCTGGGCGCCCGTATCTCATATTCCAAGCCGAATTTAAACAGCCGGTTGTCGGTGATATGGAAACAGAATTGATCAGAGAATTTTTTAAAGCATTTGTGCAGGAAAGTAAAATTACTCTCCATATAATTAATTTATACGGGGAAAATACCCACCATATTTCTGAATCAATATATAAGTCTTTTGGGCGGGCAATAGCCCAAGCAGTGCATAAAACTGCTGGTGGGACACCATCTACAAAGGGAGTATTATGATTGCTATTATAGATTATGGCACCGGCAATCTAAAGAATGTTATAAATGCCCTTGATTACCTTGGAATTCCCTCAGAAATTACCAGCAATACCAAACAACTTGCTCAAGCGGAAAAAATGATTCTACCCGGTGTCGGGGCATTTGTTCCCGCTATGGAACAGCTTACAAAAAGCGGTCTCGCTGAAATTATAAAAGAGCGGATTTCAAAAGGTGTCCCTTTATTAGGAATTTGTTTGGGGATGCAATTACTGTTTTGTGAGAGCGAGGAGGATGGTTTAACACAAGGATTAAATATTATCAAGGGAAGAGTAATTCGGTTTGCCGGTTCATTAAAAATTCCTCAAATCGGTTGGAACAGTCTCGAGTTTGTAAAACAGACGCTCATCTGTCAGGGAATTCAGAATAATAGTTATGTATATTTTGCTCATAGTTACTATTGTATCCCGGATGATGAAGATAGTATTACAGCCTGGAGTGATTATGGTGGGCGTTTCGCTGCAATAGTTGAAAAAAATTCGATTATTGGCCTTCAATTCCACCCGGAAAAAAGCCAGCAAGTCGGTCTCGTTATGCTGAAAAATTTCTATGAGTTATATTAGGAGCTGTAGCACTCTCAAACTTATTAGAGACTAAGAAAATCAAAATTTGAAATTAAAGAACTGTTTTAAACAATATGCTGTTAATCCCGGCAATAGATATTAAACAAGGACGTTGTGTCCGCTTGTATAAGGGAAATTATAATTCTGAAACGAGTTACGGGGACAATCCTTGTAATGTTGCTGTTGAATTTGAGAAACGCGGTGCAAAACGTCTTCATATCATTGATTTGGATGCTGCTATAACTGAAAAGAGTTTCAATTTCCCTTTAATAGCGGAAATCTGCAAAACAGTGCATATCCCGATAGAATTCGGTGGAGGTGTCCGCACGGTAAAAAATGCAGAAAAATACCTTGAAACCGGCGTCAGTGAAGTAATCCTCGGTACCATCGTTGTTAGCGAACCAAGAATAGCATCGGAAATAATAAAAATATGCGGTAATAAGTATATTCAAATTGGATTTGATTTCTTAGACAAAACTATCGCTATTAAAGGATGGCAAGAACTTATACCGCTCAATGTCTCAAATGAAATATTAAAATGGAAAAACGCTGGTGTTGAACGGTTTATCTTGACTGATATTAGTAAGGATGGATCACTCCAGGGACAAAATATTTCTGTTTTTTATTCTATTGCAAGAAAAACCCAAGTGAAGATTACCGTATCTGGGGGTATATCCAAACCAAAAGATATTGAAAAGCTTATTCAGCTTGAATCGTTGGGTGTTGATAGAGTTATTGTTGGTAAAGCTATTTACGAAGGAACAGTAACAATAGAGGAGTTCTGTTAATGCTTGCAAAGCGGATAATACCCTGTTTGGATATGAAAAATGGGCGTGTTGTCAAAGGTGTGAATTTTGAAAGGTTGCGGGATGCCGGAGATCCTGTTACGTTGGCCAAGCGATATGATGCGGAAGGAGCTGATGAACTGGTATTCCTTGATATCACAGCATCGAAAGAACGGCGGAAAACAGTTGTCGAGCTTGCACGTTCCGTCGCAAAGGAGATATATATTCCTTTTACTATTGGCGGGGGTATTCGAACAACTGATAATATCCGTGAAATTATCCGGCAGGGTGCTGATAAAGTATCAATCAATACGGCGGCGTTGAATAATCCGAATTTAATTACTGAAAGTGCTCGGATGTTTGGTTCGCAATGTATTGTTGTAGCAATTGACATAAAGCGGACACATAACGGTCGGATGGTTTATACGTATGGAGGTACAAAAGATACCGGACGTGATGCTTTTAAATGGGCAATAGAAGTGGCTGAACGCGGAGCCGGAGAAATTTTATTGACCAGTATAGATACTGATGGAGTTCAGACCGGTTTTGACGTTGAGGCAATTTGCAGAATTAGTGAAAGTGTCACGATTCCGGTTATTGCATCAGGTGGCGGTGGGAAATTGGAGCATTTTTACGAAGCTATTGTATATGGGAAAGCAGATGCTGTTCTTGCCGCATCAGTGTTTCATTACGGCATAATAACAATTGAGCAAATTAAAAACTATTTGTATGAAAAGAATATACCGGTGAGGTTTATATGAATCCGTTTATTGATTTGTTGAAGTTTGATGATAAGGGACTCATACCAGCGATTGTTCAGGATTATGAAACAAATGAAGTATTGATGCTTGCCTATATGAACCGTGAAGGACTTCAGAAAACTTTTGAATTAGGAAAAACCTGCTTTTTCTCCCGGTCACGGCAGGAACTCTGGATTAAGGGTGCAACCAGTGGAAATACTCAGGAAGTCATAGAAATCCGTTTTGACTGTGATGCTGATGCGCTTCTTGTTTTTGTAAAGCAAACCGGTGTCGCTTGTCATACCGGCAACCATTCCTGTTTTTTTCATCATATAAATTGTGAGGGTAATGTATTGAATGTGGAATAAATTGCATTGTAAATTGATTATGAATAATGTTTGTCAGGATAAATCACAAATTATCATTTCGTTATTTGTCCTTGAAACCATTAGATAGTTCTAAGACGAAAGAATGTCTATGGAAAATAAAAAAATTGAAGTGACCAAGATTGATGAATACCGCTGGGAAGTGCCCCAGCAAGGGGATATGAAGGTGCCGGGAAAGATATTCGCAGACCGGAATCTTATCAAGGATATTTACCTTGACCAGTCTATTCAGCAAGTGGTCAATGTTGCTCATCTGCCGGGTATTATAACGGCATCATTGGCAATGCCAGATATTCATTGGGGATATGGATTCCCGATTGGTGGGGTTGCCGCAATGGATGTTGAAACCGGAGTTATCTCTCCGGGCGGTGTGGGGTATGATATAAACTGCGGTGTTCGGCTCATTCGGACGAATATGCACAAAGAGGAAATACTGCCAAAACTTCGTGATTTAGTGTGTAATCTCTACAGTGCTGTTCCGTCCGGTGTGGGTTCGTCAGGCTCGTTGAAATTATCGGTAGCAGAGGAGAAAAAACTGCTGATAAAGGGTGCAGAATGGGCTGTTGAGCATGGATATGGCACAGCTTCAGACCTCGAGCGGATTGAAGAAAACGGTAGTCTTGACGGAGCAAATCCTGAAATGGTCAGCAATCGGGCGCTTGAACGAGGCGCCCAGCAAATCGGCACTCTTGGAAGCGGAAATCATTTTCTTGAGATTGGATATGTTGATGAAATCTATGACGAGAAAGCCGCAGGAGCATTAGGTTTATTTTTAAATGGAGTTACTATCACTATTCATACTGGTTCACGCGGATTCGGATATCAGGTGTGCGATGATTATTTAGCAGTGATGATATACGGCATTATACTTCCGGACAGACAGCTTGCCTGTGCACCGATTCAATCAAAAGAAGGCAAGGAGTATTTAGCCGCAATGGCGTGTGCCGCTAATTACGCCTGGGCAAACCGACAGGCAATTATGCACTGGACACGGGAAACATTCGCAAAAACATTGAACACTGCACCCTCCGATCTACAAATGAACCTCGTCTACGATGTCAGCCATAACATCGCAAAAATAGAAAAACACATTGTAAACGGCAGAGAACGAACGGTATGCGTTCATCGAAAAGGCGCCACCCGTGCACTTCCGCCGGGACATCCACAGGTTCCGGCCGTATATCAGAACATCGGCCAACCGGTGTTGATTCCCGGTGATATGGGGCGGTATTCGTATGTGCTCCTTGGCACGAATCAGTCCCTTGAGGAAACTTTTGGCTCGACCTGCCATGGGGCAGGACGCGTTATGAGCCGAAATCAGGCGGTAAAGGTAAGCAGGGGGCGGGATATAATCCGTGAGCTTGAAAAAAAAGGTATTATCGTACAAGCACACGGACGGGGAACGTTGAATGAGGAAATCCCCGAAGCATATAAAGATGTACAGGACGTTGTTGAAGTCGTGCATAATGCCGGTATCTCCCATAAAGTCGCCAGATTGAAACCCCTCGGAGTTATTAAAGGATGAAAAAACCTTTGATTTAATCGTACTTTTGTCATTCCCTGCCTGCCTCTTCCTTGTTTGTTTAGGTTTATGGCAGAGACATCCCGAGTACTCGGGATAACCTGAACCGCGGGAAAGATACTTTTTGTATTGAATTTTTGTGGAATTTTGTATATTGTTTTAGATAGAATAAATTTAGCTTTGGGTGGCACCCCCATTCCTGCATTGCGGGACTGGGGGCGTTGTAATTGTGACTTTTTTCTATGAAAAATATTAAATATAACAAGGATTTTGATGCCCTTCTTTTTAAAAATGATTCAAGAGGCGATAAATGACAAAAATTGTCAGGAGTATGAAATCCGTGCATTCAGCCACAAGGATGGTATATCCCAATCAGGTTCCTATATACCACCAAATTCGTAAGGATATCCGAACTTGATTCGGATATGAACGAGTTATAAGAAATTTTGTTTAAAGATACAAAAATATGAATAGAACAGAACTCGGATCAAAAACTGCAAAAGGTGGATTTGCAAATGAGAGGGCGATTTGCGACAAATTTAATAACTGGAAAAAGGATAAAGAAGCACAAGAATGGCTTAAAATTATGGGTTACAATATTAAAAAACTTGATTCTGTAAAAGCAATTCAAATTCCTACCAGAATAAAGAAAAGCGATGTAAGTAAATATGAAATAGAAGAAAAAGAATATGAGACATTGATAAAATTTAAAAAAGCTGATGCACAAAATAATAAGTTTGAATATAAAATGTGTAACTGTCCAAGAGAATTTTGGGAAATCATAATTGTTGATTCTGATGAGAATTATAAAGATGGAACAACTATTTATTATCACTGTGATTACTGCAGTGAAGATTTTATAGTAAAAGATTTTGAAACTGAGAAAATCTTATTTCAAAAGCAAATCTATACAAGATAATAGTCCTATTGAAAAAATTGGAACAGGTCTTGTTTGTTCTTTAGAAACATTCAAGAGTGTTAAAATTGAAGGTTCTTCTCCAAATGTGGTGCACTATTGTATGGAAATTAACATATATTAATTTCTATAACTATATTTAATATAAACACATAATATTCATTCGGCGTTTGTCTTGTGCAATTGGTTATGATGTGTTATTATGATGTTCTTGTTGATTCAGGTTTTAATAGGTAAAATTGATTCGTACCTGTCTTTCCCCCGAGTACTCGGGGGAATCCAGCCAAGAAAAAATTATTGATAAAGGTATTGAGGAATTTATATGACGAGCTATAATAAGATTTAGAGGGTTTGTTAGACTCGTCTGGATTCCCGCCTGCGCGGGAACGACAGGAAGTGAAAAATTGGGAATAACAGGTGATACGAGTGGTATGTAACATAAATATTTTACATAAAATAAATAAGGTTCTTTTCCAAATGTGTTGCTATAGTCAGATAAATCAGTCAGAGACAGATCCCCGAGTACTCGGGGCGGAAAAACTCAATAGAGCACCATACATAGCACCTAAATTTGAGAAGAAACTTAATTTTAGAAAGAATTAAACCTATACAAGGCATTTCGTGCACAAACGGTTGTTACATACCATTAACGTTTCTTCTCCGCCAGAGGCGGACTCCCTGTTTTTGAATCTTTTTTTTATAACGATTGCTTTTGCGTTATTCGTTATCGGGTATCGGGTTTTTGAGTCTGACCAACTGCAATATTTGCTTCTTCCATTTCGGACACTGTATACAAATTTTTGCCCGCAGGACTGGTTTGTCTGGCAGACGTCGCATTACCATTACTCGTTTTCATATCTTGTCCAATTTTTATACTATATTTCTGCCGGGCATCTGGAGATAGCATTTTTTCTTGGATGGGCGATTGTCATTTTTGGCGTGATTCACAGCCTCTATCGGTTGACGATTGTAACCGGCGGAGAGTACGTCCATTTTGTTGGCGTTCTCCTGATGCTCGCCGTGTACTCCTCGCACGGTTTAGGGGATTCAATCGTCTATACCAATACATTTATTCCAACAGGCATAGCATTCGCTGTTTCCATTTATGCGTTTTCATATCTTTTTGAGGGGAAATTTATTGCTTCATTTTCATTATTAGGAGTCGCCGCATTTATTCATGTAAATTACGGTATTATCGGTTTCCCCGTTTTTATCTTGTATTTATTTGTAACCAATAAGCCGGTTCATATTAAGCGTGTCAGTGTCGGAATTGTGGTATTTTTAGCGCTGTCACTGCCGATGCTGATGCCGACTGTATTTAAATTCAAGGACGGCGGTGACTGGTTGTGGCTATCGTATTTATTGCGTTCGCCGCATCACTACGACCCGCGGGTTTTTGGCTGGGTAGAGTGGACGGAAACGCTTCTGCCGATGGTATTGGCATTGTGGTTGAGTGTACGATTGTGTGAATCAATCCCTCCGGGAAAAGAATTCAAACAATTACTCCTGTTGATTGGCATAATCAGCATTGTATGTTTAGCAGTGCTGGGTTTTAATATATTTTTTCCGCAGAGATTGCTTTTTTATAAAATATATGTGTGGCGGTTGGCACCATTTTTATTGATTTTTTCATATATCATTATCTCGCGTGTTTGTATGAATCCTCAGATATGGAATCGCTATGGAGTGAGTGTTATTGTTTTGATAATTACCGCATTTTTGGTAATTAATTATGGCGCTATGAGAGGAATTTTGAGAGCATTTCTTCTATTTATCGGAATATATACTTTGCAGAAACTGTATATAAAACGAGCGACTGTGCCTGGAGTTACAACTGCCCTTATAGTATTTATACTTGCTACCAGTGGATTCAAGGGGATTCATATATACAATCACAATCCGGAAATGGAGTGGATTCGGAAAAATACTCCTGAATCGGCTCTCTTTATGATACCGCCTGATTTGGGAACAGTCCGATTGCTTGCCCGCCGGTCAGTTATTGTGGATTTGAAATGTGCTCCCATTGGTGTGGGTAAAGAAATGTATGAATGGAAAAAACGGTTAGAAACCGTTACCGCCAGCCCGCCATTAGAATCTCTTGGGATTGTCGGGTATGATTTATGGAATGTTCTCACTGACAATTATTTAAAGGTAACGCCTGAGCAAGTTCGAGCTGTTATGAATCAGTATGGTGCAGTATATTTTATTACCTATCCAAACCATAAAAATATTACATTGTTTGAAAGTAGTAGCTTTGAAACTGTTTATTCCTCTAAAACATTAATTATCTTCTTTAAGAAGGAATAATTTATTATTTTGTAAAGAAAAAATTTCTGGAGTACATACAATGTTCATTCATCCGCGCTATTCAGTAGTAATCCCCTTTTATCTGGAAGGGGAAACGGTGGAAAAGATGATAACTGCCGTTCGGACTGCTCTGACCGGGATGAACGAGCCGTATGAAATTATCTGCATAGATGACGGTTCTCCCGATACTACCTGGGATACAATCCAAAGAATAGCTCATGCTAATTCGGATGTACGTGCGATTCGTTTCAGCCGAAATTTTGGCAAAGAATCGGCGATCTGCGCTGGATTGGAAATAGCGCGCGGTGATTTTGTTATAACCCTTGATGGTGACCTCCAGCATCCACCGGAATTAATTCCAGAATTCATCCGCATCCAGAAGGAAACCGGAGCTCATATTATAGATGGAGTTAAAGAATCCCGGGGGAAAGAGCCATTCATTACAAAACTTGGAGTGCGGGCGTTTTATTTTCTGATAAATAAATTGTCGGGTTATGATTTGGCGGGTGCGTCGGATTATAAGTTGTTGAGCCGGACTGCATTGAATGCCTGGTGTGCTCTGCCGGAAAAACGGACATTTTATCGTGGAATGAGTGCCTGGATTGGATTTAAACGAGCAGAAGTGCGGTTTTCTGTTGCACCCCGTCAGCAGGGAATGACAAAATGGTCATTTATCCGGTTAATAAAATTAGGAATTTCCAGCATCACGTCATTTTCATCGTTTCCTTTGCATTTTGTAACGTTGCTCGGATTTTTATTTTTATTGTTTGCAATTGGATTAGGGATTCAAACGCTTTATCGGAAATTCACCGGCACTGCCGTCAGCGGATTTACTACCGTTATTTTGCTTCAGCTTATTATCGGCAGTCTTGTGATGATTGGTGTCGGTATCGCCGGCGAATATATAGGAAAGATATATGATGAAGTTAAATACCGCCCCCGATATATAATTGCAGAAAAAATAAATTGTGAAAATGATAATGAGAAAAAAAAATAATATAGTAGTTGGTAGCCGCGGCGTGAGCCCCAGAGAGGGATGGCTCTGCCACCGTCCATCTGGGGCAGGTTTTAGCTTACGCCTAATCAAGGGTTTCAAATAACATTTGAGATGTATTTGATAGTATATAAGACTGCTAAAAATAATGTTTTATTCTATAGTCTTTCTGTGAAACACTGATGTATATAAACTGCGGAGCTCTTCTGCAGAGATTGCGCGGAATATAAATATGCATCCCCCATACGCTATGAAACCTGCAAAGACAGCTATCCAAATTGATGCGAATATATCAACAATTATTGTGCTGACAAACATAAATACTGCGGCTATAAATATGCGTGCAGTATCGGAATGAAAAAATGAATAATGAAGACTTTTTTGTGTGGAAATCAAATAAATAATTGTTAAAACGCATTCAGAGATGACAACCGCCCAGCACCCGCCGATATACCCCATTTTTGTAGAAAGCAGGCTGAACAGGGAGATTTTAAAAATAAGCCCGATGCTGTTGATTATGAGCACTTGTTTTTGCTTGTCAAGTGCATACAGTGCATATAAGCTGATATAATTGATGAAGAAGGGAATATACTGCCATACCAAGATTTGTAATGTAATTACCGATCCAGAAAATTGTTCGATGCCGTAAAATATACTGATAATTTCTTTCCCTGCAGCCATGAATAATACAGAAACGGGAAATCCTAACAACAGAAGAAATTTTATACTTTTTACAAGAATTGTTTTGAATTGGTCGGAGTGTGCTCCGGCAATTCGGGAAAGCACCGGGAAAATGGTATTTCCGACAACAAAATTAAACAGTGTTAATCCCTCAAGTGTCTGTTGAGACGTTTTAAAAAGACCTGTTTCAAAATCCCCGCGAATCCATGAAAGAATAATGACATCAATCCGCATATAAAGAGCCGTTACAATAGCTGTGGCGAAAAAAGGTATTCCCTGCCAGACGAGAGATTTTATTGCAGTAAATGAGGTAATTTCGCTTGCCAAGAGTCTGCCTCTGGTAGAAAAGAAACGTTTATATATCCAGACAAGTGCAATAAGTGCTGAAATAAGCGGGGCAAGTGCATACCCGATGAACGGTGCTTCAACACTTAAGCCTAATAGTAATAGCGGAAACGTAAAAAGTATTAAAAAACCATTGCGAAAAATGTATGCAATACCATATAAATCCTGCCGTTCATAAGCTTGAAAAAGAGAGATAACTGAATTAAAAAGAGGCCAGGTAAAAAGAACAAAAATGACTTCAATATATATGTTTTGTTTGACCGGGTCTGTCTCTATAAAAGAGGCATAGATGCCAATGATACTGCTTGACAGAATTGCCAGTGCATATTTTATCCAGAGTGGTAGAAAAAAGTATATCCGGCTGTCCTCCCGATTCTGGGCAATAGCTTTTACCATAAACGGAGTCATTCCGTAATCAATAAGCACATCTAAAATCATAATGAGATTGAAAAAATATCCATACACGCCCATTAATTCAGGACCTAATGAGCGGGTGATAATAATGATAAAAATATAAATAAATACTTTGGCAAGTATTTGTAAAAATGCAAGGGAAACAATATTTTTTGCAATCTGCTGAAGCATAATTACCTTATTTATAAAAGTTATATTAAAAGTACAAATATTTTTTAATTAAAGAAAATAAAACCTTTTGGAATTGGAAGTGTCTTCAAATTATTTGTTTTTATGATTGACAAAAAGCTGACTATTATATATTTGGCGGCGGCAGGCTTTAGCCTCCGTTAATTCGAAAGTTTTAAGAGATAATATTCTTTTTCCCGATTTTCTTTGTTTTCAGTGTTGGGTAATTGTAAAAATAATGTTACATTTATTATTTAATTTTAGGGGAACTGTATGGCGGATAGTTTACCGATACACCAATATATACATCAGATAAAGCAGATTATTGGTGATGATGGTGTCATAGACGACCCGGTGGAGCTTCTTTCTTATGAAAGTGATGCCCTCCAGGGGGTTCGCTCGGAGCCATATGCAGTTATATTTCCCCGTACAACAGAGGAAGTATCTGCCGTTGTTAAGATTCTTCATAAAGCAGGTATTCCATTTGTACCGCGGGGTGCTGGCACCGGATTAAGTTGCGGGTGTTTGCCGATTGGAGGCGGCGTTGTCATTTCATTAATTCGGATGAATAGAATTCTTGAAATTGATGTGAAAAACCGCTATGCGGTTGTTGAGCCGGGTGTTATAAATCAGTGGATAACTGATGCTGTTAAGAGTGCCGGGCTTTGTTTTGCTCCGGATCCCTCAAGTGGAAATGCCAGCACCATCGGGGGAAATGTTGCTGAAAATGCCGGCGGACCGCATACCTTAAAGTATGGAGTAACCAGCAATCATATTCTGGGACTTGAAATGGTACTCCCTGATGGGGAGATTGTGGCCATCGGGGGAAAGACGAGTGAGACTCCTGGTTATGACCTTGTTGGCATTGTAACTGGTTCAGAAGGGACGTTTGCCATTATTACCAAAATTATTGTAAAGCTGGTACGCCTGCCGGAGACGTATGTAACGTTTTGCGCTGTTTTTGATTCCATTGATGATGCAGCCCGTTCAATAACCGGATTGTTCAGCGCTGGAATTATGCCTGCTGGTCTTGAAATGATAGACCGGGTATTTATGAAAGCTCTGAATCAGGCTTTTGATATGCATTTTCCCGAAGATGCTGATGCATTACTGATAATTGAGCTTGATGGACAGTTATCTGGAATGGAAACATTGAAACAGCGGGTAATTGACGCCGCTCATACTTATAATGTTCGGAGTATTGAGACTGCCGTCAGCGACGAAGAAAGAACCCGATTATGGAAAGCACGGAAACTTGCCTTCGGGGCAGTGGGAAGAATAAGTCCCTGTTATTTTACTCAGGATGGTGTAGTTCCGCGAACAAAGCTTCCGGAGATTATGCGGATTATTTATGACATCGGGAAAAAATACAATATCTCGATAGCGATGTCTTTTCATGCCGGCGATGGAAATATTCATCCCTGTATTCCCTATGATGACCGTGTTCCCGGAGCAATGGAAAATGCAATAAAAGCCGGTACAGAAATCCTTAAAGCCTGTGTTGATTTGGGAGGCAGTATCTCAGGAGAGCACGGTATCGGAGCAGAAAAGAATAATTTTATGATATGGATTTATACCGATGATGATTTGGCTTGTATGATGAATCTTAAAAAAGCATTTAATCCTGACGGTTTATTAAATCCGCATAAAATATTCCCGGAAACTGTACAGCTCAAAATATAAAAATATTCCGCCCATTTAATATGGGAGGATTAAATTAAAGGTCATTCTATTGCTCATTGTAAATGCTATGAAATCACTCCTTACCTATTTGATAGAAGAAAAAACTGAATGTGCATTCACTCAAGAGAGCGAATTAGTACAATCCTACGCAATAAATGGAGTCAATCCTGATTATGTATTAATGCCCAAAACCGTTCAGGAAATATCGGAAGCACTTCGAGCCGCCTCAAAAGCTCGGACAAGTATTATACCCTGGGGCGGGGGAACAAGGATTCATTTCGGGGGAAATATAATTTCATATAATGCCGCACTTGATGTTACCCATTTGCATTCAATTTTAGAATATGCTCCGGCAGAGCTGATGATTCGTGTCGAGGCGGGGGCAGGAATCGGGGTGCTCAATGATGTATTAAGGAAGAATAACCAATTTATCCCGTTAAATCCGCCGTTCATTGAAAAAGCTACTATTGGAGGGATTTTAGCTTCTAATTCCTGGGGGTATTTACGGGAAGCGTATGGAACGGCGAAGGATTTTACATTAGGATTGAAGTTTGTTTGTGCAGATGGACGGGTCATACAGACCGGGGGCATTGTTGCCAAGAATGTTGCAGGGTACGACATTACAAAATTATTAATAGGTTCTTGGGGAACATTGGGTGTTATATCCGAAGTGGCGCTTCGAGTATATCCTCTGCCTGAAGTCCAATCCACCGGGATTATTCAATTCAAAAATTTGTCAACCTGTACCGAATTTCTGTTTGAGCTGTATAATACTCATTATTCACCGTCATTTGCAATTGTTATCAATAAGGCTTTTGCTCAAGGTACCTTCATTTTAAATAATGTATCTATTAACGATGTTCCATATTATTGCATCGTCGGGTTGGATGGTTTATCCGAGACGGTGCAATGGCAGGAAACATCCATAACTAATTTATCGCAAAAATATTCAACAGAATGGATGCTGATTTCAGAACAAGCAGGCAGAATGGTTCGGGCAATTTTACAGAATTATCAAGGTACTAATAAGAGCGTTTTATGCAAGGTAGTTTCGACCAGAACCGGTACGATAAACATTTTAGATTATGTCAATACACTCCAGCGTGAATCACTCATTGAAACTTTAACTTTTTTCGATAACGGTGTATCTTTGATTGCAATATCATATTTGGACGAAAAGAGCGAGATTGAGAAAAAGGTTGTTCTGGATATGGTTATGCAGTTACAGCACTATTCCAAATTGAATGAAGGGTATTGTATTTTAGATTCTGTGCCGGTATGGTTTAAAACAAAATTACTGATGCGTCAGCAGTATCCCGGTGAACATATTATGAAGAGAATAAAAAACCTCTTTGATCCGCTTACTATTTTGAATCCTGGGCGATATATTTAAGTTGATAGCAATTGTGGTGCGAAATGAATCCGTCAGCGGTTTTTAATTATGAATTACTTCGGGATTGTATCCATTGCGGATTGTGCTCGACGATATGCCCGAGCTATTTAGTACTTGGAACTGAAATGGATTCCCCGCGGGGACGTTTATTTTTTATGCGAGCGCTTGCAGATGGGCGAATCGAGCCCTCTCACACCATTAAAAAACACATTAATCTCTGCCTTGCCTGCCGAAGCTGTGAAACAGCCTGTCCATCCGGAGTGGTATATCATTCGCTGTTGGAAACGGCTCAACAGCTTTTAACTGAAAAAGTACCCGCTTCTTTTTTTGAACGCTTTGTCCGATCATTATTGTTACGTAAAATATTTCCATATAAAAAACGATTGCGA
>Ga0315291_10000022_pt1 | contig 164859 bp, 172 predicted proteins | sample YL17G12_20_MG_FD_203070 | JGI IMG/M metagenome (GOLD analysis project Ga0315291, IMG submission 203070) | Sediment microbial communities from Yellowstone Lake, YNP, Wyoming, USA - YL17G12_20 | ecosystem: Environmental > Aquatic > Freshwater > Lake > Sediment | place: USA: Wyoming | collected... | reverse complement strand
ATGACAATTTTGAAAATTCCTGGCCGAAATTAAAGGATAAATACGGCGAACGTTTTCGCCGGATGTGGAGATATTATTTGTTGTCTAGCGCCGGAGGTTTTAGGGCCCAGGACCATCAATTGTGGCAGATTGTCTTTTCTAAGAAAGGTATTCCAGGTGGATATAATTCCATACGTTAGTTTCCAAGGCAGTTGATGTCAGACCAACTTAAAAATGAATGGATTACCGTAGTGACCAATATGGTTTTGGCGCTTTTGTCCACTTTCTTTGGTGTCAGCTTATTGTATCAATATGATTTTAGCAATTTGGTTGGTTTAGGTTGGGTTATTTTCCTCTTTTTATTCGCATTTAGCAATTTGCTGGCTGGCTTTGCTCATGCGATAAGTGAAAATTTGATTTTGATGAGATGGCTTTGGAGATCTATATATTTAGTTACGATCAGTATGGTATTGGTTTTCTCGTTTGCGGCGATAAAGCTTTCTTCCGGCATTGACCCGCTGAAAGTGCTGCTGATTTATTCTTTAGTTTATTTTTTGATAGGAGGAATTATCTTTAGCGGCGGCAAAAATGGCTGGAATTTTACCCTCGCGTACGTTTTTCTCCTTTGCATTTTGAATATTGTTTTTTTGTTCCTTTATTATTTCTCTTCCCAAAATGTGAAAGCCTTATTCTTAATTGCGGGAATACTGCTTGCGCAAATGGGTTTGTATTTTCAATTTAATTTAAAAAAGAAGCAGAAAAAGATATACATGTTCAATTATAATGACATTTTTCACTTTTTCCTAATTTTTGCTGTTTTGATTGCATATTTTGGCATGCTGCCATGAGATTAAATAGAATTATTCATTCATTGTTATTTTGGGCGGTTTTGTTTGTAGTGGTGGTTGCGATATGGTTATTTGCGCCGCTGGTTTCTCTATTGGGATTTTCCCGCAAAGATGTTTATTGCAACGGACAAAAAATTGCTTCGAAAATATTACTATTGGTCAGCGGCTGCAAAATTATTGTAAAAGGCTTAAAAAATATTCCCCTTAAAAAACCTTTTATTGTGGCTTCCAACCATCAGAGTTTTTTTGATACATTTTTAATCCTGGCAATTTTTCCATTCAGACTTATTTTCATTATGGATTCATGGCTTTTCTCCTATCCGTTTTTCGGCAATAATTGCAGAAATGCCGGATACATTGAGATAAAAAGCAAATCCGGGAAGGATGCCTTTAGCGCCATAAAGAAATCTATTCTTTCCGTTAAATCCGGGCAATCAATCGTGGTTTTCCCCGAAGGGGAAAGAACCCGGAACAATCAACTGCTGGAGTTTAAGGAAGGTGTTTCTACCATTGCTTTGGAAACTGACGCTCCGGTGGTTCCCGTGGCTATTTCGGGGAGCTTTGGCGTGATGCGGAGGGGGGATTGGATGCTCTATCCGGGGGTTTTAAAAATAATGATTGGCAAACCGCTGATACCGGATTACTATCGGCAACTGGGGAAAAATTCCTATTCCGAGTTTACCAAAGAGATCAGGAATTCGATCGAGGAATTGTTATCGAGTTCCAATTCATGATTCTTTGAGGTATTATAAGGGGTATTTATATGGATTTTTCATTAGATGAAAATCAAGAAATGTTCGTAAAGATCGCCAAAGATTTCGTTAAGAAAGAGATTTCTCCCAAGATTTTAGAGCTGGATTCCAAAGGGGATTTTCCTAAAGAAATTATCCAAAAGGCGTGGGAAACGGGGTTGATGAATCTTTGTATCTCTGAAAAAGACGGCGGGCTGGGGGTAGATCCCATTTCCATCGCTTTGATCGTAGAAGAGGTTTCCTACGGCTGCACGGGGATCGGAACATCGGTGATGTGCAATGATCTGGCCAATGTGGCAATCGCTCTGCACGGCAGTCCCGAGCAGAAAGAAAAATATTTGAAACCTTTTACCCAGAAGCCCCTGCTGGCCAGTTTTTGCTTAACCGAGGCCGAAGCCGGTTCAGATAATTCGGCCATGACAACTTTTATTAAAAAGAGAGAAGATGGGAAATATGTCTTAAACGGCACCAAGCAGTTTATAACCAACGCTTCCCATGCGGACCAGTTCACCGTTTTTTGTAAATTGAATGGTCCCAAATCCCAGTTTATGGCGTGTGTGGTTACGCCGCGAAATCCAGCGGAGGGAAAAATTGAAGTCGGGAAACCCGAAGAGAAGTTAGGTCAGCATCTCTCAAACACAGCGTCAGTCACTTTTGATAATGTGGTGATCGAGCCTTCCCAGATCATCGGGGACAGGCGGCAGGGGTTCCAATATCTGGTGGATGTGCTCGATTTCGCCCGCCCCATGGTAGCGGCGATCGGGAATGGCCTGGCGCGAAGAGCTTACGATTTGACGCTGGAATACACCAAAACCCGGGTTCAGTTTGGTCAGCGTATCTGCGACCTGCCGGTAGCCCGTGAAACTTTGGTAAAGATGTTCAATAAGATGCGAACTTCGCACATTATGACCATATACTCAGCCTGGAAGCTTAAAAATAATGACAAGGATAAGGGGACCTTTGCTTCCCTGGCAAAAAATATGGCGGCGGAAGCGGCAATTTTTAACGCCAATGAGGGGCTTCACCTCCATGGAGGATATGGCTTCATGAAGGAATACGAAATATCAAAGCTGGCAAGAGACGCCTATATTATCGATATCTATGAAGGAACGCGTGAAGTTCAAACCCTGATCCAGGGGAGAGGCATTATATCCTGATGGCGGAGATCTTTGTCAGCGAAGAAGAGATAAAGAAAGTCAGTTTTGGAGAGAGTTCTTCCCATAAAAAGCTGCTTGAGGAAGGCGCGGATTTCGCCTGGATATGTAGGCTGCCGCACGGCCCAATGAAAATGCTCGATCGAGCCTGGTATGATTTTGACAAAGATAAAGGTAAATATGGTAAAGGCTACCTTCGCGCTGAAAAAGACATTAAACCGGATGATTGGTATTTTTATTCCCACTTTTTGGGGGATCCGGTTATGCCGGGAACGATCGGCTTGGACGGCTGCTATCAATGCCTGGGATTAACTTTACTCTTATTGGGACATCGCGGTGTGGCGCGGGCTTTGGCCGGGACTTTTGAATATACCGGCCAGGTTTTAACCAGCGTTAAAAAAACCACCTACCGGATGGACATCAAGAGAATTTTCAGCAAACCTTCCCCGCTTCTGATCGCTGACGTGGATTATTTTAAAGATAATGACAAGGAGCCCATCTACAAACTCAGGGACGCCCGGATGGGTTTTTTCAGGGAAGGCGAACTGGAAAGATCTCCTTCCTACCGTCCGGATTGGGAAAAAGTCCGGGCAACGGCTTTGAAAGATATCGAAGAGAGCCGGCAGTATTATCTCAAACACTTTGGGGGCGAAGGATTTTAGTGTATATAAATATTATTAAAAGTTATTTTCCGGAAGAAATTCTTGACAATAAGTTCTTTGAAGAGAGGCTGGACACTTCGGATGAATGGATAACCTCGCGCGTGGGCATTAAAGAACGCAGAAGATGCAAGAGCGATCAGCCCACGTTATTTCTTGGCCTGAATGCCGCCCGGCAATTGCCTCAAGCGGCGCTGGATAATTTGGATTGTATCGTGGTGGGGGCATCCATAACCCAGTGGCACATCCCGGCGACGGCCAACCTTATTGCCAAAGAATTGAATATTGACGGGATTCCTTGTTTTGATATAAAGGCGGCGTGCAGTTCTTTTGTTTTTGGTCTGAGAGTGATTCAGGGACTGCTGGCTACAGGGTATCGAAAGGTCTTGTTTATTATCCCGGAGGCCTATACCAGCGTGGTAGATTACTCCGACCGATCCTCCGCCATTCTTTGGGGGGATGGTGCTGTTGCCTGTATTGTTTCAAATGATCCGGACGGATTTGAAGTCATTGACCTATTGATAAATTCCAAGTCTTCGGGAGCTTATAACATAGTTGTCCCGATAAAAGGCTATTTTTCCCAGGAAGGGAACAAGGTTCAAAATTTCGCCGTGCGCTACAGCATTAAATCTTCACTTGAGATCCTCGAGAGGAATAATTTATCGGCCGAGAACATCGATTATCTGATATTGCATCAGGCAAACCTGGAAATGATGAAATCCATCGTTGATAATCTGGGAATGCAAAGGGATCAGCTGCTGCACAACATAGAACGTTACGGCAACACCGCCGCCGCCGGAGCGGCTTCGGTGCTGGCCGAAAACTGGGGGAAGATCAATCCGGCGGAGAAAGTGCTCATCACTGTTGTCGGCTCGGGTCTTTCCTGGGGTTCTATGCTCTTAAGGAAGACGAGGCTAAGAAAGCGGCGAGGCTGGCGGAAAATCCTTGATTTTATAGGCAAAAATAGAGTATAATTAATTTAATGTTGCCGAAGCCAATTGACATTCTGCCGCAGCAGCCGCCATTCTTATTTGTAGATGAATATTTGGAATTGGACGAGAACCACTGCCTGGCAAAGTACACCTTTAAGGAGGATGAGTGGTTTTTTAAGGGGCATTTCCAAGGGAATCCCGTGGTACCCGGGGTGATCTTAATCGAAGCGATGGCGCAGGCCGGGGTCGTCAGCATGGGGATATTCAGCCTTGCCAGGAAGAAGAATATCCCGATGAAAAAGGTAAAAGAGTCGGTTATTTCCATGTTTACCCATCTTGGCGAGGTCGACTTTTTGGGGATGGTGAAACCGGGGGAGACCATATACATATCGTGCCATAAGGATTTTTTTCGCTTTAATAAATTTGAAACTGGAGGTGAGATTTACAAAATTATTGACGGAGAAAAAAAAGTTATTTGCACCCATAAGAGCATTACCGGGCAGGGAGTAAAATTGAAAGGAGAGCAGCGATGGAAAGAAGTCAAGTAATGGCTGGTTTAAAAGAAATTCTGGTTCCATTCCTCGGAGTTGACAAATCCAAGCTGGATGCGGCTGCGGAAACGACTGATATTAACAAGGAATTGGGGGTTAAATCCACGGACGTGGTAAATATTGTGCTGGAAGTGGAGAAAAAATGGGATATCACGTTTGAAGACGAAGAAATTGACGCGCTGAACGAATTAACGTTCAAGTCGGTTGCCGATCTGGTCATGTCAAAGTTGTCATAAAATGAACGAAGTAGCGATAATCGGAATGGGGGTGGTTTCTTCCCTCGGCAACGAGGTGGAGGCCTTTTCCCGGAATCTGCAGGAAGGAAAGGTCGGTTATAAAACTGTTCCGCTGCATGAACAGCTGAATTTCAGGTCAAAGATCGCAAGCTATCCCGATGAATCGAAGATCGATTACCAGGCTTACGGCATAACCTTGCAAAGCCTGCTGAGCTGTGATGATTCAGCTAGGTTTACCTTGGCGGCCGCGGCCCAGGCGGCTCGGCAGGCCGGCTTGAATCACGATCTGCTTCACCATCCCGACTGCGGCGTCCTGATTGGCTGCGGATTGGGCGGGGCCAATGAATTTATTGACCTCGCGTTTCAGCTGACCAACCGGCAGCCCCTTTTCACTAAGGAAAAAAACTGGAAGGCCATAAATCCCAAACCCAGAAACATGGGAAGCCACCGGGTCGACAGCACCATGGCTTCAACCTGCTCGGCCAATGCTTCCGTGTTTCTAAAAACCCAGGGAATGGGTGAATCGCTGAGTTCTGCCTGCAGTACCGGTCTTGGAAATATCGGATATGGCTATCGAATGATAAAACACGGTTATCAAAAACGGGTGATTTGCGGGGGGGCGGAAAGTTCCTGCTGGAACTCTGCCGCCGCCTTTGACGCCATGATGGTGTTATCCCCCACCGGTTCTCATTCACTTTCCAGCAAACGCGACGGCTTCGTGGTGGGTTCGGGTGCGGGGGTGGTGGTGCTGGAAGAGCTGCAGAGCGCTTTGGGCAGAGGCGTTAAACCTTTAGCTGTCATAAAAGGCTTTTACAGCGGCTGCTGCGGCAGCGGAGATATGGTTGCGCCCACCCAGGAGGGCCAGATTCGCTGTATCAAGGGCGCTCTGGCCGATGGCCATCCTGATTGGAAGAGTAAATTTGAGGAGGGTTGGAAGCCGGATGTAGTAAAGCTTCACGGAACGGCGACGCCGACCGGAGATGCGCTCGAAGTTAAATCGGTGGTTGAGTGTTTTGGAACCCAGGCATACTATTTGACAGCGCCAAAAGCATTATTTGGTCATCTGTTGGGTGCCGCGGGATCGGTTGAGCTGATCGCCGCCATTGATATGCTGCAAAAGGGGTACGTTGTTCCCAATGTTGATTGCGAACCGCTCGACCCCGAGCTGGAATATGTCAGCCACTTAATTCCCAGGAAGATGGTTAAAGGTGACTTTAAAACCGCGCTCTGCCTGTCTTTTGGCTTCGGGAGCACTAACGCCGGCATGATAATAGAAAGGTGGTCTTAGTAATTAAACGCCGATTCTCACTAATTCAGTTTTCGCTAATAACTCTAATTTCCGTTTCCCTAACAACTCAAATCGACGCCAATTAACACGGATTCCTGCCTCTAAGAATTCTTTTATAGATCATATTATTGCGATTAAGACTTGCCAGGATTCCTAATTGAAGGCTACTCTGTTTGAGGTAATTTAGGACCTGCATAATGTCTTTAGTGGAGAAACTGGGAGTGGTTTTGATTTCTAAGACTATCTTGTGATCGACGATAAAGTCGAGATAATACCTCCCAATTATTTTGCCGTTATAATTGAAATCGGTTCTAACTTGTTCCAGAAAAGGGATTTGATTTACGAATAGTTCTCTTTTTATTGCCTGCTGGTAGTATTTTTCCTGATACCCGCCGCCCAGCTGGTTATAAACCTTAAAAAGAATTCCTATTAACTTGTAGCTCATCTCCGGATAAATTAGTTCAGCCATTTTATCTCCTCCCTTCTTGATTAGAGTTCATTAGCGTCCATTCGCGGATTGGTGTTCTTGGTCATTAGTGCCATTAGCGAATGGCCAAATTAGCGAGTATTGGAGACTATACGTCCATACCAGCAAGTTTATTGCCACGCTCAGGATGAGTAGAAGTGGCGAAATATCGCCAGGGTGAATTGAAACTGGTCTTTAATTTTGATATAATTTATTGGAGAGGGCACAAAAAAGTGGGATTGAGGCGCAGCCATAAGTTGGTCATGAGAATTGCAATCGGAAACGATGTGGTTTATATCCCGGATTTTAAGAAAAGCCTGACGCCGGCTTTTAAAAAGAGAGTATATACTCGGACTGAAATTGAGCAGATCGAAGAGTATAAGGCTGACCCTTTAGTCAGATACGCGACAACCTGGGCGGCCAAAGAAGCGGTAATTAAGGCGTTAAAACAGCTTCTCGGGGATTCTTCAAAATTCAATTTAAAGGAGATCGAAATCATCCGGAATTCGAAAATCCCAAGCGTAAAAATATCAAGCCGCCAGTTTAAACATTTATCTTTTTCTTTATCTCTGAGCCATGATGGCGACTATGCCTTTGGGGTTGCCTTAGCTTATGCTACGAGGAGGGGTAGTGGTGATTAAAGATAAATCAAAAGATTTAATTAAAGAATTATTCGCTTTAGCAGAAATTGGGATTAATGGAAGCAATCCCTGGGACATCCGGGTCCATGACGAACGCTTTTATCGCAGAATTTTAGCTGAGCATTCTCTCGGCCTGGGTGAGTCCTATATGGATGGTTGGTGGGACTGTGATAGGCTGGATGAGTTCTTCTTTCGATTTCTGCGCTCCGCTTTGGAAAATAAAGTCAAGCCGTGGAAATTGATTTTTGAAGTTATACGCTCAAAAATCTTTAATCTGCAGAGCAAATCAAGGGCCTTTCATGTTGCCGAGAAACATTACAATCTGGGGAACGACCTCTACAGAGCCATGCTTGATAAAAGAATGAACTATAGCTGCGGTTACTGGAAGAATGCGCGTTCACTGGACGAAGCGCAGGAAGCCAAATTAGAATTAATCTGTCGCAAATTGAACATTAGGCCAGGTATGACGGTGCTTGATATTGGATGTGGTTGGGGGGCTTTTGAAAAATATGCGGCAGAGAAATATAAGGTAAAGGTCCTGGGGTTGACGGTTTCAAAAGAGCAGATGGAATTAGGCAATCAATTATGCAAAGGGCTGCCGGTAGAAATCCGGCTGCAAGATTATCGGACAGTCGAAGGTAAATATGATTGCGTCATTTCGATCGGCATGATGGAGCACGTGGGATACAAAAACTACCGTACCTATATGGAAGTGGTTAATCGAACTTTAAAGGACGATGGGATTGCTTTTATACATACGATTGGAAGAAACGAAGCAATAACTGAAAATGATCCATGGCTAGATAAATATATTTTCCCTAACGGGATGCTCCCTTCTGTTTCTCAAATTGGAAAAGCGATGGAAGGATTGTTTGTTATGGAAGATTGGCATAGTTTTGGTCCGGATTATGACAAAACACTCATGGCGTGGTATCAAAACTTTGACAACAGCTGGCCTAAGATAAAATCAAATTACGATGAAATATTTTACAGGATGTGGAAGTATTATTTGTTGATGTGTGCAGGATCATTCCGCGCGAGACGCATTCAACTTTGGCAGATCGTTTTTTCTAAAAAAGGGGTTGTGGGCGGATACACATCTTTACGTTAAAAAGACCGAAATTCTCTTTAAGTTAGTTCGATAATTCTTTGAGGCGACAATAAAATGATATACAAATCGCTCGGCATCTGCATCGGCGCATCAACCATATCCTTCGTTAAGGCTCAAAAAACGGATGATCAAGTTGCCGTTGTTGCGCACGAATCGATTATCCATCATGGAGATCCCAAGCATATTCTAATCGAATATTTTAACCATCCGGAGAATTATGGTTATTCGGTTGTGGTTACGGGAAGAAAATTTAAGCATCTATTAAACACCTGTTCAGTTGCCGAGCCGGAAGCGATCGAAGAAGCGCTAAAGTATCTCGATCTGGCGGGCAAATATGATGTGGTTGCCAGCCTGGGCGGGGAAAATTTCCTGATTTATTATCTGAATCCTCAGGGCGAAATTGCCAGTGTGATCACCGGCAACAAATGCGCATCCGGAACGGGGGAATTTTTCCTTCAGCAAATCAGAAGGATGGACCTCGACATTGAAGAATCTTTAATCCTGGCCAACCAGCAAGCTCCTCATCTGGTATCCGGCCGCTGCAGCGTCTTCTGTAAAAGCGACTGCACCCACGCTTTGAATAAAGGGATACCAAAGGGAGAGGTGGTGGCGGGACTTTCCAGAATGGTCGCCGGGAAGGTGATTGAACTTCTGTCCAAACAAAAACCTAATAAACTGCTGGTTATCGGCGGGGTAAGCCAGAATGACAGCGTGATAAGATTCTTGAGAGAAGAATATCCGGATTTATATATTCCACAGGAAGCGGCTTATTTCGAAGCGCTGGGGGCGAGCTTAATCGGGCTGAGAAAAGAATCAAAAATTTCGAAAGACAATATTTTCAAGCACGAAGAGTCACATTTTGCTTTTTTGGAACCTCTGGCCGATGCCCAATCAAAAGTTACGTTTGAATCCATTGCCAAAGACAGGGCGAAAGACGGAGATAGATGTATCCTGGGGCTCGATGTGGGATCTACGACCACCAAGGCGGTTGTAATCAGGACGGATGATGATGCCATTCTGGCCTCGGTTTATTTAAGAACCAACGGGGCTCCCATAACCGCTTCACTTAACTGTTATAAAGAATTGAAAAACCAGATCGATGGCGCGAAGATCAAAATTATCGGTCTGGGGGCCACCGGTTCGGGGCGGCACATCGCCGGTCTGCACGCTTTAACGGACGGAATAATTAATGAAATTATAGCGCACGCCGCCGCCTCCGCCTATTTTGACAAAGAAGTGGATACCATCTTTGAGATCGGCGGGCAGGATGCCAAGTACACTTATCTGACCAATGGGGTAGCCAGCGATTACGCGATGAATGAAGCCTGCTCGGCGGGGACGGGTTCGTTCCTTGAGGAATCGGCCAAAGAAACGTTAAACATCGATTATCGAGAAATTGGCGAAATCGCTCTCAAAGCCAAAAATCCGCCCAACTTTAATGACCAATGCGCCGCTTTCATTCAAAGTGATATCAAAAATGCTTTGCAGGAAGGAATTTCCAAAGAAAACGTGATTGCTGGCCTGGTCTATTCGGTCTGTATGAATTATGCCAATCGAGTGAAGGGCAACCGGCCGGTGGGGAAGAAAGTGTTTATGCAGGGAGGGGTCTGCTACAACCAGGCGGTTCCGATCGCGATGTCGCTTCTGATCAATAAAGAGATAATTGTCCCGCCCGAGCCGGGCTTGATGGGAGCGTTTGGGGTGGCGCTTGAGGTAAAGAATCGGATCCATCTGGGGTTAATGTCCGAGAACGAATTCAACCTCGATGAGCTGATAAATCGAGAGTTTAGATACGGTAAAGAATTTGTCTGTGCGGGCGGAGCGGAAAAATGCGATCGCAAGTGCCGGATCGCGATGATCGAAGTCGGAGATAAAAAGTTTCCTTTTGGAGGAGCTTGCAGCAAGTATTATAACCAGAGGTTAAACATAAAGACCGATCCGGAAAAGAATGATTACGTAAAGATCCGGCAGGATCTGGTCTTCGGGAAATATGCTTCTCATCCGCAGGGGGCTGGAAAAACGATTGGGATCAGTAAAAGCTTTTTGACCAATACTTTATATCCTTTATACTACAACTTTTTTACAAGGTTAGGATTCAAGGTGATTCTCTCTGATACGGTGAGAGAGGAAGGCATTGATAAAATTCGCTCGGCGTTCTGCTATCCGGTTGAAATCGCCCACGGATTGTTTCAGGATTTAATAAATAAGAAGCCGGATTATATATTCCTTCCTCACATTGTTGAATTGGATAATCCAAATGAGAAGGGCTACAAGAAAACCTGCGTCTTTGTTCAGGGAGAATGTTATTATCTCAAATCCGCCTTTCGCGGAGAGAAACTGCCTGTCATTTTAAGTCCGGTAATTAATTTTGCAAGAAAAGAAAAAGAGACGATTGCTGTTTTTGTCGATGTGGCAAAACAGCTCGGAAAGAGCAGGAGGGAGGCCGTTGCCGCTTACAAATTTGCCGCAGGACAGCAGGAAGCCATGCTTAATGAGTTTAAGGAATGGGGGCGGAGGGCTTTGGATGAGTTAACGGAGGACGAAAGTCGAATTGCAATCGTCCTCTTTGGCCGGCCCTACAATTCCTTCGTGGAAGAAGCCAACATGGGAATTCCTCACAAGTTTGCTTCGAAAGGAATAATGGTTATCCCGCATGATTTTCTGCCGAGTGACCATCTGGAATCCTATGAGAATATGTATTGGTTTACCGGCCAGCAGATAATAAGAAGCGCCCGATTGGTTAAAGAGCATAAGCAGCTCTTCGGCGCTTTTATTACCAATTTTTCTTGCGGCCCCGATTCTTTCATTATTGACTACTTCAGGAAAATAATGGGGACAAAACCCTCTTTGACTCTGGAATTGGACAGCCATTCTGCCGACGTTGGAATCGATACCCGGATTGACGCCGCTTTAGATATCATCAAAAATTTCATAGAATTAAACAAAAAGAAAGAGGGCGCGGTGGTCAAATCGGATTTTAAGCTTCTCGAAGTGGTTTATAAAAATAATCAGATTTTCATTGTCGACTCGGAGGGCAAAAAGCTTAAATTAAACTCCAAAGAGGTAGAAGTTGTCGTGCCTTCCATGGGACGATTCAGCACGCAGGCGTTATCGGTAGCCTTCAGGTCAATCAGGGTAAAAGCGCTGCCTCTTCCGATGCCTACCATGGAGACCTTAAAACATGGAAGAAGCTATACCAGTTGCAAAGAGTGTTTGCCTTTTATTTTAATGACCGGCTCCTTGATCGAATACATAAAAGAGCGTAGAAATGAACACAGGAAGATATTATTCTTTATGACTGCCGGATGCGGTCCCTGCCGGTTGGGTCAATACGCGATTAAAATGAAGGACATCATCGTAGATCTCAAATTGAAAGACGTAGGTGTGCTGACTTTATCCGATGAAAACGCGTATGGTGGATTGGGGAATAAATTCATTATTAAGGCTTTGATTGCAATGTTGACATCTGATCTTATGCAGGATATTGAAAATGCAATTCTAGCCCTGGCGCAAGATAAAATTGAAGGAATAAAAATATTGGAAGAAGAAGGGGGAAAAGTGTTCGCCGCCATTGAAAAAAGGTCGCTAAGGCAAATATTTGTTCAGCTAGAACACATGGCGATTAGATTATCTAAAATTAAATTAAGGGAACCTCTAAAACACGCCAAAGTGATTTCGCTCACGGGAGAAATATACGTCAGGCGAGAAGAATTCTCAAGGATAGATTTGATTAAGAGACTGGCGGAAAAAGGTTTTGTGGTTAGAAGCGCGCCAATTTCTGAATATTTCTATTATTGTAATTATTTGATTTATAAGGGATCAAAAACCTTAAGGCCGTCTTTGCTCGATAGGATTAGAATTCCAATTATGAACCAGATTCAGATAGGATTTGAAAAGAAAATAAAAAACATACTTTCTAAATCCGGTTTAATTCACGATGGTTTAATTAACATTGAGAAAACGATCGCGCATGCGAACCATTTGATTTCGGAAGATCTGGCTGGCGAGGCGATCCTGACCGTCGGGTCGGCTCTGAGAGAAATAATCGATGAATCCTGCGGCGTTATCTCGATCGGCCCCTTTGCCTGCATGCCTTCAAGGCTGGCAGAATCGATTCTGAGCGTGGAAATGTCTTCCCTTCCTTTCCTGAGCATCGAGACCGATGGTAATGCTTTCCCTCAGATCATCCAGTCAAAGCTCGAGATCTTTATGCTGCAGGCGGAGAGGTTTCACGGAACCAAGCGCAGGGAGTTATGTTCAAAAACTTAAAATCGAAGTTAAAATTTTTAAGACGGTATCTTAAAAATCCCAAGGAGGTAGGGGCGGTTTTACCAAGTTCCCGCTTTTTAACCGCTAAAATGCTGGAGCCAATAAATTTTGAAAATACCCGGCTTATGGTTGAGCTGGGTTCGGGAGATGGAAAGTTCACGCGTGAAATTTTGAAGCGCCTGCCAATGAACGCTGTCTTGCTTGCTTTGGAGATAAATCAGGATTTTATTGCCGCCCTGAATAATATTAAAGATCCAAGGCTCAAAATAATCAATGAAAGCGCTGAAAGATTGAACTCAATTCTTGACGACCTCAGGCTGCCGAAGGCTGATTACGTTCTCAGCGGACTCCCTTTAGTTTCTTTTTCTCAAGATTTAAGGAGTCGAATACTCTGCGAAGCGGCGTCAAGTTTAAAACAGAGAGGGAGCTATATCCAATTTACTTATTTCCCTTTCCATAACAAAATCTACAAAGAACATTTTTCAAGTGTATCGATTGATGGGTTTACATTATTAAATGTTCCCCCCGCTTTTGTTCTGGTGTGCCAAAAATAGCGATTTATCAATTCTTCAGTCAAAGCTTGGGATTTTCTTCTGCAGCGGAGAGGATCCAGCAGGTTATTTTTCGGCGATAATCTTGTAGATCGGCCAATTAAATGTAAACGGCTTTCCGTTCTTAAGAGGCTCGCCCATAAATGTAATATTTTTCTCTTCAAGATAGTGCATGGCTTCGTTCAATAGGAATTCTTTTTTGCTTTTTTTCACAACATCAAAAAATCCAGCCGCAAAACCAGATTCATCCATCCACTTAAAGAAACTCAGCGGGTCCTTAAAAGGTATTTTTATCATTAATTTATCCGCTTTTATTATAGAAAAGCTTGCTCCCGCGAGAAGTTTAATAATTGTTTCAATTGGCGGCACGAGATGCCTTTTTGTTATTAGAAATGTCCACCAATTAAAACAGAAAAAATGTGATACGGCAAATTTCAAAAAATCTTTTTCGTAGTTTGTTATCGAAGGATCTCCGGAAGTTGTCAAAATAATAAATTTACCTTCTTCTTTTAAAGTTTTGTTAACCAAGGGGAACAATTTTGCGGCCTCAACATAGGCCAGAAAAAAAGAAGCAATGACCAGGTGATATTTATTTTCTTCGCAGCTTTTCAAATAGTCCAGACAGTCCTCCGCATGCAGGATAATTTGATGGCCGTTAGTTTCGTTTTTCTCCAATCTTTCTTTAGCTTTGGCGATCATCTCGAGGCACAGATCAATGCCGGTAAAATCGAGTGCATGTTGTTTGTGTTTGTTCATGATTCGATTTATTGTTTTTCCTGTGCCGCAACCGAGATCCAGGATCTTATAATTATCTGAGATATTTAACTCATTTAGGATATCGTCCCAGACGCTGTCGAAATGGTCTTCGACTATAGCACCGTACCTGTCGGTGTTATTCCGGTATACATCTATAACGCGGCTCTTTTCCATGCTTTGAATTCTACCATTTTACCGTTTTGCATTCAATTTTAACGCCGTGCTATAATGCTCGCACGGTTGTGAGGGATTAATATCAAATGATTTTATTATTATCGTTGTTGTCACTAATTACATTGATTGTGGGTTTTCTCGCTTTCTTCTACCGGGATCCTGAGCGCGTTCCTCCAGCTGAAAACGTGATCCTTTGCCCGGCGGATGGATATGTAATTGACCTTTTGAAGGAAGATGGCTGGGCGAAAATCACGATTTTTATGACCGGCTTGAATGTTCACGTCCAGTGGGTCCCTTACGACGGTAAAGTGATATCGATTGAGAGGATAAAAGGGGCCGCGAAACTGGGGTTTAAGACTAGCGCCTCGAAAAATTGTCAGGTCATCACCACCATGGATACCAGAATTGGGAAGATGATCGTCAAGCAAATCGTCGGGCTTTTTGTCAGAAGGATCATTACCTTCTTCAAAGTGGGGGATGAACTCAAAGTCGGTAAAAGGTTTGGCCGGATCTCCTTCGGTTCCCGCGTTGAACTGTGGCTTCCGGCTGACAGAGTAGAAGTAAAAGTTAAGAAGTGGCAGAATGTATTAGCAGGAGTGACGATTGCCGCCATTTCCAGATAATGGTATAATAATTTTGCTATGCAGCTGAAGTGTCCTATTTGTGAATATGATATAGAAATCCCCGAAAAAATCAAGCTCGGGAAAAGAATTACCTGCCCCAATTGTTTTGCTCAGCTGGGGCTGTTTAAACACGAAGGCAAGCATGTATTAGCCTGCGCTATGTGCAAAGAACCGGTTTTTGACCCCTCAAAATGCGGCGACTGCGAACGGCGCCGAGAAAAGAAAAAAATCCTGGAAGAAGGCCGCTTATAACTCCCCCTTTGTGATATAATTCAGGCAATTGTTGATTATGAATATAGTCTACGCACTTTTACTTTCGGCTTTAGCGGGCATGTCCACGGCAATTGGAAGTTTTCTGGGGATTGTGGTCAAGAAGCCGGGGCCGCGTTTCATGGCCCTTACCCTTGGCTTTTCGGCGGGGGTCATGATATTGGTATCCTTTGTGGAACTACTCCAGAGTGGAATTAAAACCGTGGGGTTTACTGCTGCGCATCTCTCCTTTTTTGCCGGGATACTGCTGATGTTTGCCGCGGATGCTTTAATTCCGCACGATTACATGGCTGAACATAACCTCCCGGGAACCAAATACCGTGATATTAATTTGGCGCGCACAGGTCTATTTGTGGCTCTGGGCATTGCCATTCATAATTTTCCGGAGGGGTTGGCGGTTTTTGCGGGAGGACTGCATAACTTGAAAGCGGGTATTGCTATTGCGATTGCGATCGCACTTCATAATATTCCCGAGGGACTGGCAGTTTCCGTGCCGATCTATGCGGCAACCGGAAGTCGCAGAAAAGCTTTTTTCTGGTCGTTTTTGTCGGGATTGGCGGAGCCGTTGGGGGCGGGCATGGCAGCGCTTTTCCTTATCCCATTTTTGAATCAGATTTTGCTTGGCTTTGTCTTATCCACGGTTGCCGGCATTATGGTGTTTATATCTATCGATGAACTGGTTCCCGCTTCACGTTCCTGCGGTCATGAACATCTCAGCATTTTGGGTTTTGTCATCGGAATGATGGTCATGGCGTTGAGTCTGGGGATGATAGGAGTTTAGAGAGGAGGAATTTTATGGTTAATTTAAAGGAAGCAATAGCCAATGCCATTAAGATGGAGCGGGAAGGGTATGATATTTACATGGGAGCAGCCCAAAAAACCAGGAATAAACTGGGTCAATCTACCTTTAAGGCGGTTGCCGACAAAGAGCTGGATCATATTCGGGCAATTGAATGTTTCGGCAGGAAACTCTCAGGCAAAGAGGCCATGCTGGGCATTGAAATACCTGAAAAAGTTGATTACATCCGGGTAATAATGCAAGAGCTCAAGGCAGAGATCGAAGAAAGGGTATCAGAGGATTCAGACCTAAAACAAGCTTATGAGATCGCGATGAAATTGGAGAAAAATAGTTATGATTTATACCAGCAGCTTTCCGGTGAAGTCACAGATCCCCAGGCCAAAGATTTTTTTAGGTTTTTAATGAAACAGGAAAATATCCACTATGAACTTTTTCAGGAAACCCTCCAATATCTTGATCGTCCCGGCGACTGGTTCAGGGAAAAGGAAAGATGGATAGTTGAAGGGTAAGAAGTCATGATCAGTGATTTGGTTAAAAAAGGAGGTTAATATGAAAAGTTTGAAAGGGACCAGAACTGAAAAGGTTTTATTAGCAGCTTTTGCGGGGGAATCACAGGCGAGGAACCGCTATACCTATTTTGCTTCGGAAGCAAAAAAGGAGGGGTATGAACAAATTTCTGCCATCTTCCTGGAGACCGCGGAGAATGAAAAGGAGCACGCAAAAAGATTTTTTAAATTTTTGGAGGGGGGAGATGCGGAAATTACTGCCGTATATCCAGCTGGAATAATAAAATACACGGCCGCCAACCTGTTGCACGCGGCGGAGGGGGAGAAGCTGGAGTGGTCGAAAATTTATCCGGACGCAGAAAATATCGCCCGCCAGGAAGGATTTGACGAGATTGCCGGTGTTTTTAAAGAAATCGCCGAAGTGGAGGAACAGCACGAGAAAAGATACCGGAAGTTACTCGGCAACGTGAAAGAGGGAAAGGTATTTAATAAAGATTCTGTGGTAAAATGGAAATGTCGAAATTGCGGATATGTGCACGAAGGAAAAGAAGCTCCGGAGATATGCCCGGCCTGCGTTCATCCGAGGGCCTATTACGAATTGCAGTGTGAGAATTATTAGGAGCTGTAATATGAAAAAGATGCTGATTGCTGTCAGTTTGATTTTGTTCACGGTTCCCGTTTGGGCGGCCAATATAAATATATCGGGTCGGGCCGGGGTTTATACACCCACCCAGGCTGGGGCCAGTCCCACCATGATGTACGGGGTGGCGGCGGATTATGCCATTAATCAAAACCTATCAGTTCGTGGAGCGTTAGAAACGACCACTTACACAGTGAATAATGTTCAGTATGCTTTCACCCCGGTAACGCTCGATCTTATTTATAGCCAAAATTTGGGAGGAAATCTTCATCCCTATGCCGGTGCCGGCGTAAGTTACAACTCAACTACTTCAGGGGGGTCAGCGACTCAGACGGCGGGGGCTCAGACGGAAATTGGCATCAGTTATAACCTGGGAGGATTCTCCGCTGGTTTTGAATTGCGTTATCTTATCCCCGATTTAAATCATACTAACACGGGAAGTACGTCTTACAATGGCTACGCCACGGGTTCGTTTTCACAGAGTTTGAGCTTTTAGCGAAGGAGGTGAATAAAATATGATGATGGGAGGCTATTTTGGCGGTATTTTTATATTCTGGTCGCTTTTGGCGATAGCGCTGCTCTTTGGTTTTGCTCACATAATATGGGTTATATCAATTAAGGAATCCGCGGCCACAAAGCTTATCGGACAGATATTGTCGATTGCAATTGTGGTATTAACGCTTATTCTCTTTTTGTATGGAGCCATCTATGGCGGAAGAATGATGAGCGGCGGCATGATGGGGCAGGGGATGATGGGTCCGATGATGATGAAGCAGATGATGATGAATCTCCCCGAAAAAGAGAGAGGCGAGATGATGAAAGAAATGCATGATAAGTTTAAATGAACGGCTTCTTGTAATATCTGCACGCGGGAGAGAGCCTTCCAGAAAATTTGTTGGGTATCTGGAAGCCTGGGTAAGCATAATTGGGAATATCCTGCTCTTTATCTTCAAATTCCTCTTTGGTATCGCTTTAAATAGTATTGCGCTCATAGCAGATGCTTTCCATTCTCTTTCGGATGTGCTGACTTCAGTGGTGGTGCTGGCGGGATTCATGGTTGGCGGCAAGCCCGCTGATAAGGAACATCCCTTTGGTCACGGTCGGGTGGAGCAGATCGCCACTCTCGTCATTGCTTTTTTACTGGCGTTTGTGGCCTATGAGCTGGGGAGAAGTTCAATTGGAAGGATGCTAAGCCCGCAGCCAGTAAAGTATAGCTTCTGGGTGGTTGTTTTCCTGGTGCTATCTACGATATTTAAAGAATGGATGGCCAGATTTTCCATCTATCTCGGAAAAAAGATTGATTCCAGTGCGTTGATCGCCGATGCCTGGCACCATAGAAGCGACGCGGTGGCTTCATTTTTAGTGGCGGTTGGTTTGGTGGTTATAAGTTTGGGCAGATTTGCTTATCTGGATGGGGTTTTGGGCCTGGGAGTAGTGCTCCTTCTGATTTGGGTTGTATATGATCTGGCACGGTCGGCCTCGAGCTTTTTAATCGGCGAAGCGCCGGCGGAAGAATTTGAAATCAAGATCAGGAATGAGATCCTTTCTATTCCCGGAGTTTTGAACTATCACGATATACGATTTCATGATTATCAAAATCATAAAGTTTTATCTTTGCATGTGGAAGTTCAGCACAATCTTACCGCCAAAGAAGCGCATAGAATCGCACTGGAAGTTCAGGATAAGCTGAAAAAGAATATCGGAGAAAGCGTGGACGTAACGGTTCATATCGATCCTTATGGGGAAAGGGAAGATTAGGAATGCTGGATCGGGGCCGGGTCTTTAAAGCGGTTATCAACATTTCTGGGATGTCCTGCGCTTCCTGTGTTCTGGCGATTGAAAATGCACTGAAATCCTTTAAGGGCATCGTTGCTGCGAGAGTAAATTTTGCCTCAGAGAAAGCCACGGTTGAATATGATCCGACCATTACTGACGTTGCCGCTATTGAAAAAGTTATTGAAGCAACCGGATATAGCGTCATCAAGCCTAAAGCGGAAGTTGCCGAAAAGGAAAAAACTTTGAATCTTAAAGTTATCGGGATGGATAATCCTCACTGTGTTGGAACGATTGGGGGCGCTGTTTCGAGCCTGCCGGGGATCATTTCGAAGGACCTGCGGGTAAATGAGCGGGCAGTTATTAGATACGATGCTTCTAAAGTGACTCCCAAAGAGATCAAAAAGGTTATTGAAGAAGAGGGCTATACTCCGATTGAGGAAGAAGAGATAACCGCAGATACCGAAAGGGAAGCCCGGGAAAAAGAAATCCGTAATTTAAGGAACCGATTCCTCGGTTCGCTTCTTTTGAGTTTGCCCCTGCTTTATTACATGTTCCATTTGCTGCTGGGCTGGCCGATGCCGGAATTCATGATGCAAAATGCCGCTGCCATCGAATTACTGCTGGCTACGCCAATTATGTTTTTCGGAAGTATATTTTTTACCCGGGGGATTGTATCTCTGTTAAAGACCAAAACCGCCAATATGGATACGCTGGTTTCTATAGGAGTGGGAGCGGCCTATCTGTACAGTCTGTTTGTGACAATCGCGATCTGGCTGGGCAACCCTTCCCTGGGCATGAAAGATCTTTATTATGAGGTTGCCGGGTTTTTGATTGCTTTTATTTTGCTGGGCAAATATCTTGAGGCGCTGGCAAAGGGAAGAACCTCGGAAGCAATCAAAAAGCTCATCGGCCTGCAGGCGAAGACAGCCACCTTAATCAGGGATGGAAAAGAAGTCGAAGTTAAAATTGAAGACGTGCAGGTGGGGGATATCGTGATGGTCAAGCCCGGAGGAAAAATTCCGGTGGACGGAACGGTAATAGAAGGCCACTCCAGTGTTGATGAATCGATGGTTACCGGCGAAAGTATACCGGTTGAAAAGAAGGCGGGGGATAAGATTATCGGAGCCACCATTAATAAAATCGGCTCTTTTAAATTTAAGGCCGAAAAAATTGGCAAGGATACTTTCCTGGCGCAGGTCATTAAGTTAGTTGAAGAAGCGCAGGGGAGCAAAGCGCCGATTGAAGAGTTGGCGGACAGGATTTCGGCTTACTTTGTTCCCGCCGTCGGTTTGATCGGAATAGCTTCTTTTGTTATCTGGCTTCTGGCCGGACAAAGCTTTGCCTTTGCGCTCACCGCCTTTATCGCGGTTTTAATTATCGCCTGTCCCTGCGCGCTCGGCCTGGCTACCCCCACCGCGGTTATGGTTGGGACCGGCATTGGAGCGGAACATGGCATTCTCATAAAAAGCGCGGAAGCCCTGCAAAAAGCTGGCAGCCTAAATACTATCGTTTTTGATAAAACCGGAACACTGACCAAAGGTGAACCCGAAGTTACGGATATAGTAACCAGTAACCAGTTAACGGTAGCCAGTAATGATTTGCTTCTTTACGCTGCGGTAGCGGAAAAACAGTCGGAGCATCCGCTGGCGGAAGCCATTCTCAAAAAGGCGAAGGCAGAAAAGATAGAGGTTTCCGATCCCGAGAGCTTTAATTCGATTTCCGGTAAAGGAGTGGAAGCAAAGTTCAAAGGCGAAGATATTTTATTAGGTAACCGTAAATTGATGCAGGACAGAAAGGTTGATCTAAAAGAACTGGAAGGTAAAATTCAAGAGCTTGAGGAGCAGGGAAAAACGGTGATGATAATTTCTAAAAATAATGCACTGATCGGACTGGTGGCCGCGGCCGATACTTTAAAACGATATTCAAAAGAAGCGGTTAAAGAACTCCATCGCATGGGGAGAGAAGTGGTGATGATAACCGGGGATAATCGAAGGACAGGGGAGGCAATTGCGAAACAGGTAGGTATTGATAGAGTTTTAGCCGAAGTATTGCCTCAAGATAAAGCGGAAAACATTAAAAAACTTCAGGCTGAGGGGAAAAAAGTGGCTATGGTAGGGGATGGCATTAATGATGCTCCCGCTCTGGCTCAAGCCGATATCGGGATTGCCATTGGTTCAGGAACTGATGTTGCAATTGAGGCCGGTGAAATCGTTTTGGTAAAAGAAGATTTGCGCGATGTAGTCACGGCGATAGATTTGAGCGCTTATTCAATGAGAAAAATAAAACAGAATCTTTTTTGGGCATTCATTTATAATTCTTTGGGGATCCCGATTGCGGCGGGTGTTTTATATCCCTTTACTGGATTTCTGTTGAATCCCGTTATTGCCGGCGCCGCCATGGCCTTTAGTTCGGTTTCGGTTGTAACCAACTCCCTTTTGATGAGAAGGTTTAAGCCCCGAATAAGATAATTCTATCTAAGCAGTGACTTTCTTAATCGAAGCGAAAGTTACTTCAAGCAGCATTTTAATTTCTTTAATGGTTATGCTAAGAGGCGGCATGAGTATAATCACATCCCCCAAAGGACGAAGGATCACGCCGCGCCTGCGAGCTTCTAAAATAATCTTATGCCCAATCCTGGCTGAGGATGGGAATTCTTCTTTGGTATTTTTATCTTTAACCAGTTCAATGCCAACCATCATGCCGCATTGACGAATATCGCCAACTCGTTTTAGATTTCGAAACTGCTTGAGTCCCTTACTGAGGTAATTAGTTAAGGCTTTCATTTTCTTTAAAACATTATCTTTCTTAAAGACTTCCAGGGAAGCTAAAGCTGCAGCACAACCCAAAGGGTTTCCGGTATAAGTATGGCCGTGGTAGAAGGTCTTTTTCTCTTTGTGCTTTCCTATAAATGCGTTATAGATTTCGTCAGTGGTTAAAGTGGCGGCGACTGGAAGATAGCCGCCGGTTAGTCCTTTTGCCACACACATGATGTCGGGGGAAATCCCTTCGCGTTCGCAGGCGAACATTTTACCGGTCCGGCCGAATCCGGTGGCTACCTCATCGCAGATCAAAAGAATATTGTATTTGGTACAGAGCCTGCGGACCGCTTTTAAATAACCCTTGGGCATCACCAGCATCCCCGCCGCGGCCTGTACCATCGGCTCAACGATCATCGCGGCAATTCCCTGGTGGTGTTTCTTTATAATATTTTCAAGATGCCTAAGGCAAGGTTCGGAACCTTTCTCGCATTTTTCCGGACAGCGATAACAGTAGGGCGAGGGTGCTTTAAAAGCCTTAAATAGTAAAGGTTTATACATTTTATGAAAAAGATCAATCCCGCCAACTGAAACCGACCCGATCGTGTCTCCATGATAGGCGTTAACAAGCGTAAGGAATTTTGTTTTAAACTTTTGTCCCGATGTTTTCGCCGCAGGCGAAAAATCGGGATCCCGACTTCCGACTTCGTCGGAACGTCGGGACTGCCAGTACTGGAAAGCGATCTTCAAAGCCACTTCAACCGCGGTTGACCCGTTATCCGAAAAGAAAACCTTATTTAAGCCCGGAGGTGATATCTCGACCAGCTTTTTAGCCAGTTTAATTGAGGGAACATTTGCCAAACCTAGCAAGGTAGAGTGGGCGATCTTATCCAATTGTTCTTTAATTGCTTGGTTGATCTCTTTTTTATTATGGCCGTGGACCGTTACCCAGAGCGAGGAGACACCATCAAGGTATTTATTGCCTTCGGTGTCAAAAAGATAGTTTCCTTCTCCACGTTCGATAACGAGCTGGTCATTTTCAACCCAATCCTGCATTTGGGTAAAAGGATGCCAGATATATTGTTTATCCCAATTGATCAATTCTTGAGTTCTATCCATATTTAATAAAGTATGACTTTTATTTTACCATAAAATGATAAAGATGCGGGGAGATTGCTTATGGCAGTATGACGGTGAATTCCAGCCCGAATACGCCTTCAATAAAATCGGTGAATTCAGCATGGGTATTGGCCAATATACCCTTAATATGTTCCATGACCGGCACCCTGTCTTTTATTGTCTTACTTATATCGCAGCTAGAAAAATTAGTCGAAGTATCAAATATTTTGATCTTAAAAACTCCTTTGAAGTGTCCAATAAATAAATTTCCTCCGGCTATATCTTCGCGGTTATATCCTACCCGCCAAACTGCATTAGCAATGTGGTCATGAAATAAACCTTTACTTAGATCTCCTAAGGCAAGGATATTTCTTTTTTTATCAAAAACATATTTTATGTTTACTTCGCCCTTTTCCTTGACAAAAGCCAAGCATTCCAGTAGTTTTTCTGCCGTTACAATAAAGGAAGATGAAAAAGGCATCGGTTTTGGCGGAGCAGCCGGCGGAGCAATAATTGATTGAACCGGAGCGTATTGCACCTGCTTTATTGTTAAAACCTTTGGCTCGGGTATGGATCGTCCAAGAAGACGAAATATTCTATCTCTTATTTTAATTCCCATAATATGATCCCTTATTCAAATCTATTATCGAGCGGGGATTGAATAAATTTCAGTAAAATTATGAGGGATTGAAAGGGAATTATTCTATCAGTTGCTTTAGTTCAATCAGGTCATCGATCAAAAAGTCTGGATTAGCGCTTTTAAGTTGATTGCGGTTATGAAAACCATAGGTCACGGCACAAGTTTTAATTTTGGCATTTTTCCCGGTTTCTATATCTATAATCATATCGCCGATAAGTAAGGCGCGGTCAGCGTGGACTTGGTATCTTTTAAGCACATCGATTATGGTGCAGGGGTCGGGTTTGAGGCAGGGAGCCGAGTCGCCGCCAAGGATCTCCGCAAAATAGCGATCGATTTGGTGGTTCTCAAGTATTCTTTTAATAAATTCGTCCCGCTTATTAGAAATGACGACCTTGATCTTATTCTTAAAATACTCAAGCATCTCTTTAACCTGGGGATATGGCAAAACCTCTTCTATGAATTTCAGGTTGTATTTGTAATAAACTTTCTGAGCAATCTTAACTTTTTCAGGGTCATCGGTGCCGATGGAGCCGGATACCAGAGGTATTTCTCCAAAGCCGATGTGTCGACCAATTTCCTCTTTGGTCTTGAAAGGATAGCCAAGTTCTTTGAGCATGGCCTGGATAGCTTCGATTGCCGCCGGGAGAGAATCGGCGATGGTGCCATCAAAATCAAACATTATTAAATCGATTGGTATGGTTCTAGGGATGAGCAGCCCCTCCTTTGTAACCTTCGAGCTTAAAACCATGATAGTTTTTAGTTATATAGTCTTCAATAAGATAAAGGTGAAGTTCCGGAAAATCGGTGATCTTTTCAAAGTATGCTGATGCCTTTTTGCGGAAAGTTTCGCTGTCTTCTCCGTAATATAAAATGTTTTCCCCTCTTTTGAGATTGGGGATACCCCATATTTCATACTGTTTCTCTCCCCAGGGCCATCCAAATTTCAAAAAGCCGGTGGCCAGATAGGTTTGTCGTCTTGTATAAAACTCTAGAAGAGAAGCTGAAACATAGGTCCTGGCAAAGATTTTTTCTCCCGGAGGGATAAGATCGGCTAACTTATAATTTTTGGGGTAATTCTTCTGGGAGAGCATGATCCCGGGTGAAACCCAAAAGAGGATAGCTATGACCATAAGAGTGAAAATTGAGATCCAGGTTAGGAATTTTTTCCACCCTTTGCCATTTTCCATCAAATAAGCTATTGCCAATGGCAATAAGCCGACATATCCGACGGAAGGCCAGTGCGCCCAGATTTTTACTTTCAAAGATAGAAGCAAAAATAATAGTAATATCGGAACCGAGAAACAGAATAAGGCTTTGGATAAATCGTCACGTTTTAAGCTAAATTTAGAAATGCCATAAAGCGTAAAAAGCAAGAAGGGCGTGAAATGGACCAACTGGTCCGCGACAAAGGAAAGGACATGAGCGCCAAAAGGATCACTGGTGAGTTTAGCGCTGTGGAAGGTAAATGAGATCCATTGATGCTGGCTATTCCAGTACAGTACCGGCGCAAAAAACAGAAGCGAAATTATCAGAGTTACATAGGGTTCCTTTCGGCGCAGCCAGAAACGGTTTTTTTCCGATACGATCAAAAAGAGCAGGAGACAGGGCCAGAAGAGGAACATGGTATATTTGCTCAGATACCCCAGGCCCAAAATAATCGTCAGCCAGTACCACCAAAAGCTTTGCTTGGATTTTACTATTTTAATGATAATTAGAAGTGAAGCCGTCCAAAACAGCGCCAGTGGAAGTTCAACAAACATGGTTAACCAGATAATTAAGAAGTGAGGAATGATTTGAAAGAGAAGGGCTGACCAAAAGGCGACTCTCTCACTAAAAGCTTCCTTCGCAATGTAATAAATCAAAAGACTCACGAGCAGGGTGATGGCTGTAGCCCCGAGCCTTAAGGCTAAGAGGTTTTCTCTTCCAAAAGTAGTTAAAAAGTTAATGTAAGCTACCATCGGCGGGTGATCGACATAGGAAAGGCTCAAATGTTTTGACCACAGCCAATAGTAAGATTCATCCGCGGTGATGGGGAAGAGCATTGCCAACCACAAGCGGACAATGGAAGCGACGGCTAATAAAATTATTAAAGATAACGGCATATTTGTTATTATCGCAGAAATTAACCTTTTATTCAAAACTCTTTCTTCTTACTTTTCTTGTATCGACAAGAAAAGTAACAAAAGAAGCTCGTGGGGGCTCCGCCCCCTACACCCCCGAGATGGGGACTCCGTCCCCATACCCCTGAGCGGACCGGGGCAGGGGAAGCAACATCATGCAGTTGACAAGAAATTATGAAATATAGTGCGAAAAATGTCGATATATAATCAAGATGATCAATCGAATGGTTAAAAAAGTTGTTTGGCCGTTAACTATCGCTGCTTTTTTGGGCGGGATGACGGTTGGTTGCCGAAAAACTCCAATATATTCTCAGGTGCCTGCGGCAGCCGATCCTATGCCAAAAGATAAAGATCGGGAAATGATCAGCTTGGGCCATAGCAGCTTTCCTGAAATACCCCACAAGCCAAAATATCTGAACGCCAAGGAACAAGCGGCGCTGCTTCAGCCGCTCCCCGCAGCTATGCGAACCCGGGTTAAAAAATTGCTGGGGCAAAAATATAATCCGTGTCCTTTTGCTGCCGGCTTTCCGAAGAGTTGCTATGAAACGGTCTTTTATGTCCTTGGCATCAAAGCGATAGCATCGGATAAATATTCCGGCTCTTTTAAAGCTTCAGGTCCTGGCAAGGAGATGGAATTTGAGAAATATATAAAGTCGCAGGGCTATTCCGTGGTCGATAAAATATCGCCATTCATTGTAGAAGAAAGTAGGACGGAAGAGCTACCGATCATAGTTAGGGTAAAGAATCCGGCAATCCCGAGAAAAATCGTTCCGGGCAGTATTATTGTGTTTGGATACCATGAAGGAAAGAAGGAAAATGGCAGTGAGATCATTTCGAACCACGCGGCGGTCTATCTTGGTAAGATAAAAGGTGAAAATATAGTGTTTCAAAAACGAAGCCTGTATTGCGGCCCAGAATCGCCTTATGGATATTATTCGCTTGAACAGGCTTTAAGAGATAATATCGGCCAGTCGGCAATGGATGAAAGCATTTTTAATCAGATATTTGTATTAAGAAAATAACAGGACCCTTTTAATTCACCGCAAGGAAAGTTGAGCCATCTTTATAAGTGAAGAATAACTGTCCTGTGCAATGGATGTCCCCTTAAGTCCTAGTTTTTCCCAGCTCTTCGTATCGCTCAAAATAACGGCTTTTCCCAGTGTTAAATCCCTTAGCAAATTTTCGCGGTCGCTGAAATAGCGGTCGGCCGGGCCGGACATGAAATCAACCCAGAAAAGGTCGGGACTGTAGAATAGTTGCCGGTCGGGCGGCCGGTAGATATAAAGCGGATAGCCCTTTTCCCGATACTCCCGGATGATCTGAGGCCATTTCAAGTCTGGATTGAAAGCATTGGCGATCGGTTTGGTATTCCAAAAAAGGACCGAATAGCTCAAACAGATCAACACAAACGAAATCACCAACTTAGGAGCGGAAGGTTTCCAGAAGTATATGGTCAAAGACAGAAGTGATACGACAAAAAAAGCGACTGGAACGATTGCATCGATTAAACTGAATCCCTGCGGATTGACGGGTCTTAGAGAAATTGAAACAAGAATCAGCGAAAAAGTTATTAGATAGAAGAATCCCCAGATGATGGTGCCTAAGGAACCGCGACGTTCCTGCCTGCCGGCAGGCACGGCAGTCGCAGGCTCAGATAAACCTAAACCTGCCAATATGGCCATAGGCGGGACTAAAATTGTAAATGTCCTGAAATCGGTCTGGCGGAAAAAGAAAAGGAAGAAGACAAAGTTTGACCAGAACCAAAGATTACAGAAATTGGACAGGGTAAGTTCTTTGTTAATAAGTTTAAATCTCAACCCTTTGAAGAAGAGCGGCATCCAGGGGAAAAGCGTGATCAAAAGCAGTCCGATGATCGAATAATTGAAGCCAAATCCGAGGTAGCTCGTATTGTATTTGCTCTGAATCGTTATACTTTTCAAATAGGGGAGCCACTGATCCTTGAGCACAAATGATTGGGCGTATAGAGCCCCTCCCACGATCACGAAGAGCAACATGAGGTTCAAGATAAAATGCCGTGAAAACAAGACTTTAAGGAGCTTCTGCCGGGCATCGGGATTGAAAATGAAGAGGGCCAAAAGCAAAAGGCCGGCCATGATCCATCCGAACCCGCTTTTAATTAAAAAACCGAAGGCAAGGGACAGGGTGAAGGGGTAGAGATAGGCAGGGTTGTCTTTTTTAAAATAAGCGTAAAGCGATAAATGCGCGGTGAAAATGAAAAGAGCCAGCAGAACGTCGAGTTTTGGCGCGCGCGAATAGACTACCAAAGCTAAACTGGTTGAAGCGATCAGGGTGGAATTAAAGGCAAGCTCTTTCGTAGCAATTTTCGATAAGCCCCAGTAAAGTGTCAGCAACAGCAAAACATAATAAATAACATTTGGGATATGAATGGTTAATTCATTGATTCCGACGATCTTGGGTATCCAGGCCAGCAGCCAGATGCCCAGCGGAGGTTTGTCTAAAAATGAGGAAAGATCTCCCGGAGTCACAAACTGAGCCAGCCACTGGTTATGGATGATAGCATTTTTGGCGGCCAGGGCGTAAAGAGCGGCGTCATCGTTCAAAAGCGGGTTTCGGGGCAGAGTTAAAAAACTTACAGCAATGAAAACGAATAGTATTATGAGAAGGATTTTTTTCAAGGAATAATTCCTCCACGGTAGCCTTCACAGATAAAAATCTGGGTTTGGTTTGGAATATCGGCATCCTTGGCAAAGATTCTCTTTTTCGATTCAATTAGGACTCTATTAAAAAGGGGTTTAAGCTTTTCATAGAGCGGGGCCTCATTGAGCGCAAAATAGATTAGGTTGTCACCTGTATTAATTTCCGGCTTTCCCCAGAGATCAACCTGCTTCAGTCTTCCCGAGGCCATATAGGCTGTTGCTTTTCCGTGAAAAGAGACCAAGCCGAGCATCCCTAGATCATTGGCAAAATAATAGGTGCGGCCATTTTTAGGAGTCACCTCTTTTAAATAATTCGGCAATTCTGAGTTAATCGTTAATTCTTTCCCTTTCAATTCTTCCGGTGTCGGATAGAGAAAGATATAATAAGTAAAACCTAAAATATTGACCAATAGAGCAAAAAAGAGAATTAAACCAATGGTGATCTTTTTAGCGCGATTGGAATCGAGAACAGCGGGTAAATAAGAGGCCGCCGGCCAGTGCCCCCCGATATTCATCAACGGGCTGATTGCGGCAAAGGGCAGAAAGACCACCGCGGAAAAGATCTTCAACAGAGGGTATTTCCATTTTTCTCTTAAGATCAGATAAAGTGTCATCAGAAAGATGGGGGGGGTATAAAGCAGCATTTGAAGCCCAAAGAAATTTAAGAGATTGTCCCCGATCCTCGGAGTAAATCCCATTTTTCCTCCCCAGTAAAATAAGGGAGTAAATCCAAGCTTTAAATTCCAAATGATAACGGGAGAGAAAATTATGAGAGATAATAAAGCTCCAATATAAGGCTCTTTTTTCAACAGCCAGGAGCGGTTTTCTTTGCTGATGAGCAGAAAAATGAGCGTTCCGATGAAAAAAAGCCCCATGATGTAATCGCTCAGGAGGCCCAATCCAGCATAAATTCCTAATAAATACCAATATTGGGCTTTCCCGGTTTTAACAATCTTAACCAATAAATAGAAACTGAGTGACCAAAAAAGGAAGAGGAGCAGTTGCGGCACCAGGAACATTCCTCCGCCAAAAAACGTCGGCAAAAGATTGAAAATGATGGCTGCGATAACTCCAGCCCGATGATTGTATAATTCCTTGCCGGTTAGATAAATAACCCAGGAGATGATCAATACAATTGAAATGGCTCCAATGCGGATCGCCATCTCATTATTTCCGAAGAGGCTGGTCAGAATAAAATTTACGTAGGCGATCATCGGTGGATGGTCGACATAGCTTAAATCCAGGTGTCTTGACCACAGCCAGTAATAAGCCTCGTCGCCGATCAGCGGGAAGTAACGTGCGATTGATAGTTTGAAAAGGTTTAGGGCTATGAGGAACAGTATGAAATTCATGATAGAATTATATCATAGCCCTCGCCCCCTGGCCCCCTCTCCCAGAGGGAGAGGGGGTGGCTTCCGTTAAGAAATTAAGATGAAAATAATAATTGTTAAATTAGGGGCGATCGGGGATGTTTTGAGGACAACCTCGCTACTCCCGGGGTTGCAAGAGAAATATTATCCGGTCGAGATCGACTGGCTGACCTCGCGCTCGGGACAAGAGATCTTGCTCCATAACCGGGCCATCCGCCAGGTCTTTATCTGGGAAGAGAAAGATTCACTGGGGAGCTACGACCTGGTCATTGGCCTGGAAGACGATATTGAAGCGTGCCGGCTGGTCAGCGACCTCCGGACGAGCCAAAAAGTGGGGGCTTACTATGAGCGGGGACAAACAACTTATACCCCCTCGACCTGGTTTGACATGTCGGCTATATCCAGATTTGGGTTAGACCAGGCTAATCTCCTAAAAAAACAGAACACCAAAACCTATCAGCAGCATATGGCGGAGCTGCTCGGCATCAAGGTTTCTCCCTATCTTTTCCAATTGACCCCTGACGAGATCGAATACGGCAGGGACGTGGTGCGGGGGATGGGGTATGGGGAAAAAGAAAAGATTGTCGGTATCAACACCGGGGCCGGCCAGTGCTGGCAACAGAAGAGCTGGGGGGTCGAACAGACGATCGAGCTGATCAAACGGTTGAAGAACGAGCTAGGCGTTGCCTCGTTGATCCTCGGCGGGGAAGATGAGCGGGAGAGGAACAAGACGATCACCCACGAGACCGGGATGCCGGAAGCGGGGGTCCATTCACTCCGCCAGTTCGCGTCAATCATCGGCCGGTGCCAGTTGGTTGTCTCCAGTGACAGCCTGGCGATGCATTTTGCCCTCGCCTTGAAGAAAAGGTTGGTCGTCTTCTTTGGCCCGACCTCGGCGGCGGAAATTGAGCTATATGGGCTGGGGTCGAAAGTTGTTCCCAACCTGGATTGCCTGGTCTGCTACAAGAAGAGTTGCGATCTCCAGCATAACTGTATGGCGAGTCTCTCGGTGGAGAAGATGTTTTCCGCGCTGAGAAATGAATGGGAGAGAGTTATATGATCAGATCGTTAAAAGATCCTTTTAATGCGCTGCTGCTTACCGCGATCATTTTTGTCAACGTTTTCAAATTGTGGGCGATCAATCTCTACCCGATCACCTGCGACGAATCATATTATTGGCTGTGGCATAAGCGCCTGGCGTTATCTTATGTTGACCATCCCCCGCTCATTGCCTATCTCAACAAATTTATCAGTCTTTTCGGAGAATACAATTTGTTTAATTTTCGACTGGGAGCGATTATTGTCGCTTTAATCGCAACATATTTTGTATATCGAACGGGTAAAACTTTATTTGACCGGAAAGTCGGGTTGATCGCTGCGACAATATTTCAGCTGGTGCCGCATTACATTATTGTTTGGCAAACGCTGACAATTGACAACCTGCTGGCTCTCTTTTGGGTGATTTCCCTTTATTGCCTGGCTAAAATTGTAAAAGAAAAGAACGGTAATTATTGGTTTTTATTGGGCGGCAGCTTTGGTTTGGGGCTGCTGAGCAAATATACGATGGTTTTCTTTTTGCTGCCGTTATTGGTCTTGCTGATTATTGGTAAAGACGAGCGGAAATGGTTTAAGCGGCCGGAACCATATTTGGCTTTACTCTTGTCTATTTTCATCTTTTCCCCGGTGATCATTTGGAATATTCAGCATAATTGGCTCTCTTTGACTTTTCATGCTGACCGCTTGCAGCCGCAGGCCCCCTGGCAGAACTTATTAAATTTGTTAGGCGATCAATTAGTCCACTTCACGCCGTTTTTATTCCTTGGTTTAATTATTTATTGGCGGCAGTTGCGGCAAAAGAGCCAGCTGTTGTTTTTGTTCTCGATCCCTTTATTGCTGATATTTATTGGTCTGACCGCCTTGATCCGGCTCTGGGCGCACTGGGTGATCGTCTATCAATTTGCTGCGATCGTGGGACTGGCGGCGATGGTTGCCGACAATCAAAAGACCGCTCGCCGGCTGATCGTCAGCCTGTGGCTGTTCTCCTTATTATTGGTTTTAGTCATTATCTTTGGCCAACCGACAATTTTACCGCGCCAGATTGATTACAAGAGAAACCACGAATTGGCGGCCAGGTTTAAACTTCTGCCGGCAAAAACATACATCATAACTCCTTATTTGGGTATTGCCGGACAACTTGATTTTTATGCCAAGAGGAATACTCTCATGGCCAAGGATTATCTGAAAATTGAAATAGATGGGTTTGGCCAGAGGCAGTTTGATCTCTGGGGATTTCCGGATATTAGGCGAGGGGCTGACGTGATTTATTACGGCAAGCCGGATCAAGCGACGTTGCTAAAATTAAAGAAGGTCTTTAGATCGGTTAAGGTCCGTTCAGATCTCAAGCTTAATCTTCTGGAAAGCTACCTCGATGAGCTGGTCCCGTATTATTGTAGGGGATTTAAAGGGGTGGTAAACTTATAAATAAGAAAATTAGCGGCAAAAACGGCACTTGAGATCAGGCGGCTTGACAAGCTATAATAGTAATAGCGAAAGGAGGTTGGCTTTTACGAGAAAACCGTCCCGATCAGATCGGGATTCATTCGTAGGTTTCCGAGTTGTTGACCAGTTTCATAAATAATAATCTAATATGGCAGAACATTACAAATCAAAAGATTATCTCGATTTAAACAAATTAGTTAATTCCTCTTTTACAAAATATTTTAATTTAATAAGACCAATTCAACTTAAAGAAGAAATTCTAGAATTGCTTAACTTTTTATATAGATTTGATCTAAACTTTATTCTAGAAATAGGCACCGCAAATGGCGGGACTTTGTTTTTATTTTCTAAAATAGCTTCCGAAATATCCACTTTAATCAGTATTGATTTGCCCAGAGGACCTTTTGGGGGAAGCTATCCTATATGGAAGATTCCATTATTCAAATCATTTGCTTTACCAAATCAACAGATACGTTTAATTAGAGCGGATTCTCATAAAACGACAACATTAAAGAAAGTTAAAGATGTTTTAGGTGAAAATGCTTTAGATTTTTTATTTATTGACGGCGACCACACTTTTGAGGGCGTTTCCAAGGATTTTGAAATGTATAGCCCCTTAGTAAAAAAGAATGGTTTAATAGCATTTCATGATATTGTTCCAGGGCCCAAAATCAATGTTGGCGGAGTTCCAAAATTCTGGAGCGAAATAAAATCGAAATATGAATATCATGAATTCTTAAATGACTGGAACCAAAATGGCGCTGGTATCGGTTTAATAATAAAAAGATGATTAATTATGGAAGGAATAATTTATATTAAACGCTAGAATAAGCGGCCTCACAATATTAAGGAATGCTGTAGATTTAAGCATTCCATTTGTTGCTTCAATTAATTCGATTCTGCCGATCTGCGATGAATTTGTTGTTGTCCTGGGCGATTCAACTGATGACACAGAAAAATATTTGTTGTCCATCAAAAGCCCCAAAATCAAAATAATTAAAACTATTTGGGATTTTAAAAAATATGATCGGGGAGGCGAATTACTCTCACTGCAAACTAATATAGGAAAGCAGGCCTGCAGTGGCGATTGGATCTTTTATTTGCAGGGCGATGAAATTATTCATGAAGATGACTTAGATTGGCTGGTCCACGAGCTTGAATTCTATCTTAATAAAAAGAAGATTGACGGATTTAGTTTTAAATATCTTCATTTCTGGGGAGATGCCAATCATTATATCTTTACGGATAATACCGGCATGGATATGATTAGAGTTGTTAGAAACGAGAAAAATATTGAATCAAGCAGCGACGCCCATTTGTTTGTTAGAAATAAGTCAATCTTCTCATGGCCCATTGGGATCAGGGCGGTCCCTTTGAGCATCATTCCATCAGGCTGCAAAATTTATCACTATTCTTATGTTAAGGCCGAAAAGGCGCAAGAGAAACGTTTTCTGCTCTATTTTCAGTTATTTAAGGGGAACAAAGTTATAGAAAAAAGCGAGAATAATTTGAAAAAAGAGGGATTTACTTATGGTGATTTGGAAAAGTTTCCGGTTTTTAAAGGAAAACACCCCAAATTAATAGAACCATATCTTAAGGCTTTAGCCGGTAATTAATGGGACAATCAAAAGATAATTCGGTTAAAGTAGCTATCATTGTGCTCAACTGGAATGGCTGGCAGGACACCATTGAGTGCCTGGAATCGCTCTTGAAACTTAATTTCTCTGATTACCAGATTATGGTTGTTGATAATGGTTCGACTGATGATTCAGCGGAAATAATTAAAGCTTGGGCAAAAGATAAAACTTCAGTCGCACTGATCGAAACCGGCAAAAACCTCGGTTTTGCCGGCGGCAACAATGTTGGTTTACGGTTCGCCCTTTCTAAAAGTTTTGACTATTTTTGGATCCTGAATAATGACACGGTAGTTGAGCCGGACGCCCTCCATTACCTGGTCGAGAGGATGCGGACGCGGCCGGACGCCGGCATTTGCGGTTCAACTATTTTGTATTATCACGACCGCAATAGAATATGGGCATTGGGAGGCGCTTATAATAAGTGGTTCGCTGAAGGCAGACATTTTGAGATCAATAAAACTTTTGATAGGAGTCGAATTGACAAATATCAAAAATTGGAACGCAAGCTGGACTATATAGTCGGCGCTTCCATGCTGGTTTCTCGTTCTTTTCTGCAGGATGTCGGTCTTATGTGTGAGGATTATTTCTTGTTTTTCGAAGAACTTGACTGGGCCATGCGCGCGAGAGGGCGGTACCGCCTGGCGCTTGCTCCAAAAGCCGTCATTTATCATAAAGTTGGCGTAAGCATTACAAAAAGTGAGGGCGGCAAACAGAGGAGATTTAATCTGACGGCGGATTATTATGGGACAAGGAATCGCCTGGCGTTCACCCGAAAATATTTCCCTTATGCCTTGCCCACGCTTTATTTGAGTATTTTAGGTTATATTATTGATCGAATTCGGGTTAGGGCGTGGGAGAATGCGGCGATGATTGCTAGGATTGCTGTTGGGAAATAAATAATTCAAGGGGGGCGATCACATTTTCCCAATAAAGCGAAGGCTTAAACCTTTTGATGTTTTCTTTAATTTCGCGGTATTCATCCTTGTTTTCCAAAAGTTCAATGATTGCTTGAGCAAGCTCATCGGGATTCCCAGGTGGGACTATTTTTCCTAGCTGGTTGGCTTTAATTAATTCAGCCATGCTGTCTCCTGTGGAAGTTATGGCAGGAAGATCGGCCCAGAAGTAATCCAGCACGCGGGTTCTCCAGGAGAAATGGGTTTCCAGTGTCTGGCGGTGGGAAATTATGCCGATATCGCTCTCCAATAAATAATCAGCCCTTTCATTGTACGGAACCCATTGTTGGATAAAAAAAACTGATTTATTATATAATCCGAGCTCTTTTGATAATGTGACAGCTTTTTGAGCGCGGACGGTCAGAGGCAGATTGGGGTGTTTTATGCCGAAAAACACCAGCCGGAGATCTTTTCTGACCTTCGAGGCCATAGCCATCGCCCTGATGGTTGTTTCAGGATCGAGCCATTCCCAGATCCCGCCCCACCAAATAACAACTTTATCGGTAACTGCTATCCCCGGCAACGCCCCTTTTAATGCTTTTTTTGTGTGAATGGGGGGAGAGGAAGATATGCCTACCGGGACAACATCGATCAAACTTCGAAGTGAGGGATCTTTTGCATAGGCGTTAAAATTAAACAATCTGGTTTCCAAAAGTAAGGCCGTATAAAAATCCCTTTGCTTTTCATTTGCGCATAAGACAAAATTAGCATGATCAATAGCATGTTTGAAGGAAGCGAGAGCTTTGCGGTCGAAACCTTTTTGACGGTAACGGGCGGCTTCCAGGTTTTCCAGGAAGGCAGGACAATAAAGATCAAGGATTAATTTCCCTCTAATTTTAGGGAAGCCAAGGGCAATTAGAACGCCTTCCTGGGCGATAACAAAGTCAAATTTATCTAATTCTTTTATCAAGGACGGGTTGGGTATTTTGATCTTTATCCCAAGATTGATTTCTAACAAGAACGGAGTATTTAAAATATTAAATTTATTGCCGTTGATTTTAAGTCCCGATTTGGCGGCCAGGAAAACCTCATGATTTTTGCTCAAAGCAGCAGCCAGCTCGATATAGCGCAGCCCTGGGCCGGCGACGGCTGAACCAATAACGTCATTACTTAGGAGGAGGATTCTGGCCATTATTTTTTTGCCTCCGCGTACAATCGAAAGAAAAATCTCGGCCGGATAATGCCGAAATTGATGAATGTGAAAAACGAAGAAATGGGCTCCTTTTCTAAAACAGAAAATGATTGAAAATGTTTCTGCAAAAGAGCCTTCAATGAATTGACAGTGAAAAATTGCTTATGATCGGCATCAAGCATATGTTCAAAAGTTAAGCCCAAATTTCCCAATAATCGGCTTTCTGTGTTATTTGGGCAAGTAATTATGACATTGTTCTTGATCACTCTTTTGATTTCTTCCAGAACAGTCCCTGGATCTTTTAGGTGTTCAATAACCTCGACCATAATAGCCGTGTCAAAATAGCTGTCGGGAAATTCAATTCTATTGCCTTTCTGGACGGAAGCATTTACCCCTATGCTTTTTGCCATCTTAACGTATTCTTCATTCTGATCAATGCCGGCGCATTCAAACCCCAGCTCATTCAATCGGGCGCAATAGCCGCCCGTGCCGCAGCCAAAATCGAGGATCTTTTTGCCCGCATGTTTTCTAATTAAATCAATAATATTATTAGAAACCAAGCTGAAAGGATCTTTATCTAGATACCATGTATTAGTATCTCTTTGCTCCGCCATTTTTTTCCTCCAAAATGAATTTAGTGATCTTTTTCGACACTTAGCGGATTTTGTCTTAAGTACCAGTCTTTTGTGTTTCGATAAAAACCGTTCATGGTTGATCCGTAATGAATTTGGCTATTTTTACCGCCGCGCCGCTTTTTCCCATTCTCTCTCTTCCGATTTCCCCCATATGTTTTAATACTTGAGGATTATGCAGAAGACACCATGCTTCAGCAGCAACGTAAAGGGGGTCGGGTTTTATTACCAAGGCAAGAGAATCGCCCAGTAGTTGCTTTTGCGCTTCGGCGAACTTTTTGTTGTATTGTGAGCCTCTGCCGTAAAAAGAGACTACCGGTTTGCCGCTGCCGGCCGCTTGTTCATTCCCCGTGCCCGAGAGCCCAATAATCAGGTCCGATTCTTTTAAGACATCAGCAAAAGCTTTTCTTTCCATATATTCAGGAATATCCGGCAGGGTGGTTGCAATCAATAAATTAAACTTTGTATCCGGATCTTTGAGGGTTGTCAGCTCTTCGACTACTTTCTCAAAATCTTCTACATTAAGCTTGGCATCTTTTCTTGTCCCCGGCAGAAATCCAATCGTTATCGTTCTCGAAGCTTCTTGACTGGCGACCGGTGACGGGCGACTCGCGACACCAATACAATCCATTATGGGGTTGCCCGCGTATTCGGCCGGAACGCTTTCCCGATTAAGGTGTTCCGCAGTTACCTGGTCGCGGACGTAAATCTTTTTAGCGTATTCTTTGAGCAGCCATTTTTCCCAGGGAGTATAGCGGGAACCGAACCATTTGTAATAATCGGATTTATTGACCCCAACAAAGATAAAAGGTGCTTTAACCGTCAAGGCGCCGATAATGGGAACGATATCTCCAACTGCAACCGTTAAATCGATTTTACCGCGCAGCTTTTTTAGATCTGACAGATTATTTATAGTGTTAAAAATCAACCCTGCCGATAGATCTTTTATAAGGTACCAGAGATTGCGGAGCGAAAAACCGCCGCTGGGAAGGCTTTTTCTTAATCCCAGAATTTCAACCCGATGAAGATCTTCGAATGCTTTCCCTTCACCTACCAGAGGGAAGACACTGGCGTGAATTGTCGCAGGCAGCCGTTTGATTATTTCGGCTGCGACTAAATCTTCTCCATGGCCATTGGTTATAAATAAAATTCTATCCATAAGTTGGCAAGATTTGCCCTTTGAAGCAAACTTTTAATATTTCCCAGTAAGCACCTAATCTAGGTTTGTTTTTAAGGAAAGGATAAAACGGAATTGATATTATAATTAATAATGAAATGAAGATCACTAATATTGAGCGATAAATTTGGTAGGCCAATTTTCCATAGTGTTTTTTGGCAAAATAGAGGCCTCCGCGGAAACCTTCAACGTACAAACCGGGATTAAAGCGTTTAGTGGTGAAACCGCCGTAATGGATTACCTCGGCTTGCGGCAGATAATAAATATTCCAACCCGCTTTCCTGATTCTGAGGCACCAATCCAGATCATCATTGCCAAAGAAAAAGTTCTCATCCAATCCGCCGATCTTATCGATTACTTTTCTTCTAACGAGAAGACAAGCCCCGACAGCAAAATTCACCTTTACCGGCTTATCCGAAAGCCAGAATCTTTGCGCGAAGAAGCCCCCCTGATGCTGCGGAGAGTTGTCCGGATTGAGGAGCTTGGGCGCGCAGGCGCCGGCATCGTTATTCCGGTCCATGAAATCTACCATCTGATCAAAAGCTCCATCTTGCGTGATCGTATCGGTATTGAGCAGCATGGCATATCTTCCCCGGTAGATCTTTAATCCTAAATTGTTGGCCTTGCAAAAGCCGAGATTCCGAGGGTTTTTAATAATGGTTGCTCCGGGGAATTTGGTTTTAACTATTTCGATCGAATTGTCGGTAGAGTTATTATCAACCAATATGATTTCAAAATTTATTTCATGCGTGACCTTATAAATTGAATTCAGGCAGTTCTCTATAAATTTTGAACCGTTATAATTTACGATAATGATTGAAAGATCAAACATTTTTTCCATAATTTGTATAAACTGAGAGAAACCAGGTGTCGAAGGTATTGTTGCGTTTCGCGCCAGCCCATTTTGCTTTTACCAGCTGCGCGTTCCATAAAGACAATTGGATATTCAATTACTTTACCTTGATGATTACCTTTAACCATTAGTTCCAATCCCACTTTGCAGCCAATGGGATTAATAGAAGCTCCATCCAATATTTTCTTATCAAACATAAAAAAGCCGGAAGTAAGATCATTTACCGGAGTTAAGAATCGCCCCAAGAGCCTGGCTCCCCAGGAAAAGAACTTGCGGTACCAGATCCACTTTGAAGTTCCGCCGCCCGCGACGTGCCGGCTGCCAATGACCAGCAAGGCCTTTTTTTCTTTGATGAGTTGGAACATGCCCGGCAGAGCCTCCGGAGGATGGCTCAAATCCCCGTCCATCACGCAGGCGGTCTGCGCTTTGGCCAGATGGATTCCGTCCATGATGGCGGGGCCCGGACCTTCGCGTTTCGCGCGGATGTAGACGCGAATCGGATACTGTTTTGCCATTTCGGTGGCTATTGCCGCGGTTCCATCGGGAGAGCTGTCATCGACAAAAATTAATTCAGTATTTACCCCGTGTCGCTTGAGCGAGTCAAATATGCGAATGCAAAGTATTTCGACATTTTTACTTTCGTTATAAGTCGGAACAATTATAGATAGTTCTGGATTGCTCATGGGTTATAAAGGATCAAAAGATCTCCCTTTTTATCAAAAACCGTGCTGCTTTTTGGCAACAGTGTCTTAATTTTTTCATATTCATCGACGGTTGTAAAGACATAGCCTTCCCTTTTCTCAAGGAAGGTTAAAAGTTGGTTCTCATTTTCCAAAAACTTTACTGGCCTGGGACTGTGAAGGACGACGCTGGGACGATTTCCGGTTTCGAAAGCGGCCACTTTTTGGCTGGATTTTATGATTTTTGCCAATTCCTGGCCGAGCGGTTTGGCCCCTTTGAAGAGATCAACCATCGGTAATATTTGAAGGGTCAGTACAAAGACAATGGCAAAAACCATTATTGGAATCGAAGCGAAAGAGAGTTGATAAGACCGGAGGAAAAAGAAAATAATTGATGCCAAGCTTCCTATAACCAGTATTGCCGCCAGGATTAAAAGGTTCGGGACAAAGACTGAATATTGAGCGGGATAATTTTTGCCCGCCATGATTGCGCCAATAATTATTAAAAAGAAAACCATCACAAAGGCGAGGCTGGAAATAGCCATTGGCCTTTTTAATTTTTCACTGTTCTCAAAAAAATCGCTCCATAGTTTCCCGACGATTATTGCCAGGAAAGGGTAGAGTGGGAGAAGATAATTGGGAATCTTGGTTTTGGCAATGGAAAAAACCACAAAGGCCGGAAGGATCAGGCAAAGGGTAAGGAGCTCCCCATCGTTTTTCCAGTTTTTAAAAGTACGCCAGAGACCGTACGGGAGAAAATGTGACCAGGGAGCAAAACCAAGCAGGATGGCCGGGAAATAATAATACCATGGACCAGTATGGCCTGAAACAATGCCCTGGAAGCGTGAAAGAAATAAAAAACCCAGCGCAAATTCAAGGAAAATTTTGCCATGGAGGATGTATTCGGCGATATACCAGGGGAGGCCGATGATCGCAATGACTGCCACACCGGGCAAAATATGGAGCTCTTTTACCTTATTAAGTTCTTTTTTGAATAAAAGGAAAAGGAAGATAGTGAAAGCCGGCATTGCTACTCCAAGAATTCCTTTGATGAGCATGGCAAAGGCCATCGGGAAATAACCGAGCAGATAATATTTCCTGTCGCTTGAGCGATAACCAAGATAAAAAAGCAGCAGTGAAAGGGTGACAAATAAGGTAAGGACGATATCCAGCTCCGCAATTCTCGATTGAATTAAAAATTGAAATGCGGTCATGGAAACCATGCCCGATAAAAAACCGGTTTTCTCATTATAGAGAGCTTTTCCTAAGGCGTAAGTGGCAAGCACCGTCAAAACCCCGGCTAAAGCTGCCCAGAAGCGCATAGCGAATTCGTTAAATCCAATGATCTTTGACAATATGGCTGCCAGCCAGAAGTAGAGCGGGGGTTTGTCGAAGATTATTTGCCCGTTATAGTGCAAAGTGATCCAGTCTCCGGTGCTCAGAATATTTTTAACAAACTCGCCATAGGTCGTCTCTGCCGCGTCGTATAGAGAAAAGCTCCCGAGTTTAAAGAAAAAAAGGGCCACAGAAAGAATAAGTAACAGGTAGGGCGCCCGTTTAATCATTTTCCTTCCACCATGCGTTTTGTTTCGTACTCATTGAGGAAGATGCCCCATTGTTCCGGATGGTTTTCAACAAAATTTTCGAAGAGTTTTCCGATTTTTAACATGATTTCTCCGCGATTGTCTTTGTAGACGAATAACGGCTCATAAAAATTAATGATCAGTTTTTTACCCTCGCGCCTTGAAATAACAGGAACGACCGGCGCTCCCGAGCGCCGCGCCAGAGTTAACCAGCCGGTGGCGACCGGGACCTTTTTCCCGAGAAAAGGCAACATTTCATGTCGTCCCTCGAGCGCCCCCGTATCTGCCAAAAGGCAGACAGTTCTATTTCTGGCCAGAGCCTTTAAGGTTTCCCGATACATGTTTTCCTTGAGAACATTAATAATTTTTATTCCTTTGTAAGCGCGGCTGGGGCTGATAAGCTTAAAAAGCGGGTCGGCGGGGTCGGCTTTTAAAACCGAGGCCAGCCCGTATCCGCGCGCGGCAAGAGCGGTCGCTATTAATTCATAATTGCCGGTGTGCATTGAAATCATAATGGCTCCTCTTCTTTTAGCCAGAGCCAGATCGAGGTTTTCTAATCCGTTTATTTTGCAGATCCTTTTTAGGTGGGCTTCTTCAAAAAATGGGGTGCAAAGGATTTCAAAAATGGAATAGCCGACATTTCTTAGAAGTTTGTCGGCCAAGAGCCCGGTATCGGAACGCGGGAAGAAAAGGGCTATGTTTTTCGCGGCGATTTTCTTGACTTTTGTCAACCGGGCGATTTGATAGGCGGATTCAGCGGCAAAACGCATTAAATAAACCGCTGCCGGAGGGGGCAGTTTAAAAATAAAATTGAAGATTCGCTGCAAGAATATTATTAATATGATCATGCTTTATTGCGAAATTGAATTTCGTAGAGGCGCTTGTATAACCCGTCTTTAGCCAGCAGTGAATGATGAGTGCCGATTTCCGCGATGCGGCCGTTGTCGAGAACTACAATGTGGGTGGCTTTTTCGACCGTGTAAAGCCGGTGGGCGATGATAAAGGTGGTTCTTCCTTTCATCAGCTTTTCAAGCGCATCGCGAATCATGGCTTCAGTTTCGGCATCCAGAGAGGCGGTGGCTTCGTCTAAAATTAGGATCCTTGGCTCGCGCAGGATTGCCCGGGCGATGGCGATTCTCTGCTTTTCTCCGCCCGAAAGCTTGGTGCCGCGCTCTCCAACCTGTGAGTCGTATCCTCCAAGAAGATCGGTAATAAAGGAATGGGCGTTAGCCAATTTGGCCGCTTCCCGGATTTCTTCGTCGGTGGCGCCCGGCTTGCCATAGGCAATGTTTTCTTTAATGGTTCCGCGGAAAAGGGCGACTTCCTGCGGGACAATGGCGCATTGCTTTCTCAGCGATTCGATTTTAACCGTTTTCAGGTCATAACCGTCGATCAGCACCCGGCCGGAGGTGGGATCGTAGAAGCGCAGGAGCAGATTGACCAGGGTGCTCTTGCCGGCACCAGTTCTTCCGACCAGGGCGATGATTTCTCCCGGCTTGATCGAGAGGTTGACGTGGGACAAAACCTCATTTTTTTCGTAAGCAAATGAAACGTCCTGAAATTCAACCCGGCCGGAAATTCCGGGCAAGGCGATCGCGTCTTTCGCGTCGGTAATGGTCGGCTGAATATCGAGTATCTCGAAAATCCTTTTTGCCGAAGCCATTCCCTGCTGAAGGATTCCAAAGGCTTTACTCAACGTGCTCCCGGGATCGGTCATGATCCCGAGCGCCGTGGCAAAGGAGATGAGTTGTGGCAGAGAAAGATTGCCGCTGATGATTTCGATCCCTCCGTACCAGACGATGCCGATAGCGGCCAGCGCCTGAAGGAAAGCGATCACCGGGTTCTGGGTCGCGAGGATTTTTTCGGCGCTCATCGTGATGTTAAAGGCAGAGATGTTTTCGGCCGCGAATTTATTTATCTCCTGCTTCTCCCTGGAAAAGGACTTGACCACCCGGATCTGTGAGATCGTTTCCTGCACGTGCGAGGTTATGTCGGCGGTCTTTTGCTGGATCTTCTCGCTGATCAGGCGAATTTCGGCGGCGAAGAGACGGATGACCTGAACGATAAGAGGAAGCGCGATCAGGGTAAGAAGAGAGAGGCGCCAGTTGATCCAGAAGATGTATGCCAGCAGGCCGATCAACAGCAGGGATTGAGGGACGATGGCGGAAAAACTGTTAAGGACCGTGGTCCGCAGGTTGGCGATGTCGTTCATGATTCTTGAGATGAGCTCCCCGGTGTGCCATCGGCTGTAGAAGTCAAGCGAGAGAAGCTGAAGATGAGAATAGATGCGAACGCGCAGGTCAACGATGACCCGATTGGCGATGAATTGTGAAAGGTATTCCTGCCCGTAAGTAAAGAGCCCTTTCAAAATATAAAGCCCGATCACCCCCAAAGCGGTGAGATTCAGCCAGAGCATGTTTTTGTCCCCAATTGCCTTGAAAGCTCCCCCTGCCAGCGGGGCGATTAATAAAGTACTGGCCGTAACAAAAATCATGCAAATGGAAGCCAGGATGATTTGCGGGCTATAAGGTTTTAGAAACCTAATCAGACGCGCGTAATGCTGCATTTATTTCCTCCACGATTTTCCCGGCGGCGCCGGGCTTGCCCATGGCATTTATTAATTCGATCGACATCGTTTTCCTTTTTTCTTTATCATTCAATAAGAGCAGAACTTTTAAAGCTACACTTAAGGGGTCAATCATTCCACGGATTTCAGGAACGATTTCGCGCTCTGCTTTCTGATTGGGCAGGGCAAAAAACCGGGTCTTTTGATTGACGATATGTGCCAGGGCCTTTTTGAAAGCTTTCCCCATCACCGGGATTTTGCCGATCAAATCGGCCAGACCTTCGAGAGGAATTACTTCCGGATGATTCAGCGGAAAAACCACCACCATCGGGATTCCTCGCGCGCCCACCTTAGCCGTGTTGGTGCCCGGAATGGTGACCACGATTTCAGAGTTTTGAATTTGGTCAAATTCAACCATTTTCGCTCCTTCAATTGGATGCGCCCTGACGAAAGGAGAACTGACGATCTGGAATTTAGCATCCGGCATTTCATTTTTTATGATTTCAATGACTTTTTTATAAAAAGGCGTCATATAATCGATTTCCCAGCATCGGCTCCCGGGCATAAAAGTGATGACATTTTCTTCCGGCGCCCATTTTTTTAACTTTGACACCGAATCAACCATCAAGTTACCCACTATTTTCAATTTGCTCTTGGGTGCCCGTTTTGAAAATTTCTGATAGGTATCAAGGTCTGGAACAAAAAACTTCTTATAAAAACCTTTCCAGGCCAAGTGCTCCTGAATATATGCGTAAGCAGGAAATTTCAGCTTTCGGGCAACCAGCATGGCGTGAGCAAGATCTCCCCCGAGGAATAAAACCGCCCCTTTCTCGGCAAACTTTACTCGTTTAGGTTTCTGGTTAAGAAAGAGCCATTTCTTGTATTCGTCGGCGGAAATGATCTCGGATATTCCGGGAACCCTTTCCGCGAATTCCAGCTCTTTTCCGCTGAGGTACTGGCAGGGAGTCAGAACCAGAATGACGCGGAGCGAGCGTTCTTTAGAAATTTCTTCCACCACCGGTATGACCAGGGCGGAGAGTTCTCCGGGGCTGTTGGCTATGAGAACAAGGTCGAGGTTTTTCATTGGTTTCTATTCCAGACTGATCATTCCAATGCTCTGTACCTTGACCTGAGGGACGATTTCATTGTAGGAGAGGACCGCGAGATCGGGGAAGCTGCGTTCAATGAAACGCTTGAAATGCGGACGCAGGCGGGGAGAACACAGGATGACCGGATTAAGTTTTAATCTTTTGAAGTTCTGAACGTGTCCGGAAATCTGGACCAGGATTCTTTCTCCAATGTTGGGATCGACGGCCAAAAACGATCCGTATTCCGATTGATGGATCGAGCCGATCAGAGTTTCTTCCAGGGACGGATCAATGGTTACCACAGTAACAACGCCTTCTTTGTCAGTATAAGATTCACAAATCTGCCGCGCGAGGGATTGCCTGACATATTCTGCCAGAATATTGATATCTCGTGAAAGATGGGCGTAATCAGCCAGTCTCTCCAAAATCGTCGAAAGATCACGGATGGAAACTCTTTCTCTGACCAGAAGCTGCAGAACTTTGTGTACCTGGCCAAGCGAGAGCAGATCAGGAATGAGTTCGCGAACGATGGCGGCATTGAAATTTTTAACCAGCTCGATCAGCGATTGAACGTTCTGCCGGGTCATGATCTCGTCCGCATAGCGTTTTATGATTTCGGTGAAGTGTTCGGAAATAACATCTATCGGCGGCTTGGCTTCAATCCCCAGTTTTTGCAGCTGCGGGAGAGTATCATCAGTGACCCAGGTTATCAGGTCGTTCGTCAACGGGTCGCGGGCTTCGATACCGGTCAGCTTTTTTGCTTTCGTTTGAGCCAGCGGCATATCGATTAGATGATGGCCAAGGCGGACTTCTCCGGAAGATACCCTTGTGCCCCGGATTTCGATGGTGTATTGATCGGGGGGCAGACTCAAATCGTCCATAACTCGGACTCCGGGAATTACAAATCCCAGCTCCTGCCCGATGTTGTAGCGGATCAGAGTGATCCGCTCAAGCAGGGGTCCTTTTTGAGCCGGGTCGATTAAAGGAATGAGATTGCGCCCGGCCTTGAGGGAAAGGGGATCGAGTCCAAGCGTTCCTAAAATGCTTTCGGGTTTTTTTAGAACATCTTTGGCGGAAACTTCTTCGGTTACTACTTTGGATTCTTCCCGAGCCGCCTGCGCTCGTATAAGAAGCAGTGCCAGAATACCGGAGAGAGAAGCTAAGATCAGAAAAGGAATAGTGGGAAGGCCGGGAACCATTGCGAAAAGGCCGAGAATGATGGAGACGAAAGCAAAGGCTCTTGGCTGGGCAAAAAGCTGGCTTGATATATCAGTTCCTAAACTCATCTCCGAAGCCGATTTGGTGATGATCAAACCGGTGGCGATGGAAATGAGAAGTGAGGTCACCTGGGCGACCAGACCGGCGCCAACGGTCAGCAATGCGTAAGTTGAAAGCGCTTCCATCACCCCCATTCCCAGCTGCAGCCAGCCGACGAGAATTCCGCCGATGATATTAACCAGCACGATAATGATGCCGGCAATGGAATCTCCGCGGACGAACTTGTTGGCGCCGTCCATAGATCCGAAAAAGGTGGCTTCCTGTTCAATCTTTCGGCGGCGCCCCCGCGCTTCCGTGGCATCAATCAGGCCGGCGTTAAGGTCCGCATCGATGCTCATCTGTTTGCCCGGCATGGCATCCAGGGTGAAGCGGGCGGCGACTTCAGCCACGCGCTCAGAACCGCGGGTGATAACGACAAAGTTCACAATGGTGATGATGGTAAAAATGATTCCTCCAACGATATAATTGCCACCGACCACAAATACTCCAAAAGCATTTATCACCTGTCCGGCGTAGGCCTGGGTAAGGAGCAGCCTTGAGGAGGCGATATTCAAAGCCAAGCGCAAAACGGTGATAACTAGAAGGACGGAAGGGAAAGCGGCGAATTCCAGCGGTTCTTTCAGGTACATGGCAACCAGCAGGATCATCAGCGAAAAAGCGATGTTCATGGTCAGGAGAAGGTCCAGCGCGAAGGTCGGCAGCGGAACCAGCATCAGGGCAATGATGACAACCAGCAGACCGGCAACCAGAAAATCGCTGAGTGTAAATAGATTGCGGATGTTTCTTAAATCAAATCCCGGGAAAGCCATAATTCCCTTAGATTATATACCTAACGGGGAGCCAGGGCAATAGAGGCCTTCTTCCTGGCTTCTTGGTCTCGTTTGATCTTATAAACGTAAGCTAGAACTTCGGCCACCGCCTGGTAGAGGTCGGAAGGAATTTCTTGATTGACCCGGGTGGTCCGATAAATGGAACGAGCCAGAGGCTCATTTTGCACGATCGAAATCTCATGCTCCTCGGCGATTCTTCTTATTTCTTCGGCAATCTTCCTTTCACCTTTAGCCAGTACGGCCGGCGCTTTCATCTTCTTCTGTTCATACTTTAGGGCGACAGCGATATGGGTGGGGTTGGTTACGACCACATCTGCCTGGGGAACGGCGGACATCATCCTTTGGTAGGCGACCTGGCGCTGGAGATCGCGCATTCTCTGCTTGATCAGAGGATCTCCCTCCAATCGTTTATATTCTTCTTTGACTTCCTGGCGCGTCATTTTTAGGTTTCGCATGTACTCCCAGCGCCGGTAAAGATAGTCGAGAATTGCAACCGCGACATAGAAAAGTCCAACCCGGATGGCAATGTTATAAGCGATGCTTCCTCCCAGCACGACCGCCTGCCAGGGGTGAGCCTCCATCAGGACGATGATGTAGGGAAGATCATCCTTGGCTGCATACCAGGCAATGTAAAAAACGATAATGATTTTGAGCAGGGATTTGATCAGTTCGACCAAGCCCTGCAGGGAAAACATCTTTTTGAAACCCTCCAGGGGATTGATGCGCTCGAATTTTGGAGACAGCGGATCCATCGAAAATAAAAAACCGGTTTGCAGGGCTTCGGCTAAAAGAGCGGCAAGGAAGACAATGCCAAAAATAGGGAGCAGCACAAAAGCCATGGCCTGGAGACCGATCAGGAGCAGGTAACCTGCAAAACCAAGGCTGAAATCTCGAGCTTCTGGAACGATCTGAAAAATAGCCTGAGCCATCTCTACCAGATGGTTCCACATAAATTCTCCCAGATACCGGAAAAGAAAATAGGAAAGGAGCAGCAAGCAAGCCGTGGTTATTTCCCGGCTTTTGGCGACCTGTCCTTTTTCACGGGCTTCGCGCAGTCGATGGGGAGTTGGTTCCTCAGATTTTTCTCCGCCTTCAGCCACTTTTTATTTACTCCTATTTTAAAATCGCAAAAAGCTGGACCAGATTCTGGCCAATAAATTCGAAAAGGTTGCCTATATGTTTTATCAGAAAGGGGAGGGTGACCAAAATCCCAAACAGTCCCAGCATGGGCTTAACCTGGAAACCGAGCATGAAAACATTGACCTGGGGAGCTACCCGGGAAACGATGCCGAAAGTGAAATCGGAAAGAAAAATCAATAAAACGACCGGTGCTGCCAGTTTGATGGCGGTCATCCAGAGCGTTCCTCCCAGTTCCATCAACTGGGCGGTCAGCTGGTAGGAAGTAAAGTCGGCAATTTTGCCGGCCGGCAGTACACTGAAGCTTTGATGGAAAGCGGAAAGGATCAGGTGATGACCATCCAGCAAAATAAAAACAATCAAAGCGGTAAAAAAGATAAGGCGCCCGATGATCGAAATAACAGAACCGAAAATCGGATCCAGTGCGGTTGCAATCGAAAGACCCATCTGGAGGTCGATGATTTCACCGGCAGATTGAATGGCAATGAAAATTAAGTTGCAAATGAATCCGATTAAAAAGCCAAAAGCAACTTCCGCGATTATGGTCAGCACAAAAGAAAGAAGGCTGTCCGGAAGGGTCGGGAAAACCGGGGTTGTGAACCAGAGAATGATCGAAAGCCAGACCGCAAAAGCGATTTTTGCCGGAGCCGGAAAACTGCGCGAGTTGAAGATAGGAGCCTGGAGAAAAACCCCGGCAATGCGGGCGATGATAAAAACGAATACTTCGATTTGGGCGACCGAAATTATCATCGCACCATGTTAGGAATTGCACTCCACAGCGTGGCGGTGAAATCAACCATCATGGAAATGATCCAGGGAGAGGTAAAAGCAATTACCAGCAGCACCGAAATCACCTTAGGAACGAAAGTCAGAGTTTGCTCCTGAATCTGAGTGACGGCCTGGAAAAGGCTAACTATAAAGCCGACCAGCAGTCCTACTCCTACCGCTGGCATGGAGATCAAAAGGATAAGGGTTATACCTTGATACAAAACTTGTACCACAAAATCTTGATTCATCTAAAACTCATCAATAAACCACGGGTAATTAGGTTCCATCCATCGACCAATACGAACAATAGAATCTTAAACGGCAGGGAGACCATGACCGGAGAAAGCATGAACATTCCCAGCGACAGAAGAATGTTGGCTACCACCAGGTCGATAATGATAAATGGCACGAAGAGCAGGAATCCGATCTGAAAGGCGGTTTTAAGCTCCGAGATCATGAAGGAAGGAATGAGCACATAATACGGCACCTCGTCGGGAGATTTCGGAGGAGGGATTTTTGAAAATTGAACAAAAAGCGCCAGATCTTTTTCCCGCGTTTGCTTCAGCATAAATTGAGAAAGAGGTTTCATGCCGGTCTCAAAAGCTTTGGTTTGTGAAAGCTTCCCCTGATTATACGGAATCAAGGCTTTTTGATTGGCTTCCTGCCAGACCGGGGACATGATAAAAACGGTCATGAAGAGCGCCAGGCCGACTAAAACCGCATTGGGTGGGACCTGCTGGGTTCCAATCGCCGTCCGGAGCAGAGTGAAAACAATGATGATCCTTAAAAAAGAAGTGACGGAAAGCAGGAAAAAGGGGATCAGGGAGATGAGAGATAAAGCTAAAATCAACTGAACACTGTTAGAAAACTGGGGAGAAGCCATGATGGCTTGAACATCTATCTGGGCGGCCAAAGCTTTTGGAGCCTGGGCTAAAGTGATGCCTTGAAGCGCCAAAAGGAATAGAATGATCAGAGTTTTTCTTTTCAACATCAGGAGGTCAAACTTTCTTCTTCGATTTTATCAATTTTTGCTATTTGTTTGTTGCTGGTGGCGATCAGCCAGGCGCTTTTCCCGACTTTGATGATATAGGCGGAAACCTGGGGTTCAAGCATAACCCGGTCGAGCACCTGAATCATTCTTCCGGTCGCATTTATCTTTAATTTGGGCAAGAGAAATCTGGCCATGACATAGATGATGGCCAAAACAATTGCCAGGGAAATCAGGACCTGCATGATATATCCCAGAGTGATAATGGGCGAGCGCTGAAGCACTAAAGCCTCGGGTGTCATTTCATCACCACATTGGTTATGCGCAAACCGTAATAATCGTCAACCGCTACCACTTCTCCCTGCGCCACCAATTGACCGCCAACTTTAAGGTCCAGGGGCTCTCCCGCCAGACGGTTCAGTTCAACGATTGATCCTTCCGCGAGCTCTAAAATTTCCTTTAAGGAAAGCTCGGTTGAACCCAGCTCCACAGTAACTTGAACCGGGATATCACCCAGCGCGCGCGACTCGATCCTTTCTCCTTTTTCTCCCTCTCCGAACTCGGGAAACTTGACATTTTTAACTTCCATTTCTAACCTCCCTCTTTTGGAAATTCTTCTTCTTCAGGGAATTCTTCTTCAGCAAATTCCTCTTCTTCCGATAGTTCTTCTTCAGGGAATTCCTCTTCTTCCGACAGTTCTTCTTCAGGAAATTCTTCGGGGAATTCCTCCTTCATCTCCTCCTTGGGTAATTCGACTTCGGCTGGTGGTTTTTCTTCTTCGACCGGTTTTTCTTTTTCGGCAGCTTCTAAAGGAGCAGGGAATTGGATCTCTTCCTCTTTGAATCCGGCAATGCGCAGTGATCTTTTCTTGTTTGAAATTCCGGGTTGGGCTAAAAGCTTAAGAAAATTTCCGATCATTAAGGTAGCGGCTGAATTCGTGGTAGTGTCCAGTGATACCACATCGCCAACTTCCAGGCGGTTCAGTTCCGAAGTGAGAAGATTGGTCTTTCCCAAAACGGCGGAAGCGGGCACCCCGATCTTGCTCAAAGCGGCAGCCGATAATTTTGAAAAATTCAGAGGTTTTGCCTCGGTTTTTTCCCCGTAGCGGTCGAGCAGATTTTTTAATGTGCTTGCCAGATAACCGAAGATAATTTTTCCGGGCGGATTATCGTTCAGCGACGCCTCGGCGGAGAAAATAACAAAAGTGGAGGAAGTGTTAATCGATGGATCCAGCGTGACATCCGGAGAACCGATCAGGTTAAAGGCAGGAGTTGGGGTTACGGCTTCGAAAGCCGAAACATATTTGGGAAGATATTCGGTGAAAGCAGTGGAAAAGACGGTGTTTTCAGCTTCGGTGAGGCTGCGGTTCATAGGTTCGAGGTCCCGGCTTCCCAGGGCATGATTGATGATCGAATTGGCAAGATTCAGGTCAAAAAAGATTTGGACCCCTTCATGGAAATCCGGCAGGGAAAGTTTTCCCTGGACGACCGGGCCGCTAAGGGTTCGTAAAAAATTCAAATAAGTTATTTGTTCAACCTGTGCGCTGAAGAATTCTATCCCCAATCGGAGATCGAATTTTAAGCGTTTGAAATATTCCTGGATAAATCGGTAGTGGATAAGCAGAACCTGATGGAGTTCGCTTTTCGAAAGGCGGTCGAAACCGTAGAGGCCGGTTTTTACTTTTTTAACCAGGATTTTTGGGGGTCGATAAGTGGTCCAGTCTCCGATGGCCGGAGGCAGCTTAAGCGTCCTCTTTTGTGACGCAATCTCTGGTTTAGTCAAGGATCTTTCAGCCATTTACCTTACCCTAACTTTTGTATGAAATTTGAGATAATGTCGGAAGCCATTTTTATTATGCTTAAATTTCCGGTCATGGCTCTCTGCAGCTCGAGCGCCGCAATGGTCTCTCCCAGATAGAAAACATTTGATTGTTCAATTTGTCCAGTAGAAACGCTTCCTACAGCCCCGCCGGGAGCCTGTGCCGAAGCCGGGCTGCCGGAAGCCAGAGTTTCGGCAAAGCTAGTTCCCTGGGCCTGTGCGAGTCCCGAAGGATTAGAGAAAAAGGTTAAGGCAATACGAAACTTTTCGTTCGTAAAAGAATCCGGATTATCAGGAGTGGCAGAATATTGAAGTCTTCCGTTAGACAGCCAGCGATAATTAATTTTACTCCCAGTAAGTCCCGATATAGGGACAAGGTTATCCGAGTTATCCAACCCGTAAACCTGCATACCGTTAGAAGTAAGATTTCCCAAAGCATCGATCTGGAAGTTTCCCGCACGGGTGTAAAGATAGCTATTGCCCCCGTCGGGAGAAACCATAAAAAGCCCGGAGCCGCGAATGGCTAGATCCAAAGAAGAGCCCGAAGTCGTTTCTCCGTTGGAGAAATCAACAGCAATATTGGAAATGGACATTCCCTGGCCGAGCTGCCTGGGATTGGTTCCTCCCATGTCATTCTCTGCCGCCGTTCCCTGAGACAGAATTCTTTCGAAGATGGATTGGAAAGATACGCCCAATTTTTTATAACCCGGTACGCTCATATTGGCAATGTTGGAAGAAGTGATCTTCAAAGCCGAGTTATAAGCTTCGATCGCATTTTTGGCCTGCGACATTACATCAAGCATTTTTTTCCACCTCCCGAACTTCAATTTTGTCAAAACGGATCTTGGCTTTTTTGAGTGCGCGTTCCAATTCTTCCCGTTGAGAGTCGATCAATTTTTTAGTTTCGGGTGAAGCATTAATTTGAATCGAAACTATGCCCGAATGGGTGCTTAAAATTAACAGAATTTCGCCCAGGTTTTCCGGTTTAAGGCCGAGGATGAGCTCGGTCTTTCCTTTTTCTTTGACCACTTTTACTTGATCAATAATTTGATCAATTAAGAATTGCAGGTCCAGTTTCGGCTGGAGTTTCCCATCCAAAAACGCTTGATAAAAGAACGGCAGAGCGGAAAGATTGGGCACCAGCCAGTTGGTTTTGGAGAGCAGTTCCTGCAGCATTTGCCGGTTAAAGGCTGGCGGAGGTGCCGAATCGAACATTTGAAGCTGGGAACGGGCGGAAGGATTCGAAGATCCATAGTTCTGTCGGTTTTCCGGCAGGTTGTAATGGTTCGTTTCTGAAACGAGACAAGAATTGAGCTGATCCTCAGTTATAGTTGAGCTAAAAGTTAGGTCAGTCGGCGAAGAGAAGAAAGATCCCAGTTGGGAAAAAGGAGAAAATAAAAGCCCGAGGCGGGCTTTTTCAAATTTTAATTTTTCTTCAAAAGAGCGGTCAGAGATATTTTGGTTAGAATTGTCCGCAGCCAGGCGGGGTTCGGAAACTTCAACTTTGGAAAGCTCAATCGTCATGCTTCTCCCTTCATTTTTATCGTAATCATAAATGAATTTCTTGCGTTCGTCAATTTAATGCCGGGAAGGAGATTTGAACTCCTACGCTTTTGAAGGCGCCAGCCCCTCAAGCTGGTGTGTCTGCCAATTCCACCATCCCGGCAGGTTATCTTATCGCTTTCACCACTTCTTCCATCTTCACTGCGCGCGAACCTTTGACGAGAATTATATCACGCGGCCGAATTATTTTCTTCAAGTCTTTTATTAACAAAGCTTTGCTAATATAAGAGTTGGGCCAGAGCTTTCCAAAAAGATAAATCTTATCGATTTTTAGCTCATTCGCGAGCTTAAGAATGCGCCGGTGGGCGGATCTTGCCGCTTTTCCGAGTTCGAGCATGTCTCCCAGCACCGCGATTTTTCGGCCCTCGATCAAAGCCAGGGTGCGGAGAGCGGCCGCCATTGATTGCGGATTGGCATTATAAGTATCATTTATGATTGTAATCCAATCTGTCCGATTGATAATTTCCATGCGTTTGCTGGAGGGCTTAAAACTTTCAAGCCCCTTTTTAATAATAGATTTTTTTACATTTAAAATTTTTGCCACCGCGATCGCTGCCAGGGCATTATAAATATTGTGTTCTCCTGGGATAGGGAGCTTAATTCCTTTTAAATCTTTAGTAGTTATATCCGCTTTTTCAATAATTCCAAAAGTCATTATTTTTGACTTTTGATTTTTGACTTTTGACTTTAAATGTTCAAAATATTCATCATCCTGATTAATAACGGCAAAATGTTCTTTTCGAAGGAATTTAAAAATCTCAGCCTTGGCGCGGACCACATTCCTTTTAGTTTTAAGAAATTCCAAATGCGCTTCACCGATATTGGTGATAACCGCAATAGTTGGTTTAGTGATTCTTGCAAGCTCTTCGATCTCGCCCAATCTCTGCATGGCCATCTCAATTACGGCGGATTTATGTTTTTTGGTTAGTTTCAAAAGGGTGAGGGGAACGCCGATTTCATTATTAAAATTTTCTTCGTTTTTTAAGGTTTTCATCTCTTGCGAAAGGATAGAGGCGATCATATCCTTGGTGGTGGTTTTGCCGACGCTCCCAGTCACTCCGATAATGGGTATTTTGAATTTGCTTCGATGATAAGCGGATAGATCTTGGAGAGCTTTTAAGCCGTCTTTAACTTCCAGGACAGCTGCTCCTTTGCGCAGCGCCTCTGGAATGAATTTGCGCCCATCAAACTTTTCTCCCACCAGAGGAATAAACAGTTCTCCCGGCTTAATGGTGCGAGTGTCGGTTGAAATGCCTTTAACGACTCGCGACCCTCGACCCGCGACCCGCGACCCTTTGATGACCTTAAGGATTTCTCGAAGAGTGAACATGGATAGGATGATTATAGATAATATTTACTGAAATTTGAAGCGGAATTTGGCGATAAAGGTAAGGAGATTATTTAAATGGTCGCAACATCCTTAGCGGTTACTCGTGTTCACACGCACAGCGGCGCGTCCGGCCCCCTGAGGCCTCCGGGCGCAAACCGGGTGCTGCAGGGCATTCCCAATGGTGTTTTTGCTATTGTGAACAATGCTCCGGTGAGGATCCACGCCCACCGGAATACGATCACCGTAGTGGAGCGGCAGGTGCGAGACAGTGAAGTTGCGCTGGAAATGGAAAAACTGAGGAGGCTTTCCGCGTTTTTTGTTTCAGAAGCGCCCTCGACTTCCGAGCAGTTTCTGGCCAAGGGGTGGATCGAAGGAGAAAGAACCACCAAAGAAATGGAGATCCCCGGTGCGAGAAGACTGGTTGAAACCGATAAAATTAATCCGGAAGCCGCCGTTTATCGTCTGGCCAGTCAGCAGATTAAGGCATTAAAAGATCAGGTTGGCACGGCGGAAAAACAGGGGCAGGCGCTGAGGAAAGAATTGCGCGGGTTATCCGATCGCGGGCTGGGAGAAGAGGTGAGCTACGGCGATCTGGAAAAGTATGACCAGCAGATCGGCGCTTTGAGGGTGCTGGTGTCCCGTCTTAATATTCAGATTCAGGAGGCGCAGAATCTGATGGAGCGGATGATCGTATTTCTTCTGGGCGCGGGGGAGGAAGAAGTTGAAAAGGGCGTGGTTCATGTCGCGGATAACCTGTCGTGGTCGGAGATTAAGCATTATTTTGCAAAGGGAGAGGGAGCGGGGGCATTTGTTTTGAACAGCAGAGAATTAGGGCCCGCTAGCCATCTGATGATATATTCGCACGATGACGGCATTCCGCTCGTGCCGATCAGGGAGCCCCTCAGACATATTGACATTTCATGCCAGGTGTCGGTCGATTCCAGGACGGGGCAGGTAATTGTTGATCCCACGGAAACCACCATTGAAGCTCTCGAGCACCGCCGGCAAAAATACTCCCGGCTCGAAAAATTGTTCAAGGAATACGCCAAAAGAACCAAAACGCTGGATGGAAAGCCAATACCGGATTTGAAAGTCAATATCAAGGACCGGAGCGACCTCGCCCATCTGCGCGGGCAGAGCGTGGGGCTGGACCGGACCGAAGGGCTGTATACCGAAGAGCGTCCAATCGTTCAATCTCTGGTGAGGTATTTTAAGGATCTTTTCAGGAAAGTTGATTCGGTGAATATTCGTTTGTTTGACGTGGCGTCGGATAAAATCCCGGCCTTCTTTTCGGAAAAAGATAAAGAAGAGTTCGGGCGCACCAAGGGCGGGATCAATTTCCTGTTAAATACGGAAACCGGGTGGTCTATATTGATCGATCAACTGAAAGCGGTTTTAATTGCCTGCGACCGGCTGTGCAACGGGGACAAAAAGGAATTGGAGAAGAAAGACATCTGTCTGACCATTCCCATGGTTACTAATCCAGACGAGGTGCGGGCGGTCAGGAAGATAATAGCCGAGGTGGAGGCCGATTTGATGAATAGAGAAAACCCAATCATCACGACTCAGGTTAGCGAACACATCAAGATAGGAGTCATGGTCGAGACGGCGGCGGCGGTGGCGAATATCGAAGAGCTGGCAGAGGTGGCCGATCGTTTCAGCCTCGGAGCGAACGACCTGACCCAGGACCTGCTGGGCTTCCCCGAACAGCGCAAGAAGCTCATGACCGGCAAGCAGTACGACTGGCTTTCACCCATCGTGCTGAGGAATATTAAAAAGGTCATCGACGTGGTTAAAAGCAAAGACAAAAAGATCGGATCTTGCGGCGAGATGTCGCGCGACACCCTGGCGGCGATAGTTCTCACGCTGATGGGAACCGACTGGATGAGCATGGACGAATCGTGGCGGCTGGAAATAAATTACGTCCTGGCCAAGCTGCATCTGGACGAGTGGGGAAAATTTTCACGCAAGGACCCGGAAGGTCTTTCAGTAATCGAAAGGATATTGAAGCTGGAAGATGCCATGGCGGTGAGAGAATTCCTGTTTAATCTTATTAATAAAGAAGCTCACGCCGACACTAAAATAGCTCTGGAAGATATTATTAATTCCGCTACACCTATTACTTATATGCGGGAAACAACGACCATGGAGCATTAAGGAGTGAATAATAATTTAAATGGTTAGTTTTCAAAGATTAATTCCGCAAGAATCTGGTTGGTTCCGAACAAAACTCGGGATCAACTTCAAAATTACTGCGTCCAAAAGACAGAGCTTAAATTTAACTCTTGGTCAAATTTATCAGAAAGCCGAGCCCTATGTGCTTCCCGCTGTTGCCATGTTAGCCGGAGCACTAACCGGAGTTCCGGTGGTGGGGATGGTTCAGACCATGCTGCCGAACGTCGAGTTTGAATTAAAAGGGGTGCCGGTTACGGATAAAATCCTGATCGGAACGGCGCTGGTGATCGATCATGAAAAAATTAAAAATGGCGGGAAGTCGCTCAGTCTAGAAGAAGAAGCAAAAAGACGCGGACTGCCGGTTGAGGTTTTAGTAACCGAAAGACAGGACCTGGCAATGAGAGTGCTGGAGAATGTAGAGCGAAGCTTTAATAAAGGCGAAAAAATGGATGAGATCGAGGCCGAGGCGCTCACGGGGATCAAAACCAGGCTTTTAAGCATTATCGAAAAAGAAAAAGTTGATATCAGGGGCGCGATCAATCAATTGATGGAAGCGCTCGCTTCACAGGAAGGCGGGGGATCTAAGGGCCTCGACTTTATCCAGAGAATACTCCTGCAGTCACTGGCGGATAAACTGCTGAGGGCGGTAGAAATAGAAGCGCAGATCGATAAAATCCAGGCCGAAGATAGGATCGTTTTTGTGGCAGAAGATCTCGAACTTTCGGATGTATGGTTGTTAGAAGACCACAGGATCAGAGGAATAATCAGAGAGAAGGGGAATCCCGGGGATCATGTATCGGATTTTGTCGCCCGGCATGAGCGGGCGGGCCTGGTCAACGTTCCCAATGCTACCCAACTGATAACCACCGGCGCTAAAGTTATTGTAGACGGCTTAACCGGAAAGCTTTTTGTCCACCCCTCCGAGCAGACCGTTAAAGCTTATCAGAGAAAAATCGAAGATATTAAAATTTTAAAGAAGGCTTTAAAAGAGCTTCGCAAGTTAAAAGAGATAAAAACCCTGGACGGCCAGACCATCAATTTGACTTGCGAGATCGAAAAAGCAGAAGACATAGAGGGACTGGCGAGGCACGGGATCAACTCTCTCGGGATCGCGCGTGCAGAGTATTTTTTCTCGAACGTGGGGCATGGGGGGAGGAAAGAAGAGCCAAGCATTGAAGAACAGGTTGAATTTGATCAACAGGTGATCGACGCGGCAAAAGGGAAAATGGTTTATTTTAGGTCGATCGACACCAGCAGACATCTCCCTTATTTTGTGGGGAAAGAGCCGCCGGACCGCACGGGTTTAGCATATCTAACAAGACCACTTCACAATCTCGCCTTTCAGAGCCAGCTGAGCGCTTTTTTCCGAACCAAAGGGGAAATAAGAGTATTGTTCCCTTCCCTCCGGTCCAGAGATGATTTTTTATCGGCGATAAGCTACGTTAATAAGGTAAGATCCACGCTCGGAGCAGATGTGGAGGTCAATCAGGAGATCTTGTTCGGGATCATGATCGAGAAACAATCCATTTTAAAGGATCTGGCCGAGCTGGCGGCCGATGACCGGCTCAAATTCTTTGTGGTGGGACCCAAGGATCTGACCCAGAGCGTTACCCATTTCAGCCGCGAGGATGCGGAGGCCGCCCGCTATATTGATCACCTGCATCCCGAAGTCGTGAAAGCTCTGAAGAATATCATAACCAATGCGGGAGACAAAGATGTTAGCATCTGCCGCGGGATCCGCGATGAATGGGAATGGTTGCTGGTATTGATCGGTTTGGGTTATCGGACCATCAGTGTGAGCACGGAGTTTGTTGATGTGGCGAGAAGATTGATCCTGGGGGTGAACAGCCAGAGTCTGCAGGAGATGGTCAAGGATATTGACCAGATCACAGAAGTTAAAGAAGTCAGACGCCACATCCGGAGATTTGTTCAAACCAAAATACTTTCCGGCGAGTGGGCCGGGCTGAAGGAGATAGAGCTGCTTCTCTTCCCCGGAGGCTATCTTATTTAACGTCCGCCGATTCCAGGAACTGCTTGTTGGTTTTAAAATCCTTCAGTCTATCAATTAATTGTTCGGTGGCATCCACGGTCTCATAGCTGTCCATAATTTTGCGCAGCAGCCACATTTTCTTGAGCTCTTTTTCTTCCAGCAGAAGCTCTTCGCGGCGGGTGCCGGAAAGTCTGACGTCAATGGCGGGGAAAACTCGGCGGTCGGCTAACTTCCTATTTAGATGCAGCTCCATATTACCGGTCCCTTTGAATTCTTCATAAATAATATCGTCCATTCTGGAGCCGGTATCAACCAGCGCAGTCGCAACGATGGTTAGGCTGCCGCCTTCTTCGATATTGCGCGCTCCGCCGAAAAACCTTTTGGGCCGATGCAGACAGGTTGGGTCAAGACCGCCGGAAAGTGTCCTTCCAGAGGGTGGGGTTACCAGATTATAAGCGCGGGCAAGGCGAGTAATTGAATCAAGCAGTATAATGACCTCTTTCCCGGCTTCGACTTGCCGCTTGCAAGATTCCAGGAGCAGCTCAGAGATGCGGATGTGGTCTTCTGGTGGTTCATCAAAAGTGGAAGCTACCACTTCTCCTTTAACTGATCTTTGCATATCGGTTACTTCTTCCGGCCTCTCGTCAACCAAAAGCACTTTGATCAGAACTTCCGGAAAGTTATTGGTGATGCTGTTAGCAATGTTTTTTAATATTGTTGTCTTTCCTGCTTTAGGAGGAGAAACGATCATGGCGCGCTGGCCGGCGCCGATGGGGGCGACCATGTCAATGAGGCGCGAAGCCATCGGACACCCCGGATATTCGAGCTGATATCTGCGATTGGGAAAGATGGGAGTTAGATTATCGAAAGGAACTCTTTCTCGAGCTTGTTCCGGATTAATGCTGTTGATGGCTTCGATCTTGAGCAAACTGTAATATTTTTCTCCTTCTTTGGGAGGACGCACCTGACCGGAAACGAAATCACCGTTTTGCATATCGAAGCGCCGGATCTGAGTTTGGGAAACATAAACATCTTCGCGGCTGGGGAGATAACCATCCGTTCTCAAAAAGCCGTAATTTTCAGGAAGGATCTCCAGGATGCCTTTGGCGAACATGTAGCCGTTCTTTTCGGTTTGCGCCTCCAGGATCTTGAAAACCAGATCATGCTTCTTTAGCTGTTTAAAGTTTGGAATATTCAGATCCTTGGCGATCTCATACAGCTGCTGCAGCGTTTTTCCTTCCAGTTCCACTATATCCATTCTTTTTCCTCCTTAATGTTACATGAGGTTACATGATGTTACGAGATTTTATTCATTTGGATAATAAACAGTTAAAATTTGAGGCCTTTCGACTTACCTCTTACATGATAATATATAATTCTTGCGTTTGTCAAGCCTTATTTGTTTGCCTCGACCCTCTGATTCTCAAACCATTCAGTGCCGAGCCATCTCTCTGATTATACCCAACCCCTCGATAAACTCGGGGCAAGCACTATTCATGGATGCAAGAAAAAGGATTTACACAGATTATAGTTGATCGAAGAAGCGGTTTTTTCTCCCCCACACCCCGAAAAAACCGCTTCTTGAATATCCCAATAAAAATTCAATTCCATATGATTATAAATAATTACTTATAATATAACCAAATATAACGCTCATTATTAAGAAAAAGAAAAAAGCGGTTAAACCAGCCTCGAGTGCAAGCTTGAAAGGTTTCTCTTTATTGCATGGATAATGCCGCTGGTATTCGTGATAAGTGATCAGGAACGCACATATTCCCGCAAGCGGGCTAAAAACCAAACCAATCAAAAAAGTAAGCAGGATTATTCTTTCCATTCATCCCATTTACCCGCTCTTTCGGCCGCAAAGCGCTGGACGCCATCGGAAAAAGCTTTTATTCCGGGGTAATAGGATTTTGTTCCCAGATCCTCTTCAATTCTTAAAAGCTCGTTATATTTTGCTGTCCTTTCACCGCGAGCCGGGGCTCCGGTTTTAAGCTGACCGCTCCCTGAGGCGACAACTAAATGCGCCAACCAATTGTCCTCTGTTTCACCACTACGATGTGACCAATACTGCGCGTAGTCGGCTTCGCGCGCAATATTTACCGTTTCAAATGTTTCCGAAAGCGTTCCTATCTGATTTACCTTGACCAATACACCGTTAGCTATCCCTCGTTCGATTCCTTGAGCAAGTATTCTGGGGTTAGTGACAAACAAATCATCTCCAACCAATTCGACCTTGTCGCTAAGTTTTCGTGTTATTAGTTCCCAGCCCTCAAGGTCTTCTTCGGCCAGGCCATCTTCGATCAATAAGATCGGGTATTTTTCCGTCAGCACTTCCAGATAACGCACTTGTTCGGCTGGAGTTAAGCATTTCGATTCGCTTTTAAGCTGGTATTTGCTGTCTTTAAAATATTCACTTGCCGCCGGATCAAGAGCAATGAAAAAGTCTTTCCCCGGGATAAAGCCGGCTTTGACAATGGCGCGCATGATATAGATCAGCGATGCTTCATTTGACGCGAGAGGAGGGGCGAAACCTCCTTCATCGCCCAGGGTAGTCGGGAAGCTGTCTTTTTTCAGTAAATCTTTGAGAACCTGATAAACTTTAGCCGAAGCAAAGAGCGCTTCCCGGAAAGAATGGAAATTGATGGGGACGATCTTTTTTTCTTGTAGTTCAGCCACCCAGTTGGCGTGAGCACCCGCGTTAAGCACGTTAAACATCGGCACCGGTAGCGTGTATGATTTGGACGGATTAATTAATTCATATAAGGGAATGCCTTTCGCGTTAGCAGCCGCCCGCGCTGAAGCAAGAGAGACCCCGAGAATCGCGTTGGCTCCCAGCTTGCTTTTATTATCTGTACCGTCAAGCTCGATCATGGTTTTATCAAGAATATCTTGGTCAAGAGCGTCAATGCCCTTGATCGCTTTGGCGATTTCGCCGTTTACATTCGCGACCGCCTTAAGAACGTATTTCCCCTCATATCCCTCCCCGCCATCCCTTAATTCCAGAGCTTCCCTTTTGCCGGTTGACGCTCCGGAAGGGACGGATGCCCGGCCAAAACCGCCGTTTTTTAAGAACACATCAACTTCTACGGTTGGGTTTCCCCTTGAATCTAAAATCTGACGGGCTTTTACATCCTCGATTTTGCTGGTATTTTGCGCTCCGACCCTTTTTATTTTGCTTGACGGGAAATATTCCTTTTTCTTACCGCTCATTTTACGTCCCCCTTTATATTGATTATATATTTTACGGCTCTCTGCCAGGAATCCTTTTCTTCTCCCCATGGCTCATCCTTGTATCGATAATCATGTTTTCTTGAGAACTCTTCAAGTGCATCCGAAAGCGCCATCATGTTTTGGACCTGAATATCCCTTAATTCTTGAGCCTCTTTTTCCCGCTTGAATACGCCCGTTGCCTTGTAGAAATGAGGCACACAAAGCAAAACTCCATTGATAAATGCGGGCTTAAGATCATTCCAGTGCTCCGCTAATAAGCTCAAATATCTTTTTTCGGTCTCCGTGTATGTTACATGAGCCGGACAGGGCTTAACTTTCATCGGCTTGAGCGATTTGATAATATGTTTTACAAGTTGATCGACCAATCGTTTATAAATGATCGCTATCCCTAACGCCTCGCTGGTCTCGGCGATTTTCCTAGAATGTTCTTTGCAGAAGCCCAGCGATTCATTTAATTTCCTGGCGACTCCAACATCATTAACATTCTCGTAAAGAAGGTTATCAATATTCATCTTAACGCTCCGTTCAGCCAGATAACAAATGGGACATTCTTTCTTGCCCAGGGCTTCTTTCAGCGTAAAAAACGGCATATGTTTTTCTCTTTTCGCCGTCAACTTATTACTCCTCTTCCGGCCCTTCAGCATGGGCAGCCGCTCGCTTTTTGTGCGCGGCAACCGGCAGCAGATGTTTTGGCAGAAAAGCGAAATTGGCGATCATCGTTGGGATAACCGCGCTGCCGATCACCGTAGCTACCAGGAATGAATATTGGGCTTCATTAATTATGCCGTGGGTAAAGCCGTAAAGTGCGGAGATCGTGCCAAAAGTCAAACCGGTCGACATCATTAATGTATAGTACCATCGCTCTGATCGTTCTTGTCGAAACATGCCGACTATCGGATAGAGTCCGAATATTTTTGCCACCACCTTGCCGGCAAAGAGAATTAAGAATATTGCCGGCGCGGCAATCAATGCGGGAAGCGCCACCAGCGAGCCGGCGCGGATAAAATAGAATGGGGTTAGAAAACCGACCGTAAGCGAACGCAAGCGCCTGATCCAGAGATGGTTCCGGGCGGCAAATTCGGCGAGGATCATCCCGGCGAGATAAGCGGGTAGAACTGCTTCACTCCCAGACCAGAGAGCGAGCGCCCCCAGACCGAATAACACCAGCACGACCCACTTTACCCGGATCGCGGCTGTCCTATTGCCGTAAATATTGGTGAACAAAGAAGTTAAGAACGGCAATATGGCTAAGACCACGACGCTCACAGCAACAAAAATAATTGTTTTATAAGTGAAAGGCGCGAAAAGAAGGCCAAGGGCGATCACTGTTCCCAGATCGTTGATAAAACAGGCGCCCAGGATACCTTTGCCGAATTCCGTTGTATTAAAACCGGTTTCCAGCATAACGGCATAAACTACCGCCATGGAAGTGGTAGAAAGGGCCACGCCCGCCAGCCAGCTTGACGGTCCGCTCCAATGGAGAAGATAATGAGCTACCGCTGCGCAGCCAAGAAATGGGGCCAAAAAGCCAACTAATCCTACAATTAAAACCTCTTTCCATTTGACTTTAATGACTTTCGGATCGAGTTCTGCCCCAGCTAAAAAAGTGAGCATCACCGCGCCAAAAGAAGCCAAAAAACGGAGCCATTCAAGGTTGTTCCCTAAAAAGTTAGGGCCCAGATATTTATTGGCAAGAGCTGCGGCTGCAACGCCAACGCAGATCTCGACAAGAGCAATCGAAACTTTAAGATGATAGGCAATTATAGTGGATAAAACAGCAAGCGCGATCCAGACAGCGGCAATTACGTATATTTGTTCCACGGAGTCCTCCTTTATTAGGAGTCATCAACCCTTTTCGGGTAAATGAAGGCGGACTCCATCACCTTAGCAATTATTATTATACATAGTATTTAAATTAATTTCAATAAAATTAGTATTGCAGCGGGCGCGCATTTATTTGAGTGGGGGCTGAATGTATCCGCCTTTGGCGGACAAGTGTGCCATTAAAGGTGGTTAGGGCGGGGCCTTCTATTTCTTACCTACTTCCACGCTCCAAGTCGCCCAACCTCTGCGATGGTTCGTTGTAAAAGAAAAATGCCGCGGAGAGGATTTGAACCTCCATGGGTGTGACCCCGCTAGCTCCTGAAGCTAGTGCGTCTGCCAGTTCCGCCACCGCGGCAAGAATCGTACAAGTTTATTTTCGCACTTATTTCGTGTGCTTGCAACTAGGATATGAATAACGAAGAATAATATCGCGCCAGAGAGCAAAATTTCCGCGGAGAGGATTTTCCCGATGGTCATTATTGAATTGAATAATAATGGAATCATCGGGATCCCGACGATTTCATTATTATTCGATTTAAATGTCCGTCGGGAGAACCTCCACGGGTGTGACCCCGCCAGCTCCTGAAGCTAGTACGCCTGCCTGCCGGCAGGCAGGTCTGCCAGTTCCGCCACCGCGGCACATTTAAACCAATTCTAATGCCGCTGGCCGGAGTTGAACCGGCATGAGGGTAAACCTCATTCGCTTTTGAGGCGAACGCGTCTGCCAATTCCGCCACAGCGGCAAAATCATTCTTCGTTGAAAATCCCCATTTTTCGGTATTTATTATAGCGGTCAGCTATAAGTTCCCGATGGGAAAGAGAAAGCAACGGCTCAAGCTGCTTAATTATAGCAGATTTAATGTTTTTTGCAGTCAGCTGCGGATCGTTGTGCGCGCCGCCGACCGGCTCTTTAATGATTTCATCGATGACTCCCAGCTCCAGAAGATCTTTGGCTGTAATTTTCATTGCCACTGCGGCATCATTGGCGCGCGCGGCATTGCGAAAGAGAATCGAGGCGCAGCCCTCGGGTGAGATAACCGAATAGATAGAAAACTCCAGCATCATGACGCGATTGCCCATGCCTATACCCAAAGCTCCGCCCGATCCGCCTTCACCGGTGATAATAGAGATGAAAGGAACCGTAAGCTCCGCCATCTCTCTCAAGTTTTTCGCAATGGCTTCGGCCTGGCCTCTTTCTTCTGCTCCAATTCCAGGATAAGCGCCGGGAGTATCAATAAATGAAACGATCGGTTTTCCATACCGCTCGGCCAGACGCATGATCCGAAGCGCCTTGCGGTAGCCTTCGGGATTAGCCATACCGAAATTGCGCGCCAGATTTTCTTTGGTCGAGTGACCTTTTTGATGACCCATGACCACCACCGATCTCCCCTCCAGTTTGGCGATGCCCGCGACCATGGCCGGATCATCGGCGAAGTTCCGATCTCCGTGCAGCTCAACAAAATATTCAAAGATATAATTAATGTATTCCAGGGTGGTGGGCCGCTGAATGAAGCGCGCAACCTGCACAAACTGGATCGGGTTGAGCTTGGAAAAGATTTCGCGGCGCATGCTTTCAATCCGCTTTTCCATCATTTTTACCTCTTCCGACATGTCCATCTTACCGGAGGCCGATACCGCTTTTAATTTTTCCAGTTTATCAAAAAGCTCCTGCAGCGGTTTTTCAAATTCTAATAAAGGTTTAATATTTTCTGGTTTTGCCATGTTAATCTCTAAAAAAGGTTAATAAATTTATCAAAGTTTCTTTCATTTTTTTTCTTTCACAAATAATATCAATCATGCCGTGTTCCATAACATAGTCCGAGCGCTGAAATCCAGGGGGCAGTTTTTGCCGTATGGTTTGTTCAATAACTCGGGGTCCGGCAAAACCGATCAAGGCCCCCGGCTCGGCAATATTAATGTCGCCCAGCATGGCGTAGCTGGCCGAAACTCCGCCGGTGGTTGGATCGGTCATGACCGAGATGTAAGGAATTCCGTTTTCTCTGAGTCTTCCCAGCGCGGCCGAAGTTTTTGCCATCTGCATCAGGGACATGATGCTTTCCTGCATCCTGGCTCCGCCCGAAGTGGAAATGACAATTACCGGGATCTTTCTTTCCACCGCCAGTTCGATCAGCCGGGTAAACTTTTCTCCGACCACCGATCCCATGCTTCCCCCCATGAAAGAAAAATCCATCACTCCGAGGGCGCATTCGATTTTGTCAATTTTGGCGGTACCGGTGGCGATGGCGTCTTTGAGCCCGGATTTCAAAATGGCTTCTTCGATCCTTTGGGTGTAGGATTTAGTATCGGTAAAGTTAAGAAAGTTTTTTGAAGTCAGAGAGACATTGATCTCTTTGAAAGAATCGTTATCGGTTAGCTGTTTTATTCTTTCTGCGGAAGTGAGTTTGAAATGGTAATTGCATTTCGGGCAAACTTTTAAATTCGCTTCCAGATCTTTGGCATAGATCGCCTGACCGCACTTGTAGCACTTGACCCATAAATTTCCTGGGATATCAAGTCTTTCGCGGGTATATTCAGTTTCTTTCTGAAGTTGCTTGCGCTTGAACCAATTGTGGATGCTCAAGGTACTTGATATGATAATGTATTTTATGTTATATTGTCAACCATGAACCGCATGGTTCATAGTCAAGCCGGGGAGGTAAATAATGGCAGAAAAGAAAGTAGTTAAACGCAAAGGATTAAAGAATGTTCGCAAAACCAAGAAGCGTCGCGCCCGCAATCAGCGGGAAAAACAGATTCTAAAAGTTGCTTTAAAAGCAGCCAGGGCAGCAGTTGCGGCCAAGGCAGCGGAAGCACTGGAGAAAATCAGAAAGGCAATTTCGATCATTGATAAAGCGGCGCAGCGCGGAATTATCCATTTGAACAAAGCCGCCCGTTTAAAATCCCGACTTTTTCAAGCTTATAATAAAACTAAATAAGTGCTGCGGTTAAAAGCTTACGCCAAGATCAATCTTTCTTTGAAGATCAGGGGAAAGCGCCCTGACGGCTTTCACGAAATTGAATCGGTCATGCAATCGGTGTCGCTTTGTGATTATGTCACTCTGACTCAAATTTCCTCAGGCATTCAACTAACGACTTCCCACCCGCGACTGCCAACCGACAACCGAAATCTTGCTTATAAGGCGGCGGAACTGTTTTTCAAAATTCAAAATTATGGTATCAAGATTGATATTGAGAAAAATATTCCGATAGCGGCGGGATTGGCGGGCGGGTCCGCCGATGCGGCGGCCGTGCTTTTTGGGCTCAACCAAATGGCCGGGAATCCGTTAGGCGGCAATGAGTTATCGGAACTCGGAGCTAAAGTTGGCTCAGATGTGCCGTTTTGTTTGGTGGGAGGGAATTGCCTGGTGAGGGGAAGGGGAGAGAAAGTAGAAAGTAGAAAGTTGAAAGCCTTGCCTGCCGGCAGGCAGGTAGAAAGCAGAAATTATATCTTAATTGTTCCGGAAGTAGAAGTTTCGACCAAATGGGCATATGAGGAATTTGATAAGATATTTGCGGATTCCCCACAATTAATTGTGGGGAATAATAACCTTGAGGCCGTGGTTGTAAAAAAAATTCCTATTATTCAAGAAATTAAAAGAATGCTTTTAAGTCTAGGATGTTCCTATGCCCAGATGTCGGGAAGCGGCCCCAGCGTTTTTGGCGAAGCAGGAGATGCTTCAGCCGGAGAGAAGATATTATCTCAGATAAAAATTAAATTTCCTCAAAGCTATCTAGTAAACTCTGTTCCTAAAGGCATAGAAGTTGCATGAAGATTCACCGGCTGCCTCGGGAATTTTTTCTTCAGTCGACTTTAAAAGTTTCTCAACTTCTTCTTGGCAAGTTTTTGATCCATGAGTATCGAGGACAAAAGATCGGCGGGATGATCGTAGAGACCGAAGCGTACATCGGCCCGGAAGATAGAGCTTCGCACGCTTTTGGAGGAAAGCAAACTCCAAGAAATCTTGCCGAATATTTGGTCGGCGGGCATGTTTATATTTATCTGGTTTATGGAATGTACTGGCAGCTGAATTTTTCCACCAGCTTTCATGGGCGGCCGGAATGCGTTCTGATCCGCGCGTTGGAGCCAACTGATGGAATCCCTCTGATGCAAAAATATAGGAAAGGAAAAGGAATTGAAAATTTAACCAGCGGACCCGGAAAGCTCTGTCAGGCGCTCAAGCTGGATAAGTCTTATTACGGTTATGACCTCTGTCATAAAAATGCCGAGCTGTATCTAGAAGATCGAGGAGTTAAAATTTCAAAGAAGCAAATTGAGAGCGGATCGAGGATTGGAATTGATTATGCCGGTCCCCATTGGTCGAAAAAGCCCTGGCGCTTTTGGATTAAAGATAATCCTTATGTTTCAAAAGGTTGAGAAAGTTAAAATCCCCCTTGACAAATGGGGTGCTCTTGTTATAATCCGCACTAGAAAGGAGGTGAAAAATATATGAAAAGGACAATCGCATTGTTAGTTGCAGTGGCATTTGTGGTCACGCTGGCTGGCATGGTCTTTGGCCGAACCATGGAAGAAGAAAGAGACGCAGTCCGATCCTATCTCAAGGTTATTGACGCTAAAATCGTCAAGTACCGGAAGGCAGGAAACACCGCTACAGTAAAGAAACTGCAGGGGGAGAAAGCTGCTACTCTTAGACGCTGGGAAAAACTAAAAGCAGAAATGGAAGGCTCTATGATCGCGCCGCCGCCGCCACCAGTTGCACCGGTCCCACCGCCACCGTCAGTTATTAGCCCGATGGGAGGCGCTCCTACAGGGCTGCTCGGCATGGGGTGGAACACCAGCATTTCCGCTGGTTATATCATGGGTAAATCGACCATGGTTGGCAGAGCCGACCTAGTCCTCAGTGACCTGCTTGGAATTGGTTCCATGTTGGGCATGGGCGAAAAGGCGGTTAGTTGGCGTGTTGGATTAGGTGGAGCATCGGGTAATGATATTAACGATAAAAGTATCAAAGCTATCCCGGTGTTCTTCGATGGGATCCTGAATCTGCCTGCCGATATGATGGGAGGAATCGAATCCTACGTCGGCGCCGGTGTTAACTACACCGTTTACGGAACTGACAAAAAAACTGGCACCTATGGTGTCCAGGCATTTGTCGGAGTCCAGGGAGATATGGGTCTCGGAGGAAAATCCTTCGCGGAAGTTGGCTACAGCGCCATTCGTGCTGGAGATATCAACAAGCGTTCTGCGAAAGGAATATCAGTTTCAGTCGGACAGCAGATTCTGCTGTAAAGAGAGCGGGGACTTCATTCTTTAAAGGAAACATGGAAACTTTAAGGGGTTGGTCCCCGTAATCTTTTTATCCTCGAATTTCACCCGAATCGGTCATTGATCTCGCGAAAATGGTTTTAAGATTGCCGGAGGAATCGGAGGGATCATTGAAGAAACAGCGGATATAGTCAGAAGTTAGACCTTCCCCTTTTTGTTCAACCAGGATTTCAACTTCTTTTCCCAGATATTGATTGGCAAATTCGATCATATATTTTTTTCTTAATTCTTGCAATATCTTACTTCTATGCTTTCTCGTTTCTGTGCCAACTTGGTTTGGGAAATTGGCGGCCGGGGTTCCGTACCTTTTTGAATAAGGAAAGATGTGCAGACGGCTGAATTTTATTTGATTAACTAGATCAACCGTATTCTGAAATTCTTTTTCTCCTTCGGAGGGGAATCCAACAATAATATCGGTTGTTATTCCGCAATCAGGCAGTTTGTTCCGGACATAGTTTGTTAATCCGAGGTATTCTTCTCTGGTATAATTTCGGTTCATCGATTTTAGCATTTCGTTATCTCCGCTTTGGAGGGGCACATGCAAATGATGACAAACCTTTGGGGTTTCTGCCATACAATCAATAAGTACTTTGCTCAGATACATAGGCTCGATAGAACTTAGCCGAATACGCTGAAGTTGCTTGATCTGTGACAAAAGCATAATTACGGTGTTCAGATTATATTGGTAAGTCCCGAGGTTGATCCCGGTCAGTATAATTTCCCGCGCGCCGGTTTCAACCAATCCTTTGGCTTCTTCAATGACTTCTTCAATCGGTTTGCTTTTGATTTCCCCGCGCGCGTAAGGCACAATGCAATAACTGCAGAAGTGTTGGCAGCCATCCTGGATCATGAGATTGGCACGGATTCTGGGTCGGGGAGAAATTAAGGAGGGCAGGGGATCGAAATCTTTTATTTCTATTTCCGGGAACATTTCTTTTAGCTTTTCGCCTTTCAGTCTCGCATAACATCCGGCCACAATAACCTTTTTGCCGAGCCGCAAGGCTCGACGGATCGCCTGCCTGGATTTTCGATCGGCATCTTCGGTTACGGTGCAGGTATTGATTACATACAGATCCGCCCTCTCTCCAAAAGCAGCCAGCCGGGAGTCCGCAGCCGCAAGCTGAGACTTTAAAATTTCGGTTTGATATTGATTCGCTTTGCAGCCCAGCGTGTAGAAAACCGCATTTTTCATGATAATAATCTTAACATTTAACGTGCTATAATTGAAGAGATGGAAAAGAATCCGGTTCTTTTTGTCCATGGTATTGGCGCATCTGAAAAAGTCTGGAGAAAGTTAACCATTCCTCAGAGGAATTCTTATTATCTTTCGTTTTCTGACGGCTATGCTAATCCCCAAGAGCAGGTAGCTGAACTAAAGGCTGAAATTGTTCGCATTTTAGGTGCCGAGAAAAAGGATAAATTGATATTGGTTTGCCATTCGATGGGCGGCCTGGTGGCGAGGCAGTACCTCGCAGATCATTTCAATAATCACCGGGTGGAAAAACTCATCCTGCTCAGCACTCCCAATTTGGGAAGCAGCGCCCTTTGGTTCAATCCTTTCCCTTCGCCGGCAGGCAAGGAGATGCGGCCGAATTCAAGTTTTTTAAAGGAGCTTAACCGCAAAAAGATGCCGGTGGATGTCAAATATGTGGTGATATTAAGCGACACAAAATATTTACCTAACTATTTGGTAAATGTTTTGCTTTTCCGAGAGGGTGGGGACGGGGCGGTTCCGCTCAGCAGTCAAAAATTATCTGCAAGCTGCGTGCCAAATATCTCCGAACTCAACTATTCCGAACTCTGCATCAACTTGCCGCACTTTCAGATTCCGGAGAGAGCTGGAGCAGCAATTCTTCAAGCTCTTGAGTTGTAGTTTTCTCATCTGCGATAAAAGGCTTCCCAAACTTGATTTCAACCTCGGACCAGGGAAGAGGGATCTCATAGCGATCCCATCTCCAGAAAAGGATAACTTTTCTTTTCATGTTGATTCCAGCCGGCACAATTGGTATGCCGGTTTTTTGTGAGAGAAAAAGGATGCCGGGTTTAACCGAGCGGTGAAGCGGTTTTGGCGGACCATCGACCGCGATGGCCGCGTCACAACCTTCGCGGATGTTTTTGATGAAAGCGAATAGAGCTTTGCCTATTTCAAGCGGCGTTCCTTTTTCAATAAATCTCACCGTCCGGTGCCCGTGCTTTTCAGCGAGATAAGTTATTATTTCACCTCGCCAGATCGCGGTGGGGAAGATACAGAATTTGCGGTGTTGTGCCCAGAAAAAGAGGGGAAAGGTTTGTCCGTGCCAGAGCGCAAAAATGGCTTGATGAGCAGGCTCATCAATTATTTTATATTTCAGAGTTGAACAAATTATGAGATTAAATAACCAATAAAACCAGGCAATTATTCTAATCATATTCATACATAATCGCGGATAAAACTGCTATCCCTGCGGTTTCAGTCCGAAGAATTCTTTTTCCCAAGCTTATTGGCGTGAAACCTGCTTCCTTGGCCAGTTCGATTTCTTTTTGTGAAAAGCCGCCTTCCGGACCAATCAAAATCAAAAGGTGGTTAGGCCTATAGGTGGTCAGGGCCTGTTTGAGTGAATTATTTTTTTCCAGTTCCCAGGGGATAAGCGCTAATTCAAACTGATTTCTCATTTTTAAAACTTCTTGAAAATCGGTTAACGGCGAGATCACAGGAATAATTGCCCGGCCCGATTGTTCAACTGCTTCCTTGGCAATCTTTTTCCAACGATCGAGTTTTGGGGATTTCGCAATCGTTCTTTCCGTCTGCATGGGTATGATTTGGTGAACGCCAAGCTCAGTGCACTTCTCGATGATGAGATCCATCTTGCTGGCTTTGGGGAGAGACTGGGCGATAGTAACTTTGACTTTCGGTTCGCTTTCTTCCTGCTTTGAAGAGATGATTTCACAGGTAATTTTGTTTTTTTCAATTTCAGAAATCTTTGCGGTGTAGATTTTTCCGCTCCCGTCCAAAAGTTCGAGCGAATCTCCAACTTTCATTCGCAAAACGTCTCGTAGGTGATGAACATCGGATCCGATTAGGTTAGGAAGCTGTTCTTTTGTTGTAAAGAATCTATGCATTTTTATATTTTCGAAGCAGTTCTTCTTGTTCCCGAGAGAGTTTGTTCGGCATTTTTACTTCAACTAAAACATAGAGGTCTCCGCGATCGCGTTTTCCTAAATAGGGCATTCCTTTTTCTTTTAACTTAAAATTGGTGCTGGGTTGGGTCCCGGGTGGGATTTTAAAGGTTGCTACACCTTCCAGAGTTTGAACTTTTATCTCATCCCCCAAAATCGCCTGGATAAATGAGATTTCAGTCCTTGAATACAAATTGCCTCCATCCCGATTAAAGAGGGGATGGGTCTCAACCGTGATGAAAACATATAAATCTCCGGGAGTTCCGCCTTTGCTTCCGGCATTGCCGGCCCCGGCTATGCGCAGGCGATAACCAGAATCGATCCCCGCTGGAATTTTAACTTTTACCCTATGTTTTCTTTTTTCTCGACCGGTTCCTTTGCAAGTCGGGCAGGGCGAAGAAATCACTTCTCCGTTGCCGTGGCAGGCGGGGCAGGTGACGACTTGAGTAAAGCTACCCAAAATAGTTCGCTGGCTTCTCTTCACCTGACCGCTTCCTCCGCAAGTGGAACAGCGGACGGGAGAGCTGCCAGGCTTGGCTCCGGCACCTTTACAGTTGGAACAGGCTGTGAAATGGGCTACTTCGAGTTCTTTTTCGATGCCTTTGGCGGCTTCTTCCAGAGTTATACGCATATCATAGCGCAAATCTTCGCCGCGCTCCGGTCCGCCTCTTCTTTCTCCCCGTCCTCTTCCAAAGAAAACATCAAAGAGGTCAGTAAATTCACCAAAACCTTCAAATCCGCGGAATTGTTCACCAAAATCAAAGCCTTCAAAGCCGCCAACCCCCGGGCCCCCGGCCTGGCCAAAGTAATCATACTGGGAACGTTTGTTGGGATCGGATAAAACCTGGTAGGCTTCGTTAACTTCCTTGAATTTTTCCACCGCGCCGTGCTCTTTATTTACATCCGGATGGTATTTCCGCGCCAGATGGCGGAAGGAGCGTTTGATCTCATCCTGGGAGGCGGTTTTTGATACACCCAGTATCTCATAATAATCGCGCTTCATTTACCCTCCTCCGCTCTAGCGAGCTTCGGAGGACTTGTCTTCTTTAACTTCATATTCGGCGTCGACCGTTTTCTCTTCTTGCTCAGGGCTCTGTCGAGGAGCTTCTTCGCCGGCTTCTTTATAGATCTTAGCCGACATGTCGTAGACTTCCTTTTGCAGCGCTTCCAGCGCTTTCTTGATTTCTTCGCTTTCTTTCCCCTCCAGCGCTTTTCTGACTTCCGCGATAGCTTTTTCGACTTTATCTTTGGTGGCGGCATCGACTTTATCGCCGGCATCTTTTATGGTTTTTTCAGCTGTATAAGCCATGGTATCGGCTTGGTTTCTAATCTCGGCTTCTTCCTTTCGCTTTTTATCTTCCGCCTCATGAGATCCGGCTTCTTTTTTCATTTTATCGATCTCATCTTTTGAGAGGCCGGAAGAGGCGGTAATGGTGATTTTTTGTTCTCTGCCGGTACCTTTGTCTTTTGCTTTTACATTTAATATCCCGTTGGCATCAATGTCAAAGGTAACTTCGATCTGAGGAACGCCGCGCGGGGCGGGGGGAATCCCATCCAGATGAAATCTTCCCAGCGTGCGGTTATCCGCCGCCATCGGCCGCTCACCCTGCAGAACGTGCACTTCAACTGAGGTCTGTCCATCCGCGGCGGTGGAGAAAACCTGGCTTTTCGAAGTCGGAATGGTGGTGTTCCTTTCGATCAGCGGAGTCATGATGCTGCCCAGAGTTTCGATCCCCAAAGTAAGAGGGGTAACGTCCAATAAAACTAATTCCTTAACCTCACCAGCTAAAACTCCGCCTTGGATGGCTGCTCCCACCGCCACCACTTCATCGGGATTGACTCCTTTGTGGGGTTCTTTTCCGAATATGTCTTTAACCATTTCCTGAACTTTTGGCGTGCGGATTTGTCCGCCGACCAGAATAACTTCATCGATTTGATTGGCTGAAAGTCCCGCGTCGGACAGAGCCTGCCGGCAAGGTCCAATGGTTCTTTCGATTAAATCTGCTACCAGCTGCTCGAACCTGGCGCGGGTGAGTTTTAAGACAAAGTGCTTTGGTCCGGTCTGATCCGCTGTAATGAACGGCAAGTTGATTTCCGTTTCGGTGACGGTCGAAAGTTCGCACTTTGCTTTTTCGGCCGCTTCTTTGAGCCGCTGCATCGCCATCCGATCTTTGCCGAGGTCGATCCCCTGGTCTTTTTTAAACTCTTCCAGCATCCATTTCATTATGTGCTGATCGAAATCATCGCCGCCCAGGTGGGTGTCGCCGTTGGTGGATTTTACTTCAAATACTCCTTCGCCGATTTCGAGAATGGAAATGTCGAAAGTTCCGCCGCCCAGGTCATAAACGGCGATCTTTTCGTTTTTCTTTTTATCGATACCGTAAGCCAGTGAAGCGGCAGTCGGTTCGTTGATGATACGGACGACTTCCAGTCCGGCAATGGTCCCGGCATCTTTAGTGGCCTGCCTCTGGCTGTCGTTGAAATAAGCGGGAACGGTAATGACCGCTTTCTTTACCGACTCTCCCAGAAATTCTTCCGCGGACTGTTTCATCTTTTGCAGTATCATGGCCGAGATTTCGGGCGGGCTATAATCTTTATCTTCGATTTTAACTTTGGCTTCGTTTTTGCCGCCTTTAACCACCTGATAGGGGATATATTTAAGTTCGCTTCCGACTTCATCAAATCTTCTCCCCATGAAGCGTTTGATGGAAGCAACCGTGTGTTCAGGGTTGGTAATAGCCTGCCTCTTTGCGACCTGGCCGACTACGCGCGAACCATCTTTCAAAAATGAAACCACCGAAGGTGTGGTTCTTCCTCCTTCGGAACTTGAGATGACCGTTGGCTCTCCTCCCATCATCACCGCTACACAACTATTGGTAGTACCCAGATCGATACCGATAATCTTTTCTTGCGCCATTTTACTTTACTCCTTTCTTGCCTGCCTGCCGGCAGGCAGGCTTACAATCACCATTGAAGGTCGAATCACCCTTCCGTGCAGGGTGTAGCCCTTCTGCATTTCCTCAATAATTATTCCTTCCGGCCCTTCGCGCTCTCTTTGCAAGATAGCCTCGTGCAGATTTGCGTCATAAGGCTTTCCCAGAGCTTCGATTTCCTCGACCCCGTGTTTTTTTAACACATCTTCCAGCTGCCTTTTTATAAGAGCCAGGCCTTTGATCATCTCTTCGCCGGCTTTGATTTTTCCCGCCGCTTCCATCGCCCGGGCAAAACCGTCGATAATGGGAAGGATCTCGGCAATCAGGCTTTCGTTGGCAAACTGGACGAACTGCTCACGGTCAATAGCTGCTCTTTTTTTGTAATTGTCAAAATCCGCCAGCGCCCGCAGGAGCCTATTTTTGGTTTCCGCCAGCTCTTCCTGCAGGAGGTCGGTTTCGCTCTTTTCCGGCGGCAGTTCTTTCTTTACTTCTTGAACTTCTTCAGCCATTTTAATCTCCCATCAAATTCTCTAGTTTTCGCGAAAGACTTTCAAGAATACTGGCAGTGCGGGCGTAGCTCATGCGGGTCGGCCCGATCACTCCCAATCCTCCCGAAGCCACGTTTTTTATTTCATAAGAACTCATGACCACGCTGCAGTCTTTGACCTCTTTGAATTTATTTTCGTGACCGATGCGGATGGTAACTCCCTTTTCAGTGGTGTATTCCTTGACCATCTCCACCATCAGCTCTTCTTCTTCCATGGTTTCCATCAAGCGGCGGGTAAAGTTCATATCCGAAAATTCGGGTTGTTTGAGCATATGAGAAAAGCCCGAAGAATAAACCCGGGTTTTATTATCCAGCGTGGCAACGATGGAAGCATATTCCAGCAGTTGCGATAAGACTTTCAAAGTCTGATGGAGAGCGTCATCCACATCGCTGTGCATCTGTTTCAGCCCTTCATTGATAACTTCTTCTTCCTTAACCGTTAACTGGCGAGTTTTCATCAGATGATCGACGTAAAAGCGATAACCCAGGTCGGTCGGGATGCGGCCGGCGGAGGTGTGGGGCTGGGTGATGAAACCCATGGCTTCCAGATCGGCCATCTCGTTGCGGATGGTAGCGGGGGAAAGGTCCGGCATATAAGCCCGCCAGACGGTTCTTGATCCCACCGGCTCCGCCGTGTGCAGATAGTCCCTGACGATGGCTTCCAGGATGCGCTTTTTTCTTTCGTCCAGTTCGATATTCTTTAAAGCGGTAATGTTAGCACTCTTTCCTTTTGAGTGCTAATTATAGCATATTGTGAAAAAGAGTGTCAAGAGAAGCTAAACGAACTTCTCGAAGACCAGATTGCCCAGGAAAAGCCCTTGTCGAGTCAGTTTGTAATGGTTATTTTCTATCATAAGCAGGCCATCTTTTATTAGTTCCTCAACTTCTTTTTCAAAGCCCTCGAACTTTTCGACGGATAAACCTTCCAGCAGTCTTAGGCCAAGAAAAATTGTCTCGGGTCTCGGGTCTGGGGTCTCGGGTCGATGACCGGCGACCCGTGACCCGTGACTCTTGACATATTCTTCGATGCAATTAGGATTCGACCACCGTTTCCCATTAATATGGGAGTGCGCCCCGGCGCCGACGCCGATATAATTCCCGTTTTTCCAGTAATTGAGATTGTGCTTGCATTCAAAGCCCGGTTTAGCGAAATTGGAGATCTCGTAATGTTTATAGCCGGCGGTAGTTAAGGTTTCAATGGTATATTCATACATCTTTAATTCTTCTTCTTCGTTTGTAAGTTGTAAGTTGTCAGTTGTAAGTTGTAAGTAGAGGGGGGTTCCTTCTTCAATTTGCAGGTTATAAGTCGAGAGGTGTTCAGGCCCGAGGTTGATAGCCGTTTGGAGATCACTTTTCCACTCTTCGAAAGTTTGATTGGGCAAGGCGAAAATGAGATCAAGGTTTATGTTATCAAATCCTGCGGATCTTGCATCATCGTAGAATCTTAGAATATCTTTCGAGTTGTGAATGCGGCCGATGATTTGGAGTTGTTTGTCATTAAAAGATTGGGCGCCGATCGAGAGGCGGTTGATGCCGAGCTCGCGCAGAGCTTTAAGTTTGGTCTTGTCGGCGGTGCCGGGATTGGATTCGATTGATATCTCGGAATGACCAATGTCAAATGACAAATGACAAATTATGGTTGATATTATTTTATCAAAATGTTTTGGTTCAAGGAGGGTAGGAGTCCCACCCCCGAAATAGATGGTAGATAGTTGAAAGTTGAAAGTAGTAAGTAGGGGCTCGAATTCTCGAATTAAAGCATCAACATAATCGTCGATCAGAGCTTCCTTCCCAGCATACGAAACAAAATCGCAGTAGTTGCATTTCTTTTTGCAGAAAGGGATGTGGATATAAAGCGAAGTCATTTTCCGAGCCGCAGCACGGCGAGGAAGGCTTCCTGCGGGACATCCACGCGGCCGATACGTTTCATCCGTTTTTTGCCGGCCTTTTGTTTTTCCAGCAGTTTGCGCTTGCGGGTAATATCACCGCCGTAGCACTTTTGGAGAACGTCTTTGCGAATGGCGGAGATATTTTCGCGGGCAACCACTTTTGCTCCCACCGAAGCCTGGATGGGGATCTGAAACTGGTGGCGGGGAATAACTTCCTTTAGCTTTTCGGCCAGCTTTTTGCCGCGATAATGGGCCTGATCGCGGGGAACGATGGTGGAAAGGGCATCAACCGGCTCCTGATTCAACAAAATGTCCATTTTAACCAGATCGGAAACCCGATAGCCGATGATCTCATAATCCATCGAGGCGTAACCGCGCGTGACTGATTTTAAGAGGTCGTGAAATTCAGAAATGATTTCAGCTAGAGGGATCTCAAAAGTCAGCATGACTCTCTTTGGATCAAGGTATTCCATATCAATAAAAGATCCTCTCTTTTCAATGGCCAGATCCATGACCGAACCGACGTATTCTGCCGGCGTGAATAAAGTGAGCTTTAAGTATGGTTCTTCGATCGACTCAATTTCCGTTGCCGGAGGCATCATGGAAGGATTGTCGATCAAACGCGATTTCTTATTGGCTAAATTAGACTTGTAAACCACGTTAGGGGCGGTGGCGATGATGTTTAAATCAAATTCCCGCTCCAATCTTTCCTGAACAATTTCCAGATGGAGCAACCCGAGGAATCCGCAGCGCAAACCGAAACCGAGGGCGGCGGAATTTTCCGGCTCATAATACAGGGCGGCGTCGTTGAGCTGGAGTTTGGAAACGGCATCTTTGAGATTTTCGAAATCTTCACCGGCGAGAGGATAGAACCCGCAAAAAACCATCGGCTTGATCGGTTTGTAGCCGGGAAGAGGTTTGGGAGCAGGATTTTTAGCATCGGTTACGGTGTCGCCCACCCGGCACTGCTTCACTTCTCTTATCCCTGCAATTAAGTAACCCACTTCTCCCGCAGATAATTCTGTCTTTGGAATTAATCCCAGCTTTAGGGTTCCCACTTCCTGGACTTCAAACTCTTCACCCACGCCCATCATCCTGATCTTCATTCCGGATTTAATGCTCCCGTTAAAAACCCGGATATAGGCGATGACGCCGCGAAAAGAATCGTAATGCGAATCGAAAATCAGCGCCTGGAGAGGTTTTTCAATATCGCCTTTGGGATGGGGAACCTTTTTGATAATTGCATCGAGAATTTCCGGGATTCCAATCCCTTCCTTGGCCGAAGCCAGGAGCACATCCTCCGGTTGAAAACCGAAAATATTTTTCAGCTCTTCCTTGATCCGTTCCGGCTCAGCGGCGGGAAGGTCGATTTTGTTGATGATGGGGATTATAAATAAATTATTTTGTTTTGCTAGGTTGGCGTTGGCCAGCGTCTGCGCTTCAATTCCCTGGGTTGCGTCGACCAGCAAAAGGGCCCCTTCACAGGCAGCCAGCGAGCGGGAGACTTCGTAAGAAAAATCAACATGGCCGGGGGTGTCGATCAAATTTAAAATATGATCTTGGTACTGCATGCGGATGGCCTGGGCCTTGATGGTGATGCCGCGCTCACGCTCGAGGTCCATCGTGTCCAGAATCTGCTCGCGCATCTCTCTTTTTTCAACCGTATGGGTGTATTCGAGCAGGCGGTCAGCCAGCGTCGATTTACCGTGATCGATGTGGGCGATGATCGAAAAATTTCTGATCCTCGATAGCATGAATTTATTCTAACACAATTGAATTGACATTGAAATTGCGTTAAGAGATAATAAACTCAATGTCGGAGAAAGTTTTGAGATTTGGATTTGGGATTTATTTTGGATTTTGGATTTTGTCCGCCTTAGGCGGAGGATTTGCCGCGCAGGCGGCTCTGGATCTGAGCGAAATCGGGGTGGGGGCGAGGCCGCTGGGGATGGGGAAGGCTTTTGTGGGTGCGGCGGACGACGCCAGCGCCATTTTTATTAATCCCGCCGGACTTTCCCGCAATGACAATTTAAATCTGGTAAGTATGGCCGGGACCATGCTGGGAGATGTGAATTATGTTCTGCTGGGGGCATCAGATCTTTCACCTATGGGAAAATTTGGATTTGGCTACATCAACGCGTCAACGGGGAGCATTCCTCTCACCATGATTACCGGCTCGGGTTCCACCGCCGCGGTGGTTCAGTATGATTCGACGGATTACAGCTCCAGTTTAATTTTCTTCTCCTATGGTTCAAAGCTCAGCCGATTTTTGAAGGGGGGGGCCGGAAGCAATGTGTCCCTGGGATTGAGTTTGAAATGGTTTTTGCAGGGATTTTCGGGCGGAGGAGCGGAGATGCAGGATGCGACCGGGGCGGGGATGGATGCCGATCTGGGATTGATGTGGGATGCCCGTCCCTGGATGACGCTGGGGCTGGCATTTCAAAATTTTTTACCGACCAGTTTCGGCGGAAGGTTTGAATGGAAGAAAAACAATATTACCGAAGGGATTCCAATGGTGATTCGGGCAGGAGGAAGATTTAAAATTCTGGGACCGGCTGCGATGAGGGAAAACGAAGATCAGAAATTAGATTTGATGTTGGATTACGAAAATAATCAGCAGCAAAATCGGCCTTTGGCCCTGCATGCCGGGATTGAATACTGGCCGATGGAGATGGTTGCTTTTCGCGCCGGCATCGATCAAAAGCCCAAGGCAACCGAAACTGGAACCGGGATTGACAACAACTTGACGGCAGGGGTTGGATTGAGGGTCACGGGTTTTACTTTTGATTATGCTTATCATCAATTCGGAGAGCTTTCTGAAAATACGACGCACTTTTTTTCCATCGGCTATCGCGGAGAAGAAAAATATGTTCCAGGTCAAAGAAAAAAGCCGGAAAAGAAAAAGCCGGTTATTCCACTGCCGGAAATTGTTCCCAAACCTCAGCTAAAGACTTTTAACGATGTTCCCGAGGGTTACTGGGCAGAAAAACCGATCGAGTATCTGGCAACTCTGGGCATTATGGATGGCTATGAGGACAAAACTTTTCGCCCCACCCAGGAAATGTCGCGCGGAGAACTGGCGGTGCTTCTGATCAAGGCCAAAGGCTTTACGGTCAGTAAAGAGGTCAAGCTGAGATTTAGCGATGTCAAGATTCAAAGTTATGAAGCGCCATACATTAGCTTAGCGGTTGAGCGAAAATATGTCTCCGGTTATCCCGGCGGAACTTTTAAGCCGGAAAAGCGGGTGACGCGCGCCGAAGCGGCGGTAATTTTAGCTAAATTTGCCGGATTGTATATGAAGCCAAAAGTGCAGGAAAAGGTTTTTGAAGATCTTCCCATTAAACACTGGGCTTCACCAGCGGCAGCAGCTACCAAAGAGAGCGGATTCTTCGAATATTTGGGAGGAAAAGGTTTTGGCCCCAATCTCTACCTCACCCGTGCCGAAGCGGCCGAGATCATCTCCAAGACTCCCTTCGCGAAAAAGCAGATCGAAAAGCTGATCTCCGGGGAGAAATGAAAATGATCTATTTCTTAGCGCGCTTAAAGGAGTTATCCTCTAGTCCCCGGTTCCCAGTCCCCAGTTCCCGTTCCCCGGTCCCCATGGAATAGTTTTACTATATCCAATCTTATATCTATAATAGATGATAGATATGGTTAAGATCGGTTCATTAAACATTAATACCAATGTCTTTCTGGCTTCCATGGCCGGCTGCACCGACCTCTCTTTTCGCTTGATCGCCAGAGAAATGGGGGCAGAATTTTGTTTTTATGAGATGTCCGATTCTAATTCATTAGTTTATGCCTCACGCCGAAAAAACGATGATATGCTTTTGGTCCATCCCAAAGATCTTCCTATCGCGGCACAGCTGCTCGGATCTGATCCGGAGATAATGTTAAAAGCTGCCAAAAAACTATTAGAACTGAACAATAATATTTCTTTCCTCGATATCAATGCCGCCTGTCCGATCAAAAAAGTTATTAAAAAGAGGTCCGGAGCCTATTTAATAAAAGAGCCCGAGATGCTTTATGGCATTATTAATAAATTATCATCCTCTCTTCGTCTCCCCATAACCGTAAAACTCAGGACCGGGTATTTGGAAAAAGATCCGGAACCTATCGTTTCGATCGCCAAAAACTGCGAACAAAATGGGGCAAAAGCGATCTTTGTCCACGGCAGGACCAAAGCGCAGGAATATTCCGGCGATGTCGACCATGGATCAATTAAGGCGATCAAGGCTAACGTAAAAATACCGGTTATTGCCTCCGGCAATATCTTTTCCGCGCAAAAGGCAAAAGAGATGCTGGATCTGACCCATTGCGATGGTGTTCTGGTCGCTCGCGGCGCGTGCGGCAATCCCTGGATCTTCGCGCAGATCAAAAATTATTTAAAGAAAGGGGACCTGTTGCCTGATCCCACATTGAAAGAGAAACTGGCAGTGTTGACAAAGCATCTCCAATATATAGAAAAATACAAATTGTTATCTACCAAAGTGGGCTTTTCCCGCAAAGTAGCTATCTGGTATCTAAAGCGTATTAAAGATGGCGCGGTTTTAATGGGTCGATGATCTGGCCGCGACCCTTATTTCTTCTTTTTGACGGAAAACCCAAAATGGCCGAGTTCCTTGCCCAATAGATAATATTTGCCATGGGAATAACAGATCGGCTCGGCCGCCTGGAAATTAAAAGCCCCATTTTTATCGATATATTGTTTATCGGCATGGATACAAAGGACTTTAGCCAAGAACATATCATGCGAACCCAGATGCTTGCGTTCGATAACCCGGCATTCGATATTGACCGGGCTCTCCTTGATCAGCGGCGCCGAAACCTGCTCGCCTTTTACCGGCGTCAATTTTAGTTGCTTGAATTTATTGACATCTTTCCCTGATCGCACTCCGCAATAGTCGACCGCAAAGGCCAGCTTTTTGGTGGCAAGATTAATGACGAACTCCCCGGTCTCCTCGATAATGGCATGGGAATGGCGGGTGGGGCGGATCGAAACATAAGCCATCGCCGGCTCCGAGCAGATGGTGCCGGTCCAGGCGACGGTGATGATATTGTAATTTTCAGGTTTGTTCCCGCAAGATACCATGACCGCCGGAGCCGGATAGAGCATGGTGCCCGGTTTCCAGATGGCTTTCGTCATGATCATTTACCGCCGCGAGAAAGGATCTTTTGCAATTGACGGACCGGCAAGCCAACCACATTGTCATAATCGCCTTCGATCTTATTAATAAATATCTCTTCGATCTCCTGTATCCCGTAAGCTCCCGCTTTATCGAGCGGCCGGCCGGACTTAACATAATCCAGGATCTCTTGGTCAGAGATTTTATTCATTTTAACCCTGGTTACGGCGACACGAGAAACGATCTTTAGCCCGGGAAAAATGACCGCTATTCCGGTGATGACCTTGTGCGTCTTTCCCGCTAAACTCTTGAGCATGGCGATGGCGTCTTTCGGGTTTTTGGGTTTCCCAATGATCTTCTTACCCAGGAGGACGATGGTATCGGCTCCGATCACGATCGAGCTTTTATATTTTGCGGCAACCGCTTTAGCTTTGCAGATGGCCGCTTTTCTGGCAAATGAGACGGGCGAAGCCGCGCTAATGCGTGCTTCATCAACGCCGCTGGTAATGACCCGAAAATGAGCAACGATCTTATTGAGCAGTTCTTTTCTGCGCGGTGATGCGGAAGCCAAAATGATCTTATGTTTCATTGGCTTTTATTATACGAGTTCCTGGCTTATTATCCAAGCGCTGCCGGCTCATTAGCGCGCCCGCACCACGCATAACGCTCTTCATAGATTCCCCAGTCCTTGTCTTTACAGAATATATAGTGTAAAATGGGGAGTATGAGCGTAAGGTATAAGGTTTCACTGAAGTGCGAGTGCGGCAAAACAGTTTCCGCAGGAAGCGTTTTTTGCCCACACTGCAGGGCGGCGATCAATCGGAAAAACGCCAGGACGATCAAGAAAGAGGACCGTAGTTACCAGAAAAAGATGCGAAGCAAAGGGAGGGGAAGGAAGAAATAAATGTCCCCAGCTTGCCCCGAGAGGAATCGAGTGATAGAATTTGTGCATGAAGAGGATCCTACTGATCGCGGCTCTCATCGTTTGTCTGCTGATAATTGTTCTTTCTTTTTTTCTGACTTCCAGTAAGACCTCGATCCTTGCCGGCTATGATGTCCTCTTCACGAAATCCCTGGGCGGGGGGCAGGTCTTGTACGGCCTGGCGGCAAAGGATGCTGCCAAGACCGAGCCGTTGAGTCTGATCGCGGTTTACCGGGAGGAGGATCTCATTTACCGGTATTCGCCGGTGGTTCCCGCCGCGGCCGGTTATCCGCGGCCGCTCCTGATCGAGCGGGCAGAGGTCATAAGCAAAGACAGCGATTCTTTTATCATTACCAGCTGGGGAGAGACCGGCGCGGATTATTTCGGCACCCATCCTATACTGATCAAGTATTCCGGGGGAAAATTCGGCTCCGTAAAGTTCTATAAAGGCTATCTTTCCGATTCTCCCCGCATCCGGCACATTCCCTGGACCAGAAAGGATTTTAAGGTAAAAAATCATTATGACCCTTCGGACGCGGTCTATACCATTCTTACCCAAGGAGTTGCGGTGGTAAAAGAAGATATGATCGAACTGCGTTTTTACGGAGATGACCAACCTCACGCGGCCGGACATGAATATGTAATATTCAGATTCCCTGTTAAATAGAGTCCCTAGTCCCCAGTCCCTAGTTCCCCAAATATAGTATAATCAATTATGCTTCCCCAGATCATCCGTTCGCGGCGCAGGAGTTTGGCTTTAATTATCACGGCCGAAGCCAGGCTGGTTGTCAGGGCGCCTTTGCATCTCCCGGCCGAGGCGATCAACCGTTTTATCCAGCAGAAGCGGGGGTGGATCGAGCGCCAAATGGCGCGTCTGGCCGCCCGTCCCCGGCCCTTAGTTTTGACGGAGGAGGAGCGGGCAGGGTGGCGGCGGGTGGCGCGGGAGAAGATCACTCTGCGCTGCCGTTATTTTAGCGAACTGACCGGTTACCGGCCGGTTTTAGTAAGGATCACTGCTGCCCGGAGCAGGTGGGGGTCGTGCGGGGCGAAGGGGACTATCAATTTCAGCTGGCGTTTGGCTCTGGCGCCGCCGGCGGTCATTGACTATGTTGTGGTCCACGAATTAGCCCATCTTGTAGAACGGAACCATTCCGCCCGTTTCTGGCGCCGCGTTGCCCAGGTCATCCCCGATCACCATCTCCACCGCCGCTGGCTGCGTCAAAACGGCCATCTTTTGGGGACCTAAAAACCCAATCATTGACCCATCAGTTCCCGTATCCCGTTCACCGTAACCCGTCTCTTCCAACCATTCGCTAACTCTGACGAAATCTCGTCGTTTTTGACCTGCTGAGCCCCTCGACAAGCTCGGGGCAAGCGTGGCAATAAGATTGCTGTTATCCATACAGGAGGTGTTTCAATGGTTGACTTAATTCCGCTCGAAAAGATCGAGAACAGGATCTATTTAATAAGAGGCCAAAAAGTGATGCTGGATAAGGACCTGGCGGAATTCTACGGGGTCAAGACTTTTGTCCTGAATCAAGCGGTTAAAAGGAATATTGAAAGATTCCCTGAGGATTTTATGTTTCAACTTACCAGAGAGGAGGTAAAAGCTTTAAGATCACAATTTGTTATCTTAAACGGCCACGCAGTTGGGCCAAAAAAGTCATATAGGGGCGGGCATTCAAAATATCTCCCATATGCTTTTACCGAGCAGGGGCTGGCTATGCTATCGGGCTTGCTCAGGAGCGAACGGGCTATCCAGGTAAACATCGCCATCATGCGGGCTTTTGTTAAACTTCGTCAAATGTTATCCAGCCATAAAGCGCTAGCTCATAAAGTCGAGGAATTGGAGAAGAAGTATTCCAAGCACGAGATCGAGATCACGGCTGTCTTTAAGCTGCTCAAGAAGCTGATGGAGCCGGTGCAGACCAATGCTATTGGATTTGTTCAGTAAATTGTTACTGATGGTAGGGACGTGGGTCGGGGGTCGGGGGGCGAGGGGAAAGAGAAGGGGGGAGGGAATGGAATTTAAGGATTTGAGAGTATGGAGAGAAGCAAAAGATCTGGTTTTAAAGATATACAAGGTAACAGAGCAATTTCCCAAGAAGGAAACCTATGGTTTAGCTGATCAATTGAGGCGGTCAACTAATTCTATCTGCGCTAATATAGCCGAAGGGTTCAATCGCTACCACGCCAAGGATAAGATCGAGTTAGAAAGATGCTGAATGCCATGATAAATTCCGTTAACCGCTGCTACGAATCGCGTAGCAGATAACCCCCATCCCTCGTCCCCCGTCCCTCGTCCCTCTTTCCCTGTCCCCAGTCCCCATTGCCTCGAGTTGAATTGCGTTTAATAAAAAAAGGGCGTTTATACCGAGCGTTAGCGAGATACTTGTATTGAGACGAGTCGAGGTGTAGAATTTGACCAGAATTGCTACTTACTTGTACCGAGCGACTTGTCCCGAGTTGAATCGAGGGAAGTCGAGGTATAAGTAGACACTCTAAAAGTAGCATTTTGTGTTTAAAAGCCAGACTTTTGGGAGCAGAATTAGTGTAAGATTATAACGGGGACGGCGGTTTTAGTGGGAATATATACGACTTTGCATAAATGATTGAGTAAATTCATCAGCAAGGAACATATTGATAAGGCCAGCAAGCCGTATATGGTAGAAGGGGAAGAGCAAGTATAAACATCTCTTAATCAAATGATTCTTTTGTGATAAAGAATGTGCGGAAGGAGTTAGTGATGGCTAATATTATAGAAAAATATTTCTCAAAACTATTAGGAAAGCCAGGCTATATAGATCCTGTTGTTTTGCGTGATGGTGAGAGGGTAAAGAAAGTGGCTCAGGCGGTACATGTTATACATGCTCATCCAGAAAACGATGCGTTGAATCTGGAATTAAAATGGTATGAAAAACCAGCTGGTGAACCTTGGCCAGAATTACTCGAACCGAATTCGTTTCATCTTAACGAAGAAGAAATAAAGAAGCTATACGATTATTTGTCCACAAGCTACGCGTCAATAGGGATCCGCGAAAGTGGCAGATATGCAATTATTCCATTAGATCAAGATATTCAAACTATCCCGCAGAAACAACAAGCGCAAATGGCAAAATTAATTCAAGCGCTTCTTCGTTCTAAAGGGACAGAAACACTAGATGAGTTAAGTAAGGGATTGGCTGAAGAGCCAGATCTAATACAGAAGTTGAGAAATTATGCTCAGCTTCAGAAATTCAAATTAGGTTTAAGCCAGTTAGAAAAAATGCTTGAAATGACATGCTCTGAACAAGAATACAAGGATTGGTTTAAAAGGAATTTATGGGTTTTCGGGACTGAATATATTTCGCACGAAAAAATCGAGAGAATAACAATAAGACAAAATATTGACTTGTGCTATACAAGTGTAGATGGGTATCAGGATGTAATTGAATTAAAGCTTCCGCAAGCCGCGTTGTTACGTGAGGATTCTAGCCATCCAGGGAACTATTACCCATCCGATGATTTGTCTAAAGCCATAGGCCAATGTAGTAATTATTTACATGAAATTGCTGAACAGAGAAGCGCAATCGAAAGAACATTTGATTTGCCATTTATTAAACCAAGGGCACGGATTATAATTGGAAGATCAAATCAATGGGAGAGGCAGCAAAATGACGCACTTAGAAGGATCAACTCTGCCTTTAATGATATAGATATAATGACATACGATCATATTCTGGTAAGAGCAAGACGGATGATTGAATATTATAATAAAGGTGGTAAATAAGGGGGGCAGATTCAGGGGCAGAGATTGCTTCTCCGGTTATTGGTGAGATGAATGGGCGGATTAGGGAAAACCTCCCAGCCACACTCTGCGTCACGCTGTATTCTAAAGTCGCGAACGGACGAGCTGAGATATTTTCGGGAGTTGGTAGGTTTGCGGGGTTGGAGATGGTTGGGTCATTGGGGGCTTAAGCTTTCGGCATCTTGTTTACAAAGAAAAAAGAGCGTAGGATATTTGCGTAATAATAAGTTTATGGAGGGAATAATATGAAAATATCGCTTTCACACTTCAAGCAATTCATTTCTGATTCTGCAAGATCGAAGAGAATTAGTGATAATAAGGCATTTATTGTATGGTATCAGAATGTTAGAAAACCGGACTCGAAAATGTATGATACTGAAAATAAAGACGGTGGGATAGATTACATATTTGAAGATGAGAAAAGCATTATTATTATTCAAAGTAAATATAGAAAAGCAGGGTTAGGTGAAATAAGTTATTTTAATGGAATAGCAAACAAATGGCAGCATTCAGGCTCTTTTAATGAGTGGGTTGATAATGAAGTTGATAGCATTAAAGATAAAAAAATATATAGAGATGTATATAAGAAAATAACAACAAAGAAAGTGATATTTGAATTTATTTCACTGGATGAGCTACAACCCAAGAGGAAGGAAAACAGGGTTAAGACCATAAGGTCGGGAATAGATCAGTTTGAAATGAATTACGTATCTGCAAATGAGTTGTATTTCTATTTCATGTTGGACAAGATTGGCGCCACATATACAGACCCGTTGAGCGTAGAAATATCAGAAAGCAACTTGAATTATTGCGATGATAGAAAAGGCATAACAACGCTTGTTTGCGTGATGAAAATCAGTAGTCTGTTAAAAGAACTACAAAAATTGGATGACATTCAACTTGTTCTAGCTAGAAATGTGAGGGTAAGGAGAGAATCAAGCGATGTTAATATAGAAATGCAAAAAACATATTTAAAGGACTCAGATAATTTCTTTTATGGGAATAATGGAATACATTTTATCTGTTCCGAGGCGGGTATTAGCGGTAAAAAAATTATGCTATCTCACCCGGCAATCATTAACGGTGGACAGACAGTAAGGACTTTGTTCGATACGGATAAATCCCCCAAAAAAGCAGCTAATGTGCTGGCAAGAATCACTAAAATCCCAATGGTGCTTCAAACGCAAAAAGAATATAAAGAGATTATTGACAATATTATTCTGAGATCAAATAGCAATAATCCGATGTATCCATGGGACTTAAGGTCTAATGATGAGATACAAGTCAAAATAGCGCGAGAAATGTTCAATAGAAATATATATTATGAGCGCAAAATCGATGAATATAATCAGATTGGTTATGTTCACGCTTTGCGTATCAATCAGGTGTTGGATATTGTAGATTTAGCTACAATACAAGCTGTTACATCAGATAATATTGGCCCTGTTAAACTTAAGAAAATAGGCGACGAACCTTTATTCAAGCTCAAGAATGCCGGAGGCTATTATGAACAATTATTTAATCAGATTCCTGGAGATTATGATGAGGTCGAATCGAAAATCAGTTTATTTCATTACATTAAGCGGGCAAAAGGGTATTTAAGATCGATTTTGCCTGAAGATTTCGTGTCCTTCGCTAATGCTGCTCAAAATTATATTATTAAAATTGTATGGTATGCGATATCAGACCATAATAGCCCTATTATTCATCATCCAATCAAAATATCTTATCAGCGCTATTCTAAACTTAATCCATTACTTAGGGATATTGTTAGAGTAATATTCAAAGAATTTATGAAGTCATTTAAAGAAAATGGTGTTGAGCAGAATGACTTTTTTAGAAGAGATGACTGCTGGAGCAAAGTGGAGAACGCGGTATTTACATCGACAAGGATAAAGGATATTAAGCAAGCTATTATTGATGAACAGAAAAAACAAAGCAGAAAGTAAGATATATCTGCGTGACGGCAGATCGCCGCTGCCAAAACATGAAGTAACCTCTAGAATAATGAGTTCTATCCGAGCCAAGAACACGACTCCTGAAATTGCACTTCGAAAATCACTCATGTTGTATGATTTGTCGGGTTATAGATTGCATTGGAAAAATGTCCCGGGTCGGCCTGATATATGTTATCCAAAGAAGAAACTCGCGATATTCGTTAATGGTTGTTATTGGCATCGCTGCCCTAAATGCAAGCCAGATTTCCCTAAAAGTCACAAGAGGTTTTGGCAAGAAAAGTTTAGCCGCAATGTCGATCGTGATAGAAAGAAGGTCAGGCAATTAAGAAAAATGGGTTGGAGCGTGATAACTGTCTGGGAATGTGATATTGAAAAGCGGATTAATAGTGTTGTAAGAAGAATAGCAAAGAAATATGCAGCGATAAAAAGATGAAAAAGAATCTCCCTTACGATAAGACGGACCCCAAATCCATTGAGAAATATGCTCAAAGGTTGATTGATCATTGCCTTTCAGAATTCTTGGACGAAAAGAAAAGAAGAAAACTACACTATGCTTCTAACGTACGAAAAAAGGGCGGTTTTGGCCAATTAATTGAGGAAGAGTATTTCAAGATAAGGCCAGGAACAGATAAGGGCCCTGATTTTAAAGAGGCTGGCGTTGAGCTTAAGACCAGCCCCCTGAAAGAAATGCGCGATGGTTGGTGGTCAAAGGAACGACTCGTCTTAGGTATCATCAATTATGATGATATTGTTGATGAGACCTGGGAAAAGAGTTCTTTTAAACGAAAGAACGACCTGTTGCTGTTGATATTTTACTTGTATAGAGAGGGTATTCTTATTATTGATCTTATCATCAGGCACGCTAGGTTATGGCGTATTCCCGATGATGATATTCCTATTATCAAAAATGATTGGGAGACCATACAAGAGAAGGTCAAAAAGGGCTTGGCGCATGAGATCTCTGAAGGGGATACTTTATATCTTGGCGCGTGTACTAAAGGGGTAACCAAAGCAAGCGTTCGCTCTCAACCAGCATCAAAGACAAAGGCAAAACAACGAGCTTTTGCTTTCAAGCAGAAGTATGTTAATTTTATTTTGAAATCGTTTCTTCGAGATTTGGGATTTATCATCAAAGATTCTGATAGGATCGTTAAAGACAACAAGGAATATGAAGATGGAAAAAGATTAGAGCAAATAGTTATCGACCGTTTTAAGCCTTATCTAGGAAGAAGTATAAGGGATATAAGTAAAGAATTACAGATCAAGATTGATGAAAAAGCGAAGAATTATAATGATATCCTTACGAAAATGATACTTGGTGTTATCAATACAAGAATTGAAGAGTTCGAAAAAGCTGATATTGTTGTGAAAAGCATTGTTCTCGAAGAGAACGGGAAATTGCGAGAAAGCGTCTCTTTCCCGGCTTTTGATTATATTGAATTGTCTAAAGAAACTGATTGGGATAGCTCGGCCTTGAAACAATTATTTGAGAAAAAGTTCTTTTTTGTCATATATCAAAAGAATGGGGATGATAGTAAGATATTGAAAAAAGTCATGTTCTGGAACATGCCTTATGCAGACCTCAATAAAGAAGTCAAAAGTGTGTGGAAAGAGACGATTAAAAGAATAAAAGCTGGGGATTGCGATAACCTACCGAGAATTTCTGATAACAGAGTGTCACATGTAAGGCCACACGGCAGGGACAAAAGGGATGTTTGCATGGCCCCGAATGGTAAGTCATATACGAAGAAGTGTTTTTGGCTAAATGCAAAATATGTGCGAGACCAGATCGGTATTACGGACTAGTGCTTTATCTATTGATCTTTTGTAATATTTATTGTATCATTATGAGATCTCGATATGTCTAATAACAAAAAAGAAAAAAAGTTCACTGTAGTTGAGCTCTTTGCTGGGGTAGGAGGGTTCCATCTGGGACTCAAAGAGAGTGGTTGGGAAACTATCTGGGCTAATCAATGGGAGCCCGGTAAAAAGGAACAACACGCTTTTAAATGCTATGTCAATCATTTTAGCCAAAAAGGCAGTGTGAATGAGGACATTGCCAAAGTAAAGAACGATATCCCCGAACATGATTTATTGGTCGGTGGATTCCCTTGTCAGGATTATTCTGTGGCTGCAACGAACGCAAAGGGTATAGAAGGCAAAAAAGGCGTTCTTTGGTGGGAGATCTATTATGTCTTGAAGAATAGAAAGCCTCAGTTTGTGCTTCTCGAGAATGTTGATAGGTTATTGAGGTCTCCTTCAAAACAAAGAGGCCGGGATTTTGGGCTCATGCTAGCCTGCTTGAAAATATTGGGTTACTTCGTTGAATGGCGAATGATAAATGCTGCCGACTATGGATTCCCCCAAAAAAGACGCAGGATTTTCATTTTTGCAACTCGAGATAAGGACCTAATAAAATATCTTTACGGGAATAAGGATATGAAGGATATTCTTTTAGCCGATGGGTTCTTTGCACAAGAGTTCAAGGTCGAGATGGTCGATCATGGAGAGATGCCGCCACTTTCTTTTGATGATTTAAGAAGCGATGAGGACCTCCTCTCTTTAAGCAACGACTTTGAGTACCATTTTCACAATGCTGGGGTTATGATCAATGGTAATGTGTTCACGAATAAAGTTATTGCGACTAAAGAAAAGCAAAGAACTCTCGGGGATATTCTTGAGCCTGGCCCAGTAGATGATATTTATTATATCCCCCCAAAAGATATTAAAAATTGGCGATATTGCAAAGGCGCAAAAAATGAAGACCGAGTCACGGCAAAGGGATTTAGATATTGTTATACCGAAGGCGCAATTCCTTTCCCGGATAAACTTAACGAGCCTTCAAGGACAATGTTAACAGGGGAGGGCAATAAAAGGCCAAATCGGATAACCCATGTTATAAAAGAGCCAAAAAACGGAAAATACCGGATAATCACTCCAGTTGAGGCAGAAAGGTTGAACGGTTTCCCGGATAATTGGACGAACACTAGAATGTCGCAAAGATGGCGTTATTTTTGTATGGGCAATGCTTTAGTTGTCGGTCTTATTGAGAGAATGGGGAAAAGACTGAAAGATATAATTACCAAATCAAGAAGCGCAAGCAGTCATAATAAAATTCATACATATGTTCAAATCAATAAAAATGTAAAACATGCTTCCGAATTGGTCGGCGCAAGATAATATGATTAGTAAGTGCCTCGGCTCCCTCCTCATCACATTAGCGCTTCTCGTCCTGCTAGGAATGTTCATGGAATTCGGCAAGTTCTGGCTGGTAGTCGATATACTGGTGATCATCGTCTGCGGAATAGGCGGAATGTTGCTGCTTACGCAGAAATAAAGGAGGTGAAAAAGAATATGTTTGAATTTGCGAATTCGATCATTAAAAAATGCGATTGGCTAGATATCGGACTTTTAAAATTAAGTGTCGCCGCCGCGATCCTTTTGGTCGCCAAACTCTGGCCGCCGATCCTGGGCCTGGATTGGTATTGGTACGCGATCGTTCTCGTGATCGCCGCGATCAAGCCGGCGAGTAGGGCGATGGGGAAATAAGAGCGACCGCGCGCTTCTCGTTTAAGGCAAAATACGAAACTCGAATATCGAAACTCTAAACTCTAAACAAGTATTGTTGATCGGGGAGAGCTGATACGCGTCATGCGTCGTGCGGCTGCGATGCGCCCTTCGATAAACTCAGGGCAAGCGTTTCGTTATCCGTATTGCGTCATGCGTGACGCTTAACGCCTATACTTCCCCATGTTTGCCCATGCTTCAGCAAGCTTGAACAATTGCCGGCTTATCTTATCGTAAAGATCCAATAGTTCCGTGAAACAATCGGGCTTACAGCCGTATAAATACAGGTCTCCTGCTTGTTTTAGTGAAACTAACGTTTCATTCGATTCCGCATGAGCATCATCAAGGTATTTCTGAAAACCCTTGACTTGATGCCTTTTTGAATAACCTTCAGCAATTAATCTGGGAACAGCTTTACTCGACCTCCTTAGTTGGTCAACCAGGTCATATTTTTCTTCTTTAGGCAGTAATGGCAAGATTTCCCTGAAAACCATCAACATTGCCTTATAACTGTTAAGATATACTTCCATGTCCTCATAGCTTTTTATCACGCTTTTCGCTTTCCGCACTACGAAACGCGCCTCGCTGCCGCTTGCCGTATTACGCTCTTCCATCAATCAATCCTCCTTTCCAGTTACGAACCCGATCTTAGATTTAGGTTTGGTGTCTACGGCGATCATCTTTTCGATAGCCTTAATGATGAGCCCGATCTCAACGTCGTGCTGGTCGACCTTGTGCTTGAGTTCTTTGAAAAGATAAGTTAAGCCTTTGTTTGCGGCAATGATTTTGCGGAGACGGGTAAAGGCACGCATTATCTGGATGTTGACTTCGATGGCTCGTTCACTGCGCAGAACAGAAGAGAGCATGGCGACGCCGTTCTCAGTGAAGGCGCAGGGGAGATATTTTGAGTGTTTGCCTTTTTCTAACATTCCAGTTTGGAATCTTAGAACATTATATTCGGTCCGCGTCAGCTGGAACGTAAAATCGGCCGGGAACCGTTTCTCATTGCGGCGCACTGTCGAGATTTCGCCTGCCTGCCGGCAGGCAGGCCAGGTGGGTGGCGAAAAATGCAAGAAATTTCCGGCCGGATCCGATAGTAGTATTTGGGAGAGAGTCTTATGCTTATCAGAACTCCAATATCAATCTATTTCCCGCCTTTTTCTGCGATCTCGTACTACTAATCGCAATTTAGTCCCCTAGTCCCTTAGCCCCTTAGTCCCTTGGCCCCTTAGTCCCATGATTAAAAAAAGGAGTATGATTCAAATGAAAACCTATCTAGTTTCTTTAACGCGCAGCGATACCCCGAGCCAGTATCCGGTTGGACTCCGGGCGGAAACATTGAGTGACGCTATCATTGCCATTGTTGAACGTTCATATAAATATCAACCGTCTCAGGGCCCGGCCGCTTTCTGTATGGTCAGCGTACACCAGATGGGGGATGGGAAAAATACTAAATAAATTCTAATCACCAAAATACGAAAGACCTAAAAAATAGGTCATATGACCTAACAAATAGGTCGTAGACACGACTGGAGCGTTATGTTAAAATGTCATTATTATGCTGGAGCCGATTCTTGATAATAAGATAAAAGAAAAGATCCTGTTGGTGATCCTGGTCAGGCAAGAGAGCTACGCGCGGGATATTGCCGCTCTCTTTAAAACCAGTCTGTCTCCGATCCAGAACCAGCTGAAGAAGTTGGAAAGGGGAGGGGTCCTGTTCAGCCGGCTCAAGGGCAGGACCAGGCTCTATGGTTTTAATCCCCGCTATCCATTTTTGGCTGAATTGAAAAAACTGCTGGAAAAAGCTCTCGAATTCATGCCGGAAAAAGAGAAAGAGAAATACTACAACCCCCGCCTCCGTCCCCGCCGCGCCGGCAAGCCTCTGTGAAAAAGTCCTTCAAAAAGATCGCCCTTAAAGAATTAGCCGGCTTGGCATGCTCGGTGCTGAAGAAACATGGAGTAGAGGCGGTTTTGACGGGTGGCGCCTGCGTCTCGATCTATTCAAAAAATAAATACCAATCCCTCGATCTCGATTTTGTATCCGGCGCGGCCGAGCATGACACGAAAGCCGTTAGGGAATCGATGGATGAATTAGGGTTTAAAAGAGCCGCCGAAGGGTTCTTTGCGCGTTCGGACTGCCCGTTCATAATTGAATTTATCACTCCGCCCCTGGCAGTGGGCCGCGAGCCGGTCAAGAAAACCGTCACGATCAGGACAAGGAGCGGCCGGTTACGGCTGTTAAGCCCGACCGACTGCGTTAAGGACCGGTTGGCAGCGTATTATCACTGGAACGACCGGCAGTCGCTCGATCAGGCCTTGATGGTAGCGAAAAACCGCAAGATCGATCTCAAAGAAGTCAAACGCTGGTCGAAAAATGAAGGACAGCTTGATAAATATCCTGACTTTCTAAAGCGGTTGAAATGACGAAACAACCAAGATTGCTCGGCTCCTCCCTCATCTCCTTTACACCGAGGAACCCGAGGTGCTCGCGCCCCTCTTCGTTAGCGGCTAATCTTAAACTCAAAACTTAAAAATCACCGTCATCACCGTAATCATCACAAAGCGAAAATGCAAGAAATTTTCTCCCGGATCCGATACTCCGGGCAGAAACCTTGAGTGACGCTATCATTGCCATTGTTGAACGTTCATATAAATATCAACCGTCTCAGGGCCCGGCCGCTTTCTGCATGGTCAGCGTACACCAAATGGGGGATGGGGAAAATACTAAATCCTAAAATCTAAACTCTAAACAAATTACAAATAATAATTTTCAAATTATTAAACAGTATTATTGGAATAGCTGTTTAGAATTTCGAGTTTTAAGTTTATGCCCGTTCCATAATGCCCTTGCTTTTAATTATACAATCTTATATAATCTTATATAGTCAAAATATGGTGTAATTTATGCATAATGACAGTAAATACGATAAGAGGTTAGAAGGTTTACCGGTCGAGATCTGGTCCCGCATTGCCAGGATCGATGAGCTAAAAGGGCAGTGGGTTGGCGGCGCCAGGCTTAGCCCGCAAACTCTGGGCCGGCTTAAAAGGTCTGTCCTGGTGACATCGACCGGCGCCTCCACCCGCATCGAGGGCGCCAAAATGTCGGATGAGGATATCGAGAAAATGCTGCGCGGCATCTCTATCCAGAAGTTCGCCGACCGCGATAAACAGGAGGTCAGGAGCTATTATGAGCTTCTGCAAAATGTGTTTGACGCCTGGAAAAGCATCAAGCTGAGCGAAAACACGATAAAACATTTCCATCAGGAATTGCTGAAGTACGCGGCCAAAGATGAAAGACATCGGGGAGAGTATAAAAAGGTAGAGAATAAGGTCCACATGGTTGACGCGGCCGGCCGGTCCGTCGGCGTTCTCTTCGATACTACGCCGCCATACCTTGCCCCCAAGGAAATGCATGAATTGGTCGAATGGGCCCAGCTGGCCCTGGCGGAGAAAAAATATCATCCTTTACTGGTTATCGGGAACCTGATCGTGGATTTTTTGGCCATCCATCCTTTCCAGGACGGCAACGGACGCCTCTCCCGGGTGCTTACTAATTTATTATTGCTTAAAGCGGGTTACGAATATGTTCCCTATGTCTCACATGAAAAAATAATCGAGGATAATAAACCTGATTATTATCTTGCCCTGAGGAAAAGTCAGAAAACCTTGAAGACTACAAAAGAGGATATAACCCCCTGGCTTGATTTTTTCCTGTCAACCGTTCTTAAACAAACGGAAATGGCTGTTCAGCTCCTCTTGCAGGAAGACCTGGACAAGATCCTGTCGCCAAAACAGCTGGCCGTGTGGCATTGTCTGCGGCAGGCCGGGGCCGAAACTACCCCCGCGCAAATAGCCGCAACGGCCAAAGTCGCCAGACCGACCGTCAACCAGGCACTCAACAAGCTGCTGCAGCTTAAAAAGATCGAGCGGCTCGGCTCCGGCCGCACCACCAGATACCGCCCGATCAGGCGCGATTAAGATCAGCCCCTCGACGTTGGAATATAATATTAAGAGGGGCGGGGGAGTGTGGGGCGAGGGGAGAATTCAAAAGGCAAAAGTAAAAAGTCAAAATTCCAATTGAAAATTCAAAAATATCTCAAATCCCGGATAGACACCTTAATTTTGACTTTTGATCTTTGGATTTTGACTTGAGAAGTGATTTTTAACTTTTGACTTTTATTATGCTTTCAGCTTAATAATGCTGGCCGCGAGAATGTTGGCAATCTCGTGGGTTTCCCTGATCTGCGGTTCGATCTCTGCCAGCTGAATTTTGCCGCAATCCCTTAAAAGCCCAAGCCAGAACTTGCTTTCGTTAGCCGATTTCAAGGCGTGGGTTAGGAAATTGATGAAATCACGCCGTGAACTTGCGGCCCGTGCCTCAATGACATTTGCCCCGATGCTGGTCGCGCTGCGGAGTAGCTGTTTGCCTATTACCCGGCTCGATTCGCTCCCGCTCAACTTGTCGATCGTTTTAATGATGCTTATTGCATATTTGTAAGCCCTATCTTTAATATCGCTCTGATACTTGGCCCGGTTTTCTACCATGCTTTGTCCCTCCCCAATTTTGACTTTTAACTTGAACTTTTGACTTTTGATTTTTGACTTTTGACTTCAGTTAGGAACCCGATCTTACTTTTGGGTTTGGTGTCTAAGGCGATCATCTTCTCGATGGCTTTGATGATCAACCCGATCTCAACGTCGTGCTGGTCGACCTTGTGCTTGAGTTCTTTAAATAGGTAGGAGAGGTCCTTGTTGGCAGAAAGGACCTGCCTTAGGCGGACGAAGGCTCTCATTATCAGGACATTAACCTCAATAGCTTTGTCGCTATTAAGTACTGAAGAGAGCATAGCTACTCCTTGCTCGGTGAAAGCGTAGGGCAGCTTTCTCCGGCCGCCCCAACTTGATATCGCAATTTGCGATTTCAAGTTTGAGGTGACATTTTGGAACCTCAAGTTTTCTTCTTTCGTAAGCTGGAACATAAAATCTCCTGGGAAACGCCTAATATTCCGTTTTACTTGCTCATTGATTCGGCCTGTTGGGACCCCATAGAGCCTCGCCAGATCCCTGTCAATCATCACTTTTTGCCCACGGATCAGGTAAATCTTACTTTCAATCCTCTTGATCGGTATCATTTCGCGCATACTATTTCCTCCTTAATCCCTTAGGGACTCGCCGAGCAAGCCCTGAAAGAGATCCTGCAAAAGTCATGAAATTATTTGCGGAAAAGATAGATATACTTTTAGCATGATCAGGATAAATCTCAAAGAAAGGGTGCGCCTCGTTGCCCCTTACGCTCTCGCTAATTTCGGGCATTTTGTGCTGAAGAACCATGACCTGGTCCGTCTCCGCCTGCTGGCCTTCAGCTTCAGTGCGGTCATTTCTTACCTGAACCGGGCCAACCCCGGAATTTTCAAGGATGAAGGTTTCTGCCAGATCTTCCGGCCTTTTTTGAATGAGGGAGGGATGGGGCGTTTTGCCCGGGCGGAAGAGATCCGCAGCGAGGACCTGAATCCTCATATGCTGCGCCGCACCGAGGAGTGGGATGGCGTCGTTTCGCTGTTGAAATATCTCAATAAATTCTTCATGCAGCGTAAGGTGCAGGGCAAATACCTGGAGTTCGAGTTCGCGGACCTTCCTGACTTCCCCAGGTCCTTCGTAAAAATGAGGGCGGTCACGACCCCGGTAAGCGAGAAGGTTAACAGAGCTATGTTGTATGCAGTGCTTGACGGACGAAGGATGTCGGGCAAACTCCGCTCTGATAGACTCTACGGCCGGGAAGAGCTTTACCAGATCTTCACCGCCGCCATCGGGCGCATCGCTCGGTCCATGTTCGATGATCTGATGAATTATCACTCGGATTTTTTGTGCCCGGCAATGCGTCCGTATCCGCTTGAGGTCGAATCGCCGTTGTACGCTTTAAAGAGCGGAAGGTCGAAGATAAAAGATGCCGTCCGGGCGCATGCCACGAAAGGCCAGAGTTTCCCGGTCCTGGAAGCAGAGCTAGCTGAGATCGTGGCGGAGGGAAGACTGGTGCCCGTTTTCCGCGCCCGGAATAAGCCGGAATATTTCACGCTGGCGGCGCTGGAAGAAGAAAAAAGGGCGGGGGGCGTGGTCGAGATCCGGGAAGGAGACGGCGTTTTATACGTTTATGCGAAAGCGGTTCCTGCCTTTCTGGAAGGGAAGAGAAAAATTATAACGCTGACCCCTTCCGCCGCCCAGGTATTCCTTGATTTCCTGCGCACCAAGACCATGATCATAGAAAAAAAACGGACCCACCCCTTGCTTACGGTGGCCATTGAAGCCCTCTCTGCCTCCCCCCGGGGAGCGGATCCCTATTTTGAGGCGGCAAGCATCGCGGCTACGCGCGGGGCGTCTGAGGAAGGTCTGGCCGCCCTCCTCCTGCTTAAAGAAACAGAGAGCGGAGTGTGGTTCCTGAGCGACCGCTATGTTTTCACGTTCCACGATCACCTTTATACTTTCAGCCGGGGCCTGGGCCTTGCCATTCAGGACTGGGATGAATCGTCTTGTCTCCGCCTGTATAAGAAGATCAATGCCCTTCACTTAGCACTGTGCATGAACCTGAGCGTTTTTCCCGTGGAAACCCTCAAGGACATAAAGGATTTCCTATGTTTGTTCTTGGTCCGGCTGCGCGCAGGCGTAGAAGATGAGGGAGAAAGAGTAGCACTGGAGTATTTCTCCCATGTTCTGGGCCAGCTTAAATACCGGCCCCCGGGTGGGATCGATGCCGGGTACGAGCAGCATTTGAGGGTGGTCGTCGCACCCTTGGCGGAAAGGTGCGGCTTCAAGGACCTGGCGGACATGATCCGCGATCAGATCTTCTGCCTTACCCGCAATCGCCTATACCTGCGCATCAAAGAAAAGATCGAGAAAGCAGTCGGGCTCTCTTATTCGGAAATGGAGCTGCACCTTCAGCAGATGGCCGAATTGGTCCGCACGGTCCTTTCCGCGGTCAATATCCCTCCTTCCGATTACCGCATCGATTTCCGCGTAAAACTTCCCTATTCGCTCTGGGAAAAAATGGAAAGCAGCCGGATCAGAAAACCCGGCCATATATATGATCTGTTCGGCATCAACGTCGCGGCCAAGGATGATCGGCTGGTTTACCGCATCGTTGACCTGCTCCTGCAGGTGTTCCCTGAGATATCAGGGGAGAATTTCGAGGATAAGCATGGCCTGGTCGCCTTCATGAAACGAAGGTCGTTCCCGCATTACAAAGATGAGATCATCAAGCCCAAGGAAAGCGGGTTCTCTGCCGTAACTGTCAGGCGCTTGTCCCTACTCAAACTTCCGCTGGAGATCCAGGTCACTAGCAGCGCGCGCGATAAGGTCAACCGGGAAGAGGCGGCCGCTCACTGGAAACATAAGATCGCACGGGAGATCAACCATTTTTACCACCTGGGCATCGACCGTTTTGAATTCCCGGATGACCACTGGGATGGATTCGATCTTCAGGCGGTGCTGGCCAAAATTCCCCCTGAACTATAGACGTCCAGAGCTTTTCCGGACCTCAAAAAAGATGGGCGTTCCCTTGACAGCTGCCCGATCAGACAGTAAAATCATTTCAATTTCTCAAAGGAGGCCCAATATGAAGATAAGATCATGGTTCCTGGCTGTGATGTTCCTCGCGTTCCTAGTTGTCCCTTCTTTTGCCGCGCCGATCTACAATATGTACATGAGGCTGGGCACGTTCCAGGGGAATGTCACTGATCGGGACCACCGGAATGCGATCGAGGTCGTAGCAATAAAGGGGCTGAATAGGGGCGGGGAATCCGGACCGATCACCATAAAAAAATACCAGGACGACGCCAGCACCCCGATCTTTGCCGCCTGCGCCGCCGGCGCCCTTCTGCCCGATGCGGTCATCGATATCTATAAGCCCGTTACTTCGGGCGGCCCGCTGGTGGTGGTCGGCAAGATCACGCTGGGCAAGGTCACGATCAAAGAAGCCAATATCATCCATGACAAAACCGTCGATTCCGCCAATCCGCTCGAAGAGATCACTTTGGTCTACGAAACGATCCAGTGGGAAACTATCCAGTATGGCGCTGACGGGGCCAAGAAAGGGACCCTCAAAGAGACCTGGAATAATGTGACCAAGGCCAAGATCTAACTCAAAAGTCAAAACTCAAAGCGCTAAAATCGTAAAATCTACCTTAGCATGAAAACCCACACCGATTATCTCTTTATGAACACTAAAAAGCAGAAGGAGATCGTTAACATTACGGAAGAGGTCCGGGAGAGCGTGAAGAAGTCCGGCGTCAAAGAGGGAATGGTCCTGGTTTCAGCCATGCACATCACCGCCTCGGTGTTCGTCAATGACGAAGAGCCGGGAATAAAACAGGACCTCCTGGAATGGGCCGAAAAATTGGCGCCCTTCCGCTCTGATTACCAGCACCATAAAACCGGCGAAACTAACGCCGACGCCCACCTTAAATCTATCCTCTTCCACCATGAGATCATCGTCCCCATCACCAAAGGAGATTTGGACTTTGGCCCGTGGCAGCAGATCTTCTACGGGGAGTTCGATGGGCAGAGGAGGAAGAGGGTGGTGGTGAAAGTGATGGGGGAGTGAGGCGTTCTTTTTTAGTGCTATAATAATCAAGCAAAGGGGGAAGGCATTTGAGCTGGATCCGTTCGTTCTTCGTTTTTGTCGGGATAGTCGAATTTGTTATCGGGACCTCGTTCCTGATAATGGCCGATAAAATATTCTATTATTTTAACATATCGCCGGTGAACCATATCGAGCACGTGCAGTTCACGGCCCTTTTGATCATGGTTTTCGGTCTTATGATGTTCAACGTTGCGGCCGACCCGGCGCGTAACCGAAATCTTATTTTCTATTGCATATTGTTCAAGATCGCGTTCTGCTCGGTCACTTTTTATTACTGGTTCTTTGCGAATCTTTCCTGGCTCTGGATCGTCTTTGCCGGTTTTGACCTGGTTTACACGATCGGGTTCATTTTGGCATTGCGTGTCCTGCCTATCGGATTTATTAATAAAATTCGCCTTGACAAGGATCAAAGAAGCCAAGATGGTATATGACAAATCCACGGATGCCGTTAATCCGATCGAGGAGATCACCCTTTCTTACGACATGATCACCTGGGAATATAACCAGTATAATCTCGACGGCACCAAAAAAGGGACCCTCAAAGATAGCTGGAATAATGTAACCAAGGCCAAGATCTAAACTGGAATTTTAATTGGAACTAAAAGCCTTCGAGCAATGCGTCGAACAGGCCCTAAAAGATATTCCTCAGAAGTTTAGGGATATGATGGAAAATATCACTATCGAAGTCGAGCCGGAACAGATCGTTTTTGATAAAAACCATAACCTGATCCTCGGCCAATATACAGGAGTGCCTATGCCCCAACGCGGGCCGGCTTACAGAAACGTCCTGCCGGATAAGATCGTCATCTATCAACGCGCCTTCGACAACTACCCGCCTGAAAAACTCCCCTCACTCATCGCTAACGTGCTGCAGCATGAAATAGGACACTACTTTGGGATGAGTGAAGATGAACTGGCAAAGTATAAGAAGGTATAGAAAATTATGTTGGAGCAAAAAAAGGTTTATGTCGTTGGCGGGATCCTTGTTATCTTTTTTGCCATTAACTTAGCCGGATCGCCGGTTCGGGCGGACGAGCCTTCTTTGGCCGGCTTGATGAAGCGCGAGTATAACGGCCGCAACTTGAGGATCGTCAAAACATTGGAGAAAAACAGCGTCTACACGCGCTATCAGATCGCTTATAAAAGCGATGACCTGTCGATCTCCGGCATTATGAACCTGCCGAAAGGGGCAGGGCCGTTCCCGGTCCTCATCCTCAACCACGGCTTCATTGATCCAAAGATCTATACCAGTGGCCGCGGATTAAAAAGAGAGCAGGACTATCTGGCGCGGCATGGGTACATTGTTATCCATCCCGATTACCGCAATCACGCGTTTTCCGATAAAGACCCCGATGACCTGGCCGGATTCAGGTTGGGGTACGCGATCGACGCCATCAATTGCATCATGGCGGTCAAAAATAGCTCCTATAAATATTTCAATAAAGATAAGATCGGCCTGCTCGGCCATTCCATGGGCGGTGGCGTGGTCCTTAATATCCTGGTCACCCGACCCGATCTTGCCAAAGCCGCCGTTCTCTTTGCCCCGGTCAGCGCCGACTACCGCGATAATTTCACCCGCTGGCTCTGGCGCCGTAAACATCATCCGGAAATCGCAGAGGGGATCATCGCTAAATACGGCTCGCCCGAGTCGAACCCCTCGTTTTGGGCCGGCCTCTCAGCTGTCAACTATCTCGACAGGATCAAAGCACCGGTGATGATCAACCACGGTCTGGCAGATGAAAGCGTGCCGATCGCCTGGTCGGATAAATTGGCGCAATGGTTAAAGGCAAAGGGAAAAAGCGTCATCTATTATAAATACCCGGGCGAACATCATGAATTCGGCCCGCTCTGGCCGCTCCTCATGCAGCGCACCGTCCGGTTCTTTGACCAGTATTTGAAAAAATAGAGACAAAAGAATGGCGGCAAGAAGATAACTGATTGCAAATTCCGGTAAATAGCGTAAAATTGCTGCCAAAAGGGGGTGCTTGCTATGACCATTTTTCTGCTGAGCATCACATTGATCGCCATCATTGTCCATCTCCTGCTCATGAAAAAAAGGTCCGCGAAAAAGATCATCGAGGTCATCCTGCTCTACCTGCTGGTCATAGCCTTCGGCCTGGGGAGCCTGACCGCCGGTGCCTTTCATGTTTTCAACGGCCCGGCAACGGCGAAGATGATCGGCTGGGCGCCCGGGAGCCCGTTCCAGTATGAAGTCGGGATCGCCGACATGGCCTTCGGATTGGTCTGCGTCCTCTGCCTCTTTGTCCGGGGAACCTTTTGGCTGGCAGCCATCATCGCCAATAGCTTCTTTCTTTTCGGCTGCATGATCGGCCATGTCCGCTCCCTGGCTGAAAGCGGAAACCTGGCGGCCTATAACATCGGCCCCAATATTATTTTTTCGGACTTCATTATGCCGTTGGTAGTGATCGGACTCTATATCGCTTACCGGAGACTTAAAGATTAACCCTTCCGCCCTGGAGTCTATCGATGGCGTTTTAAAAAAGGGGGTAGGAATGAAAAAATTACTTTTGCTGTTATTTGTCTTACTGGTTGGATGTAAACCGCTTTTTGCCACTCTGGGAGGGCCGCAGGAATTGGAGGTATTAGGCTGGGATCCCCAGGCCGCCAAAATATATTTTTTGTACGTATACAAGGATGAAGCCGGCCCCAGACCGGATTTATTGATCTATGATCTAAAGGGCAGGATATTGACCGTTGAAAAGCAAAAGCCGGTCATAGGCACTTTGAGGGGCAAGGAGCTTTTCGGGTTCTTAAGTGATTATGATAAATATATCGCAAAACTGAGAAGTGAGCTGAAACCGCTTTCAAAGCCTGAATCGGTCGAATACAAAATTTCATATCGGCAGCTTTTGCACGGATACCTCAACCAGCCTGCTGACGGCAGCTGGTCCGGGATCCCTTACTGGAAATATCAAGCGACGGTTTCAAAAGCGGAGCAACCGCTTTATTGGTTCGATCTCGATCTTTTCTATGACAATAAGATCCAGACCATTCTGCAGCTGGAGACGCCGGATAAAGCAGTGAGCGTCGCGGTCTTGAGATATACCGGGATCTGGCATGAAATCGGTTACACCAAGGATCAATTGCTGCTTTTTCCGCCAGAGCAAGAAAAAATCGAAAAACCATTTGATATTAACAGGCTTAAGAAGATTTAATCGCCCGGGCCTGGCCCGCCGTGAGGCGGCTTTTGCCGCGCTAAAATAATTTATGTTATAATATCAAAAGTTCTGGAGGGATGGCCGAGTGGCTGAAGGCGGTAGTCTTGCCCGCCAGAGGCGGGTCCGCCTTCGGCGGAAAAACCGAGAATGTACACTGTCTATGTATTAAAAAGTTTAATGAATGGTAGATTATATATCGGTTATACAGAAGATATTGCGGAGCGTTTGAATTCTCATAACAGCGGGAAAGTAAGGTCAACTAAAGCTTATAAACCGTATTTGATAGCATATAAGGAAGAGTATGAGAATAAAACTGAAGCAAGGAAAAGAGAGATTTTTTTGAAATCGGGTAAGGGGAGGGAATTCATTAAAGCAGTAATCGGTTAGTTTGCAAGGAGGGATGGCCGAGTGGTTGATGGCGCTGGTCTTGAAAACCAGTATACGTCTCTGACGTATCGGGGGTTCAAATCCTCCTCCCTCCGCCATTTCACCCGAAGTGCAATGGAGGAGTACCCAAGTGGTCTAAGGGGGCGGTTTGCTAAACCGTTAGTGCGCGCAAGCGCAGCGTGAGTTCAAATCTCACCTCCTCCGAAGCTTTTTCCTACGAGAGTTCTCCCGACGAACATTATAATAGAATGACAATGAAATCGTCGGGATCCCGTCATAAACATTATTAAATTAAAATAATGAAGACGGGAAAATCCCACCTCCTCCGAGTCTTTCCATATTAATTGCAATCAGCTTGACAAAATGTTGGCCGGTGGTAGTATGCCAACATGAAAGGCTGCTTAAAAAATAAGGTGCCTATAAAGACCTTCTTGCTTTCTCTTGTATGCTTCCTCCTCTTTACAATTTTATCCTCACCGGGATTTGCGGCGACTCAAACAGTTGTCAATTGTCTTAACTCCGGCGCTGGCTCTTTAAGGCAAGCCTTATCCGTTGCCGCAACCGGTGACGTTATTGCATTTAATATCGACTCATCTATTCCTGCTTCAACTGGCGAAGTTTATGGGGGGAAGGTAACTGCCGGGAGTGATGTTTGGTATAGGATCGTAATTAATTCTGAGCTCCCTATTAATAGGGGAAATATTATTGTACAAGGTTCCAGTCAAACTATCAATAAAGGTGACAGCAACACCAAGGGGCCTGAAATTGAAGTAAGAATTAATAAGGGTTCTACTTCCAATGTTTTTTATGTCGCAAAAGATTACGTAACAATAGAAGGTCTGACGATCAATCGTTACACAAGCGAGGCTTATATAGCAGGAGCCGGTATCGAACTTGGCTCCGCAGCAGATTATAGTCATATCTATGGTTGTTATATTGGGGCGATAAGCGCCACCGGAGAAAGTAGCCCCATCATAGATCCACATGCCACTGGTATTGAAATTAACGGATCGGGCTACCACCTTATAGGCGGGACATCTTCAACAGAAAGCAATATTATCGCCGCAAACAGTTCTGATGGCATCTACCTGACCAACTCATCTGACAATAGAATAGTAGGCAATGTTATCTATGCAAACAAGACTGGCGGCATCAGTCTATCCGATGCATCTAATAATAGAATATGGAAAAACAAGATTGGTTTTACTTCAAATGGGACGACGGTAAGGGCAAATAGATTTTCCGGCATTCGCGTAGGCAACACCTCGCAAAATAATATTATTGGGTCCTCAGAAAGCGGTGGGGGCAATTTAATTGTGGCCAGCAGCGAATCAGCGGCGGGGTTCTACGGCTTTGGCATTAATTTTATTGGCAGCAATGTGACAAACAACTATGTTTACAATAATATTATTGGTCTGACCAGCTCCGAGGCGATCCCCACACAGCGAGGATACGCTGGGATCGCAGTACAAAACAATGCCAGCAACAATCAGATCGGCGGAAGGCTTGCGAACCAAAGGAATATAATCTCAGGACATTCGTATTATGGCGTTTATTTTGACAATGCGTCCAATAATAAGATCTTTGGGAATTATATCGGTTTTAAATCAGATGGGGAGACGGTAAGGGCAAATAAAAACTTTGGCGTCTACATAGCAGGCAGTTCGCAAAACAATTATATTGGGACTTCGGAAAGCGGCGGAAGAAACCTAATTATAGCCAGCAGTGAAACAAACAGCGCCGGCATTTATATTTCCGACGGTACCGCTAGCAATAACCACATTTACAACAATATCATTGGTCTGACCAGCACGGAAGCTGAGCCGGCTTCCAGAGAATCAATCGGGGTCTGGATCACGGAGAATGCGCATAATAATTATATTGGAGGGGTCAGCACGGGCGAGGGGAACACTATCTCCAAGAATAAGGATTACGGGATTCATATCAGCAGTGGCGCCAATAACAATGAAATCCTGGGGAATCGGATTGGAACCGACTCGACCGGGACCATAAAAGCGGGAAATACAACTTACGGAGTGCATATTACAGGAGGCGCCTGGTATAACCGGATCGGTAATGGAACAATTGGCGGCAGGAATGTAATTTCCGACAATGGTTGGGGTGTGGCCATTAATTCTTCCAATACCAACAGCAATGAGGTCTTGGGGAATTATATCGGGACCGACGTGAATGGGACGGCGGACCTGGGGAATTCTTCCCATGGAGTATATATTGATTCAGGAGCACAATACAATCTGATAGGCGACGGGACCGATGGAGGGAGAAATATAATTTCGGGTAATGATGCTTATGGGATAATTATTACCGGCAGTAGCAATAGCAATGAAGTAAAAGGTAATTATGTCGGCACCGACAAGGATGGAACAACCAGTCTAGCGAACACATTCTATGGAGTGTTGATCAATACCTCGAGTTATAATAAAATCGGCGGTTTGATCAGCGGAGAAGGGAATCTGCTCTCCGGCAATAACAGCGCCGGCATCGGCATCCTGACCAATTCGCGATACAACTTGGTGATAGGCAATCTCATTGGGACAGATCGCAGCGGCGGAATCAGTCTGCATAACAATAATAATGGGATTAATATGGATGGTTCGGCTTTCAATCGCATCGGCGACGGCACGGCTGACGGCAAGAACGTTATTTCCGGGAACAACCAGAGCGGCATCCGCATTAACAATTGCAGCTCAAATGAGGTTTGCGGCAATTTTATCGGAACGACCGCGAGCGGGGAAGCGCCCTTGGCCAACAGTGTCAGCGGGATTTATTTGGAAGGCGGTTCTTACGGCAATAAAATAGGAAAGGTCTCGGATGCACAAAAGAATATCCTCTCCGGAAATTCGCTCTCGGGGGTATTGATAGATGGCAGCAACAGCAATGAGGTTAAAGCAAATTATATCGGTACGAACAAAAACGGGAATGCGGCATTAGCCAATGGCCAGTATGGCATTCAGATCGGAAACGGAGCGATGTATAACGTGATCGGCGGAGATGCCTCCTCTGAAGGCAATCTTATCTCGGGCAATAATCAATACGGGGTCTATATTTTGCAAAGCAATACCAACAGCAACGAAATAAAGAACAACACTATTGGCCTTGACTGGAATAGGACCGGTAAAATTCCCAACTCGTATGGCATTTGCCTTGATACCGTTGGTGCGCATCAGATCCGCGGTAATATCATTTCAGGAAATACCAACAATGGAATACTTATTCAGGGAGATACTTTCGGCACGGTGACAATTTCGCAAAACATAATTGGCACTAATTACCCGGATTTCGCATCCGGGTTGGGTAACGGCCGGCAAGGGATATACAATACCGGCAGAAGTAACGTTATGATCGGAGGAGGCAATACAATTGCTTACAACGGCAATCCAAGTTATTCCGAAGGGATCCGCCTTGAAAGCTCTAACGTGACCGGCAATGTTATTACTCAGAATTCAATCTTTTTCAACTATGGCAAGGGGATCGCTTTAATTAACGGCGCCAATCCCACCACGAGCACTCCAGAGGTGATAACTGCCGATCACAGCGATGCAACTGGTTTAACCCTGATCACCGGAGAAAGCGCCCCTGCCAATGGTACGGTCGAAGTCTTCAAGGCCGAGGGGAACCAAGGGAAGACCTATTTAGGATCAACCATTGCCAGCGGGACAGGAAGCTGGCTGATAAATGTTCCAGGTTTAGTCTCAGGCGATGCGGTCACAGCGACCGGCACCACTCAAAATCCTGAAACATCCGAGTTCTCCCTTACTAAAGAAGCTATTACGACGGTATTCAAGGAATTCCAGCCCGACAACCTGATCGCCACGCTGGAATCATACTCGGACATCACAGGAGAGGCGATTTATAACACGGACGGGACCGATCAGACCCGGACCAGATCAATTGCCAACGGCGCTTCTGCCGCTTACTATATAAAGATCGAGAACGACGCCAATACCACGGATGAGGTTATCGTAAAGGGAAGGGGCTCGAGCGGCGACTGGGCCCTGACTTACTATGATGCCAAGACCGGCGGGAACAACATAACTTCGAGTATTGAAGGTTCGGGCTGGTCTACCGGGATCCTGGCTTCCGGAGGGACCAGGGAGGTAAGGATGGTGGTCGCCAACAGCGGTTCTACTATCTCGACCCTGGAAGCGCTGGTGACCTCGGAATCAAAGACCCAGTCCACCATGAAAGACGCGGTCAAGGCGGTTGCCACCGCGGTCACTACCACTACCACCACTACTACTACTACTACCACTACTACTATTTCCGCCGTAACCACTACCACCACTTCAACCACCACGACCACAGTGCCGGCCAAATATTATAGCGCAACGGACCTGAATGTGCCCGGGTTGACGATCGATATCCCGGCCGGAGCGTTGACCGCGGATGCCACGGTGACGGCGACGGTCGTAACTGCACCGGCTGACCCGCCGGCCGGCTTCATGATCGGCGGCACGATCGTTAATATCCAGCCGACCGGCCTGGTCTTTACCGCGCCGGTCACGATCACCCTCTCAATTAACGGCCCGCTGGCCGACCCGCGGATCTATTACTGGAACGGGACCGCCTGGAGCAGGGACGGCATAACAGTTATTTCATATACGGATACGTTGCTTACCTTTACTACCACCCACTTCACAATCTTCGCGCCCATGGCAGCAATACCGAGCAACCTGGTCCGCTTCGGCCCCAACCCGTTCAACCCGAACAGCGGATCGGGCCGGTTCTGGTACTGGTTGAGCGCGGACAGGGGAACGACTATTTACCTGACCGATCTGGGCGGTACGGTGGTGTGGAAGATGACCTATCCGGCCGGCGGGAACGGCGGAAAAGCCAACGAGAACAACGTGGCATATGACGGGAAGACAGCCTGGGGAGATGCTCTGGGCAACGGCGTGTACATTTATAAGATCGTGCAGGACGGAAAAATTATCGGAGGCGGCAAGATTGCGGTTATTAAATAGTATTGTTCTAATCATATTGCTGGGAGCCATGGCCATGGCCTCCCAAGTCCTTGACCCGACGGAGATCGGGGTGGGCGCCCGGCCGTTGGGGATGGGAAAAGCCTTTACCGGGATAGCGGATGACGGGTCGGCGATATTTACCAACCCGGCCGGGCTTTCGCAAAACAAAGCGCTCACCGTGATCTCCATGTCAGGCAACCTGATGTCAGAAGTTCCCTATACGGTAATAGGAGCAAGTTATCCGGCATTGAACGGGAATGTAGCGATCGGCTACGTGGGATTGGGAGTAAGCGAGATAAATGAAACGGTATTGGTTAACGGAACGCCCGAAGTAACGGGCGGACAAGGCAGCTATACCAATTCAGCGATCAACCTGAGCTACGCGACGCAACTGAAGAATGTAAGCTACGGGATGATAAAGAGCCCGGATGTGGGGGCGACCCTGAAGATAATCAATCAGGGATTAAGCAGCGGCAGTTTTGAGGGGGGAGGCGGGACCGGGTTTGACCTTGACCTTGGGGCCAGAGCAAAGCTGACCGAAGATATGTCAGCCGGGCTTTTGATCAAGAACATAATCCCCGGGAACAACTTCAAGAGCGATGAGATCCCCATGTCGATCGTGGGCGGGATCACGAAAAAGTTCAATAACCTGAATTTACTGACGGCGTTGGACACCGAATTTTCGAGAGGGATCCTTTTCCATGCCGGGTGCGAGTGGAACCCGGTCCGGCTGCTCAAACTCCGCCTCGGGCTTGATCAGAAGCCGGATGCGGGGGGAACTGCCACGAATCTGGCGGCCGGGTTGGGGATCAGCTTTGGAGGGTTCGCATTTGATTACGCGTATCACACTTATGCCGGGATCTCTGATTTTTCGACCCATTATTTTTCGATCGGGTATGTAGGGGAAGAGAAAGTAAAAGCTAAGCCTGCGGAGGTTGCGCCCGCGCCCGCGCCTGTGCCGCCCAAAAAAGTAAAACCCGCGCCCGCAAAAAAGCCGGTAAAAAAACCGCCGGTTGCGCCCAGGTAAATCCCGGCCATATTCGCTTCTTTGATCAACACTTTACTAAATTTGATTTGTTTCATGTAAAAATATTTGTTATAATCAAAATCGATGAGAGAAAAAGTTTTGGTGTTGAATTCAACGCACTTGCCCATCAATATTACCAGCTGGCAGAGAGCAATGACATTGCTTTACAAGGGCAGGGCCGATGGCGTGAGGTTCAACGGCCATTTTGTTAACGGCAAGTATCGACTGCCGGAAATTATTCGATTGGTAAATTACGTTCCCATGCCTTACGCCGAGGTGGTGCTCACGCGCAAAAATATTTACCTGCGGGATAACCATACCTGCCAGTACTGCGGAAAGACTGGCGGCAGCTTGACCATCGATCACATTATTCCGAAAAGCCGCGGCGGCGGAGAGACCTGGGAAAATTTAGTCGTCTGTTGTTCGCGCTGTAACAATCGGAAGGGAAATCAGACCCTGGGCGAGGCAGGGATGAAGTTGATCGGGACTCCTTACCGTCCCTCTTCAACCCTGTATTTGCATATGACCCGGCTTTCCAACGTGCCGGAAAGCTGGTATCATTTCTTTTTTAAGGACAATTGAGGGCCCGTAGTGTAGTCCGGTTTAACACGCCTGCCTGTCACGCAGGAGATCGAGGGTTCAAATCCCTTCGGGCCCGTTGAGAGTAAAGCGTGACCCGCTAGCTCATCAGGTAGAGCACCTGCCTTTTAAGCAGGTGGTGGTGCGTTCGAGTCGCACGCGGGTCATGTGTATGGCGCGGTAGCTCAGTTGGTAGAGCGCTGCCCTGAAAAGGCAGGCGTCGCCGGTTCGATTCCGGCCTGCGCCATACTCTGCGAAACCGATAGAAAGGAGAAAGTTAATGTCACCAACTTTGTCTCAAGTCTTAGCTCAGGGAGGTCAAGCTTCAACCTTTGGTTTTTTCCATCTGGCGGCGGCGCTGGCAGCGGTCTGCATAGCTGCCTTCTCGGCGGTTAAAGGCTACGAGATCTATCGGCGCAACCGCTGGCTGTCGACCGTGGTGGAAGACGCGCCTCCGCTAGCGGAGAGAGAAAATAAAGAAGAAAGGGAGAAACTCAATTTCTTGCTGGATGAAATGAAACGTGAAAAAGAAAGATTGGCGCACCAAAATGTAAGTTTGCAGGGCCAGCTGCACGGGCTGGAAGCGCAAAAACAAATTGAAGAAGTTATGCGCAAAAGCAACGTTATGCTGGCTAAGGAATGCGAAAAACTCAAAGCGGAGAAAGATGTATTGACCCTGAAAAGCGTTCAGTCATTGATTGAAATACAGGTGCAACCTGAAATAAAAGAATCGAAGCCTCAAACTAAAAAGATTAAATTCACAACTAAAACAAATTCTCGAACCAAAGCGGCTAAAAAAGGAGGAGTTAGAAAACCAAAAAGAGTTTCCCGAAAAGTTAAGTGAGGATAATTTTTTGGCTGGTATTGCTTGCCGCTGCGGCGGAAGCGCAGTTTTCGTTCGAGCCGATAGATAATTTTGAAAGCGGCAGGATAGAAAAATGGTATAAGTTTGGAAATATTCAGATGACAATAACTAACAATCCTTCGGTTGAAGTTAAAGATGCAATTGCAGAGTCCTGCGGAGATTATTCGCTTTCTCTTAAAGGGGGCACGGATAACTGGTTCGTGGGCGGGATCGGCACCAATTTGAATCTGGATGCGTCTTCATTCTCTCGTCTTCAGATGGATGTTTACGGCAGTGATGAGGGAGGGAAGATAAAGATCGAGCTTTTTGACGATGATAACAACAATAACATTTTAGAACAGGATCCTTCCCAAGATTGGATGCCAACCAAAGACGATAAATGGGTGGCCGAAGTCCCCATTTTAGGAAAAGGCTTTACGAGAATTTCAATTCCCTTCTCGGCTTTCAAGCTGGAGAATCCGGGATCCGGCAACGCTATCTGGGATCCTTTTCAGAAGGATGGGTCGGGAGGGCTTTTAAAGCTGCAGATGATTTTATTATCAGAAAAGCAGAGAGGAAGAGTCGAAGCTGAGATCGATAATATTTTGTTGACTTATTAAAGCAATAAGAAAGGAGAGGAAAAATGAGAAGATGGATTTGGGTAGTGCTGGTTGTGTTTTTGGCGGGATCGGTTTGGGGAATTGGAGGAGGACTCAGTCGAGAGGATTTAAGCTTGAAGGCCGGTCCGACGGAGCCGGGGGAAAGCCTGGCGCTGGTATGGGTGGAGGCGCTGGTTTATCCCAGGGTGGTTAAAAGCGGAGATAAAGCGATTTCACTGGGAGTCCGTTCCGCTTCGCCGGTGAAAGCGGTCAAAGCCGCCTTTGATTTTACTGCCGAAAAGGTGGATCTCGGGAGCAGTGACGGTATGTCCTGGAGCGGCGTCTACCGGATCCCGGCGGGTATTCCGACCGGTGTCCATGTGGTGCGCTACCAGATCATCGGGAGTGGGGGCAGCATCCAGCGAACCCTGGAGTTTTACGTAGAAGCACCGGTCGAGATGGCGGGAGCAGCTTCCCAAACTTCGCGCGGCGAAACTTTTTCGTTTTCCGGCTGGCCGCTTACGGTGACTTCGACCTGCGCGGCTCTTTCCGGCAATTCTTCCCGCATTTTATATGTTGGCCAAAAATTGGTCGGTCTTTCTAAAGTGCCCTGGTACAAGGTGCTGTTCGAAGATGGCTCGGAGGGCTGGGTTCCGATCACCAGCGTACAAGAACCGACCGAAAATTATTATCTTTTGGGGCACAATGCCTACAAGACCAAAAATTTCGCTGCGGCGGTTTCGCACTACCGCAATGCGGTGGCGGTTGATCCTGACTTTGTAAAAGGATATCTCTGGCTGGCTAAAAGCTATATGGCGCTGGGCAACTTGGATTCGGCGGGAGAGGCGACGCTGAAAGCTATGCGGCTGGATGAAAGGGATATCGATGTGCGAGTGATTGCGACCGACCTGGCGCAAAAATATTTTTCACTGGCGCACAGCCAGTACAAGGCCGGGCGCTATCATGAAGCAGTAGAAACTTACCGCAGGGCTTTGGATTTGAAGCCCGCTTCCGTTCTTTCCTGGGTTGAAATGGGCGAAAGCCTGCAGCGGCTGGGATTGGAAGCGGAGGCCCACTCTGCCTGGAAAGAAGCCTTAAAATATGATCCGGAAAACCAGGAGCTCCGTGCTCTACTTAAGACCGAACCGGTTGCGGAAACCGGACCCGCAGCTCAAATGAAATCTGCGGTTGCCCCGACCATTGCCGACGATTCGCTGCAGATAGTAAAGGCGGAAAAAACCAAGAAAGGAACCAAAATCGAGGCCGCGATAAGATCGGTGGTGGCCCTGACCAAATCGCTCGGCACACCGGTGATGGAGAAAGGCTGGCAGATTCGAAAGCAGGGCGAAAAATTCCTGGTGAGCTATCTGTGCCAGCAGGGCGGCGGAGCGCTGGAATCCTTTGATTGGCTGGTGGACGTTGACGCCCGCCAGGTCCTTCCGCATAACGATAACGCCCGGCTCCTGATGAGCCGCTGGTAGGCGAAACGATAATCGGGAATCTGCCGGGATAGCTCAGCTGGTAGAGCAACTGATTTGTAATCAGTAGGTCGTGGGTTCGACTCCCTCTCCCGGCTTCTAGGCTTATTTTATCCGCTTTTACGATTTGTGATATAATTACGCTGATTCGCGTGCCGACGTAGCTCAGCTGGTAGAGCAGCTGTTTCGTAAACAGCAGGTCAGCGGTTCGATTCCGCTCGTCGGCTTTGCATCGGGACAACTGTTTCGTAAACAGCAGGTCAGCGGTTCTCCCGACGGTCATTATGATATAAAATAATGAAATCGTCGGGATCCCGATTTACATTATCTTGATTTTTAATGTGCATCGGGAGATTCCGCTCGTCGGCTTTTATTTTGGCTAAAAAATGGAAAAATCATCTGTATATCTTTTCTACGGCGAAGAAGATTTTCTCATCGAAGAGAAAATCAATTCCTTGAAGAGCCGGATCGAAAATCCCTCGCTGAATATCGAAATAATTGACGGAGACAATTATTCACCGGAATGTTTTGCCGCTGCTCTGCAGACCCAGCCCCTGCTGGGCGGAGAAAAACTTGTGATCGTTCGAAATTTAAAGCTTTCTGCAGAAAATCAAGAAGGACTGATCTCCCTGATCAAAAACATCCCTCCGGAAGTTAAAGTGGTCTTTCAGGCGGAAACAATTGACAAGAGATCCAGGTTTTACCGAATGGCGAGCGAGCAAGGCGAAGTTTTGGAATTTAGATCTTTTGCACCGTGGGAGCTCGACCAATTGCTGGATTGGATAGAAACTTACGTCCGCCGCCGCGGTAAAATAATCACTGAGGGAGCTGCCCGCCTGCTGCAGGAGATCAGCGGGAATAATCTCCGCGTCCTCTCCGGCGAGATCGAGAAGCTTTTAACTTATATCGGGGAGCGCGATCAAATCAATGAGGAAGATGTTCTGGCGCTGGCTTCTCCCGGAGAGACCAGCGCTTTTTCTCTGCTGGATGCCCTGCGGGAAAAGGACCTTAAAAAGGCGCTGTCGGTATTTCAGGTTCTTTTGAGAAACCGGGAAGATCTATTTCAGCTGCTTTCACTTTTGGCGACCCAGTACCGTTTGATGCTGCAGATCAAGTCCCTTCCGGGACAGGAAAAGGATCCCTGGAAAATCGCCAAATCGGTGAAGGGAAGCCCTTATTTCGTGAAAAAATGTTTGGAAGGAATTGGCCGTTTCACCCAAGAGAAGTTAAAAAAAAGTCTGGAAAGTTTGCTGGAAGCAAATCTTAAATTAAAAACCGGCGAATCGCAGACGGTCGTCTTTGAACTTTTGCTGGCATGGTTGTGCGAAAATTAAAATGGAGAACGCAAGCCGGATCCGAATCCTCTTTATAATTTTTATTTCCCTGTTTATTTTGATCATTGTCCGTCTGATTGACCTGCAGATCATTCATTATCGTTTTTATCGGGAAAAATCCCTGGAACAGCGGACCCGAATTATTAACCTTTCTGCCAATCGAGGCGACCTATTTGACCGCAACGGAAAAGTATTGGGGGTTTCGGTTGATACCTTTTCGGTTTTCACGCAAAAAAATGGATTTTCGTGGGTAGCGCGCAAACTTCCCAGGAAAGAAGCCGAAGCTCTAAAGTCTAAAAATCCGAGTGAATTATTCCTGCTGAAAGAAAAAAAGCGGGTTTATCCAAAAGGAAAACTGGCAGCGCAGGTGCTGGGATTCACGGGGATGGATAACCAGGGGCTTTCCGGAGTTGAACTGGCTTTTGATAAGTACCTGAAGGGGAATGCCGGCAAGGTGATAACGGAGGGGGATCCCCAGGGACGCGAGCTTTACGGGGCGCTGCGCGAGATCGAAGCCGGGGAAGACGGGATGAATCTTACCCTGACTCTGGATGAGAACATTCAGTATATCGCCGAAAGAGAAATCGAAGAGCAGATGAAAAAATCGAGTGCCGTCTCCGGCATGCTGATTGTCATGAACGCTAAGACCGGTGAAATTTTGGCGCTGGCCAGCAAACCGGATTTTGATCCCAATGCCTATGGAAAGTATGACCGGCGCCTCTGGCATCCCCGTTTTCTCGATCCTTACGAGCCGGGCTCCACCTTTAAGGTCATCACCACCGCATCCGGGCTGGAAGAAGGAGTCATTAATCTTGATACAAAATTAAAAGCTCTGGACCAGATCAAGATCGGAGGAAAGACGATTGAGAATTCGCACCCGATCGACTGGCCGGGAAAAGAGATCTCCCTCTCTAAAATGCTGGAACAGTCGATCAATACCGGAGCGGCGCAAATCGGCATAAAGCTCGGCCCGGAAAAGTTTTATCGGCATATTCGCAGTTTTGGCTTCGGCGAAGAGGTGGGGATCGGTTTCGGCGGCGAATCGAGGGGAATCGTCAGACACTGGGAGAAATGGTATAAACCGGATGTGGCGATGATAGCTTTTGGGCAAAGTATCGCCGTCACTCCGCTGCAGCTGCTTTCGGCTTTTTCGGCTTTTGCCAATCAAGGGAAAACGATACGGCCTTGCCTGGTTAAAAAAGTTGAAAGCGCCGATGGGAATTTCGTTAAAGTTTTCGCGGAGGAGGAGAGAGGGCATCCGCTTTCTCCCCGGGTAGTGGAAGAAATGAAGGGGCTCCTGCGCAACGTCGTGCTGTACGGCTCGGGCCGCCGCGCCAAAATGGAATGGTTCTCGGTGGGAGGAAAAACCGGTACCGCGCAAAAACCGATTCCCGGAGGGCGCGGGTATATGAAAGGGCATTATATCGCTTCATTTATCGGACTGGCGCCGCTTGGCGATCCGGAAGTTATTGTGCTGGTTACAGTTGATGATCCTAAAGGTTCGATCTGGGGAGAGAGCGTTTGCGGACCGGTCTTTAAAAATGTTATGGAGTATACGCTGCGTTACTTAAACATAAAGCCAGATGTGTTATAATCGAAATATGAAAGACAGAAAAAGAGTGTTGTCTGGAATTCAGCCGACGGGAAGATTGCATCTTGGCAATTTGATCGGAGCGGTGGAGAATTGGGTAAAGCTTCAAGCTGAACACGAATGCTATTTTTTCATCGCCGATTTCCACGCTCTGACCACGGCTTACGCTGAAACCGCGACGCTCAAGGAAGATATCCGGCAGGTGGCAATTGATCTTTTGTCCGCCGGCATTGCCCCCGAAAAATGCGTTATGTTCAAACAGTCCGATGTTCCCGAGCACGCTGAACTGCACCTCCTCTTTTCGATGATCACGCCTCTTCCCTGGTTAGAGAGAGTTCCAACCTATAAAAGTAAAATAGAAGAACTCAAAGAAAAAGACCTGGGCACTTATGGTTTTCTGGGTTACCCGGTATTGCAGGCGGCGGATATTTTGATCTACAAAGCTAATCTGGTTCCGGTGGGTGAAGATCAGCTGCCGCATCTTGAACTGACGCGTGAAATCGCGCGCCGATTCAATTATCTCTATAAAGAAATTTTCCCCGAACCGAAGGGAGCTTTAACGGCTTTTCCGGTTTTGCCGGGGATCGACGGGAGGAAGATGAGCAAATCCTACCAGAATACAATCGCGATTTCAGATCCGCCTGAAACCATCCGAAAAAAGGTCAGTGCCATGGTAACCGACCCGGCGCGGGTGAAAAGAGAAGATGCGGGACATCCGGAAGTCTGTCCGGTTTTTGCTTATTACAAGGTTTTCGCGAAAGATCGGACGGAGACGGTTGCCCGCGAGTGCCGCGGGGCGATCCGTGGCTGTGTTGAATGCAAAAAAGAGCTGGCGCAGATCCTGATTGATTATCTGGCTCCCATCCATGCCGTGCGAAAAGAGCTCGAGAAAGACACGAAAATCCTGGACCGGATTTTAGCTGACGGCGCGCAGAAGGCGCGGAAAGTCGCTTCGCAGACTTTGCTGGAAGCAAAAAAGGCGATCGGACTGGCATGACCGAAGAATTGGCTTATCAGATTAAAATCGATATTTTTGAAGGGCCGTTTGATCTTCTTCTCAAGGCGATCGATGACGGTCAGATCGATATTTATTACGTTTCGCTTGCTCAGATTACCGCTTCTTATTTTGAGTACTGGAAGATGGCGTTCCCCGATCTCATTGCCGCTTCGGATTTTATTTACATGGCAGCATATCTGATCGAGCTTAAGTCGCGCAGCATGCTTCCCCATAAAGAAGAGCCCGGGTTGGAGGAAGATCTTTTGCAGGTTGAGGAATCCCTGCTGAATCACATTCAGGAATACGAAGTCTACAAAAAACTGGCGCAGAGCTTAAAACAACGCAAAGAAATTTTTGAGCGGATCTACGGAAGGCACGAAGGCGAAGCGCAGGAAAAGGAGTTCGAGCTGGTGGATGTTTCGCTGCGGGATCTAGTCCTGGCTTTCCAGCGGGTTTATGCCGAGGCGGCCGAGAGGGAAAGGATTGTTCCGATTGAGGCGGAAAAGATCACCCTGGAGGATAAGATCGTTGAGATCAAACGGCGGGTAGCGGGCCGAAAAGACGGGCTGCCTTTTGAAGATCTTTTTTTGTCGAAGACCCGGCTGGAAATCGTGGTCACCTTTTTAGCCATTCTGGAATTGGCCAAGCAGAGATTTATCAGCATCCGGCAGGGAAGGGGATTTGGTTCGATTTTAATTTTTGCAGAAAAGGTGTTCGATGGAATCAGCTAAAATTAAAAATATTATAGAATCACTCCTTTTTGTGGCGCGTAAACCGCTGACGCCGGAAGAACTCGGGAAGGCGACCGGATTTCCGCCGGAACTGCTGTTGGCTGGCTTGGAAGAGCTTTGCGCCGAATATGAAAACCGGGGCATCCGAATCGTCAAAGTTGCCGGCGGGTATCTGATGGGAACCAATCCGGACAATGCGGATTTTGTGCATACGCTGCTGCACGCTAAAATGGAAACGACGCTTTCTCCGCAGGCCCTGGAGACTTTAGCCATTATCGCTTACAAGCAGCCGGTGACGCGGGTGGAGATAGAGCGGCTGCGCGGAGTGATTTCCGACTGGGTGATTGATTCTCTGCTGGCCAAGAAAATGATCTATGAGATAGCGCGCAGCGAAGCGGTGGGCCGGCCTTATTTATATGGGACCACCAAGGAATTTTTGAGACACTTTGGTTTGAAGGACCTCTCCGATCTTTCCAAACTTCCGGAGTCCACTGCCGAGCAAGAAAACCTCTTTAAATCTGCTCTGCATGAAACGGTTCAGTAGATTACTCGTATTCGAGGGGTAAATTAAGTTTTTTCTTGAGTGCGAGGTTATAGTTGTCGATTTTTTCTTTGGCAAAGTCCGGCTGGATATAATGGTGCGGAGCAAGATTGAAAGCGCTGATGAAAAAGCCTGTTACCATCACCAGCGCTCCGCCGGTGATGGTCGGCTGACCTGCCGACAGCCCGGCTCCGCCGATCATGACCAGAGCACCCACTCCGATCGAAATATTGCCGATCATTCTCAATTGAGCTTTTCGACTGTCCAGGTCATAAACGCGCCGGTATTCATCCTGGTCACCGACCAGTTGTAGAAGATCCAGATCCGAGAGTTTTCGCACCGTGCCCTTATAAATAAACCAATCTGTAATTTCCTTATTTTCCTGGCGCTGCAGCGAAGAGGTGGAAATGTTGCCGTAAGTTTGCGTGTAAGCTTCCAGGGTATAGCTGGTGGTATCAATGTTGGTCGATGAATAGCTGCTGGTCTCGCCGATGACGCGTGTCTTGGCCACCAGCGTTAATTTATTGCGCTGATAGTCGAGTTTATTGATATAGGCCTGATCGGACGCCTGGTCGGCCAAAACCGCCGGAGCCAGAACCAAGATCGTCAGAAAAACGGCAAGGATTCTTTTCAGCATAACCATTATATTATAGCACTTCGCGCAGAAAATTTACACACCGGCTTGAACTTTTGCAGGCATCGTTCTAAAATTCAGATATGAAACTTTATTTGCTTCGTCACAGCGATGCCGAAAAAGCTAAAGCAAAGGAACAGGATTCCGAGCGGCCGCTGACCGAGCTGGGAAGGCAGCAGAGCCTGAAGACCGCAGCCGAGGTAAAAGCAAAAGGGATAATTTTTGATATCATTTTAACTTCACCTTATCTTCGTGCGCATCAAACCGCCGAAATTGTAGCCAATGCGGTTGGGATGCGGGATAAATTGATTAAGGAGCCGCTGCTCGCCCCCGGATGTGACTTTGGAGAGATGATAGAGTTGTTGGACAATTATAAGGATTGTGAAGGTGTTTTAATCGTTGGCCACGAACCCGACCTCGGTGAAATTGCCGGCCAGTTCCTTTGTCTGGACGGTCCCCGCCCACTAAAAAAAGCAGAATTAGTAGAGATCGATCTTTAAATATTTAAGCTGAAATTTCTGCTCAAAAACATAGATAATCTTTCAAATGTCTACCGAAGCGACCCGTTTAAAAGCTAGATGGCAACATTTTGCCGGCCGGCTAGGCAATTGGCTGGGTATCGGTAAGGAACGCTTTATGGAACACGCACGGGAGCGGCTGGCCGATATTTTAACCGCCTGCAGCACGGTACGGCTGGGATCAAAAATGTGGCTCCCCAAGCCGGAGCTTAAACAGCCGCTGGAAAACGAGGCTTACCTGCAGGTTCAGGAGCGATTTGGAACCAACGGCAAGTTTATCGATGCTTTTATAAATTTTTTTGAGGGTGAATCCATTTCGGAGATCGAATGTGCGCTCACCAAACTCAGGAGATTTTTCGCTTGTGCGGCGGAGCGCGGTCACGATCCCAGAAGATTAATACCCCTGTTGTATGCCATGATGAAGGAAAGTTCCTTTAGTCATTTCTTGGGAAATGTCAAAAAATATTATTCAGTTCTGGAGGACCTCTCCGCGAAAATAGCCGACGGCAGTGATCCGATCCGAGAATATGACTTTGATCAATACGTTAAGATGCTGATCGAAAAAGAAATTAAGCGATTAAGCCTGTTTGAATCCGGCGATAACCTCTAATTCTTCCGCGATCTTTGAGTATTTCTCGTGGATTAGTTTCCGGTCGAATTCGTACCACTTAATTTGATCTCTCGAAGCGTATTATATCAATTTTTGGTATAATTCAAAAGAATATAAATAAGGAGAATAATATGAATAAATGGCTGAAATTATGTTTCTTGGCTCTAATTTTTTCCGTCTTATTTATTGCTCCCAAGGAGGCCGGCGCCCGCAGCCTTTACTGGGAGAGAATTGACGTGGATCTGTTTATTAATAAGGATTCCAGTGTCGATGTTTCGGAGAGGCAGGAGTACATTTTCACCGGCGATTGGAACGGGGGTTATCGGGATATAAAAATTAAAAATTATGACAGCATTTCGAAGGTTGAAGTCTGGGAAGATGAAACAGCTTACCAAGAGGGAAGTTCAGACAAGTATCATTTTACCGTTTCCAAAGAGGGCGGAAATTACCGGATCAAGTGGCGCTCCCGCTGGCCTTCGGAGCCCGAATACAACGATACTCACAAAAGCTTTACTATCAAATATAGAGTTAATGGGCTGTTATCCTATCACGATAAGTCCGATGAAATTTACTGGAAAGCACTATTTGAAGAGCGGGAAGGCAACATTAACCATGCGACCGTTAAGCTGCATTTTCCTGAGCCGGTAGATCCTCAGGCGATCGCGGTAAATCTTTTTTCAGGTGCTACTGATGCACAATGGAAAATGATCAATCCCGAAACCATTTTCTTTTCCGGGAAAGATTTGTACCCCAATATGCTTTTTGAGGTCAAGGTTGATTTCCCCGCGGGAATGGTTGAGAGAAAATTTAGTTTGAATAAGTACGTTAAGGCAAAGATTTCACCTCATTTGCCATTTATTTTTCCATTGCTGACCCTGATTTTAATGACCATGCTTTATATACGGTTGGGAAAAGATTACGAAGTGCGGGGAATTCCAAAGTACATTGACAAACTTCCTTCCGATCTAGCTCCCGCGCTGGCCGGAACGGTGATCGATGAAGAGACCGGAATGAAGGAGATCGTCGCGACCATTATTGACCTGTCGCGCCGCGGTTTTCTGGAGATGACCGAAAAGGAAGATAAGCTCCGGGTCTTCACCAGCCGTGAATTTGAGTTTGAGATCGTAAAAGAGCCGACCGTGCTGCAGGACTACGAAAGAAAGATCCTGGAGGGGATGTTCGGTTTACCCAACAAGGGGGATAAGGTCAAGCTTTCCGATCTGCGGGAAAAGTTCTATACCAACATTGGTGATATCAAGAATCAGATATTTGCCCAAACGGTAAAACGCGGCTTTTTTGAGAGCGATCCGCGCAAAGTAAAAAATAAATATTTACTGGCCGGCTTAGCGGCGGCGGTGGTTGGTCTGATAATGATCGCTGTCACCGACCCTGAGGTCGGCTTTATGGTCTTTTGGCTGGCCGGCTTTTCGGGCATTCCGGCCTTTTTCCTCATTAAGGGGATGGTTGAAAGGCAATTCTTCCAAACCATCTTTCTTTCATTATTTGTGGTTTTAGGTTCGGTCGCCGCCTTGCCGGTCATTGCCGGCTTATTGATGGAATCCAATTCGGTCATCATGGTCCCGCTGGGGATTGGGGTATTATTTTCCGGGGTGATCGTTGGTTGTTTTGCTCCCTTCATGCCGAGGAAAACATTGCTGGGATCAAGGGAAAAGGAAGGCTGGATCGCTTTCAAGAACTACCTGGAGCATTACGCGAAAATGGATGGCGGCAAGAACTTTGAGAAATTCCTGCCTTACGCCATTGCTTTCGGGATCGAAAATCGCTGGATGAAAGATCTTCCTGGAACCAGTATTGCCGCGCCGCTCTGGTACCATTCTTCCTCCTTTGGTGGTGGAGTTGGTGGTTTTGGCGGATTTGGCGGCGGCGCCAGCGGCGGAGGCGGCGCCGGCAGGAGTTTTAGCGTCGATCAAATGTCGAGCGGCTTCGGCCACATGGTTTCCGATATGTCATCTTCGCTTTCGAGCAGCCCATCGAGCAGCGGCGGAGGCGGTGGTGGTGGAGGTGGCGGAGGAGGGGGCGGCGGCGGCGGAGGCGGAGGCTGGTAATGAAAATTCTGGATGAGAAAACTAAAAATCTGATCCGCGGATTTCAAAAAAATGAGATCAGCGAACATCTTATTTATAAGCGGCTTTCTCTTTTAGAAAAGAAAGAAAATAATCGCCAAACTTTAGCTAAAATTTCTGAGGATGAGCTTCGCCATTATAATATCTGGAAAAGTTATACCAATCAGGAAGTTAAGCCGAATAAATTCAAGATCGGGTGGTATTTGTTGCTGGCGAGGGTTCTGGGGATAACTTTCAGCATCAAGCTGATGGAGAATGGGGAAAAGGGGGCGCAGGAAACATACATAGATCTAATTCGCATCATACCCGAGGCAGAAAAGATCGAGCAAGATGAAAATGAACATGAAAAAGAGCTTATCGGTATGATCGATGAAGAAAGGTTGAAGTATATCGGTTCGGTGGTGCTGGGATTGAATGATGCTTTAGTTGAGCTTACCGGAACGCTGGCTGGCCTCACTTTTGCTTTGCAGAACGCGAAGATCGTAGGGGTGGCGGGTTTGATCACCGGCATCGCCGCTTCTCTCTCCATGGCCGCGTCAGAGTATCTTTCCACCAAGACGGAGGGAGGAGAAAAGAATCCACTGAAGGCTTCAATTTATACCGGGATCACCTATGTGCTGGCGGTTACGGTACTGATCACACCATTTTTGGTTCTAAAAAATCCTTATTTATCATTAACTTTTGCCATATCGGGGGCGATCCTCCTGATACTGGTCTTCACTTTTTACTGTTCCGTGGTGCGTGAAATCTCCTTTAAAAAACGCTTTACCGAGATGCTGGTCATCAGCATGGGGGTAGCTTTTTTGAGCTTTATTATCGGGCTTATTGTCAGGCAGTTCTTGGGGATCGATGTTTAGAACGTTATGTCTAAATTCGCAATAATCACCGGGGCATCTTCGGGCATCGGTCTTGCCACGGCTAAACTCTTCGCTGAAAGGGGCGCCAGGTTAGTCTTGGCCGTCCGTTCCAAGGACAAGCTGGATAAGCTGGCCGCCGAACTGCCAGGCCAATCCCCTGCGAGGCTCCCGTAACAATAATCACTTTACCTTTTATTTCCATAAAATGTCCTCTCCATTTAGGATCCCAGCCGCTTTACGATCTGTGTGTGTTTTTCGTGGATCAGCCTATCGGTGGGGGGCTAAAATATTTTATTTCAACTTTTATTTGAGCTGGAAATAGAAAACAATAATAAGGTTTAAATTTATGTTAAAATATATAAATTATGAAGATCAAAACTGAATGGCTAAGTTTTAACACCAAAGGCCGGGATGATGCGGTTGATATTACCGGCCGGGTGGCGGAAGTGATCACGGGGGCGGGTATCTCCGAAGGGAGTGTCACGGTTTTTGTCCATGGCTCCACCGCTTCGGTGACAACCCTCGAATATGAACCGGGTCTTCTGGCAGACATCAAAGAACTTGGCGAAAATATTGCCTCCTCAAAGCGTTCTTATTCCCATGATGAGACCTGGGGTGACGCCAACGGCTATTCGCATCTTCGGGCGTCAACCATCGGGCCGTCGCTCACCATTCCGGTAGAAGATGGCAAGATGACGCTGGGGACCTGGCAGCAAATAGTGGTGATCGACCATGACAACCGGCCAAGGAGCAGGAAAGTGGTCGTTCAGGTGATAGGAAAATAATTCTGGGCCAAAAGTCATGCAGAGAACGTTGCAGTATTATGATCAATATTTGAAATCTGAAGTTAAACTTGGTAAAATCACTCAAAGCGAGTCGAGGCATTCCCCTGTAGCTCAATGGTAGAGCAATCGGCTGTTAACCGATTGGTTAGAGGTTCGAGTCCTCTCGGGGGAGTCTCTCGACTTTGTTTTTATTAATTAATCCTTCCAGACGCGTTTTTTCGTTTCTGCTTCTATTTCCTCGGTTAGATATATCTCATCGACAATTTCATTCGGCTCAAACCAGAGCTTTATTTCGTTTTCCGCTTCCTCCTCGTTGGCCGAACAGTGCAGAACGTTCTCAAACAAGCCCGCGGAGGTCAGCCTGCCATATTGACCCCTGATACTGGTTGGCTCAGCTTGCTCCGGATTGGTCGTTCCCGCGAGCTGTCTCACCTTTTCTATTGCATCCTCGCCTCGATAAACAAGCGCTAATACTCTACGGTAGGGCTCGCCGTGAAGCTCACCGCGAATGTAGCGGATTACATCTTCGAAAAAGGGTTTGTCTTTCAGGTGCGCATAGTGTTTTTCCGCCAGCTCCCTTGAAACCTGCACGACCTTTGCTCCGACGATCCGCAGTTTGGTTTCCGACAATCTCGTCAGGATATTGCCGGTCAGGGATTTTTTCAATCCATCAGGTTTGATCACTACCAATGTTTGCTGATATTTATCCATCGTTATCTCCTTGTTCATCCAATATCTAATATCTTATATCTTACAATTCCTCTGGGAACTTCGATTTCAACAACATCATTTTTTTTGCCATTCAACAAAGCACTGCCTAGCGGAGAGGCGGTAGATATCATATTCTGAAAAATATCCGCCTCCAATTCCGATACGATAGTATACTCCGACTGTGTCTTCGATTCCAAATCCTTGAGCTTGACTGTCGAACCCATCGCAACTCGGTCTTTAGGAATATTTTTATCGTCAATTATTCTGACGTTGCGTAGTTTTTCTTCCAGATCAGCGATTCTCGCCTCGTTTAGAGACTGCTCTTTCTTGGCCTCATGGTAGGCGGAATTTTCCTTGAGATCGCCATGTTCTCTGGCTTCTCCGATTGCTTTGGCGATCCCCCTTCGCTTCACGGTCTTCAGGTATTTAAGTTTTTCCTTGAATTCCTCGTAAGCCTTTCGGCTTAAATATGTATCACTCATAATTTGTTGTTCACTTTAATGCTGACTGCGGGCCGCAAGCTCAGATTTCATATCGTTCTGTCAGGTGAGTCCCGCTTTCCTCTGCTTCATGCAGCTTTTGGCCGGTTAATAATTCAAATATCTTTAGATATTTTATCGAAGTCTCTCTGATCACATGAAAAGGCAGATCGGGCGTGGGCGGTTTTTTATCCCATTCCAGGGATTCCAAATAATCACGCACGTACTGCTTGTCAAAACTGGGTTGGCCTTTCCCCGGCGCGTATTCATTCCTTGGCCAAAAGCGTGAAGAATCCGGAGTAAGAGCTTCATCGATAAGAATAATTTCCTCTCCGATCAAACCGAATTCAAACTTGGTATCGGCAATGATTACGCCTTTTGTTTCCGCATATTGACTTGCCTTTTGATAGAGCGCAACGCTTAATTCTTTAAGTTTATTTGCAAGGCCTTTCCCAAGCTCTTTTTCGATGTATTCCTGGGTTACGTTAGTATCGTGCCCCACCTCCTCCTTGGTGGACGGAGTAAAAATTGGCTCCGGCAGCTTATCCGATTCTTTCAGTCCCCCGGGCAGCTTTATGCCGCAAACTGACCGGGTTTCCCGATATTCCTTCCAACCCGAACCCGAAAGATATCCTCTAACCACGCACTCAACCGGAACAGGTTTTGCTTTTTTAACCAGCATTGACCGGTTTTCAAGCGTTTCTTTATGCGCCGGAAGCGGATGCGGGTAATCATTCACCTCGGCAGTGACGACATGGTTGGCAATCAGGCCGCTGGTATATTTAAACCAGAATAAAGATAGTTTCGTTAAGACTTCGCCTTTATGCGGTATTTCTGAGGGCAAAACTACGTCAAAGCAGGAAATGCGGTCGGTCGAAATAATTAAGAGTTTGTCGCCCAGATCATAAACATCCCTGACTTTGCCTCTCTTGAAAAGATCCACATCGGTAAAATTCGTCCGTCGTAAAGTTTTTTCAGTCATTTCAAATCGTCTCTCCTTTTTATGTTAAATATTCGGCTAAGACATTAAACTCATCCCACATTTCCCAGGGAAGGCGCTTCCCGAAAGTCTCAAAAAATTTGCGTATATCTTCGATTTCCGGTCCCCATTCCTCTATTTTAACTTCAAAAAGCTTTGCCAGCTTATCTTTCGGGATGTCCAGCCCGTCCAGGTTCAGGTCTTTTAACTCCGGGACCAAGCCAACGGGAGTTTCTTTCGCCCCAATTTTATTATTGACTCGATCCACTATCCATTTCAGAACCCGAATGTTTTCTCCAAAACCAGGCCAGATAAATTCCCCTTCATCGTCAAGCCTAAACCAGTTAACCGTGAATATTTTTGGAGGTTTAGTTAATCTATTCCCTGTGTTAAGCCAATGGCCAAAATAATCGCCCATGTTGTAGCCGCAGAAAGGAAGCATGGCCATAGGGTCTCTTCGAAGCACTCCTACTTGATGAATAGCGGCGGCGGTCGTTTCTGATCCCATTCTTGCTCCCAGGAAAACCCCATGCCTCCAGTTAATGGCTTCTACGACCAAGGGCACGAGCTGGGTTCTCCTTCCACCAAAGATGATGGCTGAGATCGGTACGCCTTTAGGGTTGTTAAATTCAGGAGATAATGTGGGTGAATGGGAAATGGAAACGGTAAATCGAGAATTGGGATGGGCCGCTTTCGTTCCCGAAGCTTTATCCCAGGGCTTCCCCTGCCAATCCAGCAGGTTTTCAGGAACAGGGCCGTCCATTCCTTCCCACCACGGCTCATTGGTGTCTACATTTAATCCGGTATTGGTGAAGAGCGTGGGATAAAAAGTTCCTTTCTTTAAAGATCTCAGCATGTTGGGGTTGGTTTTTATGGAAGTTCCGGGTGCTACACCAAACAGGCCGACTTCAGGATTGATCGCCCAGAGCCGCCCGTCAGGACCTATGTTCAACCAGGCGATATCATCTCCCAGCGTCCAAACTTTATAGCCGGGAAGCGCTGATTCCAGCATCGCCAGATTAGTTTTTCCGCAGGCGCTGGGAAGGGCGGCGGTAACATAGGTCACATTGCCTTCGGGATCCTCTATCCCGATAATCACCATATGTTCCGCCAGCCAGCCTTCTTTGAGCCCAAGCCAGGAAGCGATCCTCAAAGAAAAGCATTTTTTGCCCAGCAGAGCGTTTCCGCCGTAACCAGAACCAATGCTCCAGACCAGATGTTCATCCGGAAAATGCATAATAAAGCGCTTATTGGGATCGAAATCCCCGACCGAATGCAACCCTTTAACGAAATTGTCCTGACTACCTATTTTATCCAGAACATTCTTCCCCAAGCGGGTCATGATCCTCATACTTACCGCCACGTAAGAAACGTCCGTAAGCTGGACACAGGCTTTAGCATAGGGCGAATCAGGGTGCCCCATCATATAAGGAAGGACATACATGGTTTTTCCGCGCATACAGCCGTCGGATAGCTTTGTCATCATTTGCTTTGCTTCGGAGGGATCCATCCAGTTGTTGTTCGGTCCGGCAAGATCTTTATCTGGGTGACAAACATAGGTCAGATGTTCGGTTCTGGCCACATCGGTGGGATGGCTCCTGTGAAAATAAGCATTCGGCCAGGTCTTTTGGTTTAATTCATGAAATATCGGATAATCGCCAATTTTTTCTTCTTGCATCCCTATCTCAATAAGTCTATGCGCTTCTTCTTCCGATCCGTCACACCAGTAAATTTTATCCGGTTTGGTAAGCCTTGCCTGCTCTTCAACCCATCTTTCAAGCGGTGTGGACATAAATACCTCCCTGCCTGCCGGCAGGCAGGCTTTTAAAATAAAAAAGCCAACACATAATCTTGTGTTGGCTTATACTTCAACCGACTGCCTCCCGATTTTATATCGAGAGGCGCCCTTTGATCTATCTGCCAGAATCTACTTTATGATAAAGGATTTTTCTTTTTCCGTCAAGCAAACTTATCTTCAATATTCTCTGAAACCGTAAAAATGATGACGCGTTCCCCAACGCTTGTACTAATATCAGTATGCATGCTGATAACTCTGGCGCCGGTTATATCAGCGATTATTCTCTCTAAAAGGACTTTTGCGTCCTCCAAAAGTCTTACTCTAACCTGTTTAATTAACATTTTCCCTTCCTGGCTTTTTGCCAGTTGCTGTTCTGCGGGGGTTAAAACGCCTTTTAAGCGAAGGAGAACCATGTCCTGGATAAGAAAAGCCTTCACTTCCTTGGGGCCTCTCCCCATATATTCCTGCTCGAATTTAATGAAAGCTTTGCTTATTTCGTCTTCAGTTTGACCTTTGGTTCTCTTATCCATATTCATAATCTATTATTATTATATCACATCAAATAGCCACTCTTAATATAAGACTTTTAAATCCTCTTTTGTTATAATACCCCTAAGATGGAAGTAGATATAATAATAAAAAATGCCATGGTTCTGACCATGGATGAGCAATTTACTCTGCACGATAGGGCCGACCTCGCGATAAAAGATTCAAAAATAGTTGACATTTCTCCGCAAACTAAATATGCAGGTAAAAAGGTGATAGAAGGGCAGGGCAAATTAGTTATGCCCGGCTTAATTAACACTCACACCCACGCTGCTATGGTGATGATGAGAGGCCTGGCGGATGATATGCCGCTCGATGTCTGGTGGCAGAAGTTTATTTTCCCAATCGAAAAGAAACTGCTTGATCCGGAGTTTATCCGCGTCGGAGTTTCACTGGCAGCAATCGAGATGATCAAATCGGGAACGACTTCTTTTGCGGACATGTATTTCTTCGAAGACGCGGCGGCGGAAGTTTGCAAAAAGATGGGGATGCGCTGCTTTTTGGGGGAGGGAGTCTTAGATTTTCCTAGTCCGGATGCGCAGAAGTCAGAGGCGACTTTTAAGATCATTAACAGCTTGTTTGAAAAATGGGGCAAAGATCCCATTGTTCATTTGATGGTGGCGCCCCATGCCCCTTATTCCTGCGGCGAAGAAAATCTGAAAAAATCAAAGGCGCTGGCGGAAAAATTAGGCTTGCCTTTGCATATTCACGTTTCTGAGACCGCCGGCGAGGTGGCGGAGTTCAGACAAAAGCATGGTTTAAGTCCGGTGGCGTTTCTCGAAAAGATCGGATTCCTGGGAGAGAATGTCATCGCTGTTCACTGTGTCCATCTTGATCACAATGACTTGCAGATCTTCCAGAAGAGGAAAGTTAAAGTTTCCCACTGCCAGGAGAGCAACATGAAGCTGGCATCGGGCAACGCCCCCATCGTCGAAATGCAGGACCTGGACATTCTGGTCGGACTCGGCACCGACGGGGCGGCGTCCAATAATAACCTGGATATGTTCGATGAGATGGATTCGGTGGCCAAATATCACAAAGCGGTGCGCTCCGATCCAACCGTGATGCCAGCTAAAACAGTGGTTCAGATGGCTACCAGAAATGGCGCCCGGGTCCTCATGCGGCCCGATCTTGGTTCCTTAGAAGTGGGAAAAACGGCGGACATCATTATGGTTGATCTTAATAAGCCCAACCTGGTCCCGCTTTATAATATTTATTCTCACCTGGTCTATAGCGCGGGCGGCTCCGAAGTTGATTCAGTTATTATTAATGGTAAATTGGTCATGGAGAATCGCAGATTGCTCACTATCGATGAGCGAGAAATTATTGACCAGGCCAATCATCTGGCAAAAAAGATCAAAGCGGAGGTCCAAAATGTCTAAAATCGGTATCATTGCCGGCTCCGGTGTGGATGAGCTTCTTTTCACCAAGGATTTTCAAATTAAAGATATAAATACCGAATACGGTGCGATTAAGGTTAAAGAAGGTCTGGTTGAAGGCAAAAAAGTGGTTTTTTTAAACCGGCATGGATTGAAATACTGCCCGCCCCACGAAATCAATTTTAAAGGCAATATCCAGGCTTTAAAGCAGACAGGGGTTGATAAAATAATTGCGACCGCCGCGGTCGGCTCGATGAGCCTTAAAATGAAACCGGGCAGCTTTGTTCTACTTTCTGATTTTATCGACTTTACCCGGGGCAGAGTAGAATATTTTAATCCTGCGGCTTTTACTGATGTCAGCTCGCCTTACAATGACTTTCTGCGCAAAACGGTTCAAAAAACGGCAGCCGGGTTGAAAATAAAAATACATCCATCGGCGGTTTACGTTTGTACCGAGGGGCCCCGGTTTGAATCAAAGGCTGAAATAAAGATGTTTAGAAAATGGGGTGGGGAGGTAGTGGGCATGACCAATGTGCCGGAAGTGGTTTTGGCGGCGGAGGCAGACCTTCCTTACGCCGTTATCGGAGTTGTTACTAACTACGCCGCCGGGATCAGCCCCAGGAAGATAACTTCTGAAGAAGTAATCAGCAGGATGAAGGAAAAAGCCGCTAAACTCTCTCAATTGCTTCAGCAAACGATTAAGATTATTTAGATTATTTCTGCGCAGAGAAAATGCGATCGATACCAGAATAGTCTTTTATGAATTTTATATTGGTAAAATGAGGTTTTGCTGATTTTAATATCCAGTCGGCCTGATTTAGTCCGAACTCAAAAATCAGATAACCATTTTCTTTCAGATATTTTGGACTTTCGGAAATCAACTTTCGGATGAGATTGAGGCCGTCCGGGCCTCCGTCCAAAGCGCCCCTTGGCTCCCAATCTCTAACTTCCGGCTGAAGATTGTCGATATCAGCCGAAGGAATATAAGGTGGATTCGAGATGATGACATTGACGGGTTCTGTAAGTGGCTCGAGGAGATTTCCTTGAATAAATCTGCAGCAGTCGATAACTTTGTGGTGTTCAGCATTATTTTGAGCAACTTTAATGGCATCGGGCGATGAATCGATACCGATCACTTTTATATTAGGCATATATTTAGCCAAGCTTACTGCAATTACGCCGCTGCCGGTTCCGATGTCGGCGATCGTGGGGCGTGCATCGTGGATCGTAGATCGTAACGCCGTTTCAACCAGGAGTTCAGTTTCGGGGCGGGGAATAAGAACCGAGCGGTCGACAAAAAAATCAAGGGACATAAAGGGCTGAACCCCGGTAATGTAAGCAGTTGGTTCATGCCTGGCGCGACGTTCGATAAGATCCTTATAGAATAAGAAATCCTTGGTTTCTATCTTTATTTGCCTCTCGGTGATCAAGGAAGTTCTTTTTAAACCGAGTGCATGAGCGAGGAGGATTTCGGCCTCAAGCTGTGGATCTTCGATGCGATGTTCTTTTAAATAAGAAGCTGCCCATTTGAGGGCTTCGGCCAGAGTCATTCAATTTTGGCTAATTTTGCGGTGCGATCGGCGGTAGAGAGCGCATCAATTATTTCATTTAAATCCCCATCTAAAACATCATTCAGACGATAAATGGTGAAACCGATGCGGTGGTCCGTGATTCTTCCCTGTGGAAAATTGTAGGTGCGGATTTTTTCGGAGCGGTCACCGGTCCCGACCATGATCCTGCGGGAAATCTCTCTCTTTTTCCTTCCCTCTTCTTCCTTCATCTGGAAGAGTTTGGCGCGGAGGAGTTTCATCGCCTTAAAGCGGTTTTGATGCTGGGAGCGTTCGTCCTGGCAGGCGACCACAATCCCGCTGGTGAGATGGGTGATGCGAATAGCCGAGCTTACTTTATTGACATTTTGCCCTCCCGCTCCCGAAGCCCGGTAGGTATCGATCCTGAGGTCTTTGTCTTCGATCTTCACATCCACCTCTTCGGCTTCGGGGAGGACCGCCACGGTTGCGGCAGAAGTGTGGATTCTGCCGCCGGCTTCGGTTTTTGGCACCCGCTGAACCCGATGCGTGCCGCCTTCGTATTTCAGTTTGCTGTAAGCGCCCTTGCCGATGACATTGATGATAGCCTCCTTATAGCCGCCCAGGCCGGTAGGATTGGCGTCGATCATTTCGGTCTTCCAGCCCTGGCGTTCGGCATAGCGCAGATACATGCGCAGCAGTTCTCCCGCAAAAAGGGCGGCTTCTTCCCCGCCGGTGCCGGCGCGAATTTCGAAGATAATATTCTTTTCGTCCAATGGGTCTTTGGGGATCAGTAATATTTCAAGTGCTTGAATGAGTTTTATCTTTTTTTCTTCGAGTTTTTTTATTTCCGCCTCTGCCATCTCTTTCATCTCTTCTTCTTTTAATAAAGCAGCGGCTTCTTCGGCTTCTTTGGCGGTTTGTTTATATTCCCGGTATTTTTCAACCAGTTCTTTCAGGTCGCTAAGCTCTTTTGAATATTGAGTGAATTGTTCACGGTTCCCGATGACCTCAGAAGAACTCAGAAGTTTTTCCAGCTCAAGATACCTTTTTTCTACGTTTTCTAATTTGTCTAGAAACATGAAGGATTATTGGCGAGGTTACTTTTTGCCCGGGGTCTTTTTGGCCTTTTTCTTTTTAACCGGTTTTTTCGCCCGCGGAGTTATACCGGCATATTTTTTCTTGAACTTCTGGATCCTTCCTTCGGTGTCAAGCAGCTTCTGCTTGCCGGTAAAGAGCGGATGGCAGGCGGAGCAGATATCGACCCGGATATTTTCTCGGGTTGAGCCAATGTCGTAAGTCGCCCCGCAGGCGCAGGTGGCAGTGGTTTTAAAATATTTAGGATGAATTTCAGATTTCATATTTTGAATATTACCACAATCTTTATTAGTTGTCTACTGTAAGCCTTCTTCAAGTCCGAGACGATATTGATATTCTTCTAAAAGATACTGATGGAAAGGGGAGGTGGATGCTTTTCCTTTGATAGTTTCTAAAAGGGAAGGGCATTTTTTAATAAAATGATAAATCCCCATGGCAATCGGGTTCATTCCCAAAAACATTTTAATTTCTAAATTAGGATGTTTTTTGTAAAAGAGAGCGGCGGATTTTCCCATCTCGTATTTCCTTTCCGCCATTCCTTCTATTGAAACCGGATGGTGGTGATGATTAACGGCTGAAGGCAGATAATAAAGCGGAATCTTCATCTGGTGTAAGCGGTAACCCAGCTCGAGGTCCTCCCAACCGTACGCTTTAAAATTTTCGTCAAAAATGCCCGCCTCTATCAGGGTAGCTTTTCTGATCGATAGATTACCGGTCAAAAAGTAAGACCATTTTAAACTTTGCATAGGTTTTAATTGTGCCTGGATGTAAGGCTTTCCGCTGGGATTTATGGTTAAGCCTTCGAATGAAGCGTTTTTATGCTTTTCATGTGTTCCGAAATGCTCTTCTAAAAGATTCGGTTCAGCCACCATGTCGGCGTCGGTCAGAAAGATGATCTTGCCTTTAGCGGCTTTGATGCCAGCATTGCGGGCAGCGGCTTTTCCTTTGTTTTCCACCCGCAGATAATCAAAGCGGCAGGTGGGTTTTAATTCCTCGATCATCTTATCGGTTCCGTCAAAAGAAGAGCTGTCGACCAGCTGGATCTCATAAAGCTCGGGTGAAAGCGTTTGATGAAAAAGAGATAGGAGTGTCTTTTTTAGAACTTCTCTCTGGTTGTGAGTGCCGATAACGACGCTTAATTTTAAGTTTATTTCCATTTTAATTTAGCCAGAACCGGGACCTTACTTATCTTTTCAATCGTTTTCGCATTAGTCTTTTCAGAAAGATCTTTTCCCCGGTAGCCGTTCATAATTATACCTAAAATCTCAATCTTTCGCTTCTTGAGTGCTTCGATGGTCAAGAGGGTGTGGTTTATTGTTCCTAAACCAGCTCGAGCGACGATGAGAGCGGGAAGCTTTAAGTCTTTGATTAAATCGGCTACAAAATAATCTTGAGTAATAGGGACTAAAGCTCCGCCAATGCCTTCGACTAAAATTAAATCGTGTGCCTTGGAAAGCTTGTCGAAAGCTTTGTCAATAGCATTGAGATTGATTCTCGATTTCAACTGTGCAGCAGCAACATACGGCGCCAACGGCAATTTTAGATGGACCGGGTTAATAAGTACCAGGGGATCTTTTAACTTCAAGGTTTTTTTTAAATAAACGGCATCGTTATCCTTCACCGGTCCGGCCGAGATCGGCTTCATAACCCCCACATCCATCCCCTGCGCGCGGAAATATTCAGCCAACAAAAGGGTTATATAGGTTTTGCCGCAGCCGGTATCGGTTCCGGTAATGAAGATACCAGACATTCAATATCCTCCTTGGTGTGCAGAGCAGTAACAGTCAGGCGGATTCTGCATTCATTTTTGGGTACAGTAGGCGGCCGGATTCCAGAAGCTAAAATTCCTTTTTCAAATAGCTTTGCGGAGATCTCCATGGTTTTATTTAAGTCTCCGATAATGATGGGGATTATAGGAGTTTCTGAACCTAGGAGCCGCGAATTCATTCGCAGGTTCTCAATCAGTTCCGGTTCATTTTCAATGATTTCCAGCGCGGCGATCGACGCAGCGCAGGACGCTGGAGGAAGAGCAGTTGTATAAATAAAACTTCGCGCTTTGTTCCTTAAATAATCAATCAAGCTTTCACTTCCGGCGACAAACCCACCCAGGCTTCCAACCGCCTTCGAAAGCGTTCCCATGATGACATCGATTTGCCCTTCGATCCCGAAATGCTCTTCGGCTCCGCGGCCGGTTTTGCCCAGAACCCCGGTGGCGTGCGCTTCGTCGATCATGGTGATCGCATCGTATTTTTTTGCCAGTTGGGCAATTTCGGGAAGCGGTGCGATGTCGCCGTCCATGCTGAAAACCGAATCGGTGACGATCAAACGTTTTTTGAATTTCGTCGATCGCTTAAGAATCTTTTCCAGAGCCGCCATGTCTTTGTGCGGATAAACTTGAAGCTTGGCTTTAGACAGCCGGCAGGCGTCGATAATACTGGTGTGATTTAAACGGTCGATAATAACGGTGTCATTTTCATCAACCAGGGAAGAAATAGTTCCAAGGTTAGCCATGTAGCCGGTTGGGAAAACCATAGCGGCTTCCCGGCCTTTGAATTTAGCAATCTTCTTTTCCAGATCTTCGTGGATCGATAGATTACCGGAAATCAAGCGTGAAGCGCCGGCCCCGGCTCCAAATTCTTTGCAAGCGATCTGCGCCGCTTCGATAACTTTGGGATGATTAGATAGTCCGAGATAATTATTGGAGCAAAAGTTAAGATATTGTTTCCCATCGATATCGATAAGTCGGCCATCGCTCCTGCTTATGGTTCTCAGTGTTCGATAAAGATTTTGCGATTTCAAATCTTCGAGTTCAGCTTCAATGAAATCAAGCATCGATTTCTAATCCCAGATCTTTAAGCATCTTAAGATCTTTCTCGGGAGACTGGCCTTTGGTGGTGAGATAATCCCCGATCAGCGTCACGTTCGCTCCGGCGATAAACATCAAGGGCTGCAGACTTCCCAGAGAGCTTTCTCTGCCTCCGAAAACTCCAATGTCCTTATCAGACAAGATGAAGCGATAAGTGGCGACCAGCTTTAGAGCTTCAAAAGGAGGCATCGGCTGATAGTTTTCAGCGGCGGGGGTGCCGGGGATCGGGTTTAATATATTGATGGGAACTGATTGGACATCAAGCTCTCTCAAAGCAAAGGCCAGTTCTACTCTCTGCTCGGGAGTTTCGCCCAAACCGAATATTCCGCCCGAGCAAACTTCCAGCCCGGCCTGCTTGGCAAGTTTAATGGTTTCTAACCTCTCGCGGTAGGTATGTGTCGTGCAAACTTTGCCAAAATAACTTTCTGCCGTTTCCAAGTTGTGATGAAGCCGTTTTAAACCGGAATCTTTTAATTTCTGAATCTGCTCATTATTTAAAGCCCCGAGCGAGACACAACGATTAAGCTCAGTTTCTTCGGTTATAGTTTTTAGGACCGCGGCAATGGTAGAGATTTCAGAATCGGAATGAACTGATTTGCCCGAAGTAACCATCGAGAAACAGGTAGCGGACATATTCTTTTGAGCGGATTTGGCAGCCGAAACTAATTCTTTTTCGGGCAATAAGGGATATACATTGATATCCGTTTTATAATGCCCGGACTGGGCGCAGAAGATACAATTTTCAGAACAGCGGCCGGACTTGGCGTTGATGATGGCGCAAAGCTTCACCTTGTTTCCTTTGAAATGCCTCAGTATTTTATGGGCAGCGGCTAAAAGCGAGAAGATTTCATCGTCGCGGGTGTGAATTAACTCTCGCGCTTGCCCTTGATTGACGGGCTTTCCAGAAATTACACAGTCCGCTAATTCTTGATAATTCATCGTAGAAATTATAACATACTTATATGCAGTTAGTTTATTTACATGGCTTTGCCACCAATCCTCAGGTTTGGCACAATCAGAAAGTAGATTATGCTCCTGAGATCAATTTTGAAAACATGGATGCCGAGAGCCAAAAGCTCGCTGATCAGCTCAACCGCGGTTCCATCCTTGTCGGCTGGTCGATGGGCGGAATGTTGGCTTTGAAAATGGCAGCAATAGCAGAAGGTAATATTAGGGCCTTGGTTTTGGTTTCGACCACCCCAAAATTTATTAAATCACCAGATTTTCCTTACGGACTTCCTCTGGCTTTGCTTAGAAGGCTGGAGAAGAGAGTTAGGATCGAAGGAACGGCGGCTTTTCACAATTTAGTTTTTAAAAATAGGCGATCGATTGGTTTGGCCCACCTTTCCTGGGAAGAAGTGGGAAAAGAGTTTAACCAGTTGGCGCAAATTGACTTAAGAGGGCTGTTGTCAAAGGTCAGTATTCCAACCTTGATCATCCATGGCGATCGGGACGAAATCTGCCTCCCTTCCGCCGCAGAATATATGAAAGAAAATATTTCCGGAAGTGAGCTGGTGATGCTCCCCGGGGTGGGGCACGCTCCGATGGTTGAAGTTCCCGAACTTTTCAACTCACAGCTTGACCGATTTATTGAAAAGTATGCTTAATAAAGAAGAAATCAGAAAAAATTTTTCGCTGAGCGCGCCCGAATACGAAGAGCATGCCAAACTGCAAAAAGAGTTGGCGGATGAATTATTCCAGTCGGTTCAAAGCCTGCAGCCGCTGAGAATTTTAGATATTGGCTGCGGCACCGGGTATCTGGCGAGAAGACTGGCGGAGCACTTTCCCAAAGCCAGGGTAATAGGGGTTGATATTGCTCCCGGCATGATCGAAGTGGCGGGGGGAAAAAACAGTCGAAAAAATTTAACTTTCGAGATCGGTGACGGAGAAACTCTTTCTTTCCCGAAAGGGTCTTTTGATCTGGTGGTTTCCAATGCATCGCTGCAGTGGATGGATGCCCAAAAGGTTTTTCAAACGGTTTTAAAAATATTAAAACCAAAGGGACATTTCGTTTTTACCACTTTTGGCCCGCAAACTCTTTTTGAACTCAAAGAGAGCGGTTTTCAAGTGAATCGATTTATATCCGTAGAAGAAATAAAAGAGCTGATAGGCAGCCGATTTAGTATTGATAAACTTGATTCAAAAATGGCTGTGCAAAAATTTCAAAGTGTAAAAGATTTGGTTTATCATCTTAAGGAGATAGGGGCGCAAAGTGTTAATTCTCCCCCGCGACCCGGACAAAATGTATTGCAGGCGCTAAGGAGATATAAGGAGAGTTACTGGGCGGGTAAATATGTAACTGCCACCTATGAGATCATCTTTGGTAAAATATATACTTGACAAGATTTAGTTATTAAGTTATAATCTCTACTAACTCGGTAGAGATAATTAATATAATGAAATTTTCAATTAAAGTTCAATACGGATTACAAGCTATTTTAGAGCTGGCCTTAAATTATGAGGGTGGTGATGTTCAGATCGGGGAAATTGCTCGCTCTCAGGGTATCCCGGTTCGCTTTTTGGAGCAGCTTCTGCTAATATTAAAAAAGAGAGGGGTGCTGGCAAGCACACGCGGAAAGCACGGTGGTTACTCCCTGGCGAAGCATCCGAGCGATATTTCGCTCTTAGAAGTGATCGAAGCCATGGAAGGGCAGATAGAATTAACCGCTAAAAAGATGAAGAAAATGCCGGTGCTCCACGAAGCACTGGAAAATATTCAAAATAAATTTAGAGAGAGTTTAAAAGAGTTGTCGGTAGAAGACCTGGTCATCAAAAAGAGACAAAGAGACCGGGCTTATATTTATAATATTTAGGAGGAAAATAAAATGGCAAAAACTACTAGTGGTGAGAGTATTCGAACCATTGCAGAGATAAATGAAAAGATTAAAAAGGGGCAGGCAGTAGTGGTCAATGCGGAGGAGATCATTGAGATAGTGGCGAAGAAAGGAGCGGCGCAGGCGGCGAAAGAGGTCGATGTGGTTACGACGGGAACCTTTGGGCCAATGTGCTCTTCGGGCGCCTATTTTAACTTCGGTCATACCAAGCCCAAGCTTAAATCGGGTGGCGGTCATGCTTACCTGAACGGGGTTCCGGCTTATGCTGGCTGGGCAGCAGTCGATCTTTATATTGGAGCAACGGCAATTCCCGATGATGATCCGCGCAATAAAATTCATCCCGGGAAATTTCTTTACGGCGGCGGCCATGTTATTGAAGACCTGGTGGCGGGAAAAGACATCCGGATGACGATAGACGCCTACGGGACCGATTGTTATCCGCGCCGGCACGTTGACACCTGGATCAACATTAAAGATCTTAATGAAGCAGTGCTTTTTAATACCCGCAACGCCTATCAGAATTATAACGTGGCCGTCAATTTATCAAATAAAACCATTTATACCTATCTTGGCACATTAAAACCCAATTTGGGTAACGCCAATTATTGCAGCGCAGGACAACTTTCGCCTCTCTTAAATGATCCTTTTTACCAGACGATCGGGATTGGAACCAGGATTTGGTTGGGAGGAGGAACCGGGTATGTTGCCTGGCAGGGGACCCAGCATAATCCGAATGCGCCGAGATTGGAGAATGGTGTTCCTAAACGTCCTGCCGGAACCCTGGCCGTCATCGGTGATCTGAAGCAGATGGGCCCAAGATGGCTAAAAGGGGTGAGTTTCGTGGGATATGGAACGACGCTTAACGTTGGGATCGGTGTTCCGATCCCAATCCTCAATGAAGAAATCCTAAAATACACTGCCGTTAAGGATGAGGACATCTACGCCGCGGTAATAGATTACAGTGATGTTTATCCTAATGGGAAAACCGATGTTTTGGGAGAAGTCAACTACGCGCAACTGAAAAGCGGAGAGATTGAGGTAAAGGGAAAGAAGGTAAAAACTTCCGGCATCTCCAGTTATAATAATGCCCTGGTAATTGCGAATGATCTTAGGGAAAAGATAAGCAAGGGAGAATTCTTTCTGACGGAAAAGGTAGCCGATCTGCCGGCAGGTCCATCAGCTTCCCAATTTAAGCCGCTAAAAGAAAGACCGGCCAAGGAGGAGAAATAATATGGCATCAAGAAAAGTAGTTTTGATTTTTCCTAAGGATAAAATTGATCAGCCGATTGTCTACAAATTGATCAAGGATCATGACCTGGCTTTCAATATCCTGAAAGCCAGCATTACTCCCGATCAGGAAGGGCACATGGTCCTGGAATTGACCGGAGATGAGGCAAAGATAGAAAAAGGGATCAATTATCTTAAGGAACAAAAGATCACCATCCAGCCGCTTTCCAAGGATATCCGGGTCAACTGGGAAAAATGCACCCAGTGCGGCGCCTGCGTTTCGATCTGCCCGACCGATGCCCTTTATGTGAAGGACCGCCACACCATGGAAGTAGCTTTTGATTCTGATAAATGCATTGCCTGCGAACTGTGCGTTGATCCCTGTCCGCCGCGGGCAATCGAAGTTCATTTCTAACTTTGAAAGAGAAGCAGAAAAAACTTAAAACGATTCTGGCTTCAATGGGGAAGGTGCTGGTAGCCTTTTCGGGTGGCGTTGACAGTACCTTCCTGCTTTTTGCAGCCAAAGAAGCCTTGGGAGCGGAGAATGTTCTTGCCTTGATTGCCCAGTCTCCCACTTATCCGGTTGAGGAGATTGAACAGGCGATTAAAATAGCGGACAATTTGGGCATCAAATGTCTAATAATTGATACCGAAGAATTCCAGGACGAAAACTTTGTTTCCAATCCTCAGGACCGGTGCTATTTCTGCAAGAAGGAGCTCTTTGCGAAATTAAAAGAACTCGCCGGTGAAAAGGGAATAGAACAGGTTCTGGATGGTTCCAATCTTGATGATCTGTCGGATTATCGACCGGGGGCCCGAGCGAAAAGTGAGTTCGGAATTAGGAGCCCTCTGCAGGAAGTGGAATTGACCAAAGAAGAGATCCGCCAGCTTTCAAAAGCAGCCGGCCTTCCCACCTGGGATAAACCCTCGATGGCCTGTCTTTCTTCGCGGATCCCTTACGGGACAAGGATAACGCAGGATATCCTCTACAAAATTGGTGAAGCGGAGAAGTTTATCCGGTCGCTGGGTTTGAAGCAGGTGAGGGTGAGGCATCACGATGTTATGGCTCGTATCGAAGTTGAGCCGGATGAAATTCCAATCGTCTTGCGTGACAGCATCAGGTCAAAGATTACTACAAAACTTGAAGAACTCGGCTACTTTTTTGTTGCGCTGGATCTGAAAGGATACCGAACGGGCAGCATGAACATATGAAACGCATCTATCTCGATTATGCGGCAACCACTCCCACTCATCCGAAGGTAGTGGAGGCGATGCAGCCTTACTTTTCCGAAAGATTCGGCAATCCCTCCTCGATTCACTCTTTTGGACAAGAAGCTAAAGCGGCCATAGAAAAAGCCAGGGAAAAGGTAGCCGGGTTAATTGGCACCCGACCCGAAGAAATTATTTTTACTTCGGGCGGAACCGAGGCAGATAATTTTGCCTTGGAAGGCATAGCTTTTGCCAATGAAAAGAAAGGCAATCATATCATTATTTCTTCTATTGAACATCACGCGGTCACTGAGTGTTGCGAGTTTTTAAAAAAGCGGGGCTTTCAGATCACCTGTCTTCCGGTGAATAAAGATGGGCTGGTCGATCCAGAAGAAGTACGCAAAGCCATCATTGATAAAACAATTTTAGTCTCTATTATGCATGCGAATAATGAGATCGGAACCATCGAGCCGATTGCGGAGATTTCGAAGATCGTGAAAGAAAAGGGGATCTATTTCCATGCCGATGCGGTGCAGACCGCAGGGCATCTTCCCGTGAATGTCGATAAATTAGGCGTTGGCCTTTTGTCAATGTCAGCGCATAAGCTCTACGGACCGAAGGGCGTGGGAGCTTTGTACATCAGAAAGGGAACTCGTATGGTTTCTTTTCTTCACGGCGGCGGCCAGGAAAACAACCGCCGGGCTTCGACTGAAAATGTTCCCGGGATTGTTGGATTCGGTGTGGCGGCAGAGCTCGCTTTGGAGGATGTTAACAATGGTGAAAGCAGGAAGCTCATCCCTTTGCGCGATAAGCTGATCAAGGGAATCCTCGAAAAAATTCCTGATTCACAGCTCAACGGACACCCAGCTCTAAGGCTCCCGAATAACGTCAACGTGAGCATTAAATATGTTGAAGGAGAAGCGATGCTTTTGAATCTGGATCTGGAAGGGATAGCGGCATCCACCGGCTCGGCCTGCAGCTCCGGATCACTTGAGCCCTCGCGCGCGCTGATGGCGATCGGTCTTTCACACGAGCTTGCTCACGGATCGCTTCGTTTCACTCTGGGAAGATTGACAACAGAAGAGGAAATCGATAAAGTTTTAATGGTTTTACCTAAGATCGTAGAAAAACTGAGGGCGATGTCGCCGCTGTCGAGAAAGTAGAAAGTAGGAGGAATTATTAAAATGGCCGCACCGTACAGCGAAAAAGTGATGGATCACTTTATGCATCCGCGTAATGTGGGAGAGATGGAGAACCCGGATGGGGTGGGGAAGGTTGGGAACCCGATATGTGGAGACATAATGGAAATGTATATCAAGGTCAAGGATAATATAATCGTCGACGCAAAGTTTAAGACTTTTGGCTGCGGAGCCGCGATTGCAACTTCTTCCATGGCCACCGAGCTGGTAAAAGGGAAAACTATCGAGGAAGCGCTAAAGCTTACTAACAAGGCGGTTGCCGAAGCCCTGGGTGGATTGCCGGCGATAAAGATGCACTGTTCGGTTTTAGCGGAAGACGCCTTTAAGGCGGCGGTGAATGATTACTTAATAAAGACGACCGGTCAGGGTCTTCCCGGATTTAAGCCTCACGAAGAACCGTTGGAAGAACACGAGCATTAATCTATATAGCCTAGGTCAAAATTAAGTTCTCTCAGGACCTGATTGACTAAGAGAATCTTCCCCTTAAGTAGTTCCGCGGTTCTTTCAATCAGATATTCTATATGCTTTTGCGTGGGCTTGGGTAAAACGACTTCCAATTCCATTTTTCTTGCAAGGATCTCTTTTCCAGCGGATAGATGCTCCATGGTTCGGATGCGTTCTTCGTGCGCAAAAACTTCGGCGTAGACACATTCTATTTTTTCAATGATTGCGGCAAGGAATATTTTTTCTTCGCCGGATAAGCCTTTTAACATGTCATCAATTTTCGATCGAGTTAGTTTACCAAGCTTGGTTTTTTTTCCCAGAAAATAATGTACACATTCGGCCGTCATCGCCAACTGCGGCCCGTCAATAACCTTAAACAGTCCCGCACTAACCAATAATCCGTTTACTGGAATAACGGTACCGCCCGAGGCGGGCCGATCGGATCTTGATATCAGCATCTTCTCAAAATTACCGCCTCTGAACCTGTACGGTCCGGCTGGCGATAGGCCGATTTTCGCATCCATTTGTGCCATGTTTTTCCCCTTTCTCTGAAATTGACTCAAGATTATTTCGTGATGTTTTAAGTCCGATTTCAGTCATTTTTTATTTTGACCAATCTGATGGAAGAGCACGGACATTAATTAGCTTAGTAATTTAAACAGCGTCACAGGTAATTGTTCAACTTTTTGTTGTAATACAGCCATAGGATCCTTGAATACCGCCCAGGTGCTAAAGTGAGAGCCATTCTTTATTTCCGTGACGAATCCCTCACGTTTGGCTCTTTCCAATAAATCTTTGCCTTCCATGGAAGAATCAATGCTGCGGAAAAGACTGCCTTTCCCCAGATCACCCAGAAATAGCAAAAATATTATATAAGCGGATTGGTCTGAATAAGCTTTCCGATCGATCCTCCGCAATACCGGGATTTCTCTCGGATGGAATTCAGCCTCATATGAGGGTAAAAGTTCACCGTTTACCGCGCGCACTGCGGCCCGGGCCTCTTCGATCCCGTTAAAACCAGCGTCAACCGCTTTTTGATTGAGTGTGGAAATAGAATATAAGCGCCTTTTTACCTCATCCGCTTTGATGGACAGCCAGTCAACGACTTCTCTTTTCCCGCTGATTATCCTCCTTGAAATCGCTGCATCGATATCCAGAATCCCGTTAACCGCTATTTCCGCCAGACGATTTAATCGGGGATAAAGAGCAAATTTTAAAGGCTCTAAAATTCTCCTGTTTACGAATCCTGGTTTCATTATAATATTTCCATGACGTGGTATAATATTATCAGCGAAGATGATTAAAAATTTCACAAATAACAGCAAAAAAGTTGTAGTTGCCATGTCCGGTGGGCCTGCCTGCCGGTAGGCAGGGTTGATTCCTCGGTGGCGGCGGCATGCTTATTGAATAAGGTTAGCAGAATGAAAGTCCGCTAGGAGTTGATTGATGTTGTTTTGATAATGCGAGCGACGTTCTAACACGTGATCATCTTCCCACTGAATGGCTTCGCTCAAAACCGGTTTAATGGCCGCTCTATCCATTTGTTGCTTCCGTTGGAAAACTAGGTATAGATTGAACATATATGAGAAAGAAAAATTTTCCATTGGGCAATCATCCTGCATGGCGGCTGTCGATAACTGTGGGATTAACTCCTGAACGTTTCTGATAACATCACCCTCGGACAGCGGGAAGAGGGCGCTGCTCCGACCGGTGACCGGGCCGGCGGGGGAGAGATTATTATCATGGCGAACATTGTCAAACCCAAGCAGCCAGACCGGCTGAAAACCGGCGGCAGCCATCCAGGCCAGGAACGGCGAATTAGACAGCTGAACCGATACCGGGCCAAGATCGCGGGCCAGGATCCTGATAATCAACAACGAGCCCTGGCTTTGCAGGTCAAAAACGCTTTTTAGGTAATCCAGATATTGGGTTTCAAAACAGCAGGAACAAGTCCAGGGAGCGAGCACGACATCTGCCGGGTTTGGAGAAGAAAGAAAGTAACGACTGCGGAACTCTTCGATCTTGGAAAGACGCCGCCTGACATAAGAAGAAAAAGAGGCCTTTTTATTCCAGGGAGGCAATTGAGGATCGAACACCCGGAAAGTCGCCGCTTCAGCCAGGGCAGCGAAATGATTATTGCCGAGCCCCTGACTTAGCGTTCCTTCATAGGACAGCGTAAAATGCGAAACCGAATTGATCATCAACTTTTTGACGGGAGCGGCTGTAGTGATAATTGCCCTGAACGCCCGTCCCTCCGCACCAGCGTCAAGCAATACTTCGTGATATTTATCCGGCGTTAGCGGGGCATAGCGCTTCGCCAAACGGTATGTGTTAAGGTGCGGCGGTAGCTTGCCGGATCCGCGGGACATCAATTGAGCGAACGCCGGTTTTATTTCGGCTAGGCTGTTCATGCTATAATAATATCTATGAATGAGACGATAAATTTCAATAAAAAGGATAAAATAGTCATTGCCATGTCCGGCGGTGTCGATTCCTCCGTGGCGGCCGCTTTGCTGAAGGAGCAGGGTTATGACCTTATTGGCATAACCATGGGTCTGGCTTGCTCATCCAAATCATCTGACCGCGGTTGCTGCTCATTCTCTGCTGCTGCGGATGCGAAAAAAGTGGCGGAAAGTCTTGGCTTTCCACATTACACTTTAAACTTTAAGGATGAGTTTCAATATTATGTGATTGACAACTTTATTGAAGAATATAAGAACGGTCGGACTCCAAACCCATGTATTCGCTGTAATCAGTTCATCAAGTTTGATCTCCTTATGAGGAAAGCCAAAGAGCTGGGGGCGGAATATATCGCGACAGGGCACTACGCTAGGATAATGCCGAATGCCGAATTCCGAATGACGAATGAAGGAATTAAATACAAATTATTTAAAGGAAAAGATCAGAGAAAAGATCAGTCGTATGTCCTTTATACGATGAATCAGGAAAGTTTGGCACATGCGTTGTTTCCCTTGGGGGATCTGACCAAGCAGGAAGTGAGAAAAATTGATAGAGAGCTTGAACTTACTGTGGCAGAGAAGGAGGAAAGCCAGGAGATTTGTTTTGTTGAGGATGATAATTATGGACGCTTTTTGAAGGAAGCATTACCAGGAGCGGCCAAACCTGGAAAAATAGTGGACAAAAATGGTAAGCAGGTTGGAGAACACGAGGGGATCGCTTTCTACACCATCGGGCAGCGCAAAGGAGTAGGGGCGCACCGCGGTTGTCCAAAATATGTTATTGCCATTGATCGAGGGGAGAACAGGGTTGTGATCGGGAACCAGGAAGATTTGATGGCAATGGAGTTAACGGCTGAACAGGTTTCATTTGTTTCTGGAGAATGGCCGGCTGGTCCAATAGAGGTTACTGCCAAAATAAGATATAATTCAGCTGAAGCGGAAGCGGTGGTTAGGTGGTTAGGTGGCGCGGTGGTTAGGGTAAAATTTAAAGAGCCGCAGCGGGCGATTACGCCCGGGCAGTCAGTCGTGTTTTATAACGGTGAGGAGGTAATCGGTGGAGGTATCATTAGCAGAGAAGATCCAAAAACTTAAGAAAGAACGCAACGCCGTCATTCTGGTTCACAATTATCAGCGTCCCGAAGTGCAGGATATTGCTGATTATCTGGGGGATTCGCTGGGGCTTTCGATCGCGGCATCCAAGACCAACGCTAAAGTCATCGTTTTTTGTGGCGTTCACTTCATGGCCGAGACGGCGGCGATTATTTGTCCGGAGAAAACAGTTTTAATGCCGGAAATTAATGCCGGCTGCCCGATGGCAGATATGATCACGGTTGACCGATTAAAAGAGCTGAAAAGCGAAAATCCGGGAGTTCCGGTAGTTTGCTATGTTAATACTTCGGCGGATATTAAAGCCGAGTCGGATATTTGCTGCACTTCGGCCAATTCGGTTAAAGTTGTCCAGTCCTTTCCCGATAAAGAAATTATTTTTATCCCTGATAAGTATTTAGGAATGTATACTCAGAGCAAGGCGCCCGAGAAAAAGTTGATCTTTTACGAGGGCTACTGCCCGATCCATGTAGGGATCTTAGCGGAGCATATTCAAAAAGCAAAAACAGATCATCCCCAAGCTCTGGTTGTCGTGCATCCCGAGTGCCGGCCAGATGTGATCTCCCTGGCGGATGCGGTTGTCTCCACGGCGGGCATGGTGAAATTTGTAAAGGAATCAAAGGCGTCCGAGTTTATCATCGGGACAGAAACAGGCATTATCTATCGCCTGCAAAAGGAAAACCCTGAAAAGAAATTTTATCCAGCCTCAGAGCTGGCCGTCTGCCCCAATATGAAAATGACCACCCTCGAAAAAGTCCTCTGGTCGCTGGAAGATATGAAAACGGTAGTTTCAGTACCTGAAGAGATAAGGGTTAAAGCCAAGCGGGCAATTGATCGAATGTTAGAGATCGGCCGTCAGGATTAATGAATTGGTCCGATGGGACCGAGCCCACCTTCGCGGCGGGTGGCTTTGGAGCGTTTGCGGCGGAGTCCTCTATCAACTAATTCATAGATTTCTTCCATTAAGAAAGGCTTTCTCAGATATTCAAGTGCGCCGAGGGTAATAGCATTAGCATGGGAGGCTTCGGTAGCATAAGCGGTAACGATTACAACTTCAACCTCAGGGTCAGTTTCTTTGATTTTTTTTAGTACTTCCAATCCATCCATCCCCGGAAGCTTGTAATCAATGAAAGCCATGTCGAACTTGCCTTTTTCAAGCTGGGCCAGGGCGGAGGGGCCGTCGGGGAAAGTACTGACATCATAGTCTTTGATTTTGAGAATCATTTTGAACGATTCCAAAATCGAAGGCTCGTCGTCAATTACTATGATCCTTACACTTTCTGTCAAAACCTCTCCTCCTTACTGCGCGATATTCTAACATCAAGTTTCGATTATTGCAATAGGGTTTTAGTTATGCTATAAAATACTCATGCCGGGGTAGCTCAGTTGGCTAGAGCGAGGGACTCATAAGCCCTAGGTCGCCAGTTCGATCCTGGCCCCCGGCATTAACTAAAGGATCCCGATGAAAGACAAAACACTGGTAGCTGCGGCATATATTTTGTGGGTTCCTTCCCTTTATATAGTTCTAACTGAAAAGAGGAAGGAAGAATTTATGGGCTTTCACGGCGGGCAGGCGCTGCTATTGTGGACGGCGATCTTTATTATCTTTTTTTCAGTTCGTTTTCTGGTTAATCTGATATGGAGTTTTTATTATATTCCCTATCTTGACTTGATAGAGATTCTTGCCGGAGCGGGACTATGGGGATATGCAGTTTACTGCGGGATTAGAGCTTATCAGGGATTGACTTTTAATATTCCACATTGAATATTGGACATATGATTAAAGATAAATTTATTGAAACCGTAAAAGAATATAAAATGTTTGAACCCGGCGATCTGGTTTTGGTGGCGGTTTCGGGAGGAGCGGATTCGACTGCCTTGCTAAATCTGCTAACTGCTCACCGAGAGGAATTGGGGATTTCGATCCAGGTTGCGCATCTAAATCATATGCTGCGAAAAGGGGACGCCGAACTGGATGTTAAATTTGTTGAGGGTATGGCCCAGAGCCTTAAATTGCCAGTTATGGTTGAAGCCGTTGATGTTGCAGCTTTGGCAGAAAGCGAAAAAATGGGGATTGAAGAAGCGGCAAGGACGGCGCGCTATGATTATTTTGAGAGAGCAGCAAACAAAATCGGGGCTGCTAAAATAGCGGTTGGCCATACTGCCGATGATAATATTGAAACTTTTTTGATGCGGCTGCTGCGTGGATCAGGGTTGAAAGGCCTCTGCGGTATCCCTCCCAAACGGGGGATAATTGTTCGCCCCTTGATCAAGATATGGCGTCGAGAAATTGAGGATTATGTGGGAGCCTTGAAATTGGTGCCGCGCCGAGATCATACCAATTATGAGTCGAAATATATGCGCAACAGCGTTCGGCTGAAGCTTATTCCACAACTTAAAATTTATAATCTGAACATCAAAGAAATAATTCTTCAAACCATTTTGCTGCTGACCGAAGACAGCCTGTTTTTGGAGAGGTTGTCGGCGGAAACGCTAAATGGCGTAATTATTTCCCAAGTAAAAAGGGGAATAAGAATCGATATTTCAAAATTAATGAGCCTGCAGCTTCCCATCCAGGGGCATCTTTTGCGAATCGCCATCGAGAAAGTCAAAGGTGATCTTACTCAACTCTCTTTCACGCATGTCCATGATATCCTGGGGAAATTGGGTTCGACGGAGAAATGGGAACTGCATTTGCCGGCGGGCATTTTTATAATGGGGAACCGCGGAGAATTGCTGATCTGTAAAGAAAAACCTAAGATCAGAGAAGTTAAGCCTTTTAAGTATTTGCTTCCCATCCCGGGAGAGGTTGAAATCGCCGAGGCGAATTGTGTATTGCGCGGAGATTTTGTGGATGAGATCGAACCGGGAAATAATCCGAGGAAAGCTTTCATAGACTACGGCGTTCTGGGGAAAGATACCATCGTGCGCAATAAACTTCCCGGGGATCGGTTTTCGCCGCTGGGCATCAGCGGCACCAAGAAATTGCAGGACTTTTTCGTGGACGAAAAAATTCCAGCCGAGGATAGAGATTCAATCCCGGTGGTGGAAAGCGGCGGGAAAATAATCTGGATCGCCGGATGCCGACTGGACGACCGGGCAAAGGTCACGGATAAAACCAAAAAGATTGTCAGATTGGAGCTGATATGATTCCGAGAGTGATTGAGATAAACGACCTTTCTCTAGCCAGAGAGGAAATGAATTTAATTGGGGCGGATAGGATCGGAATCAATCTGATGGCGCCAAAAGCGGTCAGCAGGGCATTGAAACTTAAGTCTATACGCCCGACGGTTGCAAATATCATCAAGCAGGAAATGCTGGCATTGGGAGGGGAGGCCGCTACTGCCGTCGGGGCGATTAATCATTCGGTGAAAGAAACCGACGTCTTGATTTTTGGGACACTTAAACAGCTTTCTCTTCTGGTAAAAAAACTAAAAAACCATTATTTCAAACTGCCGCAGATCGGGATTGAAATCGAGCGAGTTTTAAAAAACTACCATACCGATCCTGCGCCATTAGAAATCGGACCTCGGACTTTGCACTTTGGACGCCGGACCTATGTAATGGGTATTTTGAACGTGACGCCGGATTCTTTTTCGGATGCGGGTAAATATTACGAGGCTCAGGCTGCGATTGCTAGAGCCGAAGAAATGGTAGTCGAGGGAGCCGATATAATTGACATTGGGGGAGAATCCACTCGGCCGGGAGCTGGGCCGGTGGCACCGGAAGAGGAAATAAAACGAGTGGTTCCGGTGATCAAGGCATTATCTAAGAACCGAAAGATTCTCCTTTCCATTGATACGCGCAAAGCAAAAGTGGCGCGTTCTGCGCTGGAGGCCGGAGCCCATATGGTTAATGATGTGTCCGGATTGCGCTTTGATAAAAAGATGGCCAAAGTAATTGCTGAATACAAAGTTCCGGTTTGCATTATGCATATGCGGGGAACACCCAAAACCATGCAGAAAAAACCGGCCTACACCGATCTTATGGGAGAGATCATTAGAGATTTAGAAGAAAGTATTGCAATTGGAATAAATGCTGGTATACTACTGAAGAAAATTATTATTGATCCGGGAATCGGTTTCGGAAAAACAGCTGAACATAACCTCGAAATAGTAAAAAGGCTGAAAGAATTAAAAGTCCTGGGTTGTCCGGTTTTGATCGGTCCTTCAAGGAAATCGGTGATCGGGAAAGTTTTGGGTCTGCCCGCAGAAGAACGGGTTGAGGGGACAGCGGCGATGGTGGCTGTTTCCGTCGCAAACGGGGCGGATATAGTTAGAGTGCATGATGTTGGAAAAATGGTCCGGGTTGCCCGGATGACGGATGCCTTAATTAATTAGGAGGGAAAGGTAATGGCAAAAAAGAAAAAAAAGGCCGTTAAAGCCAAGAAATCAATCAGAAAAAAGGTGGTAAAGAAAGCTAAACCTGTAAAGAAGGCTAAAACAAAAAGGAAATCTGGTCCGGCAATTGCTTATCTTGGGTTGGGATCGAACGTTGGGGATCGCGAAGAATATATTGAACAAGCAGTGTTCCTGTTTGAAAAGAATCCTAATATCGAAGTGACCAAACGTTCCACAAACCATGAAACGGAGCCGGAGGGTGGGGGGGACCAGCCGCAGTTTATTAACGCGGCGGTAGAAATCAAAACCAAATTATCTCCCCACCAGTTGCTTGACGTTTGTCAGGAGATCGAAACGGCGCTGGGACGCGAACGGGAAGTAGAGTGGGGGCCGCGCACCATTGATCTGGACATTTTGCTCTACGGAGATGAAATCGTTTCGGATGATAAACTGCAGATCCCTCACCCTTTAATGCACGAGAGATTATTTGTTCTGAAGCCGCTTAAAGAAATTGCTCCCCACGCGATCCATCCGGTGCTGGAGAAAACGATTGAAAACCTTTATGAGGAGAGAAAGGCCGAGGTTGGCGGAGAGAAATATGATGATGAACTGCCGGGATTCAAGGATATAAAGACCGGTGGTTATGATGACTTCGAACGTTGGTAGTGAATGAGTTTCTTACCAAAAGCGCTGATGAAACCATTGAGTTGGGAAAAAAAATCGGCGCTTTTTTATTGCCCAATGATGTAATCGCATTGATCGGCCCTTTGGGAGCGGGGAAGACTACTTTCATCCAGGGAATCGCTGAAGGCATCGGCGTCAAAGATTATGTAACTTCTCCGACCTTCATTATTATCAACGAATATCAGGGGCATTTGCCGTTTTACCATGTCGATCTCTATCGTTTGGATGAAGTTAAGGATATCGAAGATTTGGGGATAGAAGAATATTTCAACCGCGGCGGGGTTTGTGTGATCGAATGGGCGGAGAAACTGAAGGATTTGCTGCCAGCAAACGCGGAAAGGATAAAAATAGAAGTGGTCTCTGAAAATGAAAGGAAAATATGCGTATCCTCGGGATTAGCAGCGCGACTAAGGTAGTTAGTATTGGATTGATTGACGAAGACAAAGTCTTGGTTGAAACGACCGTTTCAGGTATCCAAGCTGAGAAGATAATGTTTTATGTGAAAGAGGCAGGGATTGATCCAAAACAGATTGAAGGGGGGGCGGTTGCGATCGGCCCCGGATCTTACGCCGGTCTTCGCGGTGGTCTGGCTACCGCTAAATCATTATCACAAACCTTGAAGGTTCCGCTGGTTGGGATTTCTACTCTCGAAGCCATTGCTTATAATTTTATTGATATCGAAGGAACGATGGCGGTAATCCTTGACGCAAGGGCGGATGAATATAACTTCGCTTTGTTTGGAGCTTCGCAGGGAAAACTTAAACGATTGACGGATGACCTGGTTTTGAAATTGGATGTGCTTTTGGATAGGTTATCAAGGATATCGGGGGATATCTGGTTGGTGGGTAATATCAAGGATATCAATATAGGGAGAGAAAATTTTCATTTTGCAGGAGAGGCTCATTCGCATCCTTACGGGATAAATGTGGCCAAGCTTGGCTTATTAAAGATCAAGATCGGAGAGATCGATGATCCGCTGAAGCTTATTCCGCGTTATTCGCACAAACCGAATATTCGTGAGTTTAAACGTGGTTCAAAGTGATTGGTGAGTAGTATGCAAGAGAGATATTTAATTCCCGCCATCTTCAGCTTTTTGCTTCCCGGGCTGGGGCAGATTGCAAAAGGTGAAGTACGCAAAGGGATATGGATGATGGTAGGAGTACTAATAAGTTCTTTTGCGGTCGTTATTTACGTTGGATATGTTATAACTCCAGTCCTGTATATCTGGAGTATCTACGATGCTTACCTAGAACCGGTTCCGAATTATACTGAAGAAAAGAAGAAAGAATTGACGAAAAGACTGATCCAAGTACTGATTATATCAGGAATTTTATTAATAATAACTATTCTTCTGCTAATATTTGCAATTATGAATCGCTGAATATTTATTATCTTTTGGCTGGTTTTTTTGTCAACCAATAAATTGCCGCACCAATCCCGCTCAGGATCACTCCGGGGATAGCTATTAAATAGACGAGAGGGGTCGATGATGCAGCTGTCTTCTTTTCCTTTTTCTCTTTCTTAAGTTTCATTCTTTTCCTCCTTTTCTTTGTAATCATGCTCCGAATTATACGCTCCCGTTTTTCTGAAGGCAAGGGGTATGTTATAATCTCTCCGTGATTGCGATTTATTCCATGAAGGATAAAGATATCCCGGCAGTGGTTGAGATTGAGAACCTTTCGTTTCAATTTCCAAAGCCGGAATCAGTTTTCAAGGAAGATGAGCATAAATACCTTCTTGCGAAAGATGACGATAGGGTGATCGGATATATCGGAATTGAGAAAATTTTGGATGAGGAACATATTATCAATATGGCGGTGCATCCCGATTATCGAGGGAAGGGAATTGGGAAGAGGTTGATGCAGCATGTGCTTAATGATGAGGAAGTTTTCTTTCTTGAGGTCAGGGCATCGAACGAAACCGCCAAGAAAATTTACGAAAAATATGGATTCAAGGTGATCAATGTCAGGAAAGGTTATTACGCGGACGGCGAGGACGCTTACGTGATGCGGAGGATCCCGGGTGAGTAGATTTTTGGAAGAATTAAATAAAAGAATACTGATAATGGATGGAGCGATGGGGACCCAGCTCATGGCCGGCGGGGTGCGTCCAGAAGATTGCTTCGACGCCCAAAATCTGAAAAATCCGAAGCTGGTTGAATCTATTCACAAAGCTTACGTTGATGCCGGAGCGGATATTATTGAAACCAATACTTTTGGTGCCAATCGGATAAAGCTGGCCGACTATGGTCTGGATGGAAAAGTTCATTTAATCAATGTTGAGGCGGTAAAAATTGCCCGACAAGCGTCAGGAGATAAAATTTTTATTTGCGGTTCAATCGGACCACTGGGAAAGATGCTCGATCCGCTGGGCGAAATCACTTTTGATCAAGCTTATGAAGCCTTTGCCGAGCAGGCAAAAGCGTTGGAGGAGGGTGGGGTGGATGTGGTTTCGGTTGAAACCATTTCCGACCTACAGGAGATGCGCGCGGCGGTTATAGCGATAAAAAGCGAAACCAAGCTTCCGGTCATTGCCAGCATGACTTATGATGATGGAGAGAAAACCATTTATGGGACAACGCCGGAAGTTGCGGCGGCAGTGCTTGAGCCTTTGGGGATCGATGTTATTTCCGCCAACTGCTCAACTGGACCGGAAGGATTATTAAAAGTAAGCAGAAAGCTGTTGGCGGTAAGCAGCAAGCCGGTTATGGTTATGCCGAATGCGGGCATGCCGGAGCTGATTAATAATAAGGCCGTTTATAAGATGACTCCGAAGCGATTTGGGGAATTTGCTGAGAAATTTGCAGAACTTGGCGTAAGAATTATTGGCGGATGTTGTGGGACGGGGCCGGAGCATATTAGGGCGATCGTAGACGTTTTGAAACCGAAGACTAAAAGTCTCGGTTTCAAAGGAAAGGAACCGCGGCTTTCAGCCGCAGGTTCCGTAAAGTTCGCATCACGGACCAGCGTAATTGAAGTAAAAGAGGGTGTTCCTTTGTTGATCGGAGAACGAATCAACCCGACCGGCAGAAAATTATTCCAGGAGGAGATAAGAAACAAAAAAACGCAGATTCTTCGCACAGAAGCTTCGATTCAAACCAAAGCCGGTGCGGATCTACTTGATGTGAACGTTTCGGTTCCCGATGTGCCCGAATCGGAAGTCATGGCTCTGGCGGTGAAAACGATTCAATCGGTTTCCGATCTCCCGCTTTCAATCGATAGCCCGAACCGTTTTGCGCTGGAAGCGGGGCTGAAGCTTTTCTGCGGTCGGGCTCTGCTCAATTCGGTGAACGGCAAAAAAGAAAGCCTGGAAAAAATTTTACCTCTGACAAAGAAATACGGAGCAGCTATTATTGCTTTAGCTTTAGACGAGGGCGGATTGCCGCAAACGGCTGATGACCGGGTCAGGATTGCAGAAAAAATCGTCCGGTCCGCAGTTGAAGCCGGGATTCCCAAAGAAGCTATCTTTGTCGATAGCCTGGTGATGACGGTGGGGGTGGGAATCTCGGGTTGTCTCGAGACCCTTAAAGCTATTCCTTTTATTAAAGAAAGGCTCGGAGTTAAGACCATCCTCGGGATCAGCAACGTTTCGCATGGGATGCCCGAGCGCTCGAAGCTTAACGCACTTTACTTAAAACTGGCGCTTGCGTATGGATTGGATGCGGCCATTGTGGATGTTACGGATCCTGAGATGCAAAAGGCCTTAAAGGCCTTAAAGGGTAAAAAGGCTTTAAAGGCAGAAGGGCTGTTAGGGCAGTTTAAGGCAGAGGTTGAGAAGGCAAGAAGGTCGGGGAGGCCGGCGGAGAAGAAGCGGGAAGCGGTCGTGAAGGAGATCCGGTTAACCGGTTATCCGGATTTCCGAAAGGCCGTCATTCAAGGGAATTTAGAAGCGGTTGAAACGCTAGTGAAGCAGGCGCTGATGAAGAAAATGAATCCGCAGAAAATTATTGATCAGGGATTGATTCCAGGGATGGAAATGGTTGGAAAGAAGTTTTCGCGCAAAGAATATTTTCTTCCTCAGGTCATCGAGTCGGCGGAGGCGATGAGAAGGGGATTTGAATTATGCAAAGAAAAGATTTCCAAAGAAAAGACCAAAGCGGTTGGCAAAATTGTTTTAGCTACGGTTAAGGGCGACATCCACGATGTTGGCAAAAATATTGTTAAGATGATGCTGGAAAATCACGGCTTTCTTGTGATCGATCTCGGAAAGGATGTTCCACCTGAAAAGATTATTGAGGTTGCCAAAAAAGAGAGACCAAATGTCATAGCGCTTTCCGCACTCCTTACCACGACCATGGTTGAGATGGGCGTGGTAAAAGAGGAATTGCAGAAAGCCAAACTTAATATTCCGCTTTTAGTGGGTGGAGCGGTGGTAACAAAGGGCTATGCCGATAGGATCGGGGCGGCATACAGCATGGATGCGGTGGGGGCGGTAGCGCTGGCAAAGAAGATCATTAAGGCCGCTGGGAATAGAAAATAGCTAAATTGAATCCGCCGGGGTGTAAGATTTGACATTCGCTTTCCGGAAAGTATCCTTGATTTCAGCTGCGCTTAAACCGGCATTTCTCATTGAATGAAAAATGTCTTTCAAGGCTTTTATTTTTTCGTTGACATCACTTATCTCGCCGGCCAATCTAATGGTATCATGGAATAAACTGATCACATCCTTTTTTTCTAGTCGGGCACGGGATATATATATCGCGATCATTCTGGTTGCCGAGCCCTGAATGCCCGGATCGGACAAAGCGCGGGCCGCTTCAATTGACTCTTTGAATATTATGATGATTTCGCTTTGTTTCATCTTTGACGGGTTCAATTCCGATAGTATGTCTGTTATAAGAGTGCCTTTTTTGAGCTGGTCTTCCATCAAACGTGTGACTCTGATCGCTTCGATAAAGCGGCCGGCCTTTGCCATCTGGAGGGCTAATTCTTTTAGTAAGTTATCTTTCGTGGGAAGATGGCCTAATAGCAGGGCCGTTTCAATTGCTTCTGTGAATTGGCCTTTTTGTGAGAATCTCAGTGCTATTTCCCGAAGAGCTCCGTCCCGGAAGCCGAAAAGCTCGATGGCGCGCGCGACCCTCACGGCTTCTTGAGGCAGATCTGAATCGAACATTCGGATTGATATGTCCTTAAGGACTTCCGCCTTATAAGTTTTATCTTCGATTTTGATCTTGTTGGCTGTAATGACCGATTCTTCGAATAGCTTGATAAAATCTATTTTATTCATTCCGGTGGAATACATATGCTGCGCTAAACTGCTCAGCGCTAAAGCTATTTTATACGGCTCCTTAAGTTTACGCGCTTCTATTGCCGCATCTGTGTAAACTTTAAGAATCACCGCTTGATCTAGTTGCGCCTGTTTCATTTTAACCGCTGTTTCTTTGAAAACATCCACTATCAAAGCCGGATTTTTGGTTATTCGAGCATCAGTGAGTATTTTATAAAAGATATTCAGAAGCTCCAATTTATCGGTTCGGGTCAAAGGGAATTCCTTCCGGTCGGCTTCGTGATAATATGTTGGGTTAGCTGCAAGGTAAAATTTGATTTCGGCCGGAGTTATTTTACCGTCTTTATTCAGGTCGAAATCTTCCTGGTAACCCTCTTCATTGTCTTCTTTTTTTTCTATAACGCAGTTCTCATTATTGTCGTTAAATCCAATAGCCTTAAATAATCTCTGCGAAACCGGGGAGCATTCAAATGCCATTTTTCCCTCCTATTTGAAGCTATATATTTATCGTCACCTCCCTTAAAAAATTTCAATGAAAAGTTAAAAGAAATAAGCTATAATATAAACATGTACCGGCCACAGATAAAAGTGTTAGATTGCACTATCCGCGATGGCGGGCTGATCAACGACCACTTTTTTGAAGATAAATTCGTCAAGGCGGTCTATAGAGCTTGCTCGCTGGCCGGGGTTGACTATGTTGAGCTTGGCTACCAAGCGTCAAAAAAGCAATACTCTCCCGATAAGTACGGCAAAAGCAAATTTTGCGATGAAGATTTCTTAAGGGAGATCAGCGAAGGGTTGGAGCGCAAAGCCAAAATCGCCACTATGATCGATATCGGTCGGGTAGAACTTGACCAGGTCAAACCCAAGAAAGACAGCATAGTTGATCTAATGCGGGTCGCCTGTTACGTTAAGGATGTTGATAAGGCCATCGCCTATGTCAACCATTTGGCTGAAAAGGGATATGAAACCACGGTCAATATCATGGCGATCTCCACGGCGCTGCAGCCCGATCTGGAAGAAGGATTGGCGCAGCTGGCGGAGTGCCCGGTTAAAGCCGTTTATGTCGTTGATAGTTACGGCGCTTTGTTTTCAGAGCAGATCCACTTTTTAGTTAATCTTTACAAAAAATATCTTGAGCCCAAGGGCAAGGAAGTCGGCATTCATTGCCATAATAACCAACAGTTGGGTTTTGCCAATACCATCGAAGCGATCCGCAAAGGGGCCAATTATCTGGATGCTACCATCTTTGGCATCGGCCGCGGCCGGGGCAACTGCCCGCTGGAGCTTCTGCTGGCGTTTCTGAAGAATCCAAAATTCAAGCTCGATCCGGTCCTTGAGATCATTGAAGAAGAATTTTTGCCCATGCGCGATCAGATCGAATGGGGATACATTCTTCCCTACATGATCACCGGGATATTGAACCAGCATCCCAGATCGGCCATTGCGCTGCGAGCAAGCAAAGACAAGGATAAATACGCTCATTTTTACCGCAATTTGGTCAATGATATCGAATTAACTTAAAAAATGATACTGTAATGAGAAAGACAATAATTGGATCTTCAGTTCTTATTTTGTTTTTGGCGACAGCATCGAATGCTTTAACTTTAAAAGAAAGCATTGATATTGCCTTGCGGAACAATCCTTCCATCATTGCTTCGCAGAAAAAATTTGATGCTTCCGAAGCAAGGTTCAGGCAAGCGGTTGGGGCATTGTTTCCTACGGTAAAGCTTGACGGAAATTACGGGAGGTCTTACTCCCAACCATCTTCTATGCAAATTACTACGCATGCTGCTACCAGGGAAGTTATTGAGAATCTTTCCTTTGGCACCGATGCCGCCAGTGATTCAAAGGGGTGGACAGCTTCGTTGTCTCAGCCTATATTTGTTGGGGCACTTCTACCGGGGATTAAAATTGCCCAAAGTGGGGTTGAGATGTCAAGGGAAGATCTGCGGAAAACGATACAAGAAACCTCATATAACGTGACGGTTGCTTATTTTGGATTGTTATCAGCCGAAAAATTAATGAAGCTCTCGGAAGATTCTTTGCAAATGGCTAAATCACATTTGGCTCAGGTGGAAGCGATGCTGAAGAGCGGGGTAACGACAAAAGCCGATTACCTGAGGGCAGAAGTTCAAGTGGCTAATTCCGAAGTTGCCATGACAAAAGCGCACAACTCTCTGGAGCTGGCTAAAAACTCCTTTAATTCTGTACTGGGGAGAGATTTGGATGAAAAAGCTGAACTTTCAGAAGAAACTATAACTGAACTTCCTGCTCTGCCAGATTATAAGCTGCTGTCAAAAGAAACTTTTGATAATCGTCCGGATTGGAAGCAATTTATTCTTTCAAAACAGATTGCCGGAGAGAATGTTACGGTTGCGCGGATGGCTTATCTTCCAACCGTAATGCTGAACGGCCAGACCGGTAACAGAATAACGGAATATCCAACTTACAAATCGGATGTCAACTCCTGGTCGATAACCGGGGCTGCTTCCTGGACCCTGTTCGATGGCTTGGGAATTCAGAACCGGATCAGTGAAGCGGCAGCCAATCTTGAGGCGCAAAAAGCATCCGAAGAACAGGTTAGGAACGGAATCGCGCTAGAAGTGAGAGGAGCATACTTAGATTTAAAAACTGCCCTCGAAACGATAGGATCAACCAAGAAGGCGGTCGATTTTGCGGAAGAAAATCACAAGGTTTCCAGTCTGCGTTTTAATTCCGGAGTCGGAACCAGCCTGGAAGAAATTGACGCCCAGGTGGCTTTGACCCAGGCAAAGATAAATTATCTTAAAGCATTGTTTGATGTGCAAATCGCTAAGGCAAAGATCAATAAAGTTGTTGGCAGGGAGGTAATATAGCAGTGGAAAAAGATAGAAGATGGCTCTGGATTATAATTGGTGTTCTGGCCGTATTGCTGGCTGGTTATATTTTCATTAAATGGTGGAATCGGGATGTGGTTTCGATTAAGACGGCGGCGATCATGAAAGGTGAGATTGAGTCGGTAATTTCGGCAAGCGGAATTGTTGAAGCGCCGGTTTATGAGCTGGGATCGAAATTTGGTAATAAGGTTGCAAAATTAATGGTCAAAGAAGGAGAGCGGGTTAGAAGCGATGAAACGCTTCTGGAATTTGATGATACCAGCCGAATTGTCGCTCCCGCGGGTGGAATTGTTGCCAAGATCAACTACCTGGAAGGCGAAACGGTGGTTCCGGGGTCGACCGCGATTGTCATCGTAAATTATGAAAAATCGTGGGTGGAAGCTCAGATTGATGAGATTGACATCGCGGATGTGAAGATCGGCGATCGGGTAAAGGTCACTTCGGATGTTTATCCGGATAAGATATTTGAGGGCGAAATTTACTGGATCGCCCCTCTGGCGGAATTGCGCAGGGTGGGGGGCCGGATTAAAATTGATGAGGAGTCGTACGTCTTTCCCTGCAAAATAAAATTTCTCGGCGGCCATTCGCAGCTCAAGGTCAATATGTCGGTGAACGTTGATATTGTCACCAAAAAGAAGGGCGGTGTTCTTTTGGTGCCGCGCGAAGCGCTGGTCAGCAAAGACGATGCCACGACGGTTTTTGCGGTGAGGAAAAACAGAGTTTATCAGACTAAGATCGATATTGGGATTCGTTCCTACAGCAGCGTCGAAGCTATTTCCGGTTTGTCGGAAGGGGATTTGGTTGCGGTGACCAATGTTTCAAAATTAAAAGACAGGGGGAGAATTAAAATTGAGCGATAAAGTTGTCGTCCGAATCGCGGATGTAAAAAGAGTTTATTACATGGGGAAAATCGAGGTCCATGCCCTGCGTGGAATCAATCTTAATATTGAAAAAGGGGAGTTCGTTTCAATTATGGGGCCCTCCGGCTGCGGCAAGTCGACGCTGATGCACATCGTGGGTTGTCTCGACCGGCCCTCGAGCGGCCATGTTCTTCTGGATGAGGTAGATGTTGACGAGCTCAATGATAATGACCTGGCTGAGATCCGCAATAAAAAAGTCGGGTTCGTCTTCCAGACCTTTAACCTTCTGCCGAAACTGAATGCGATCGAAAATGTTGAACTGCCGTTAATTTACGCTGGAGTTGATTTTGATGGGAGACGGAAGAAAGCGGCGGAGTTGCTGGAGACCGTTGGGCTCGGGGATCGAATGTATCATAAACCGTCTGAACTCTCGGGGGGACAAAGCCAGCGGGTTGCCATTGCCAGGTCGCTCGCTAACGATCCTTCCATTATTCTGGCTGACGAACCGACGGGAAACCTCGATTCTAAGAGCGGGGATGAAATCATCCATCTTTTCACCGATCTCAACAGCCGCGGCATCACCATGATCATCGTTACTCACGACCAGGAGATCGCCAACCACAGCAAAAGAATCGTGAAATTGAAGGATGGCCTGGTCATTTCGGATGAAAAGGCAAGATGAGCGCCCTGCTCGAGCCTTTTAAAATTGCCTTCCAATCTTTGGCTTCAAATCGACTTCGCTCCTTATTAACCACGCTTGGAGTTATCATCGGGGTTGCGGCCGTCATCACCCTGGTATCAATGGGTGAGGGAGCCAAATCGTACGTTCTCAATCAGGTGAGGGGTTGGGGGATGGGACCAAATTCTATCGAGATCCACCCCGGGAAAGCCGAAGCCGCGGTGCCCGAGCTCACCATGACTTACGAGGATACGGTCGGGATCAGGGACAAAGTGAAAAATGTCGTTTACGTTGTTCCCGAGACCGTTGGCAGAGGCCGCATAAAGTATGGCAAGACAGAATACACCCCGTCCTTCACCATGGGGATCTCTGCCGATTACTCCAAAGCGGTGAATCAAAAAGTGGTCGAAGGCCGTTTTTTTTCCAAGGCCGAAGAGAGTTCTCGCCGCCATCTGGTGGTCTTTGGTAAGACCGTTGCCAGGAAATTGTTCGGTGAGCTTTCTCCGGTCGGGGAAAGGGTAAAGATCAACAACATCAGCTTTCAGGTCGCGGGTGTTCTCGAAGAAAAAGGGACAATGATCATGTACGACATGGATGACATGGCCCTGATACCGATAACCGTTTCACAAAGCATGCTCGGGACCGAAAAGATCTACGAGGTTTTTATAAAGGTTGAGAATGAACAGCTTGTTCCTCAGGCAATAAAAGATATAACCAGCCTGTTGATCAATAGGCACAAGAAAGAGGATTTTCATATCCATACCCAGCAGGGAATGATCGATATTATCAATAATATTTTGAACGCGATGACGGCAATTGTCAGCGCGATCGCGGCGATTTCCCTCCTGGTAGGCGGAATCGGCATCATGAATATCATGCTGGTAGCAGTAACTGAGCGGACGCGTGAAATCGGCATTCGCAAATCCATCGGGGCAAAGCGCAGGGATATTTTCTTGCAGTTTGTATTTGAATCGGTTTTGATCACTATGACCGGAGCCATGCTTGGCATTATAATCGGGACGGCGGCGGCGTGGGGAATTATGGCTTATCTTAAGCTGGAAGCGGTCATCGCCTGGAACGCGGCTGCCATTGCCTGCGGCGGAGCTTTTTTAGTTGGCACCTTTTTTGGAGTCTATCCGGCGATGCGGGCAGCCCAGCTGGATCCGGTCGAGGCCTTGAGGTTTGAAACATGATCTTCTTTCTCTGGGAAAGCGGCAAGCAGGCGCTGCGCGCATTGATTTCGAACAAGGTTCGCAGTTTCCTGACCATGCTCGGCGTTATTATCGGCATCTTTTCGGTGATTACCCTGGTTACGATCGGCGAGGCGGCCAAGAGCTACGTGACCGATCAGATCCAGAATCTGGGCGCGGGCTATGATTCGTTCGTGCTGGTGGCAGGAAAAGATGCAACCGCCCCGCCCAATCCAAAGTTCGTTTATGGGGATATCGCCTACTTGAAGAGCCACATTCCGGAAATTCGCGATATCATGGCCCTGAATCCGGGCTCGGGAGATGTCATTTACGGAAAGAAAAGCGTGAAAACCTCTGTGGTCATGGGAACCACCGCCAATATGCTGGAATTAATGGGAGGGAAGCTGTCGGCCGGCAGATTTTTTTCCCAGGTGGAGGTGGACGGTCGGAGGAAGGTTACCGTGATCGGGTCCAAGATCGCTGAGGAATTCTTTGGGCAGAGCAGCCCGCTGGGAGAGAGGATCAAATACCGGGGGAATGAATATTTGATCATCGGGGTGACGGAGCCTAAGGGCAGTATCGGTCCGATGGATATGGATAAACGGATAATCGTCCCCATCACGACCATGCAGAATATCATGGGGACGAACAAAATCATGCGCTTCAACATTTTTCCCAGGGACGTCAATAAGATCCAGGAAGTAAAGGAAAAAGTCCGCGAGGTCGTTAAGCGCAGGATCAGGAGTGATGATTTCCGTTTCATGACCCAGCAGGGAATTTTGAACATTGTCAATAACGTGCTGACCGTTTTGACCAGCTTTGTTTCGGGGATCGCGGCTATTTCGCTTTTAGTCGGGGGTATTGGCATCATGAACATCATGCTAGTGGCGGTGAACGAGAGGGTGAGGGAGATCGGAGTGCGAAAAGCAATTGGTGCCAAGCGGAGGGATATTGTTCTGCAATTTTTAGTTGAGTCGATGATGATCAGTTTAATAGGGGGAATTTTGGGAATAGGCTGTGGCATCTTGGGGTCTTTTCTGATTATTTGGTACATGAATGGGACCTATATGGTCAGCTGGTGGGCGGTGATCATGGCAACTGTTGTATCCGCGGCGGTTGGTATCTTTTTTGGTGTTTATCCGGCGATGCGGGCGGCGGCGCTTGACCCGGTCGAAGCACTGCGCTACGAGTGAAGAACTTTATCTATAACTTCTAAAGCCGCCGATTTTTCAAAAGGTTTAAGGATCAAACCGTCCAGGCCGAGGTTTTCGGATCCGATCCGAATCGTTTCTTCGAGTATACCGGTTATGAAAACTACCCGCATTTTGGGATATTTTTCTTTTACCGCTTTCAGGAATTCCAAGCCATTCAGTCGGGGCATATTGACATCGGCTAGCACCAGATCAAAGGATTTATTTGCCAATAAAGCGAGAGCCTGGTCCCCATCTTCGGCGCTTTTAACCTGATGGCCTTTTTCTTCAAGCATATGCGAAATGATGAAGCGCATGCTCTCCTGGTCGTCAATAACTAAGATTTCTGCCATTCGATCAGAGCCTTTTTTACATTGTCATCGTAGTCAACGAAAATCTTTTCGATGATTCCCTGGCGGTTGATGCAGAAAGTGGTTGGAAGGATTAAAATCTGGAATTTATCGAGGGATGAAAGTTTTTTATCGATAAGAATCGGGAAAAGAATTGAATTTTTGGTTATATAATTACTCAAATTCTTGATTTTTTTGTCAAATGAAACGGCTAAAACTTTTAGATTCCCCTTGCTATTGGCATGGAGCTGCTGAAGATCAGCCATCTCGGTCTGGCAGGATTTGCTCCAGCTGGCAAAAAATACCAGAATGAGAGGCTTTGCTTCGGCGTAATTTTTCAGGTTAACGGTTTTGCCTTCAAGGTTGGCCAATTCCAGAATTGGGGTTGGATAACCTATTTTTGGAGCGGGTTCGGCAAATGCTGCGAAAGAGCAGAAGACCAAACCGGTCAATAACATGGATATGACCAGTTTTTTCATGTCAATCAAAAATTATACGCCCCTGATAGTGAAAGTCAAGCTTTTTCAACGAATTCACGGGCGGAATCAGCGGCAATGGCGCCGTCCGCGACCGCAGTTACGACCTGGCGCAGGTGTTTAACTCGCACATCTCCGGCAGCGAAGATCCCGGGCGCAGAGGT